>Ga0137415_10003262_pt1 | contig 16114 bp, 13 predicted proteins | sample CZODoug3_1_1_16f_FD_183082 | JGI IMG/M metagenome (GOLD analysis project Ga0137415, IMG submission 183082) | Vadose zone soil fungal communities from Angelo Coast Range Reserve, California, USA - CZODoug3_1_1_16fungal (Hybrid Assembly) | ecosystem: Environmental > Terrestrial > Soil > Vadose...
CAGTGATCGTGGGTTCAAATCCCACCCGCCCCACCATGGACTTCCTACACACACAAAAAATCGAGAGTTCAATCTGGTCGGCCGCGCAGTTTAGACGCACACAGCATCTGCCATCAAATTCGTGTGAGCAGAATCTGTTAACGGGCGAAAAAATTCAAGAGTTCAATTTTTTGACCGGGCAGCAGAAGGAGCGTCGCGACGAAGAGCAATATCATGATGCCTCTTTTCAAAATCCCCTCTCTAGAAACCGGATGAGATTCTTGAGGGCGTCGTCTATTGCCTGTTCGAATTGTCTTCGAGCTTTGAGCTTGTCAGCGAGTTTGCCGAGATACGAGAATGGAAGCTCATATTTGACTGTCCAAGTGACTTTGGAACCTTTCTTACTCGGCTGTATGTCAAACCGTGTGGCTCCGCTCTTCATGAACCCTTTCGTCTGCTGGAACTCGTAGACACTATTCTCCTTTAGCTCACTTACCCTTGAGTCCGACTCTACCTTCATTCCGCCCATGTCATAGACCCAGTGTGAATCAGAACCATTGCTAGAAGCACGTTTTACGAACCCACACCATTGAGGCCATTTATCGGGAACAGAAACAACGGAGAATACTCGGTCTGGTGGTACTTCGACCTCAAACTCTCTGACGATTTTGGTCATTTTTCTGGTCCTTTAGGTCGGGTCTTTTGTTCGCCCTTCATTTATCGCCACTTGCTAAGGACTAGCCGGCTTGCGAGGAATAGAACCGTTGAGATATCTAGCGTGTAAGGATCCGGCTCGGCCCTAGAATTAGCAGAGGCCCAGGCGTTAGAGCTATGTACATCTGGTAAGCCTGCTTTCGAACGTTTCGTTCTTCGGAGCCTGCCAACAATGAGTAGGGCAGCCACGCCAGCTGAAGCTAGGATGGTTACAAGGGAGTACAGGAATACCGTGTTTGCTGTATTAATTCGTGGAGTGTATGTCAAATGCAGAGTCAGCAAAGCCGAGTTGCCGGCCCTGTCTTGAGCAATCACAAACAACTCGTTAGCACCAGGAACGAGTAGAACGCTCGTAGACCAAACACCGGAGGTCACCGTGATCTCTAAACCTGCCACTCTAACGAAGTCCAGACCGGACAAAGCATCATGTGATGTACCCGTTAGGCGAAGGGTCGCAGAGTTTGTGGAAACCCCCGACTGCAATTCCGCATTACTGTAAGTCGTGCCGTCGGCTAGGCCGCTTGTTACACTGATCAGGGGTGCCGTCTCGTCTATGTTTACAGGTCCAAACCTTGTGGAGGCGGAGTTGCCAGCATGGTCCATAGCTGTCCCAGTAACAAATTGGTTTGCACCCTCCTTCAGGATGACATCACCTGATACTGAGGCGACTCCCGATGTTGCGTCGGTTGCGTTGAAATGGACGGTGGCGTCGTGGTTATACCAGTTGTTGGCATTTGGTCCTGCAGCGGTCATGCCGTTGACAAGTGGTGGAGTCGCATCTATCTTGACAGTAATTGTATGGTTAACGCTTTGACGGCCAGCCATGTCCCCGATCTGGTAGATGATTATGTGGATGTCATCAGAGGCGATGGCTATGGTAGTATCTGAAGAGTTTGTAGGAAACAGTAGCCCCCGCTCTGATACATCAATCACTGATTGACCCGAACCGCGGGGAGAGTCGGATCCCTTGAAGTCAACAGTAACGGTGGACCGATACCACCCCTCATTCCCTAACGTCCCGGAATTGATTGTCGCCGTCGCTGTTGGGTCGGTGAGGTCCAAGTTGAGATCATACTCAAAGCTGGTTGAGCGCCCGCCTCCCGTCGCTGTGAATCCTAGGGTGTGGTTACCTTCCGTAGCAACCTGAATGACCCAGAACGCGGCGCACAGTGGTCTCGGAAGTTGGCGGAAGCCCATGAATGTCTTGTCGCTACATGAGTAGAAGTAGTTGCAGAGAACTATGGGGACTTTGGCTTTCCCTTGAGTAACAGTACAGTCCGAGAGACCGCCCGCACCTAAGTCATGACTCGCTGTGAGCGGAGCATACGTTATGGTTGCGCCATCGATTGATACCGGGGGAGGAGGAGAAGAAGTGATGCCATCATCCGGGTCCTGAGCTTCAATGGTTACTATTACAGAGCGCTGGATGTTGGAAGGCAGACAGGTGGCGTTGTCGGAAACGTTGCAGCTGCCGATGAACCATCCATTTTCTCCGGGGACGTCAACAATGCAAGTCGAGCCGTGGGAGGACCGGCACTGCTGTGCAGCTTTTGGATGGGCGTTGATTACTGTGAAGGTGGGGGGCAGACTAGTAATCTTGTCGAACAGGTGGTTAGCGTAGACTTGCTGACCCTTAATGTTCGGATGAAGCAACCCAAAGAAGCCAGCCTTGACGGGGCTCCCCTGTTGTAGCAGAGATTCTGTCAGGGTATTGAACCAGTGATCATCGGCGCAGCCTCCGTGCGCGAAGGTATCCTTTGCAATTCCCCCAACGTAGAGCCAGTCGTACCTGCCAGACGCTTCCAGTAGGGCCTGGTTTAGCGGCGTGAACACGTGACCAAATGCCCACTTGGATTCGTCCGGAGTAATCCCGTCAAATCCCGGTACGAGCACCCCAAGAGCCTTCGTGATAATCTTGTTCAAAACAGGAGTGAGGAGCGCGGGGGAAATCGCGCCTAAAGTGAAGTACGATACTATAAGAGATATTATTGCCTCTTTGAATTTTCTAATCTCCGGGAGTAAGGTACAGTAGCCGGGAGCACGGTAGGCTGGTACTAATTGGTTAATGTCGGGGACTGGGGGTGTCCCGTGGGTTGAGTCAGGGTATTCTGTCGCGTAGACTGTTGAAACATCCAAGTGTTTTGTGATAGCGTCGTTCAGCCGTTTGTATAGCCCTCCCGTAGGGTCGGTGAGGGTATGGAACTTGTCTTTTAGGGAGAGGATCGTCTCGATCTGGGAGGTGTGCAGAGGATTGCCCACAGCTACTTGGTAAGCAAACCATGCGGCCAAGATTTCAAAACCAGGCGCGGCCGGGTTGCACCCGCCGAAGAAAGCTGGCTCGCAGAGCCAGAAGGGCCAAGATCCGCAATTTGGTAAAGCGGCACAGTATTCGATAATGGGCCCGAAGTCCACATCATTGCCCCCAGCGCTGATCGTGAGAGCATCTATCTTGCGACCGCCTTGAGGGCACCTTCCATTCTGATCGAGGCTCACGGGACAGAGGAGCCGTGCCACCTCTCCGACCTGTGGTGGAAGTTTGCCGTTTACGAGGGGCGGCGCATATGCCATTCCCCCTTTGGGATCTCGGCCCTCGTATGGCGCCAACAGTCCTGTCGCGATACTGGCGCCTGAACATGCAAGGCTGAGAAAAGTCACCGAGTTGTGTGGGTTACTGTCCTCGATCATCTTGGCCGCCAGAGCAGGTCCTGCCTTGGCAGATCGGTGGCATCGCGCGTCCTGCCAAGAGGGAGGAGAGTGTTGTATGCTCAGAGAGCTTTGAATGCATTTTAGAAGTTGCGTCACGAAGTCTGTATCGAGACCAATACCAAGGTTGGAAATACACGACTCAACCTGCGTGTACTCAGTCTTGAGACAAGCTTTCAGATCATTGAGACTCACAACGACTGTATTGTTACAGAGCATCATCGGAGTATCCGGGTTGCCCTCGCCCGAAGCATAGGAGTCTCCAAGAGAGACGATGAGAATATCCTTGACACTGACCTTCTGTATCAGAGTTGCAGGTGGCGAGACTGCGCCAGTAACGGTAAGCGTGACAGAGTAGTCCCCCTGTAACGGAAATCTGCACGACGTAAGAGGCCCGTTACCCACATTGCAACTCCCTCCAGGTACCTGCCAAGTGTAGGTCAACGGACCCGTTCCCGACGAGGAAGAAGCGTCAAAATTCACGATCCACGGCTTTGTGTCAGAACAAACCTCGCGGCTGGTCGATACGAGATAGCTTTCAGGGTTGAGGTAACAAAGAGAATAGTCGTAAGGATTGGAAAAACGCGGACTCATGCTCCAAGTAAACGAGGCTAAAGGAGGCGTTCCAGCCGCTCTTACCAAGGACACGAAATTGCTCAGGGGCAGCATCAACAGGACAATCGTGAACCCTAGGAAAAATTTTTTATCGACAAAACGACATTTCTCGGACGAGACAGGAGTTAATTTTCTCACTTTCGCTCTGCCGTGCTATTGGTGCTCTAGACCTGATAAGAGGCTAAGACAAAATTGCTATAAGCTCAGTTTATCTATAGATATCCCAAATTTAAGTGAGATATTGAGGAAAAGAGAGCTGAAGAGAAGCATTATTCGCATGATCCGAAACGGAAGCATGTACGGATACGAGATTCAGAAACTTCTCTTAAGCCAGGGCGAAAAACTTCAGCTAAGCTATCTCTACAAGACACTCAAAGAAATGTCGCAGGAAGGAATTCTTCGAAGCCAGCTACAACACGGAGATGAGGGTCCCCAGAGGAGACAATACCGTCTAACTGCAAAAGGACAGAAAGAACTCGGAAGGATCTTTGGAGAAGCAACAGAGCTCGTACATGATTATTACGAGGAATATGTGGCCAGCCTTCCCCCTCCATTCTTCTCTGAAAAGTTTGAATTGATGATGGGGGAGGTGTACGGCGGCCGTAAATCAGTGGCACTAATAATTTCCGAACCTCTGACTCGGTTACACAAGCTGATCCTCGACAGATTACGTGGAAGAAAAGGAGGGGAACGCACATACCTCATAAAGCCCTCACACATCAAAGTAGACTCACAACTGACCGACATCACAACCCTGGACGGTAATTTCGAAGATATTCCGATGAAAGACATGAGCCTCGACGCCATCGTCGCTGTCGATATTCAAGATGCGGCCAACCTTGAATTGTGCTGCAGAGACTTACGAAGAGTTCTAAGGAGCGGCGGGATCATGGTTGCATGTTGTCCTTTCCTCGGTCTCGGAGGAGCGGCTGAACCGCTGGAGGTCGGTGAATACATGAAGAAGGCGAAGTACACACTCAGCGGTAGACCGTATCTAGACAAGGAAACTCTGAGAAGGGCTCTCGCTAAGAACTTCGACTACGTGGACATTGCAAACATGTCATTCATGACAGCATTTGTGGCAGGACTAAAACCGATAGAGCTGTTTGTGTAGTCATGAAGTCATCTTTCCACTTTTCCAGTAGGATAACCAATCAGTTAGCTTCAATTGGACCTAATCCATTTAGGTCGCATCCGCCAACTAGGGTAATACTTTCTTGTCAGGGGCTCGAGCCGGCATTCTGACTATTGAAAGATAGTCCTTCGCCATAGGCGAATCTGATTCGCTTTCCCCTGTCACTCTCACAATCACGGTCGCTTGAGGTCGGTATTTCTCCCATATCTCTATGGCATCCTCGGTAGCTTCGCAACGGCAGACGTTGCAAGAGAATTAGGTATTATCAAGGAAAGACCGCATAAACCGAATGTGTCAAACTTGGCTCGAAAGATTACTCTGAACATGTACATGACTCTAGACGGGTATGGCGAGTTCCCCAAGTATCCGGGGTCTGACATTCGATCAGAGGAACCCGGTGAAGGGTTCGTCGACATGTGGGTCAACCGGTATGATTCGGTGGATACGATCTTGTACGGTCGGAGGTCCTATGAAGGCCACTTGGCCTACCACTCCGAATCGGCGAGGAAGGCATCCGACCCGAAGTACCTGTTCGAGTTCTCGCGCTTCCTCGATAGTAGTCAGAGGATTGTCCTCTCTCACTTCCTGAAGAAGGCCAGATGGCAGAACACTAGGATCATGAAAGGGGACCTCAGTCGAATCGTCGCCCGTCTGAAGCGGGAACCGGGAAAGGACATGATCGTGGACGCAGGCCCCTCGCTCGTTCAGGAGTTCATCCAACGTGTACTCTCCGATGACTACCGGATTCTAGTTATGCCGGTCATCTTTGGACGCGGGAAAAACCATTACTGGGGTTCGATGTTGAAACAGCAGACCTTGAAGCTCCTCTCGGTCAAGAGCCTCAAGCATGGCGAGCTGATGTTGCACTACGAAACGGTTCGCTAGCGGATTCGGCGATATACCCTAGGAGGATTCGAACCTCAGGGCGCACCGCACGCGGATATGAACTCGTCTGGTTGGAGTCCACCCGCCCCACTACTAGTGATACACGTCTGGGAATTCTATCGTCACCTGATCGTCGGTCGATGCTAAAACGCGCGAATTTAGTTTGAGCAACATTGATGGTGTCCTACACTTTCCGTTCAGTTATAGACGGCCACATCGTCATGCTCGGACGCAAACCGATCAACCAACACTGGATTGTGTACACCAAACTGGTAGACTGGAAAGACTGATCGTCAGTAAGATGCAGGGACAACCGAGGCGCCTGCCATAGGTATTACATCACTGTAACATATATATAGTCCATAGTACGGAAGTCCTTATATCCAAGTAACACCTGTTACATTGTAGCAATAAAATGCTATAGGAAAAAACAAAAATGCAAACCAACACAAACACGAACCTCCCGACTTACGTCTTCACGACCGTTAATAGCGGCCGTGTTGCGAAAGTGGTCGAGGAACTGAAACAGAACAGCCAGATTGACTTCATCGCACCAGTGACGGGTCGATACGACCTAGTCCTACGATTAAAACAAAGCAACCCAACACAAGTCTACCAAGCAATCCAGCAAATACGTGCAGTTGCAGACGTCAGAACGACCGATGCACACACAGCTTTCGACGGAATTCAGCCCAACAGACAGCCAGAGAGCCAAATGGCCTTCGGCATTTCCCTGTTGAACTGCGTTCAGCACCAGTCTATCGAGAGCACAATTAAGCAACTAAGCAACGTACCCGGACTTGTAGAAGCATACAGCGTACCAGGACAATTCGACATTGTCGCACTCTGGCAAGCAAAGAACACTGAAGAAATTATGAAGACATCAGTTGAGAAAGTACCGAATCTCCAAGGTATCTTCAGCAGCGAGACACTTCTCGCCAGCAAGCCGTTCTTCAGGTTCTAAGCGGAATCAGTTTCCACGACCTAAATCCCCCCTTTTTTGTGCACCGCCGAACGAAAGAACGTCCGAAAGAACATCAACTTACAAGCCCAGTCTGACCGAAACCGGCTCCCGGACCATTGACCACAGGCCAGGAGTCGGGACCTCGCGTGGGCTTCCCAAGGACTTTATCCAGCATACTTGGGGAGACACGCCCCGCAAGAACTGTAGAACATTCATCTTGAAAAGATAACTTGCTGGATCTGAACCCGATCCAGGAGACACGGCGAACTCTGGCCTGGCGGCCATCTAGAAAGCCTACATACGTTTATCACAGGAGACATGAGGCTCTATTACACATAGGATGTGTTTATGACATGTCGGAAGGACAACAAGTTCTGATTCTGAGAGAAGACTCGTCAAGATCAAGAGGAAGAGATGCACGTAGAAGCAATATTATGGCTGCCAAGATTCTGGCCGAGACAGTCCGCTCAACTATGGGCCCGCGCGGCATGGACAAGATGCTGGTGATGGGATTGGGAGATATCGTGATCACGAACGATGGAGCTACTATCGTAAAGGAGATTGATGTCCAGCATCCCGCGGCCAAGATGCTCGTCGAAGTTGCCAAGACTCAGGATGATGAGGTAGGCGATGGGACCACGACCGCCGTAGTTCTCGCAGGCGAATTACTCGGTGGTGCAGAGAGTCTGCTTGACAAAGACGTACATCCGAACATCGTCATAGACGGATACCGAGACGCCGCCGATAAGTCGCAGGAGATTCTCGAGAAGATTGCGATAAACATCAAGCCTGACGATCGCAAGATGCTAGAACAGATCGCACTTACATCGCTGAATACGAAAGGTATCTTCGGGTCTCAGGCTCATTTTGCAAACTTGGCCGTCGACGCTGTGAGCCAGGTCATGGAGAAAAATAATGGGAAGATTACCGCGGACATAAGCCTCGTCAAAGTAATGAAGAAACACGGGAAGAGCATGGACGAGACGGAGCTTGTGAATGGAATAGTCGTAGACAAAGAAGTATCTCACGTAGCAATGCCCAAATCTGTATCCAACCCTGGGATAGCCCTGTTGAACGCCAAGCTAGAGATAGAGAAGACAGAGACAGAAGCAAAGATCACTATCAACCGACCTGAAGAAATGCACCTCTTCATAGAAGAAGAGGAACGACTCATCAGGGAAATGGTCGACGACGTCGCCAAAAGCGGCGCCAAGGTCCTATTTCTCGAAAAAGGAGCGGACGACGAAGCACTCTCCCTCCTCGGCAACAAGGGAATACTAGCTGTCAAGAATGTGAGCAGCGGAGACATGGAGAAGCTTGCGAAAGCAACCGGAGCTTCGATCGTCGGGACAGTAAAGGACCTGACTAAGGAGTCGCTTGGGCAGGCGAAACTGGTCGAGGAAGTTAAGGTAGGCGAGGACAAGCTCGTCTACGTCAGGGGCTGCAAGAATCCCAAGGCAGTGACAATCATGATACGCGGAGGATCAGAACACGTCGTAGACGAGGCCGAAAGATCGTTGCACGACGCGCTATGCGTGGTAAGGAATGCTGTCGAAGACGGCAAGATCCTGGCTGGAGGAGGCGCTCCTGAATCAGAGCTCGCCAAACAATTGCGAGCATACGCGATCAAGGTCGGAGGAAGGAAACAGCTCGCAGTAACAGCCTTCGCCGAGGCCTTGGAAGCGATACCGGTCGCGATAGCCCAGAATGCAGGCATCGATCCAATAGACATCTTAGTAGAACTACGTGCAAAGCATCAGAGCCCTCAGAACATCTGGTACGGCGTGAACGTTTCAACGGGCAAGACCGCTGACATGTTGAAAATGAATGTTGTTGAGCCGCTTCGTGTGAAGAAGCAGGTGATAAACTCGGCAGTCGAGGCAGTCAATATGCTTCTAAGAGTCGACGATGTCTTCTCCTCGAAAGGCTCAGGCGCGGGCGCGCCTAAAGGGCCACCAGGAATGCCACCGGGTATGCCTCCTGGCGGCATGGGCATGTAGCAGTTCAATAGAACAGTCTTTGCCGAACTAACTTTAGATATTCCCGGTCAGCCTTTTTTCAGATCTAACTCGGGGCTCTCGGCATCTACTTTTCACATTGTATAACATGTTCGTAGGGAAGCTGGATTCCATATCGTTTCAGTGACCTTTCGTAGTGTTTGAAGAACGATTCCGTAACGCCCCACGTTCGGAGCTCCGCGATCGCCGTATCATAACCGAAATCTACCGTTTCGTCGAAATATGAGACTCGAAAATTGCGAAAGCCAGCTCTCTTTGTGTAATTGAAGAGTTGATCCGGATTCCAGGCTGGCGAGTGCTTGACCTTGAAGCCCACGCCACTATCCACAGGACTTGACGACCATTCACCGTGGATCATGGAGCCGCCCGGTCGAAGAATTCTATAGAACTCATTCAGGGCTTTCACAAGCTGGTCCTTGCGAGGCAGGTCGCACAAGAGTTCATTGGAAACGACTATGTCTACGCTGCTGTCTTTGACACCTTTGATTCTTCGAACGTCCGACCTCAGCAGATGGACTCGCCGTTCAAGTCCTGAACGGTGTATCTTTGATGCAAATTCGTCAAGCCAGCCAAGATAAGGACCAATTGACGAGTCTACCGCGATTAACTTCACACTTTTGGGGAGCTTCTGAATCAGGGGAATAGTGAGCTGACCTTTTCCACATCCAGCTTCAAGAATTACCGTGTAGGGCTTTACTCGGATTCGAGTGAGAAAATGGTCGGCCAACTTGTCATAGTACTTCGACCATGTCCTTGCCGTGCCCTCGGCTCTATTGGGCGTTAATCCTAGGCCCTTTCTTCTCATGGACCATAATATTTCGGGAATCGACTATTATCAAATGTTAGTCCCAGTCTTCCCGAGACCAATCGATCAAACGCTGGAAGTTTCGGATGCTCTAACACGAGATCTGTTACGAGGGATTCTCACGACTAATCCTGATTCCAGCGGCGGATCTTCTTGTATGCCCGTATGAGGTTGTAGAGCCTCCAACGTTCCCGATCCACCTCTGTCAGATTCTTTTTGTAATAACTAAGGGATGTTGAATGGGAGCCTAGAAGGTCCGTACTGGTACGGTTGGCAAGGCGGTGGTTTTCTTGGCCATTGTCTTGCTCCACTCTGGGATGATGACTGCTCGGAGCAATTCTTGAACAGAAATTCCTCGGGCCCCGGCGATCGACGTTAGACTGTTGAAGTTCTCGTTTCGAAGCGACATGACGAATTTCTTCAAGGGTTGCTTCTTCTCCGGAAAGCGGCCAATCGGGGAGATGTTACTTACCGGGTTCTGAATGGCGAGGAATAGTGCTGGCAGTCTTGGAGCTGACATTGTACGATTACGCTCGGTAGAATGGTATGTGTGCGAGAAGTGTCTCGCTTCTGAATATTCCTTGCATTTGTGGAAGTCTTTCGAAGGTTGCCTTCACAATATCATCAGCGGTCCTGGCTTGCCAAAGCGCAACAATATCGAACTGTCCTGGTATCGCCCAAGCTTCTACGATCCCGGGTAGACTGCTGAGTTGTTTGATAGCGCTCTCGATTGGCCGATGTTCGACGTTCATCAAGGATATGCCAAGGGCTGATTGAGATTCGAACCTCTTGTTCGGCTGGAAACCTTCAAAGGCCGTATGTGTTGTTGCAGTTCGGATCCCATCGATCATACGGATTTTCTCCAATGCTTGGAGGACCTGCTCCGGCGCGTTCGGCTTCAGGCGTAGAACGAGGTCGAATCTGCCGGTTACCGGTGCGATCAAATCAATCTGAGTATTCTGTTTCAACTCTTCAACGACTTTCGCAGCACGTTCATTCTTGACGGTCGCGAAGACATAGGTCGGTAGATTTGTGATTGATAACATATATTTCAATTGTGTAATAGGTGTTACGTCAATATAAGGGTTTTTATGTGTGAAGGCACGATCTATTACATCAAGGAGGTTAGGTAGAGGTGGCAATACGAGGCAGTGCCGTGACAGTACCCGAAGCAATACGGCAGATTCTCACAAGGAACTATCCGATCTACCAGTGCCTCAAAATGAGAGTAGTAAACTACCACTCACTTGCTGAACTTGTACGAGCCCAGGTTCAGGAGGCCACGGGACGGGAGGCCAGTATCAATACTCTGGTTGTGGCCATCAAGAGGTTCGCTGACACTCTAGGCGAGATCGAAAGTCCCGCTCCATCCGGCTTGCTAAGCGGCGCAAGGATTTCCCTGTCTAGCGGCATCGTGGACGTGACGATAAAAGCGCTCAAGTCTCAGTTTCCGAGGATAATCAAAGACGTTGCGGAGATTGGAGGCCAACTTTCCGAGTTTCCCCATATCTTCCCGCTTGCCACTTCGGTCAAGATCATCCTACCATCGGAGGATTACGAGGTCGTTAAGAAGAAACTGGAAGGTGTCGAAGCTCTCGAGACCAGACTGGGAGTGGCGAAGCTGACCATCTATCTAACTCCAGGTGCCGAGATGACCCCGGGACTAGGGTCATACATTACAGAGCTCCTGTACCGGAACGGCATTAATGTCTTGGATGCCTATCTAGGGTACGGGGACGTAATAATGGTCGTCAGCGGTGAAGATGGACCTGTGGGTTTCAACCTTCTGCAGAAGGAGATCGATCACAGCACCAGAAGCTTACAGTCTTCTCGGGGAGGAGCGGTTAAAGTGATAGCTAGGTCGCCGTAGTCTGAGGCTATGCTCGTACAACTTCCTAACAAGACCCCTTCGACACCGTCAATTCGATCGTCTAAGGTCCAAAGTTTAAGACCGAGGAACCATAGGGCAACAACCCATAGGAGTGTAATCAATTGACTAGCACTCTCACGCCGCGATCAGCAGATTATGAAGTCAAGCTAACCCAAGATCATGAAAGCTTTCGACACACAATCCGAGACTTCGCCGAGAAAGAGATCCGTCCAGTAGCATTTGAGATCGACAAGAAAAACAAGATCCCCCGCGAACTTCTAGATAGAATCGCGAAACTAGGCGTTCCCGCCATCACCTACAAGGAAGAATACGGTGGACTCGGTGGGGACATGCTCACGATGGTCATAGCAATCGAAGAACTCGCCCGTGTCTCTGGAGCCTGTTCCACTGTTTTTGTCGCAAGTCACCTCGTCTCAGAACCCATCAGCGAATGGGGGACCGAGCAGCAGAAGAAACAATTCCTTCTTCCATTGATTTCGGGGGATAAGATCGGCGCCCACGCTATGACCGAGCCGGGTGCGGGGTCGGATGTCGCCGGGATAAAGTCGACAGCTAAGCTGCAGGGCGGCCAGTGGGAAATTTCTGGACGGAAGATGTTCATCACTAACGGCGAGATAGCCGACACGTACCTTGTCTTCGCCCGGACCAGCCCCCAAACAAAGGGATCACAACGCCACCACGGACTCAGCGCTTTCATCGTCGACCGGAACACCCCAGGCTTCCAAGTTGGAAGCAAGATAGAAACCACGGGACTGCGTGGGTCCCAGCCAACCGAACTAATACTCGACCGAGTCAAGGTCCCGAAGGAAAATCTTCTCGGGAAGGAAGGTGACGGATTCTACATCGGCGTCAAGACCTACGATCGGGGACGAGTCGATGTCGCAGCCCAAGGCGTAGGCATCGCACAGGCCGCCTACGAGGCAGCCGTAAGTTATGCACAGACAAGAACTAGCTTTGACACTCGATTGATTGACTTCCAACAGGTCCAGTACAAGTTATCAGATATGGCAATCGGTCTTCACACAGCGAGATTATTGACTTACTGGGCCGCCTCATTGAAGGACCAGGGAAAGGACTACGTCAAGGCAGCTTCGATAGCGAAGGTCTCGTCTACTGAAGCAGCGGAGAAACTAGCATTGTTGGCGATGATGATTCACGGCGGTTATGGTGTTGCGACCGAATATCCGGTTGAGCGCTATCTTCGAGATTCGCAGATCATAAAGACGTACGAAGGAACAAATGATATTCAGAGGCTCACGATAGCAAAACAATTAATCCGAGAATTGAAGGGATAGTCGGTAGGCGAATATTATTTTCTCGTGTTCGTAGACTTTCCACGCTGATCCTTCGACAGCCTACTAAGGGCTGAAGCGATAAACTAATCCAAAGGCAAGATGAGAATAGCCCCGTGAGGGAGCGATGCGAGGAATTCATTGGATCATCTTTCTTTCGAGCGTCTTTGCCCTCACCTTAGGCGTCAGTGCCAGCACTGCATCGTTCGGTAAAAGCTCTCTCGGTTGCATCGACTACTGTACCGCAGAAGAATATGCTAAGATCAATGCAACCCAGCAGTACTGGTTTTACATGGCTTATGGATGGATGCTGTTGGCTTTCGTCGGTTTGGCGGGAATAATGCTTGTGTCATTCAGACGGCGATCCTTGAGAGTTATCCCCATTGCAGTAGGATTGATCTGTACAACAGTTTCCGGGCTTATTGTACTTCACAATACAGTGTACTCTAATTCTGGTAGTTTGCTGTCGCTGTCAGAAAGGGCTGGGCTACCGTTCTCCTACTGGGCAACTGATTGTATCCAAGCACCACTAAGCTACTGTCCCGGAGGGGAATACCATAGCTTCAGTCTGTTTTTCATGTTGCTCGATCTTATCGCATTCAGTTTGTTGGGAATCGTTGTGTCTATCTGGGTCGGCCGATTCCAGACGCGTAGTAGATTTGAGACTCTTACATCAAAGTACGGCGGTGTAAACGACCAGTTGGAACCAGGTTAACGGGATAGCAATTAGAGCACCGACCAGGATCTGCGACAAACTGTGCGCCTTCAATTCAAGCCTCGCCCATCCAACCGGAACTACCAGCAACCAAATTGGAGACAAGAGAAGCCCGAATTGAAAGATCAAAGATGTTAGGGGACCAGTTATTCCCCATGCGTGAACGCTGATCTTCCATTTTAGACTGATGAGCATCGCAATGAAGCCATTCACGAAATAGCAGAGCATCAACCCTGTGACAATAGGCATTGCTCTCGTTAAACTTAGGGCGACGCCTCCAAGAAAGTAGCTTATCAGAACGCCGACAAAGGCGATTGCTCTAGAACCCCTGTCCGAGGCGTAAAGGTCGGGGATGATTCTTTTTCTCGTGAGATAGAAGAGCAGCCCGAGCGGGACTAAGGTCGCGAAAACTATTGCGATCACAAGTTGGTACAAAGGAGAGCGAGTAAATGCGATCAAGACTGTGAAAACCGTTGCTGCCACGATCGGTGCGTTGCCAACTGCGGAGACATAACGGGCGATTTTGTTCACGATCGTCCGATCACTCGAATTAGATGTTTCCAACCGTCTACTGATCAGATTAGGGCCAAAAATACAGCTTTTCTGAGCCCGCCTTATTCCTCTTTCCAATTCATGAGCAAGCTGCCCAGAACGATGAAGAATACGGCGAGACCTAGCGCTATGATAGTATTCGTTACAGCTTGTCCTGGTTGCAAGTAGATCATAGAATCTCTGAGACCGTCGTTGATGTAGGTCAGGGGCATGAAGTTGGCTATGACCTTGAGTATATCGGGTAGTGTCTCACGCGGCCAGAATGTTCCTGACAGGAACATCATTGGGAATGTAATCGCGTTGGCCGCAGCATCCGCGCCTTCAGCTTCTTTGACGAAGTTGGCAAGGACCATTCCGATGCCGGGGAACAGTAACCCGGCAGCGACTACCAGGCCCACGGTGTAGATGTCTATTGCTACTGTTACACCGAAGATAGCCCAACCAAAGAAGAGTATGACCACGATCGATATCGTGGCAATGATGATCTGATAGCCAACCATTCCAAGGATCCATTCAAGCTTGCTGAGCGGAGTCGTGGCTAGTTTCTTGATGATCTTGAGCTCCCTGTATCGGCCGTTGACGTTGACCGCGCCAAAGACTCCGCTCGTAAGAAGGGTCATGCCAATTACTCCTGGGATGAAGAAGTCGATGTAGCGAACGTTACGGGTTATGATGGATTGTTGCTGAACACTAACGGTGTTAGGCGTGCTGGCTCCATAAAGATGGGCGGCGTAGGAAGTAGTAGCCGCTGTCACTATGCCGGCCAGAGACGCGGAAGCTTGGTCGCTCTGGTCCATGTACAATTGGATACTCGCGCTCTTCGTTCTCGTCAAGTTGTCTGCGAAACCTACCGGTACGACTAGTAGTCTTTGTCCACGATTGTGGATTCGGGCATCGTTCTTGACAAAATCCAGGGCCTGCTGTTGCTCCGCAGGGACCATGTGAAGTGTGAAAGCTCCCGTACCATTCAGTGTCGAGACGTAGTTTGCAGAGAGCATCGTGGGTGTCGCGGCCGCTAAGTCCCGGTTCTGTACGTAGAGATCGAACTTGGTGCTTCCATTGCCGAATATCGCGCCAAACAGAACAATGAGGAGTAGTGGGAATGCGATAGTCCAGAATATGTTGCTTCTGCTGCGGTACCAGCTCTTGAAGTGAGCGCTGATGATGGTGATGACTCGGCTCATGCTATGGTCCCCTCCTCCGAAACTCTACGTCCAGTAAGGTTGAGAAACACATCGTCCAATGTAGGACGCCTGACCTCTATCTCCTTGTCGTGCAAGGGTGTCTGGCCAATGCTCACGAGGATGTTCGTGAGCTCGCCATTGAGAGGAATAGCAATGTCCCCCGCGTTTCTCAGCTCTGCCTTCGGCAGGCCTAGTGGAAGTTGCTTGAGTCCTGTCTCGCCCGCGTTTCTAATGATGAGTGTCTTCTTGCCACCGTATGAGTCAATGAGTTCGTTAGGTGTTCCAGAGGCGATAATCTGTCCATGATCGATGATGGACACTATGTCGGCTAGGTATTCTGCCTCGTCCATGTAGTGGGTCGTCAGGAATACTGTTTTGCCTTGACTCTTCAAGCGTTCAATGACCCCCCAGACATCTCGTCGAGCACGAGGGTCAAGCCCAGTTGTTGGTTCATCGAGAAATACGAGGCTTGGATCATTTACTAAGGAAACGGCCAGTCCGACTCGTTGCTTGAGACCACCTGAGAGTTTCTTGAACTGTTCGTCCCGCTTGTCCTTCAAATCGACTAGTTCGATAAGCTGGTCAGCGTCGAGTTGGTGTTTGAACATGGCTCCAAAGTAGTTGATGTTCTCTCTGACGGTTAGTCGGTCGATCGCGTTGAA
>Ga0137415_10003263_pt1 | contig 16113 bp, 12 predicted proteins | sample CZODoug3_1_1_16f_FD_183082 | JGI IMG/M metagenome (GOLD analysis project Ga0137415, IMG submission 183082) | Vadose zone soil fungal communities from Angelo Coast Range Reserve, California, USA - CZODoug3_1_1_16fungal (Hybrid Assembly) | ecosystem: Environmental > Terrestrial > Soil > Vadose...
GTATCGTCCTTGATCCTCTCGTGAGAGGAAAACTTTCGAAATGCTGATGAATCTTCAGAGAGGGGTCGAACAGGGAATTCGTGCTCTCTACGCTGGGTGGTCAAATTCCGGCAAGATGGCGCGCCCTATTTGCCTGGTGTTGCTTTCTCTGGTTCTGGAAGGTTGCGCGAGGCCATCTGTTCAAGAGCCGGTCACGTTGACTCTTCTGGAAGAGTGGTCAAACAAGACGTTCAGCGAAGCGCGCCAGCAGGAGTTGCAGCAATTCACTCGGGAAACGGGAATCCGAGTCAATCTCCTTCCGTCCCCGGAGTCCGCGCGGCAAAGGCTAGTTTTGTGGCAAAAGTTGCTGGGGACAGGCGCTTCGAGTCCGGACGTATATGGCATAGATCTGATCTGGCCGGGGATGCTGTCCGAATATTTCGTAGATTTAAAGCCATATTTCGCCAACGAAGTCTCCCTCCAATTTCCGCCCATAACCGCCGGCTTCACAGTCGATAACAAACTGGTAGCCATGGCGTATCGTGCCGACATCGGACTTCTGTATTATCGCACCGACCTTTTGCGGCAGTACGGATACCGCGAGCCGCCCAGGACATGGGACGAGCTGGAGATTATGGCGGCTCGAATTCAGGCTGGCGAACGAGCCAAAGGAAAGAAGCAGTTCTGGGGCTTTGTCTGGCAGGGGGCGGCTGACGAGGTGCTGACCTGCGACGCGCTGGAATGGCAGGCAGCCGAAGGCGGCGGGCGGATCATCGAGGAGGACCAGACGATCAGCGTGAATAATCCGCAGGCGATCCGGGCGTGGCAAAGGGCGGCGCGCTGGGTTGGTTCCATCTCACCTCCAAGTGTAGTTGGATACAGAGAGTGGGATTCGCTGAACGTTTGGGTCGCAGGCGACGCGGCTTTCATGCGGAATTGGCCGTCAGCCTACGTCGACAGCCAGGCGGCAGGGTCGCCAATTCGAGATAAGTTCACCACGGCCCTGCTGCCCGGTGGCACGGCAGGTCGACTGGGAACTTTGGGAGGCTGGGGGTTGGCAGTTTCTCAATTCTCGGCCCATCCCCGTGAAGCCCTGGAACTGGTTCGGTATCTCACCCGTAGAGACGTGCAGGTGAAGCGGTCTCGTTTGCTTTCGCAGCCACCGACTCTACCGGAGCTCTACAACTTGCCTGAGGTATCTGAAACAAATCCCCGCTTCGTCCTATTGAACCAAGCTTTCCGGACCGGTGTGGTCTTGCGTCCTTCGAACATCGCTGGCAAAAAATACCAGGACGTGACCGACGCTTACATCCAGGCGGTGCACTCCGTGCTGACCGACGAGAAGGGTGCGCCGGAAGCTGTCGCGGCGCTGGAAAGGGAGTTGGTTCGCATCACCGGTTTCAAGGTGGGTCCGCCCCACTTGGGGATCAGCAGAACGACCGTAGAGGGAAGACTTGAACCGGTGCATTAACCTTGGCCCATCCCTTGCTTCAAGTTCGTTCGGCGAAAGGTGAACGGCAAGGCATGAATTCGAGGCCAGCATAGGGCGATAGGAACAACCGATGGGGCTTCACGCCGCAACTGCATTGAACCGCCGGGTCAAGAGCTCTGCCGAGAGAGCTGTTTACGCCGGTCGATTCAACATCGGTCCCCGTTTGATACTCGGCTTCGTGTTCATCATCCTGTCAATGTTAGTCGCAGATGCCGTCGTCCTTTGGCAATTCCATTTAGTCCGGACTCAGGCCGAGCGCCTGAATGGCATCGATCAAAAACTGGTTGCGGTCTTACGCGTCCATACCAGTCTGTTGGTGTTCCGCGATCGGCTGGAAGAACTCACCGACTCCCAGGACATCGGGCGGCTCGTGGCAGAAGGCGGGTTCCTTCGCACCGCGGTCCTGGAGGACACCCGTCGCGCAATGAGCGCTCTGAGTCTCCCGCCTTTCGATCCCCAGCGCGATCCGACCATCCTGCCTACCCTTCACGTCATTCAGAGCGCGCTGCCAACCCAACTTGAAGCCATCACCACATTGGCCACATCCGGCGACTGGCGAGCTGCGCATCTGCGCCTGGCAAACGAAGTAACGCCACTGGAATCCCTGACCGCGACGCTCGTCGAGAACGTCGACCATCAGGTCGGTGAAGAGCAGACCCAAACCGTGCGGAACATTAAGCGCGTGCAACGTCTGGTTTTTCTGGTTGTCCCGCTGACCGCCGTCTTCACGCTGCTGATTGCCGCTACCCTCGGCGTGGCCATTACGCGCAGCATCACCCAGCCGCTGGCCCGATTGGTGGAGGGTTCCAAGGCCTTGGCGCGCGGCGAGTTTCAACATCGAGTGCCTGTAACCGGCAATGATGAACTCGCTCACCTCGGGCGGGTCTTCAACGATACCGCCCTCCGCCTGCGAGACCTCTACGCCACTCTACAGAGCAGCGAAGATCGCCTCCGCCTCGTCATCGATACGATTCCCGCATACGCTTGGAGCGCTCTGCCTGACGGCTCCGTTGATTTCATCAATCGGCGTTTCCTGGAATTTACCGGTCGATCTAACGAAGACATGCTGGGGTGGGGTTGGGGTTCCCTGGTTCATCCCGATGACCTCACGGGGTACATCGGTGAGTGGCAGGCAGCCGTGGCATCTGGGGAACCAATGGAAGGCGAAATACGGGTCCGTCGGATGGACGGGGAGTACCGCTGGTTGCTGATCCGCAATATGCCGCTGCGCGACGAGCGGGGAAACATTGTTAATTGGTATGGAACCGCCATCGACATCGAGGAACGCCACCGAGCCGAAGATGCCCTCCGGCGGAGTGAAACCTATTTATCAGAGGCACAGCGGTTAAGCCACACCGGGAGCTTCGGCTGGTGCGTTTCCACGGGCGAGATCAAGTGGTCAGAGGAAACGTCTCGAATCTTCCGATACGAGCGATCCACGAAACCGACCATTGAACTCATTCTCCAACGGGTTCATCCGGAAGATGCGTCCTCCTTTAAAGAAACCGTTGCTCGAGCGTCGCAAGATGGAAAGGATTTTGAGCACGAATACCGCCTGGTGATGCCCGATGGTGCGGTCAAACACGTCCACGTTGTGGCTCATGCAGAAATAGAGGAGTCGGGCGAAATCGAGTTTGTCGGGGCGGTAATGGACATCACCGAGCGCAAGTTGGCGGAGGCGCTGCGTGACGAAGAGAGCCGTATTTTAGAGATGATAGCCCGCGATGCTCCGCTGGAGGAAATACTGGAGAAGCTGGTACTGGCCGTGGAAGCCCAATTTGCCGGATTGCTTTGCTCGGTCCTGCTCCTCGACGAGGACGGGCAACATGTGCGGCATGGCGCCGCGCCCAGCCTTCCCAAGGCCTACACCAAGGCCATCGACGGCCTTTGCATCGGACCGAACGCGGGATCGTGCGGCACGGCCATGTATCGAAGAGAACCTGTTGTTGTCACCGACATTCTCCAAGATCCGCTCTGGGAGTTGTACCGGGAAGTGGCTAAACCCTATGGGTTGCGCGCTTGCTGGTCCGTTCCCATACTCGCGCATTCGGGCAAGGCGCTGGGTTCGTTTGCCATGTATTACCGCGAGCCCCGCAGTCCGCGCCCTGCTGAAACCCGCGCCCTGGAACTGGCCACGCACCTCGCCGGCATTGCCATTGAACGCAAGCTGGCGCGCGAAGAACGCGAACGGTTGCGCGAGGCGCAGTCGGATCTGGCACGGGTCAGCCGGGTGACCACCATGGGAGAGCTGACCGCTTCCCTGGCGCACGAAGTGAATCAACCGATTGCCGCCGCCGTCACGAGCGCCAATAGTTGCCTCCATTGGCTGGCGGGCGACGTCCCAAATCTTGACAAGGCTCGCGCGGCCGCCGAAAGGATCGCGAAAGACGGAACTCGGGCAGCGGAAATCATCAGCCGAATTCGCCTTCTCTTCCAAAAAGGTTCTCCGCAGTTGGAATTGGTCGATGTAAACGAAATCACTGAAGAGATGATCGTCCTGCTGCGCGGCGAAGCAACGCGACACTGGATCTCACTCCGGACAGAATTGGCGGCGGATCTTCCCCCGGTCTTGGGGGATCGCGTGCAATTGCAGCAGGTCATGATGAACCTCATGATTAACGGCATCGATGCGATGAAGGCTGTGGACGGGACGCGCGAACTGGCCATCAAGTCGCAGCGAGCAGAAAACGAGCAAGTTCTGGTGTCGGTCAGCGATACTGGCGTTGGGCTGCCCCCACAGCGGGCAGACCAAATCTTCAATGCGTTCTTCACCACCAAACCTCACGGAACCGGCATGGGGCTTCGGATCTGCCGCTCCATCCTTGAATCACATGGCGGCCGGTTGTGGGCTACCGACAATTCCCCGCGTGGCGCGAACTTTTACATCACCCTGCCCGCCAAATCCGAGGCACGCGTATGACTCCCGCTGGCGCTGCCACCGTGTTCATCATTGATGACGATGCCTCTGTGCGCGAGTCCATTCAAGACCTGCTGGAGTCGTTGGGATTGCGTTCCGAGTCTTTCGGGACAGCGGAAGAGTTCCTGCGAAGCAAACGGCCGGAGGGGCCAAGCTGCCTGGTCCTGGACGTGAGACTTCCCGGAGTCAATGGCCTGGACTTTCAGAGCCGATTGGTCGACGCCGGTTTCCAAATCCCGGTCATTTTCATCACCGGCCATGGAGACATTCCGATGACGGTTAAGGCCATGAAGTCCGGTGCGGTAGAGTTCCTCACCAAACCCTTCCTGGAACGCGACCTGCTGGGTGCAATCCGCCAGGCGTTGGAGCGTGACCGGACGACACGCCAACAGCAAGCAAACCTTGCCGAGGTGCGGGGACGATACGAAGCGCTGACCGCACGCGAGCGCGAGGTCATGCACCTTGTGGTTTCGGGCATGCTCAATAAGCAAATCGCCGCTGAGCTCGGGACCAGTGAAGTCACCGTGAAGATCCAACGCGGCCGCGCGATGAAGAAGATGAAAGCTGGATCCCTGGCGGAATTGGTGAAAATGGCGGGGTTATTGGAGCTTCCACCCGGCGCGAAATAGCATAATACCAACGTGTGATTGCGCCGCATTTGGCGTGGCTGGTAAATTTAGCCAATGACCACCCATAGGAAGGCCAAATTGGTAGCAATTGTTGATGATGACGATTCGATGCGCACCGCGGTACAGGACCTGCTGGAAGCGGTAGGCTTGGCGGCGCAGGGCTTTTCGTCGGCAGAGGAATTCCTGAACTCCGGCAAACAACACGGCACCGCTTGTCTGATCGCGGATATCCGCATGCCTGGAATGTCTGGTTTGGAACTGCAGGCGCACCTGAACGCCGAACGTTGCAGGGTGCCGATCATCTTTATCACAGCGCATGGCGACGAAAAAATGCGATTGCAGGCGCGGAGAGAAGGCGCCGTGGAATTTCTGTCGAAACCGTTCGACAACGAAGTCCTGCTCGACAGTGTTCGAGCGGCTCTGGAAAGCTAATCCCCAGTTAAAAGTGTGCATCAGGTTGCGCAAGGAGGTTCTCCGTGGGAGCAGTCGCAAGATTCGGAACCGCCGACCGGGACGGTAATCCGCGCAGATTCGAGCAGATCATAGGCAACAGCACTGCTCTGGAATCGGTGCTGGAACAAGTTCAACGCGTCGCGCCCACGGATTCCACCGCTCTTATCCTGGGAGAAACAGGCACTGGCAAAGAACTTATCGCCCGCGCGATTCACGATTTGAGTTCACGGGTCGGGCGTCCGTTCATAAAGCTGAACTGTGCAGCCATTCCGTTTGATCTCCTGGAAAGCGAGCTTTTTGGGCATGAAAAGGGCGCCTTCACGGGTGCTGTCGCACAAAAAGTTGGTCGTTTCGAATTGGCCGACAAGGGAACACTCTTCCTGGACGAGGTGGGAGATATTCCGTTGGCGCTTCAGCCCAAACTGCTGCGAGTCCTGCAGGAGCAGGAGTTTGAGCGCTTGGGCGGCACCCGAACTCATCAAGTGGACGTTCGTCTGGTGGCCGCCACCCACCGAAATCTGGTCGAAATGGTGAAGCGGAACGAATTTCGCAGCGACCTCTATTACCGTCTGAATGTGTTTCCCATCCCGCTGCCACCGTTGCGAGAGCGCCGCGAAGACATTCCGGCGCTGGTAAAACATTATGTCGAGATTTATGCGCGCCGGATGAACAAGCAAATCGAGTGCATTTGCCCTGAAACGATGTGTGCCCTCGTCTCGTATCAGTGGCCGGGGAACATTCGCGAGCTCCAGAATTTCATCGAGCGCAGCGTAATCATCACTTCCGGCGACACCCTGGAACCTCCTCTCGCGAGCTTGACGAATGCCGCCGAAGTGCACTCCGTGGGGGCGATTACGCTGGAAGACGCAGAGCGAGATCATATTCGCAAGGCTCTTGAGCAAACCCGATGGGTGGTTGCCGGCCCGAATGGGGCGGCCGCACGTTTGGGACTCAAGAGGTCTACGCTTTATTTCCGCATGCAAAAGCTCGGGATCTCACGCACCAACAAGGATCCCGTTTCGGCATAACAGAGTTGGCAATCACTCGCGAACCTGCGCCAGATTTGGACGCATGCTTATGACGAGACACAGGGCTAACAGAAGGCAGATGTGCGTTCTTTTCGAAATCGTTGCATTAAGCCTTGCGCCGATTCCCAAGCCACCTCATTAACGGCGCGCCAGCACGGTTGTACACGCAGCGCTTGTCCTGGGGAGGATTCGACTTTAGATCACTACGAGCTTTTCCGCCGGGATCTTCGTGGCGGTGGCCTTGTCGATGTTCAGGTGCGCCTTTAGCATCTGGCTTGGTACGCGCCTGAGCCACTGGTTCAGTGAGAAATCCATGAACTCCTCCGTGGCAAACATCTCGAGGAATACCAGATTGGTGTCTCCCGTATTTTGGATGTAGTGTGGCGCGTTAGACGGAACATACCCTACATCATTGGCATTGAAATCCATCGTGCGTGCGTTGTCGACCGGGAAGAATACCGTCATGCGACCTTTGCCGGCGATCCAGAACTGCCACTCCGAACCGTTCGGGTGCCAGTGAAGTTCACGCAGGCCACCGGGCTTGAGCATCACCAGAGCGGCAGCGATGTGCTTCGAAACCGGAAAGTTCCGCGAGTCCACAATCCGGACCGATCCGCCTTTGCTTTCCCGAGTCGCCGCCATCGACTTCAAATGGAAGGTGTACCGGTATTTGGATGCAACCTTTTCGCCGCCGATCTCGGCTTTATCCTGCTCCAGAGAACCAGGCTCCTTGCCGGGAAAGATATAGAGGGGCGCTCCGGGCGTGTTGTCGAAGATGCTGGCTTCGAGGCCCGTGTTCTCTGCCAGAACATCGGGCGGCGTGTGTGCGACCCACTCGGAAAGAAGCATCGTGCCGTCTTCCGAGAAATTGCCTTGATTGAAAACCAGGAGGAATTCCGTGCCATCCGGGCCGAGACCCTGGATCGAATGCGGGAAACCAGCGGGAAAGATCCAAAGATCTCCTTCGTTCACGTCGTCGATAAACATCGTGCCATCGGGATTCATTACGGTCACGCGCGCATTGCCATAGAGCACATACGCCCATTCATCGGCCGTATGCCAGTGCATCTCACGGTAGCTTCCTGCGGTCAGGCGCATATTGACGCCCGCGATATCCCGTGAAGACGGCAATTGCCGTTGCGTGACCTCGTGTGTCCAGCCGCCCTCTTCGACACGCTTCTTTGCCAGATCGAACGAGTACCAGAGGGGCACAACATCGCCGTGGTCGGTCGGCGGAGGGGTGTTCGAGTTCGGATTCAGAGCAAGAAGGCCACGGTTCTCCTGCCCCGGATTGCTTGACGAGTGGTCATGCTCTGCTTTCTGCGTGCTTGTTTTGTCTTGGGCGTTGACCGCCAGGGAAACCAGTGCCGCGCCTGCTAGACCAGCGGAACCCACCCCTAAGAAAGTGCGTCTCGAAAGTCCCTCCGTCCCAGAGTTATTCCCTTGCTGGCCATGCGTCCGATTAGTTCTTGCGCTGGCAGGTTTGGTTTTTTTTGGCTCACTCATTCGAAAATCTCCTTTACTTTATCTGTATCGACCCCGAAGTCAGAGTCTTCCACAGCAGCGATGAACGCCCGCTCACAAAAAGAACAAAAGCACTTACCGTGCCAATTTTGATTCTCTTAAAAGTCCTTGCAATTGCTGAAGAACAAAGCCAGGGACGGGACCGGACATGGAGATTACTGAAACCCACTGCCAGACCATTGGATCAATTTCTGGACGGGTGACAGCCGTTCTGACAGGCAAATCTGATTCTTGGAGCGTCGCGAACACGGACGTCATCTTCGAAAAGCTGTTCGATATACGATCAAACAAATACCTTGCTCACGCTGTCGGCATTGGGACGTTGTGTCCAGCAGGCTGGCAGCCCACAATTCAACATCGCTCGTAGTCGTCCTTTATTTTCCGTCACTTACACACTCAATATCTTTGGCAACCGTGTTGCCTTCTCCAGTTGTGTCGCCGGAGGCACCGAACTCTTTTTTGCCGGCACAAATAAGGAGAAATCACTATGGTTATTGAAAACACCAAGAAGGTTCAAGTAAATCAGCAGAAGACAAGACGACACCACTGGCTATCGTTGTTAATCGCTGTACTTTTTGCACTGATGGTTTGTCCGAGCAAAGCACCCGCGCAAATCATTGGAAACCTCGAAGTCAACATCCCATTTCAATTCCATGCAGGGAACGCCAAACTTCCACCGGGCAAGTACATTATCCACATGCTCGACAACTCGGATCTGACAATCATGGAAATCAGCAGCGCGGACGGCTCCACTTCCGCTCTCTTCTCAGTCCAGGACGCAGAGGCCAATTCCGCGCCGGCCAAGAGCGAATTGATCTTCAACAAATACGGGAACCGCTACTTCCTTGCGAAGGTGTTTGACGAAGGCAACCCAAGCGGCAGCGAGGTACCCAAGTCCACCTACGAAAAGAAGATCGGTCAAGCATCCACGGAAGCCCAGACCCACGTAGCTGCAAACCACCAGGGGACAACAGGGAAAGTAGCGGTCAACTGAAACAACAACGCCCCGAGCGCGAGCGGGCGGTTCTTTCTCGCGCGGGAAGTTAAATCGCTGAATATCGAAAGAGGAGAAACGATGAAATTGCAAAGAGTTGTTTTCGCTTTAATGGGGATGATGATTTTGTTTGCAAGCGCGGCGTCAGCACAGCAGGTGAAGACCGACTACGATCGCAGCGCCAACTTCGGACAATACAAGACCTACTCCTGGCAACAAGTTAAGACGAAAGACGCCCTGGACGTCGACCGAATCAAAAGTGCCGTGAACGCCGCCTTGGCAGCAAAAGGCTGGTCTCAGGTGGATTCGGGCGGCGATGTTTCCGTCATAGCCCTCGAGATGACGCAGAATCAGCAAAGCTTGAACACGTTTTACGACGGGTTTGGAGGAGGCTGGGGCTGGAGACGGTTCGGCGGCGGCGGTTTTGGAGAGGCAACGACCACAACGGAAACATATAAGGTTGGCACCTTGGTCGTCGATCTGTTCGACGCAAAAACAAAGCAGCTCCTGTGGAGAGGGAGCTCGAGCGACACACTCTCCAACAACTCCAACAAGAACATCAAGAATCTGGACAAGGGCGTGGAGAAGATGTTCAAGAAGTTCCCTCCAGGATCTTCAAAGTAGCGGAATCCCCCATGAACCGCCATCTGTGTGCCATCGCTAGTCTGGCGCTACTTTTTCTAGCCAGTCCGTTACGTGCGGCCAATGGGCCGCACGTTGGGGCGGACCGCCAGAGACCGCTGGTTTGGACGAACGACGATCTCGAAAAACTCCACGGCCAGGGTCTGATTAGTATCGTGGGCCAGGTGAACGAAGACAGATCACCGTGGCCATCTGCGCCTGAAACATACGTGAGGACCCAGGACCCGGAGTGGTATGCAGCGCAGGCAACGAAGCTACGCGACGAGCTTGATCAAAGGCAGGCTCAACTCCGCGATTACCAGCTGGCCCTTGACGATGTCCGAAGTCTAAGGGAAACGACCGGCGGCATAAGTTTCGATTATGGCGACGTAGGCATCACTCCCGAAGCCGGTATCGATATCCTTCAGCAGCGCGTGAACGAGGCGCAAACGGAGCTCGCCGCACTGGAAGACTTGGCCCGCCATAATGACATCCCGCCCGGAGCATTGCGTGGGCAGTAAGGTTTCTCAACGGTGTTGACGAGGGTTCTCGAAATTGTCTCAACACGGTTTTGACAGTGAGGGGACGATCTCAATTTTGTACTGGAGAATATGTCATGAAGTTGTCTAAGCAGGTTTTTGTCCTACTTCTCTGCTGTTTGCTTGTGCGATTCACGGCGCAAGCCGAGTCTTTCGGTCCTACGGGCCAATCCAACACACAGTCGACGACTCCGCCCGCGAAACAGTCTCCGCAAGAGTTGCAGCAACTTGTCGCGCCTATCGCCTTATACCCAGACGCCCTCGTTGCTCAGATTCTCGCCGCTTCCACGTATCCCACCGAGATTGTCGAGGCGGAACGCTGGATGCAAAGGCATGCCGGGCTCAAGGGCGACAAACTTGCCAAGGAAGTCGACAAACAGGACTGGGATCCCAGCGTAAAGGCCATGGTGCAATTCCCGTCGGTTCTCGAGAACATGGACAAAAATCTCTCTTGGACTTCGTCCCTTGGTGAGGCGTATGCAAACCAGCCGGACGATGTGACCAATGCCGTCCAGACGCTGCGCAGCGAGGCCGAGAAAACTGGCCATCTGAATAGCAATGAACAGGAGAAGGTATCGACGCAAGGCAGCACGATCATCATCGAACCGGCCGACCCTGAGATGGTCTACGTCCCTGCCTATGATCCTTGGCTAGTGTACGGTCCACCTATCGTCGCCTACCCGGGGTGGTATCCCGTGCCCGGCATTTTTTGGGGCGGCGTTGGCCTTTCCTTTGGTGTTGGATTTGGTATCGGCTTCTTTGGAGGATTTGGGTGGGGCTGGGGCCACTGGGGCTATGACTGGCATGGCCGGCGAGCCTTCTACGACCATCACGCCTTCGTCTCGCACAGCCATGAGTTCGGTCACGAGGGGTTCAATCACGGTGGTTTCAGCCACGGCAACGTCGGCCACGGTAACTTCGGTCATAGCAACGCGTTTCACGGAGGTTCGGGCTTTCACGGGCGGTCAGGAACGCATTCCGGGGCGTTCAGTGGCTTTGGTCACGGTGGAAATGTCCGAGGGTTTTCCTCTCGCGGACGGTCGAGCTTTGGAGGTGGCGGTCACGGAGGCCACGGCGGTGGCGGACGGCGCTAGGTAATCGGTTTATTTACGTATGAACCTGTTATGAATTTCAGAACGGAGAAGAAGATCATGCTGCAGAGAATCTCAAAGTTTATGCAATGTGAATGCAAGAGGTTTGCTCGATTTGCGACGGCCGCAGTAGCGGCACTTGCACTCGGAGGGTCGTTTGCGCCGGCATTCGCGCAAGAGCAGGGACAGCGGACCTTTGCCTCAGCCGAAGATGCCGGCGGCGCTCTCTTCGCTGCAATGCAGGCACAGGACAATCAAGCTCCCTTGAGCATCCTTGGACCGGCTGCAAAGGAAGCCCTCTCGTCCGGCGATCCCGACGAAGATGCGGATTCTCGTGAAAGCTTCGTCGTCAAATACGAAGAGATGCACCGATTCGTCAAACAGCCGAACGGAACCGTAACGCTGGTTATCGGAGCGGAAAACTGGCCGTTTCCGATCACCTTAGTAAACAATCACGGTTCGTGGTTTTTCGACACAGCCGCAGGAAAAGACGAGATCCTCTTCCGGCGCATAGGGAGAAATGAACTTGCCGCCATGGAAGCGTGTCGCCAGTTGGTCGAAGCGCAAAGGCAGTATTTCACCCGCCCGTCGGGTAAGCTTTCCCAGCAATTTGCGCAGAAACTGGTCAGCGATAAAGGCCGGCACAATGGTCTGTATTGGTATGGTGCTTACAACGAGTTCGATAGCCCCATCGACCCGCTTATCGCGTATGCGAACCAAGAAGACGCGAAGGATCAAACTGGCGATCCACTTCCGTTTGATGGTTATTTTTTCCGGATTCTCACGAGCCAGGGCCCTCATGCACTGGGCGGGGCCAAGAACTACATCATCGACGGAAAGATGACCGGAGGCGTTGCATTTGTTGCGTACCCGGCGGAATACCGCTCGTCAGGTGTGATGACTTTCATCGTCGACGAGTCGGGAACCATTTACGAAAAGGACCTTGGCCCCGACACAACAAAGCTTGTACAGACGATGACCGCCTATGACCCGGATTCCACCTGGCACAAAGCAGATTAAGCAGAGGGTTTAGCTTCGGCGGGCTCAAGGATACTCGCGAGTCTGGTGAGGGCAAGGCCACTAACACTTTCGCGCTCCTGGGTTTGTATTTAGTCACCGTGTCAATGCGCCGACAGCCATCTAGGTCACTGGACTCTTCGGAGGGTAGCAATTACATAGGGTTTTCTCCAAGCGCCCTTGTTTTTCAACCACTTCCTGAAACTCTTGCTCACCCTTCATTATGGCAACCGGGCTGCATCGTCCAAGGCCAGAGACAAGAAAGACGCTACTCGACGGAGAAATCAACTCCGAAGCACAGGCCGTGGGATCGATTTTGTGGAGAGTCCGGCCGGGCCGGGCGGAATTGGGGATATGAATCATGATGTGGATTGTCAGGCTGGCGCTGAAGGAACCGTACACGATTATCGTGCTGGCTATCCTAATCTTCCTCTTTGGGACGCTGGCAATCGTTCACACGCCCACGGATATTTTTCCGGACATCAACATCCCGGTGGTCAGCATTATCTGGACCTATAACAGTTTGGAGCCACAGGACCTGGCCGACAGGATCGTCACCATCACCGAGCGCAACCTGACCACGACCGTCGATAACATCGAGCACATAGAGTCGCAATCGCTTTACGGTATCGCCGTGGTGAAAGTGTTTTTTCAATCCACGGTGAGTATCGACAAGGCCATCGCCCAGATCACCGCAAATTCCCAAACACAGCTGAGACAGCTGCCCGCCGGCACCACGCCGCCTTTGATCATTAGCTACAGCGCCTCGACGGTGCCGATCCTCGAACTCGGGCTCTCCGGCCAGGGTATATCGGAGCAGTCCCTCAACGACTATGGTCTCAATACCATCCGACCCCAGCTGGTGACGGTGCAGGGCGCCGCCATCCCATATCCGTATGGGGGAAAGCAACGCCAGGTGCAAGTGGACCTAAATACTCAGGCCTTGCAGGCGAAAGGTCTTTCTCCGTTGGACGTGGTCACTGCAATTTCTGCCCAGAACCTGATTCTCCCAACGGGAACATCCAAAATCGGCACGAAAGAATATGACGTTGACATCGCCAATGCGGCGCCCCAGACCATCGCGCAACTTAACCGCATTCCTGTAAAAACGATTGGCAGCACGACGATCTATATCGGCGATGTCGCCTGGGTGCGCGACGGCTTTCCGCCGCAAACGAACATTGTGCGCGTGAACGGGCAGCGCTCCTCCCTCTTGACGGTGCAAAAAAACGGCAATACCTCGACCCTAAGCATCATTGCCGGAATCAAGTCTCTGTTGCCGTTTATCAAAACGATCGTGCCGCCGGAGATGGATATAAAACCTTTGGCGGACCAATCCATCTTTGTGAAGGGCGCCATTAAGGGCGTGGTGACCGAAGCGTCGATCGCGGCCTGCCTTACCGGCCTGATGATTCTCATCTTTCTCGGCAGTTGGCGGAGTACGACCATTATTGTCGTTTCGATTCCCCTCGCCATTTTGACATCCATCATCACTTTCAGCGCGCTCGGCGAAACCATCAACATCATGACGTTAGGCGGACTGGCCCTGGCCGTCGGAATTCTGGTGGATGACGCAACGGTCGAGATCGAAAACATCAATCGCAACCGTCAGGCGGAACCGGACAAGGACATGGATGAGGTGGTCTTGGAGAGCGCCGCGCAAATCGCTACGCCCGCCTTTGTGGCCACGATTTCGATCTGCATCGTGTTTACTCCGATGTTCCTGCTCTCCGGGGTGGCGCGATATCTGTTCGTTCCGCTCGGTGAAGCGGTGATCTTCGCCATGCTGGCCTCCTATCTGCTCTCACGCACCGTTGTCCCGATGATGGCCAAGTACCTCTTGCGCCATGACACCCCGAATACCGCGGAATCCCGCAATCCATTCGTTCGCATGCAGGTTCGGTTTGAGGAAGCATTTGAGCGTCTCCGTGAGCGTTATCACGGATTGCTCGAATTTTGCCTTCATCATCGCCGTACTTTCCTTGTCGCATTCTTCTCCGCTTGCGTGGGTTCCCTGGTTTTGATCATTCCCTGGCTGGGGCGAGACTTTTTCCCCACCATCGACAGCGGGTCGTTCAATCTCCACATGCGGGCTCCAACGGGTTTACGAATCGAAGAGACCGCCCGCCTCTGTGATCTTGTCGAGCGATCGATCCGGAGACAGCTTCCGCCGGGCGAGGTCTCCAACATTATCGACAATATCGGCCTGCCCTACAGCGGCATCAACACGTCCTATCTGAATACTGGAACCGTGGGTACCTCGGATGCGGATATCCTGGTGACGTTCGGCGTTAACAACCATCAGACAGCCAAGTACGTTCACGACCTCCGAATCAGCCTGGCAAAAGAATTTCCCGGCGTGACCTTTTCTTTCCTGCCTTCCGATATGGTCACTCAAATCCTTAATTTTGGCTTGCCGGCTCCCATCGACATTCAAGTGGTGGGGACCGATCTGGAGGGGAATCAAGCCTTCGCGAATGCCTTGCTGAATCAAGTGAAATACGTATCGGGCATAGCCGACGCGCGCATCCAGCAGCCATTCGATGAACCCTATATGCACCTTTGGATGGACCGCACCAAGGCGCAGCAGATCGGCTACAACGGCACGACCGTGGCGCAAAACGTTCTAATCTCCCTGGGCGGCAGCTTCCAGACGTCGCCAACATACTGGCTCGACCCTAAGAATCGAGTCAGCTACGACATCTCTACCCAGACCCCGCAGTATCGCGTCGACACGCTCCAGGATCTCGCGAACATGCCCATTACCGGGCCTACGCCTGGCGTCGCACCGGCCCTTCTCGCGAGCGTCGCTTCCATCCAGCGCGGAACCGGGGCGGCGGTCGTCTCCCACTACAACATAAGGCCCGTCATCGACATCTTCGGCGCGGTGCAAGGGCGCGACCTGGGCGGAATATCCGGGGACGTTACACGCATCATCGATCAAATGCGGCCGAAGCTGCCCCGCGGATCGCAAGTTGTGCTGCGCGGGCAAGTTCAGACGATGCGCTCCTCGTATATTGGCCTGTTATCTGGGCTGGTCTTCGCCATTGTGCTTGTCTACCTCCTCATCGTGGTGAACTTTCAATCCTGGCTGGACCCTTTCATCATCATTACGGCGCTTCCCGCGGCGCTCGCCGGCATCGCCTGGTTTCTGTTTATCACGCATACCACGCTGAGCGTACCGGCACTCACAGGCACCATCATGTGCATGGGTGTAGCCACCTCCAACAGCATCCTGGTGGTGCAATTCGCGAGGGAACAGCTGAACGAAGGCAAAGACCCCGTCGCCGCGGCTCTTCAGGCTGGATTCACTCGCTTCCGCCCCGTGATCATGACCGCGTTGGCAATGATTATCGGCATGCTGCCGATGTCGCTGGGGCTCGGAGACGGCGGTGAGCAGAACGCTCCGTTGGGCCGCGCTGTGATTGGTGGATTGCTCTTCGCCACGGTGTCCACGTTGTTGTTTGTTCCCACTGTGTTCAGCATTCTCCATGGCCTGCGCCACCGGCCCGCCGAGGCTAGTCCGAAATCCTGAGGAGCTTCCTGTTGAGAGGAATTTGAAGGTGATACCAATGACGCAATCGCAAACAGAAGGACAGATTCCGGGGCAAGGGCCGCACTCGCCGACCACCGTCGGGACAAAACGGCGATCGCTACGCGGTTGGCTTGCCGGCATTGCGGTTCTCCTATTGTTCGTTGGACTGTTGGTTTCCGGTATTCTTGAGCGCATCCACACAAACGCCAGTCTTCGCACGGAAACCGCGGATTTGGCGGTACCCACCGTTTCGGTTGTTGCGCCTAAGCGGGCCGCACCGTCGCAGGAAATTGT
>Ga0137415_10003264_pt1 | contig 16110 bp, 10 predicted proteins | sample CZODoug3_1_1_16f_FD_183082 | JGI IMG/M metagenome (GOLD analysis project Ga0137415, IMG submission 183082) | Vadose zone soil fungal communities from Angelo Coast Range Reserve, California, USA - CZODoug3_1_1_16fungal (Hybrid Assembly) | ecosystem: Environmental > Terrestrial > Soil > Vadose...
CCCTTCGAGGAGCGGAGGAGCGACGCGCTCTCCGGTGCGGCCATCGCGGCGACGCTCAGTCAGAAATATGGCGCCATCGAAGAGGCCTTCGTGGCCATTTTTCCGCCGCCTCCCGTGCAAGGTCTGGGGACCATCGGCGGCTTCAAGCTCTACGTGGAGGACCACGGCGACGTGGGACTCAGCGCCCTCTACGACGCGACGCAGTCCTTTGTCGGCGGCGGGCGCGCGGCCCCGGAGCTTGCGGGCCTCTTTTCTGGTTACCAGGTCAACGTTCCGCAATTGGATGCCGACGTCGATCGCGAAAAAGCCAAGTCGCAAGGCGTGGCCCTGACCGATGTCTTCGAAACGATGCAAGCCAATCTCGGCTCCTTGTACGTCAACGACTTCAACCGCTTTGGCCGCACCTTTCGCGTGAACGTCCAGGCCGACAAGACGTTCCGCCTTCGACCCGAGGACCTCCTCGCGCTCAAGACGCGAAACCAGTCGGGGCAAATGGTGCCGCTCTCCTCGATCGTGCGCGTGCGGCAGACGTACGGGCCAGACCGGGTGACGCACTACAACGGATACCCGGCCGCCGAAGTGAATGGCGCTGCATCGCCCGGATTCAGCTCCGGCCAGGCGCTCGCCGCGGTCGCGCGGGTCGCCGAAACGGAGCTGCCCTCAGGCATGCAATACGAATGGACCGAGCTCACCTACCAGCAAATCATCACCGGCAATACCACGCTCCTGGTATTCGCACTTTGCGTGCTGTTGGTCTTCCTCGTTCTGGCCGCCCAATATGAAAGTTGGTCGCTGCCCCTCACCGTGATCCTGATTGTTCCGATGTGCTTGCTCGCGGCGATCGGCGGCGTCTGGCTCGATCATGGCGACAACAACTTGTTCACGCAGATCGGCCTGTTCGTTCTGGTCGCACTCGCGTGCAAGAACGCCATTCTGATCGTGGAGTTCGCCCGCGACAAGCAGGCCGAAGGACTGGACGCGGTCGCCGCGGTGCTCGAGGCGTGCCGGCTTCGATTGCGGCCGATTCTCATGACCTCGATCGCGTTCATCATGGGCGTTTGGCCGCTGGTCAAATCGCACGGCGCCGGCGCAGAAATGCGTCACGCCATGGGCGTGGCCGTCTTCTCGGGCATGATCGGCGTGACCTTCTTCGGCCTGCTTCTCACGCCGGTTTTCTTCGCGACTGTGCGCCGCCGGCGGAGTCGCCATGCCCGCGAGGAACCGCTCCAAGAACCGCTACGGGCATCCTGATCGACCCTCTCCTTCTATGCCCCGACGGCGACCTTGTGCTGGGCCACGTCGTCGCCGTCGGTGCGGGTGAGGGTCGCGAAGATGGCCGCCGATACGATGGTCGTCGAGCCGAGCACGAAGAACGCGTTGTGAATGCCGTGAATCATTTCCCCGGGGTGCGAAGTCGCGCGCGAGGGCAGAAAGAGCGCGGTCGCCAGCGAGGCGGTGGCGATGGCGAAGCTCACGGACATCTGCTGCATCGTGCTCGCGATGGTGCTCGCCATGCTCGCCTCCGCGTCGGTGACCTCGGCGTAAGTGAGCGTGTTCATGCTGGTGAATTGAAGCGAGGAGACGAATCCGAAGATCGCCGCCTCGATGACGATGAGCCAGATGGGCGTGGTGCTCTGAATCGTGGCGAAAACCATGATGAGCGATCCCATGGCGATGGTGTTGAACAGGAGCACCGTGCGATAGCCGAATCGCGACAGAATGTGAGGAATGCTGATCTTCAGGGCGATGGCCGCGAGCGATTGCGGAACGATCAACGAGCCCGATTGGACAGGCGAGTACCCCAAGCCAATTTGATAAAGGAGCGGCAGGAGAAAGGGCATTCCGCCCGCACCGAGCCGGGTGACGAAGCTGCCGACGACGGCGATGCGAAAGGTGCGATGACCGAACGCCTCGAGGCGCAAGAGCGGTTCGGTCTGTCGGGTCGAGTGGTGGGCGTAGCCCGCGAGCAAGGCGATGGCGATGGCCAGCAGGCCGCCGATTTCGCCCCCGCTGAGGGTGTGCTCTCCGAACACTTCGAGCACGTACGACAAGAGCGAAATGCCGCTGCCGAACAGAATGAGTCCCACGACATCGAGCGGAACGCGGACCGTTTCGCGATAATCCGGCAAGTGTCGATGCACGAGATAGAGCCCGAGAATGCCCATCGGCACGTTGACGAAGAAAATCAGGCGCCAATGCAGACCGACCAGGAGGCCGCCCACGAGCGGTCCCAGCATCGGTCCCACCAGCGCAGGAATGGATACGAAGCTCATCGTGCGCACGAGCTCCGACTTCGGAAACGTGCGGACGAGCGTGAGCCGCCCCACCGGAACCATCATGGCGCCGCCGCAACCTTGAATGATCCGACACGCAACCAGCAAATGGATGTCGTTCACCAGGCCGCAAAGGAGCGAGCCAAGGGTGAAGAGCGCGATGGCCGACGAGAAGACGCGCCGCGTGCCGAAGCGATCGGCCGCCCGCCCGCTGACCGGAATGAAGACCGCGAGGCTCAAGGTGTAGCTGCTGAGCACCGACTTCATGCTGAGCGGCGCGACGTGCAGCGCGCCGGCGATGGTCGGAACGGCGGTGTTGAGAATCGTCGTATCCAGCAGCTCCATGAAGAACGCGACCGCCACGAGCCACGGAAGAAGCCTCTTGGTCGAGGCGCTGACCTCACGAGCGTCTTCGGTCATCGGGAAAGGAAAAGGGCAGAGAGCGCCGCGAAAATCATCTGGGCGCCATCATAGCGCCGGGTAACGGCCGCGACCAGGCCCGCGCGCTCCTCGGAAAGCGCGCGGGCGATGTCGTCGGCTTCACGGCGTGAGGATCGGAAGGAGGTGCGCGATCTTCAGTGTTTTGGAATCGATGGTTTCCCCGCGAAGTGCGCGTTTGACGATTTCGACGGTCACCGGATGGTTGGGGACGCCGAGATGTCCGGTCAGATCCAATTTGAGACCCTGAAATTCTTGGAGTACCAGGTTGCTCCACTTGTGTCCTGAAACGCCGTTCAGAGGGCACTGCGTCCACGGCGTAACGGCTTCGTCGAGCTTGGTCGACACCACCACATAGGTGATACCGGATAGGGTATCGCCGTCTTCGTCCAATTGCGCTTGCAGACTCTCCTTCGAGTCCCTCGATTGTTGGAGCGCAGCTTTGCCCACGGCCAGATTCATGCCGTCGGCCGCGATACCTTGGACGCGGAGCAATTGTGTCATCGCGGTGCCGAGGGTTTGCATGGCCATCATGGTGGTGCCGTGGTTGCTCGGGGCGAGCCCGATCATCTTGTCGACTTTGTCTTTTCCTCCTTCGTACTTGAGATACCAGCGGGGCGTGATGCCCCCTCCCTGCGAATGGCCGACCAGATCCACCTTGCTGGCGCCGGTCTTGCTCAGGACTTCGTCGACGAACCGTGCCAACTCTTTGGCAGACTCCTTGATGTCGCCATATCCTTTGATGACTTTCGGCAGATGGCCGCCCTTCTCGCCGTAATTGAGAGCAAAGACGGCGAAGCCTTCATTCTTGAGTTCTTGAGAAAGCACCTTCCAAGTGTTGTAGCGATTGGCCCAGGTGCCGTGAACGAGGACCACTGGGTTGGCTCCAGGTGTCGGCTTGCTCACGGTCCCGGCGGTCTCGGCGAACGGATCCTGCGCACCGGGTGGAAGAGCCTCGGGCGAGAGAACCGATTCGATGAGCGCTTGTTGAAACTTCGCCAGCGGCGAAAACCCTTTTGCGATTGTTGCGATAGGGTTCGACTGTAAAATGGGATTTTTCATTCCACACCCCCAATCTCGATGATGTGAGCATCTTGCTGTCGCGCGTCCATTGAAGCAAGTGGCGAAATGCCATCTGTCTGTTTCGAATAGCGTGTTCGACGCGTTCGCCATCGAGGCAGGCTCGATGGGATATCGCGGTCTCCCTGCGGGGATTGACGTCGGCGGCGCATCGACACAGATTCACGGCGCCCATTTGGGACTGGTGGTGGAGGTGCAGCTATGTTGACCGATCCGCTGAAGAACCTGATTGAAAAACGGCCGAATGTGCCGACGCCCGCAGAGCTCGTGGAGGCATCGCGCAAGAGGTTCTTGTCCGTGATGCCAGAAGGGACCGCGAAATATCTCGATGAGATGAAGAAGCAATATCCCGAGGAGATGGCCTGGGTGGATCCGTCTCCTCTGGGCGATGGTGGCCCGTTGATGCTGCGTGAGCTTTACTGGCGGAAACTGACGGCTGCAGTCGTCAAACGCAACAACGTCATCCAGCCGCGCCGTGCCCCATCGGACGAAGATCGCGTTACGCCCATACTCATTGGAAAACGCTACGCAGGACTGGGAGCGGCGCCGGTTTTCGTGTCGGAAAACACGCCGGTGAAAGAATGTCAGGATCCCATTGCACTTTTGGTCCTGAAATGGGTTTTGTTTCAAAAAGAGATCATCGGTCTCTGCCAATGGTACCGCGATCCGTGGAAGGAGACGGGGGTGCCTTATCCGCCGGAGTACCAGGCTCTGAAACCGGCACCGGAGTTGCCGGAAGACTTCCGCCGTGGCGCCGACAAGCTGGCCGGCGTCGCGCGGCGGGGTCCCTTCTCCATCTACACGAAAAAGGACGGAAAGGACTATGTCCTCGACCTACGGAAAATCGAAGCACTGGAGCCGCGAGCGCCCTTCGTCCGCGCGGGGGGATTGGCCCGGTTCGTGCGCGCAGCGGACGGCAGCCTATCCACGGTGAGCCTGGAGCTCCAGGGTAAAACGCATCGCTTGGGGGCGCATCCGGAGTGGAAGATGGCCGAGAAACGCTTCCTCGTCGGGCTCAACTCGTTCGGCACGCTGGTCGATCACCTCACGCACGTTCACATCGTCGGGGCGGGAACGTGGGCGCTCTGTGCGCGCCTTGCGCTTCCGGCGCGCCATCCACTGCGCATTCTCATGGAGCCGTTCGTCGTCGAGACGATGCGGGTGAACAACGACAATATCGACGGGCTGATCCTGTCCGAAAACAGCAATGTGCCCTCGTATACGGGTTATCCGCTCTCGACGGTTCACGCGGTGATGCGCGAAGCGGTATCCAACTTCGATGTACGTTGGTTCGATGCCGAACATCGCGCCAAAGAGCAAGGCCAGCTCGACGACCCCGCCTTTCCGACCATGCAGAGCGCGGTCGACCTCTGGCGCGTGTTTCGCCGGTTCACCAGCGCGTGGTGCAAGGAATACCTCGAGACGATCGATCCCGAGACCCGCAACTGGTGCCAAGAACTGCAAAATCGAGTCCCGAACGGCGTATTCAAGCTCATCGGAATCGACGACCTGTCCCATCTCACGTCCGAGCACGTCGCGCACCTCGCGGCGACAGGGATGTTCACCTCGTCGATTTGGCACTACATCGTGGCCAATACCGCGCGCGATTATGAAATGCAGTTCGATATCATGCCGCCGGCCATCGACGCCGATGGTCATCCGACGCTGGGTATCGTGCTGGAGAAGCGGAACTCGATCACCATCGCCGATCTGCTCCGCTACAAGTTGTTGGACGACAAGGTCCCCCTGCCCACCGATGCGATGAAGCGATTGTGGGCGCAGTTCCAGGCCGAACTGAAAGGGTACGAAGAGGCATCGCGCGAGGACCCCTCGACGCAACGCTACCGGGTCGCCCCGAGCGAGGTGCCCAGCTCCGTTCATGCGTGAATCCCATTGCCGTGGAACGGCGGGAGCGGCCTATGACCTGGTTCACATGCGCGTCTCGCGCGTGATCCGTGAGGAGACTACGCGCGTGGCGACCGTTCCCGCGTTCTCCGGGCTGCAACCGCCGCCAAGGCCCCCGAGGGAGATCCCCGCGCCGCACACCTTCCCTCGGTAGCCTGCGGCCGGCCCCTGGGGCCCCATGACGACTTTGCCGCCGAGCGACGACGGCGAGGTCCCATCGGGAAACTGCTGGTGGGCCTCGACTTCGACCACGACGTGAATGCCTTTGGATCCATGGGGAATGCGCACGTGCTTGCGCGCGAGATCGTTGCGAATGGCCTCGACCAATCGATTCCAATGATCGAAATCGGCATTCGCGGCGACCAGGTGGATACTCAATTCACCGGAGGCCATGACCGCGATATCGAAGGTGGCCTGTCCTTCCATGGGCGCATCGGTGCTGCGCGCCGCGGTCTCCACCGACAACTTGACCGGTCCTCCACGCCCGAACCCGCGCTTCGCGTCGTCGGCGTCGAGCATTTCCACGAGACCCCCGGTCGTCGAGGGCCGCTCGTCGGCGGGCAACTCGACCTTCGCGGTGGGATCGTAATGGAACGACTTCGGCCCCCGCGCGGAGCCGATGCCCAAATCGATGGGGCCCTTCCCGGTGGGCGAGAAGGTCCACCCCTGCCCTGCCGATCCCGAAGGCGCCGGCGCCCCATGCGCTTCACTCGACGTGGATGCGGATGGAGACGCGGGCGCCTCCCCTTGCTGGGAAGACCGGCTCTCTTCCCGCGCTTCCAGCGCTCCGTGCGCCGTCTCGCGCGCGGGCGTCTCCTGCGAAGGCGGCGCTTGCTCTTCTTCTTCCGGCGATGGCGTGAGATCCAGATCCCACACGGCCGTTTCGTCGTCGGCCGATGGAGCATGCACCGCGTGGCTCTTCGCAACCGCGATGAGCGCGGCCACGTGGACAGCAGAGGCCACGACCAGCGACGCGCGCACCCGCCTCGCGGCACGCTGTTCACTGGAAGATCGCTGGATTCTTTCGCTCACGCTTACTCTCTCTGATCCGGCGTCGCCCTGGGCGAGTCTCGACGCGGACCAACGGGGGTCAAGCGTGTACGCGCACGTAGTCTAACCGACATGTCAGAACTTTTATTCGCTTTGATTCAGAAATTCGTGACGGTCGCAGCACTGGTACCTCGCCGCGCGCGCCGCTTTCGACATCCGCGCGCCAATGAATTTTTACACCAATCAGCGCGAGGAATCCATGCACCGAAAGACCTACGCCAGCATTTGGATGTTCGTGTCCGCCGTGACAGTCGCCGCATGCGCGGCGAGCCCCGGCGACAACAATCGGGAGAACGTCGCCGCTTCGAACGATGAACTCGCCTTTCAAAAGCTCGAACAGGTGCAGTACAAGGCCTCGTGCGACGCCACCAAGGCAAAGCGCGGCGAAGCGCATTGCCACTCGGTGGTCGCGGTCGATGCCACGGGGAAAAAGATCACGGCGGCGGCCGCGCCCGTGAGCGGGACCCTCGGGCCGCCCGATTTACAAGGCGCTTACAAGATCCCATCGGGTGGCGGCGCTGGAAAGATCGTGGCCATCATCGACGCGCAAGACGATCCGACCGCGGAGCAAGATCTCGGTGTCTACCGTCAGCAGTACGGCCTTCCTGCGTGCACCACGACGAACGGATGTTTCAAAAAGGTGAATCAACGCGGGGCTGCATCGCCGCTTCCAGCCACCGATCCGGGTTGGGCGGGCGAGATCTCGCTCGATGTCGACATGGTCAGCGCGGCTTGCCCCGAGTGCAAGATCCTCCTCGTGGAGGCCGACAGCCAGAGCATCTTGGACCTGGGCGCGGCCGTGAATACGGCGGTCAGCATGGGCGCGACCACGGTCACCAACAGCTACGGCGCGGGCGAAGAAGATTGGGAAGAACCTCCCACGCAGGCCGATCCGCAATTCTTCCAGCACACGGGCGTCGCCGTCTTCGCGAGCTCGGGCGACAGCGGATACAATCATCCGAACAACGGCACCAGCACGCGGACCGGCGCGGCGTTCCCCGCGTCGGGATCGAAGGTCATCGCCGTCGGTGGCACCACGCTCGCGACATCGACCAACAGCCGCGGATGGGCGGAGAAGGCATGGAATCAGGGCGGCTCCGGTTGCAGCCACACGATCGCCAAACCCTCCTGGCAGACCGACACGGGCTGCTCGAGAAAGACCGTCGCCGATATCTCCGCAGTCGCCCTCAGTCTTGCGGTCTACACCACGACGGTCGATGCCTCCCAAGGAGAGAGTCCGGGCTGGCAAAACTTCGGCGGCACGAGCGCGAGCTCGCCGCTCGTCGCCGCGATCTACGCGAAGACGGGGCACGGCGCGGACACCGCGCAAGCCATCTACAGCAACACCGGGAACTTCTTCGACGTGACCACGGGCTCGAACGGAAGCTGCAGTGGCTCGTATCTGTGCACCGCGGGCGTCGGCTACGACGCGCCCACGGGCTGGGGCTCCCCGAACGCCACGCTGTTGGCGGGCGGTAGCAGCGGCGGCACCGACGCCGGCCCGCCGCCCCCCCCGCCCAACACGTGCGCGCACGACAAGTGCTCGACCGGATCGCAGCTCGTGTCGAGCTGCGACGCGTGCGTCTCGCAAATCTGCGCCCAGGATTCGTTCTGCTGCAACTCGAGCTGGGACAGCATCTGCCAGGGCGAGGTGGGTTCCATCTGCGGCCAAACCTGCAACTGACAGTTCGCCTGCGACGCCCCCCTCCCCACACTGTCGATGATTTTACGTCAGCTCCCTCCCCCTACGGGGGAGGGCTGGGGTGGGGCGAGTCGCTATCACCCACAACGTTTCTGAAGCATTCAACGATTCAACGGATGCCCAGCACCGCGCGGCGCAGGGCCGCCTGGGCGAGCAAGCGCGTGGAATCGAGCGTCGGCAAAGGAGAATTCGCGTCGTTCACGATCAAGGGAAATTCCGTGCAGCCGAGGACGACGGCATCGCACCCCTCCCCTTTCAGACGCTCGATGACCCCCTGAAAATAGGCAATCCCCTCGGGTGTAAAAACACCGTAAACCAATTCATCCATGATGATGCGATTGATTTCTTCGCGTTCGGCCGCGTTCGGACGCACGTAGGTGAGTCCGCGGGCGGTGAGCTTTTCCGGATACACCTCGCTCTCGACGAGCCAGCGTGTTCCGGTCACCGCGAGACGGCGAAATCCGCGCTCGACGGCCCGCGCGGCGACGACCTCGGCGATATGCAACCAAGGCAGCGGTGAACCCGGCGCCACCGATGCCATGGCCTGATGGATGGTGTTGTCGGGGCAAATCAGGAAATCCGCGCCGATTTTCGCGAGCTTGTTCGCCGAGGCGAGCATCAACTCGGCCACGCCCTGCCAATCATTGCGATCGAGGCACTTCACGTATTCGGCCAGCGAGTGCGTGTGCATGGAGACCTCAGGATGGGCGTGAGGGCCCAAAAGCTGCGCGCCCTCCACACAGATGGTCCGATAGCAAAGGGCCGCCCCCTCCGCCGAGCAGGCCACGATGCCGATATGTTCGGGCGCTTTTTCGCGAGGCTCCATGCGACCGACGATAGGGGCGGTCATGGCGCTACAGAAGTGCGACGGCGACCGCGATCCATTCCCGCAGCGCAATCTTTCCCGTGGGCCGAATGACATCGCCTACGACTCAGCTGCCACTCGGCGACGACCTCGCTCCAAAGCCGTGTTAGCCTCGCGGTCCCCACTGCAGTAGGAGGAGGTCTCCATGCGCTTGATGCACTGTCTCGCAATGGCCGGCGTGTCGCTCGGTGCAGCATGTTCCACGGAAACCGGTTACCAAGCGCCGACGCGCGCCCAATCGGAAGCGCTTCGCACGCTGGGTGATATCACGCTCCACGCGTCGCCCACCGGCGCAGGCTCGGCCTGTACGGGCACGATGCCCTGCGATCTGCCGACGGCGCGGGATCGCGCCCGCAGCTTGATTCCAACTGCGCCAAACGTGGCCATCGAGCTGGCAGGCGGCACGTACCGCCTCGCTGCGCCGCTGGTGCTCGGGGTCGCGGACTCGGGCACACCGACCCACCCGGTCGTCTACCGCGCAGCCGCGGGCGAACATCCCGTTATCAGCGGCGCGCGGCAGATCACTGGATTCGCCAAATTCGATGATGCCAAGAATATCTATCGCGCGGCGGTGCCGGCGGGGATGGCGTCGCGGCAGCTCTTCGTCGATGGCGTGCGTGCGTCTCGCGCGCGGGGTCCCTCGAATCCCTCGGGGGTCTCCGTCAAGAGCACCGGTTTCTCGATCTCCGATGCGAGCTACCGCTCCTGGGCTCATCCCGAGCAGGTGGAGGTCATCGGAAACAACGCGTGGAAGCATATGCGCTGTCCGCTCTCCACCATCGGCGCGTCGGCCGACGGTGGCTCCAACCTGGTCGTCGATCCGGCGTGTTGGAACAACAACTGGACCAACGTGCCGAATCCGAGCTTTCCTTTCAACGGCGCAGGGCTGCCGGTGCTCGATCGCATCACTTGGATCGAAAATGCGTTCGAGCTGCTCGGAACACCTGGACAATTCTATCTCGACAGCGCCGCGGGCTTTCTTTATTACGTGCCGCGTCCGGGCGAGGATCTCACGAGCGCGGACGTCGAATTGCCGGTGCTCGAGCGGCTGGTGGTCATGTCCGGCACACCCGGCCATCTCGCGCCGGTCAACGATACGGATCCTGGCATTTCCTATGCGGGGCAATGGGGCTATCAGAGCGGCCGCTCCTTCGGCGATCTCGAGGCCGACGCGCACTTCACGAGCACCAACGGAGATGCGGTCACGTACGCATTCACCGGCACGGGCGTCCAAGTGCTTGCCGAGACCAACACCGACGAAGGCGGATTCGACGTGTACATCGACGGCCAGAAGACCTCGTCCGGAACGGCCAATGCCGCGTCGCGTTTGGCGCAGCAGGCGGTCGCCTCCATCAGCGGATTGGCGCCCGGAAATCATACGATCAAGGTGGTCAAAACCGGCGGCGATTTCCTGCTCGTCGATGGCTTCACGGCAGTCTCGGATGCCGTCGCCCCGGTGCACGACATCACGTTTTCGGGCATCGGCTTCGCCTACGCGACCTGGCTCTCACCCTCGACCAACGGGTACATCGACAACCAAGCGGGCATTCTGTGGGACCCGACCACGCGAAAGCCCACGCGCATCCCGGCCGCCGTGCAGGTGCACCGTGGCGCCCGAATCGTCTTCGACGGCGTGACCGTGCAACACACGGGCACCAGCGGGATCGATCTCGCCGACCAAACGCAGGATTCCGTCGTTCGAAACAGCGAGATATCCGACTTGAGCGGCATCGGCATCGCTGTGGGCGAGGTGGATGACTATTACCAGACGCAGCCTGCGCTCATGACCTCCGGCAACACCATCGCGGAAAACACCGTGCGCCACGTGGGCCAGGATTACCGCGACGCGGTGGGCATCTGGATAGGATACAGCCGGCAGACCACGATCTCGCACAACGAGGTCGGCTACACGCCTTATTCGGGTATCTCGATCGGCTGGGGATGGGGCTGGACGTCGGACTGTGCGCTGCAGGCCAAACAAGGGCTGTCGACTTGCCGCCACGGAACCACGTATTCGGGCGGGCATCAGATCACTGCAAACCACGTGCACGGATCCATGGGCGAGCTGTTCGATGGCGGGCCGATTTACACATTGAGCGGGCAGGCGCAGACTTCGGAGTTCACCGGCAACGTGCTCGCCGAATGCAACAATGGGTGCAACATGATCTACCACGACGAGGGCAGCTCACTGTGGAACACGCACGACAACGTGACGTCGTTCGGCAACGGCGCGCTCTGGCTCAATCTGTGGACGCCGAGCATCCACGATGACACGATCTTACGAAATTACGCGGATACTGCGCGATTCAACAACAACGGCACCAACGTGAGCGTCGAGCAAGCCACGGTGGTCACCGACGGACGCTGGCCGGATGCCGCGCGAAGCATCATCGCAGCGGCGGGTCCCGCCGCGAGCAACGGTCCCGTGGCCGACGACGACAATCTGCGCCTCTCTTACACGGGCACGAGTTGGAACTTCAGCACCGGGCGCGGAGACGGCGATCTCGAAGACGCCGTGCACTACGCCACGGCCAACGGAGACAGCGCCACCTTCACGTTCTCCGGCACCGGCGCGACCTTTCTCACCGAAACGATGACCGACGAGGGCGACGTCGGCGTCAGCGTCGACGGCGGCGCGCAAGTGGTGGTCAGCGCCCATGCGGACAGCCGCCACGCGCAGCAAAAGCTCTACGCCGTCGATGGCCTCGCCGCCGGACCGCACACCATGACGGTGACCAAATTGAACGGGAGTTATCTGCTCGTGGACGGTTTCCTCGTCCGATGATGCGTCGCACCGCCAAGTTCGGCTGACCGCCGGCCCTCTGCGCTGGCGCGACCAGATGAATCTTTGGCGCGATCGGATTGGCCGTATGGGGACCGCGTCTCCATCTTTTGCGAGGTGCCGGACGATAGGCCCGGCACTGCAAAGGAAAGGTTCCCATGTCGAAGGTTTGGCTCATCACCGGTAGCTCGCGCGGCCTCGGCCGCGATCTCGCCAAGGCCGTGCTTGCCGCAGGTCATCGTCTGGTAGCCACGGCGCGCAAGCCCGAAGATCTTCGTGAGCTTGTCGCGGAGTACGGTGAGCGGGTGCGCGCCGTTGCGCTGGATGTGACGGATCCTGCCGCGGCGCGCGCAGCCGTGGCTGTTGCGACCTCGACGTTCGGCCGGCTCGATGTCGTGGTCAACAATGCTGGTTATGCGAACGTGAATTCGATCGAGGATGTCGCGGAGGATGATTTCCGCGCGCAGATCGACACGAATTTCTTCGGCGTGGTGAATGTGACGCGCGCGGCGCTGCCGGTTTTGCGCGCGCAGCGCGAGGGGCACATCATCCAGATTTCCTCGATTGGCGGACGGCTCGGGAGCGCGGGCCTCGCGGCGTATCAATCGGCGAAGTGGGCTGTCGGGGGTTTTTCCGAGGTGTTGGCCAAAGAGGTCGGCCCGCTCGGCATTCGCGTGACCGTCGTCGAGCCCGGCGGCATGCGCACCGATTGGGCGGGATCGTCGATGCGCATCGACGAGATCCGCAGCGACTATCGAGCGACCGTGGGCGCGATGAAGGCCGTCCACGAGAACAAGGATATCGGGCGCGGCGATCCGGCGAAGATCGCAAGGGTCATCGTGCGCATCGCATCGGAGAAGGAACCACCGCTCCGGCTGGTCATCGGCACCGATGCGGCCTTTCTCGCCGGCGTCGTCCGAGAGCTACGCGCGGAAGAAGACGCGAAATGGAAGGAGCTCAGCATGTCGACCGATTTCGAGGGCGTGGTCCCCTTTTCGGAGACGCCGGTCGCGGATATGTTCACGCGCAAGAAGGTCTGAAGAAGAGTGGCTGAGGAGGAGTTGCGTTGACCGCCGATCTGGTTCTCATCCCGAGCGTGCTGCTCGACCGCGTCGCGGCCCTCGATGTCGACGTGGCGCAACTGCTGCGACACGCCGGCCTCTTGCCTTCGCGGTTCCAGGCGCCCAAGGCGCGGCTCACCGTCGCCGAGTTCTTCGCATTTTGGCGCGCCTTGGAGAAGGTCTCGCCCGCGCGGGATGTCGGACTGCGTTTGGCGGCGGAGGCGCTGCCGTATCAGTTCGATGTGGCTTCGCTGGCCGCGATCCACTCGGCGAACTTCGGCGAGGCGATGCAAAAGTTCGCGCGCTACAAGCGCATCGTGTGCGCGGAGCAGGTGGGCGTCGAGGTGGTCGACGGTGAGGCGAGAATCGGATTTCACTGGGTGCACGTCGAAGAGGTGCTCCCCATGATGCTCGTCGATGCCAGCTTCTCGGCCATCGTCATGATGGCGGGGCGCGGCTTCGGAAGCCCGATCGCACCGCGCCGCATCGAACTGGCCAGGCGCCGCGCCGACGAACCCATGCTCCGGCGGCACTTCGGGTGCGAGATCCGCTTCGATGCACCGCTCGACATTCTGGTGCTCGAGGAGAGCACGCTCGCGCGTCCGTTCATCACGCACAACGCGGATCTGCTCGCGATGATGATCCCTGGGCTCGAGGCCGCGCTGCGCGAAAACTTGGTATCGCGCTCGGTCGCCGAAGACGTGAAAACGGTCCTCGGGCGTCGCATGTGCGGTGAGCGTCCGAGCGTCGAAAAGGTCGCCGAAGAAATGCGCATCAGCCCGCGCACCCTCCAGCGCCGCCTCGAGGAGATAGGCACCACGTATCAAAGTCTGCTCGACGACGTGCGGCGCGACACCTCGCGGCGGCTCTTGGTCAATACCGATCTCGACGCCAGCGAAGTGGCATTTCTCTTGGGCTTCGAGGAGCTCAATTCGTTCACGCGCGCCTTCCACGGCTGGGAAGGGGTCACGCCGATCCGCTGGCGCAAATCGGAACGCGATCGCGTCGAGCGCGCAGGTTGACGCGCAGCGGGCGCTCAGCCGCCGTCGATCTCGACCTCGGCCTCGACTTCGACGGGGATGCCGAACGGCAAAGACGACATTCCGACCGCAGAGCGCGCGTGGGCGCCGATGTCTTTGCCGTAGACGGCCAGAATCAAGTCCGAAAAGCCATTGATGACCCGTGGGTGCTCGCCGAATCCCGGCGCGGCGTTGACCATCCCGAACACGCGCAGCCATGCGGTGACGCGATCGAGATCCCCGAGCGCACGCTGCAAGCTGCTCAACACCGCCAGCGCCACGAGGCGCGCCGAGGCATACGCTTGGTCCACCGTCACCTCGTCGCCCACGTGCCCGAACGGCCCCGCCACCGAGCCGTCCACGGCGAGCGGCCCGTGCCCCGAGACGTACACGCGTCGACCGCGTATCCGCGCCATCGTGAAAGGAAGCTCGATGCCCGGGGGCATTCGCAGCGGCGCGGGTAGCTCCAGTCCACGTTCCTTCAATTTGGCTTCGACGTTCATGGTAACTGCGTAGGGTACCTCACCACGTGGTCAACGCGCTACGCTTCCAGCCGGAGCCCGTCCTGACATAGACATAATTGGCATCCCACGCCACATCCCCGACGTTGCCCGATGGATCGGAGCTGCCCGCCGGGGTCTTCGCGTTGCGCCATCGAATGTGATCGTCTTTGACATCCAATTTTCCCGTAGGCGTCGCGGTGCCGATGCCCAAACCCGTGTCTGTCGAGATGGACCCCGCGGTGCTTGGATCCGAGTCGAACAGCGGTGTGCCGGGTGGCGCGAAATTGGCCATCGCGCTGAAGTATGCGGCCTGATTCACGCCGCTCACCGCGGCCACGTTGGAACTGAAGATATTGCCGGTCACCAGAAGTTCGCTTCCGTCGTCGAGGCTCATGCAATGCTGGCCCTCGGCACACGTGAACGAATTATCCGATACCGTCAGGTTCGTGTTCGGACCGAGCATCGTCTTGAAGGTGCTCTGGAACGTGCTGTAGATGGCGCTCGACACCGCGCCCTCGAAGTAGCATCCCGAAATCGTCGCGGCTTGCGTGTCGGCGATTCGAATTTGATTCAATCCGTAGTTGAAGTTGCAGTCCTTGATGACATGCGCGGCTCCGCCGTCGTCGATGATCCCGATGGCGCCAGGGGTGCCCATGTTCAACGTGCAATGGTGGATTCCAATGCGATGCGAGTAGCCGGCGCAGTCGCACGTCGACGGCGGTGGCGTCTTGCCGCTGCACGCGCCGGCGACGCAACCCGTGCCTTTGTAGTGGTCGTTGCCGTTCACGAGCCAGATACCGCCGATGGCCGCCCCTTCGATATCGCAGTCCTCGATGTCCGAGACCAGCACCTGGTCGAAAATGATCCCGTACGCAAAATGCTCGGCAAGCACCCTCCGGATCTTCACGTGCGCGCCGGCGATCACGTCGACGGCTGCACCGACGCTGGCTGGGGACGCCGGATTGTAGAGAATACCCATATCCTCCATCGCTATGTGCAACGCCGTCGCTCGATTGATGGGCGACGACGACTTGAACGCGTCATCGTTGAAGCCGGCCGCCGTGGTGATCGTCGTGGCCCGCATCCCGGCCCCGCGAAGGATCCAACCGGGCTCGAGATCGATGCGCGTCGCCAGGCTGTAGTAACCTGCCGGAAAGTAGATGTTCATTCCGCCGCCGCCGAATGCCGCCGCGGCACCGGGCTGCGCGTTCAGGCTGGATTCCCACCCCGTCCACGGATCGCTCGGCGTCCCGTCCCCACCCGTCGCGTTCGCGCACACATTGTAAATACCGAGCGCGGTCGGCGGGCAATTCACGCCGAGGGCGGAAGACGTCGAGCCAATGGGGAGCTCGCGCGTCGCCGTCCCAGCGCCGTCCATGCAGCCGAGGGCGATGGCGACCAATGCCACGATGGCGGCGCGTGTGAGCCAATT
>Ga0137415_10003266_pt1 | contig 16108 bp, 14 predicted proteins | sample CZODoug3_1_1_16f_FD_183082 | JGI IMG/M metagenome (GOLD analysis project Ga0137415, IMG submission 183082) | Vadose zone soil fungal communities from Angelo Coast Range Reserve, California, USA - CZODoug3_1_1_16fungal (Hybrid Assembly) | ecosystem: Environmental > Terrestrial > Soil > Vadose...
CTCGGCGATGTCGAGATTCTCGACTACGTCATCGTCGAGGACGGTGGCGTGCTGGTCAATCCCATGATCGTGGACGGCCAGATTTATGGCGGCCTTGCGCAAGGCATCGGCACCGCGCTGTATGAGGAAATGCCGTTCGACGCCGCCGGACAACCGCTCGCGACAACGCTTGCCGACTATTTGCTTCCGGGTCCGACCGAGGTCCCCGAGCCCCGTCTCGATCACATGGAAACGCCATCGCCCTACACCATGTTCGGCGTCAAGGGCATCGGTGAAGGCGGCGCGATCGCGCCGCCGGCGGCCATCGCCAACGCCGTGAACGACGCGCTGCGGCCGCTTGGAGTTGAACTCCTGCATTCGCCGATCTCGCCGCGCCGGGTGGTCGAGGCTATTCTGGCGGCGCGCGCGGCGGAAAGATCGGCCGCATGAAAGCGGCAGCGTTCGCGTACGAACGCCCTGCCGATTTGAATGCTGCGTTGGCCTTGATGGCAAATGCGGACGGCATGACCAAGATCATCGCAGGAGGCCAGTCACTTGGTCCGATGCTTAACCTGCGGCTGGTCGAACCGGATCTGATCGTCGATATATCAGGACTTTCCGAACTGAAGCAGGCGGAACGCAGCGGCGATGAACTCGTCGTCGGTGCCTGCATCACCCATGGCGACATCGAAGATGGGCGAATACCCGACGTGACGCGCGGCGCTATGCAACGCGTCGCCGGCGCCATCGCCTACAGGGCCGTTCGTAACCGCGGCACCATCGGTGGATCGCTCAGTCACGCCGATCCCGCTGCGGACTGGATCTCGGCGTTGGCGGCGCTGGGGGCAAAGGTCACGCTGCGCAGTCTTGCAGGAACCCGCAATCTCGCCATCGAGGATTTTATCACGGGCGCGCTGGAATCCGCGCTGCAGCCCAGCGAGATCGTCGAGGCCGTGCGCATTCCGGCAATGACGCCGTCGGCAAAATGGGGATATGTCAAAGCCTGCCGCAAGCCGGGAGAGTTCGCCCACGCTATCGCAGCTGTACTGATCGACCCGGAATCGGCGACAGCACGCGCGGTCATCGGCGCCGTGGATGCAGCCCCGATTGTTGTTGGCGATGCCGCGGCGCTTTTTGGCGGGCGTGTCACCGGCGACTTCGCCCGGCAATTCGATGCGCGAGTAGCCGACGCGATCCTGATGAAAGCGGGCATCGCGGACGCGGTTGATCGGCACATTCATGTCGCGGTGCTGCGCCGTGCGATCGTTGAGGCTTCCACGTGACCATGATCGCGCTCACCGTGAACGCGCGCGCCGTCAAGGCCTCCGTTGAGCCGCGCACCCATCTTGCTGATTTTCTGCGCGACGGTCTCGATCTGACCGGCACCCATCTCGGCTGCGAGCACGGCGTATGCGGGGCGTGCACGTTGCTGCTCGACGACATGCCGGCGCGCTCCTGCATCACTTACGCCGTCGCCTGCGACGGAGCCCGCGTGACCACGATCGAGGGGTTGGATGATGATGAAATCACCATTGAGCTTCGCGCCGCCTTTACCCGCGAGCATGCCCTGCAATGCGGGTATTGCACGCCGGGGATGCTGATCTCGGCGCGCGACCTCGTGCTTCGCCTGCCCGTGCCGGACGAGCGCCAGATACGGGTCGGGCTGAGCGGCAATCTCTGCCGCTGCACCGGATATGTCGGCATCGTGCGGGCGGTACGCGCCGTGATCGACCAAAGGCGCCAGCGCGGAATCCTGCCGGTGCCCGGCGGAGGCCGCACGTCATTCGGCCCTGTTGGATCGGGCAACGGCGCAACCGCCTCTATCTCAAATGTCGCAAAAGCACCGACAGCAAAAGCCGAGCCGCGAGCCGACGACAGCGGCGCGATGGCTATCCCGGATTTCACGCCCGAGAAGATCTTTGAGGACCATTTCACGGTCGCTTATCCGCCCGAGAGGGTCTTCGACATGTTCGGCGATGTCGCGAAAGTTGCCGCCTGCCTTCCGGGCGCGTCGCTGACCGGCGTGCCGACCCCGGCGCGGGTGGGAGGCATGATCCGCGTAAGACTCGGTCCGATCTCCGCGAATTTCCGCGGCGCCGCGCGCATCGAGCGTGACCTCGAGAGTTTGTCTGGCCGGATCTTGGGCATCGGCAGCGATCAGCGCAGCCGGTCTTCCACGCAAGGCGAGATCCGCTACCGCCTCGTAGCGACAGATCAAGGCGCCGCAACGCGCGTCGAGCTTTCGATCGGATACAGCTTGAGGGGAATGCTGGCGCAAATCGCCCGCGAGGGATTGGTCCGCGACCTCGCAGCCCGGCTGACCGCGGACTTTGCGCGCAACCTCGAACGGCAACTTTCGGGCATCCAGCCGGATGGACCGGCGGCGGAAGCACATATCCTGAATGGTGTGTCCTTACTGATTGGCCTGTTGCGCACGCGTGCGCGCCGGGCCCTTCAGCGCGTGTTGGGCCGATAACGACTTGGGCAGAAAACGACTTTGGCCGAAAACGACTTGGGCCGAAAACGGCAGCACCGCTGGTACGATTCTTGCTCCGTCAGCACCGGGAACAGTCTTTTGTACGGAGGGCGTCATGACGAATTCCGAGCTGCGTGCCGACATTCACAGCATCGAACCCATCCCCGATGCCGACCGGGACTCGACCGGGCTGCAGCAGATGTGGATCTGGGCCGGGGCGAACATCGCGCCGGTCAACTGGGCGCTCGGCGCGCTCGGCATCATTCTCAAGCTTGGCCTGTGGGAGACCATCGCGGTCATCGTCATCGGCAACCTGTTCGGGTGCGCCATCTTCGCCGCCTTCACGGTGATGGGCCACAAGACCGGCGTCAATCAGATGGTGCTCAGCCGCTCGGCGTTTGGGCGTCGCGGCGCCTATCTGCCGAGCGCGCTGATGTTCCTGATGACGCTGGGCTGGATCGGGGTGAACACCTACTTCCCGGTGAAGATCTCAATGGCCATTCTCGGCCAGTTCGGAATCGCCGACACGTTGGTGGCGACCTTCATCGTCATCACCGTCGTGATGGTGCTGCAGGTCGTTATCGGCATCTACGGCTTCTACGCGATCCGGACCTTCGAGAAGTATACGGTGCCGCCGACGGTCGCCATCATGGCGCTGATGAGCGTTCTGGCCTGGAGCCAGCCGGGGGTTGTCAATTGGCACCTCGCCAGCACGCTTCCTCCTGGCGCCCATTTGGCGATGTTGACGCTGTTGATGTCGGCGATCGGGGTGGGCTGGGGAATTTCCTGGGTCACGTGGGCCTCGGACTATTCGCGCTTCGTGCCCCGTAATGTCTCCTCAACGTCCGTCTTCTGGTACAGCTATGTTGGAATGTTCGTGCCGTCGGTGTGGCTCGCCATCCTCGGCGCGACCATCGCCAGCGTCACGCTGGACACCGATCCCGCCAAGATGGTCAGCGCCGTGTTCGGAGGCGTGGCGAGCCTGCTGGTGCTGCTGATGGTGCTGCACGGCCCGATCGCCACCAATATCCTGAATGTGTATTCCGCGGCGCTGGCGGCGCTCAGCATGGGCATCCGCCTGTCACGGACGGCACTGGCCCTGATCGTTGGTATCGCCGGCTATCTGGTCACGGTCTACTTCATCTTCGCGCCTTCGTTCGCCAAGGCATTCGACAACTGGATGATCAGCCTGCTGCTATGGATGAGCCCCTGGGCAGGCGTCGTGATGGCCGATTTCTTTCTCAAGCGGAAAGGCCAGATCGACGTCGCCGAACTCTACCGGTCCCCGGAAGCAAGCGCCTATGGCGACATCAACTGGAGCGGCATGATCGCGTTCTTCGCTGGGCTGATCGCCGGCTGGTCGGTGCAGGACGGCCTGGTTCCGGCGCTGCAGGGACCGATCTCCACCGGGCTTCTCGCGGGAGCGGATCTCAGCTGGCTGTTCGGGATCGTTGTCTCCGGAGCGGTGTATCTGGTGCTCAGTCGGCGGACGGTGACCGCGCCCGCTGCCGTGGCAACGGGAACTGCCGCCCAGTAAAACGCTGGGAAACAACCGCGAACAAGAGCCAACCCAGCAAAGGGACCCGATGTTTTATGTATCCTTGAAGACCTCCGTCACGGCAGTGGCCGCAATCTGGCTGTCTGTGGCCGTCGCTGCCGACGCGAAGGCAGACGCAGCAAGCTGTCCGTCGTCAATCCCGTTCGGTCTGACCACCGCACTTACCGGCAATCTGGCGCTGCTCGGTACGCAGGCGCGCAACGGCGCCGAATTCGCGGTCGACGAAATCAATACCGGCGGCGGCATCGCCGACAAGAAGATCGCTCTCGCGACAGAAGACACCGGCGCATCCAGCACCGACGCGCTGAATGCGATGAATCGCATCCTCGAAGGCAGGCCACTTGTTATCCTTGGATCGATGATCAGCCCGCATGTATTCGCGCAGACGGAAGTCGTCACCAAATCGGAGACCCCCTTTCTGGTCGGCGCGACCAACGCAAAAGTGACAATGCAGGGCAGCAAATGGCTGTTCCGCACCCACGTTCATGACGGTCAGCTCGCCGAGCTCATTCCGGAATATCTGGTGAAAACACTCGGCAAGACAAAGCCGGGCATCATGGCGGTGGCCGACGATTATGGTCTGGGCGCATCCAAGGGCATTCAGGCCGCGCTCGCCAAACTCAAGGTATCGCCGGCGGCGGTAGCGTCGTATGCGCCGTCCGACAAGGACATGAGCGCGCAGCTGCTTGAGATCAAGGACAAGGGCGCCGACAGCCTGATCCTGTTCGGCCGCCCCGCCGACGTGACCCTCGTCATCAAGCAAATGAACGACCTCGGCATCAAGCTGACGACAATTGGCAACGCCAGCATTGTTGCGCAAACCACGCTCAACAATCTGTCGGCTGCAGAGGCCGACGGTGGCTATGCCATCGGCGGCATGATTCCGCAAACCTCGACGGACGCGAAAATCCTGGATTGGTCGAAGCGCGTCCAGGAAAAATATAAAGTGCCGGCCGACAACTTTACGGTTTCGTATTACGACACGGTCTACTTGCTGAAGTCGATCATCGAGAAGGTCGGCTGCGACAAACCAGCGATCCGCGATGCGTTGGCCGCCACCAAGGACTGGAACGGCATGCTCATCACCTATCAAGCCGATCCGCAAGGCGATCTTGCACATACGCTTGGCATCTATCGCAACGAGGGCAAGACGCCAAAATTAACCGGTCCTATCAGAGAGAGCGGATACTGATCCCTTCATGGGTCAGCTCGTCGTCAACGGCCTGGCGCTCGGGAGCATTTATGCTCTCGTTGCGCTTGGTCTGTTGCTGATCTTCAACACGGTGCAGATCGTCAACTTCGCGCAAGGCCAGTTGCTGATGCTGGGCGCCTTCATCGGCATTAGCTGCGCGGTGACCCATGAGCTGCCTGTAGCGGCGGCCTGGGCCATCACCATGGTGGCGATGGCACTGGTCGGCATCGTTTTCATGGTGCTGGTCTATTTTCCATTGCGCGGACGCCCGGCATTTCTGGTTATCTTGACGACAATCGCGATGGGCATCGTACTGGAAAATCTCGCGCTGATCGTGTGGGGGCCGTTACCGGTCTCGTTGCCCTCCCCGATCCACGGCCCACCGTTGCGTTTCGCCGGCGTCGTTGTTTCGATGCATCAGATCTTCATCTTCGTAACACTCGCCGTGATCCTGCTGCTGCAATTTTTCTTCCTGACCAAGACCCGATTCGGAATCCTGATGCAGGCGACCGCGCAGGACCTGCACACCGCGCGGCTGGTCGGCATTCCGGTGAACCGCACCATTGCCGTTGCCTTCGCCTTCGGTGCTGTCTTGTCAGGGATCGCAGGGCTATTGGTAGCGCCGATTTTCCTCGCCGAACCGACCATGGGCGGGAGTCTCGGTCTCAAAGGATTCGTTGTCAGCGTGATCGGCGGTTTTGGCAATCTGCCGGGTGCGGTGATTGGCGGACTGTTTCTTGGGTTGATCGAAACCTTCGGCGCCCGATACATCTCGTCTAACTTTCGCGACGCTTACGCCTTCGTTGTCATGATCGCGGTTCTGGTTGCCTGGCCGCGTGGCCTGTTCGGCGAAAAGAGCAGCGAGAAGGTCTAGATGAAGAAGGCTTTGAGATGAGGAAGGCTTTGAGATGGAAGGCTTGGCCCATCATCGCGCTCAGCGCCGCCGTCGCCTTAGCGGTGCCGGTCATCGCCCATGACGGCTACGTCATTCAGTTGCTGAATATTGCCATTCTCAACGCAATCGTTGTGATCGGCCTGAATTTTGCGACAGGTTGGGCCGGCCAGATCAATTTCGGACAGGCCGCGTTCTATGGACTTGGCGCATACACCACGGCAATCGCGACCAAAGCCGGCCTGCCCTGGATCGTGACACCATTCCTGTCGGTCATCGTCGTGGTTGTCGCCAGCCTCATACTCGGTCTGCCGACCATGCGCCTGCGCACTTACTATCTGGCAATGACCACCATCGGCTTCGGCGAAATTATCAGGCTGATGATCGTGCACTGGGAGCCGGTGACCGGCGGCACCTCCGGTTTACGCGCGATTCCCGGGATCAGCATCTTCGGAATTGGACCGCAGGGACAGATACAGCATTACTATCTGTTGATCGCAACGCTGGGGCTCGCCGTTTTGATCGCGTTGCGGGTTCGCAACTCGGTTCTCGGCCGCGCGATGATTGCGACCAAGGACAGCGAGATCGCGGCGGAGCAAAGCGGCGTCGATACCACTCGCACCAAGCTCCTTGCCTTCATGATAGGCGCTATCTATGCGGGGCTTGCTGGGTGCCTCTATGCATCTTCGATCCGTTTCATCAGTCCCGACAGTTTTTCCGGCACCCAGGCTATCCTGCTGATGACCATGCTGATCATCGGCGGTATGGGCTCTATCGCTGGCTGCGTCGTCGGCGCGGTGGCCCTGACAATTCTCCCCGAGGCGCTACGGTTTCTTGGTCAATGGTACCTCGTGCTCTATGGCCTCGGCGTGGTCGCCGTGATCGTATTGGCGCCGGGAGGTCTGGCCTCGCTCGCATCGCAAGTGCAGCCACGCCGGGCTCGCCTGCGTTGACTTCGGAACCGATCATTGCCGCGCGAGGTGTGACCCGGCGGTTTGGCGGCCTCGTCGCGCTTGATAGCATCGACCTCGATGTACCCCGAGGCATTGTGCAGGCCATCATCGGTCCAAACGGCTCAGGCAAAACCACGCTGCTCAACGCGCTGAGCGGCGCCTCGCACGCCGACGCCGGTTCAATTCGCATCGGTGGCAATGAGATCTTTCGCCTCAAGCCACACCGCATTGCGCGGCTCGGTCTGGCCCGAACATTCCAGACCATCCGAATCTTTGACAATCTGAGCGTGATCGAAAACGTCAAGGTCGCGGCGGGCTGCAACATGCCGACCTCGCTTTTCAACATCATCGCATCGAATGCGCGACAAAGGCAAAGCGAAGCCGCGATCGATCGTAACTCGCGTGAGGCGTTGGAGATTGTCGGCCTCGCCGGCCGGGCCAACGACCACGCCACGCAATTACCCTACGCGCAGCAACGCTTGCTGGAGATCGCACGCGCGTTGGCGTCGAAGCCGAATGTTCTCTTGCTCGATGAGCCGGCCGCCGGCATGAACATGACCGAAAGCATGACGCTGCTGAATACAATCGCCAGGCTCAAAAGCAGCGGCATCACGATTCTGCTGGTCGAGCACAATGTCCGGCTCGTTATGGGCATCAGCGACCGCGTCACGGTGCTCGACTTCGGCAAGAAGATCGCGGAAGGCGCGCCTTCGGAGGTTCAGCGCAATCTGCTCGTCATCGAAGCCTATCTCGGCAGGCGGCACCGGCATGCTTAAAATCGATGACTTAAGGGTATCCTACGGCCACATCGAGGTGTTGAAGGGCATTTCGTTCAGCGTCGACATGGGTGAGATCGTTGCATTGATCGGCGGCAACGGCGCCGGCAAGACCACCACGCTGAGCACAATCTCCGGGCTGGTGCGCCCGATCTCGGGTACGATCTCCTGGAAGGGCGAAAACATTCAAACCGCCGCGGTCGAAGCCATCGTCGGTTCGGGCCTCGCCCACTGCCCCGAAGGGCGGCGTATTTTTCCAGGTCTGACCGTGTTGGAAAATCTCATTACCGGCACGGCGTCGCGTTCTTACAGGAAGCGCGAAGTCGATGACGATCTTGCGCTGGTGTTCGATCTGTTCCCGCGCCTCAAGGAGCGGCTCAAGCAGGGCGGCTGGTCGCTATCCGGCGGCGAGCAGCAGATGCTGGCTATCGGCCGCGCCCTGATGAGTCATCCGAGTCTATTGATGCTGGATGAGCCCTCACTCGGTCTCGCACCGATCGTCATTGAGCAGGTATTCGACCGGATCCTCGAACTCAACAAACGTACCGGTCTCGGGGTGCTGCTGGTTGAGCAGAATTCAGCGATGGCCCTGGAAATTGCAAGCCGCGCTTTCGTGCTGGAAACAGGAACGATTACCTTGTCCGGACCCTCGGCAAGCCTCGCTGACGATCCGCGTATTCGCGAGGCCTATCTGGGCCGCTGAAGAACTAACGTTACTCGCCGCGTTCCAATAGGTTCGGATGCGATGATGGGGACGCACCAGGGCTCGACCTGAGACCCGATAAGGCCGCACTCCTCGATCAAGCTGCGGCGCGTCGCCGGTGCACAGCTTGGCATCATCAATCAGCATTGTTCGCGCTTGCAGCGTATCACGCATCCACCATATTTCAATCGCGCCGGCAAGCGGCGGCTCCGCTGCTCCGCATGGGAATTATGCTTCTCGTGAAGGCATCCAATTAAAGCCGAAAACGTTATGTAGCCTTGGTTCGGGATTCCGGTCATTCGAAGCGGCCGGCTTATTTTCAAACTTGTACGCTTCTATTCGGAGGCCAGTGAGTTAGTCGCGACTAGGGCTTTATCTACATTTGCGGGATGGCGCGCGAGGTGAAAGCCGAAGTCCAAATCAAGAAGAACAATGTCGATCGCAAGATGAAAATGCAGTACTTGAGGAGTAGTTCAAGATGACGCAAGCCCGTACTGTGGCGCGGACGAGCCCGGCGCCGGCCAAAATTTCGGTTGCGCTCGATGTCAACGGGCGCCCGAGGCAACTGAAGGTCGCGCCGTGGACGACTTTGCTCGACGCGCTTCGCGATCACCTCGACCTCACCGGTACGAAAAAAGGTTGCGATCATGGCCAATGCGGCGCGTGCACGGTGCTGGTGGACGGACGTCGGGTCAATTCCTGTCTCACACTCGCCGTCATGAAGGATGGCGCTAAAATCACCACCATCGAGGGCCTTGCAACGAATGACGCGTTGCATCCGCTCCAGCAGGCTTTCATCGACCATGATGCGTTCCAGTGCGGCTATTGCACGCCGGGACAGATCTGCTCGGCCGCCGGTCTGATCGCTGAGGGCAAAGCGAGGACTCCAGATCAAATCCGCGAGTTGATGAGCGGAAACATCTGCCGCTGTGGCGCCTATCCCAACATCGTGGCGGCGATCGAGCAGGCGATGAGCGCGATGGGTGACAAGTCATGATCAATTTCGAATACGCGCGGGCGAACGACGTCGCCGACGCGGTGCGGATGATTGCCGCCGATCCGACCGCAAAGTTCATCGCAGGTGGCACCAACCTGATCGATTTGATGAAGGAAGAGGTCGAGCGGCCGTCGCGGCTGATCGATATCTCGCGGCTACCGCTCAAAACCGTGGAGGAGACGGCGGTTGGCGGGCTGTGGATCGGCGCGCTGGTGCCGAACTCCGACCTCGCCTATCACCCATTGATCGAGCAACGCTATCCGCTGCTCTCCAGCGCGATCCTGGCCGGCGCCTCCCAGCAGCTGCGCAACATGGCTTCGACCGGCGGCAATCTTCTGCAACGCACGCGCTGCGCCTATTTCTATGACACCGCGACGCCCTGTAACAAGCGTGAGCCCGGGACCGGCTGCTCGGCGATTGGCGGGGTCAACCGCGGCCACGCGATCCTTGGCGCCAGCGAGTCCTGCATCGCGACGCATCCATCCGACATGTGTGTTGCGCTCGCAGCACTCGATGCAAGGGTGCATATGATGGGACCGGAAGGCGCCCGCGCGATCGCATTCAATGATTTCCATCGGCTGCCCGGAAATACCCCGCAGCTAGATACCAACCTGCATCCGAACGAGATCATCATCGCGGTGGAGCTTCCCGCGAAGGGGTTCACGGCAAACTATTCCTACCTGAAGATCCGCGACCGGCTCTCCTATGCATTCGCGCTGGTCTCGATCGCCGCCGTCTTGGAACTCGAAGGCGGAACGATCAAGGAGGCGCGTCTTGCGCTCGGCGGTGTCGCGCACAAGCCGTGGCGTGACGCCGCGGCAGAAACGATGCTGCGCGGACAACCGGCAAACCAGGCCAGTTTTACGCGCGCGGCCGACCTGCTGCTGCGCGACGCCAAAGGCTACGAGCACAATGCATTCAAGATCGATCTGGCGCGGCGAGGCATCGTCCGCACATTGACGCAGGCGGCGCAAGCGACGCCGCAGTCTCAGTCCGACAAGAAAATTCGATGAGCCGACCCATGATGAATTACATCGGTACTGCCACCTCACGCGTCGACGGCCGCGCCAAAGTGACTGGCGAGGCCAAGTATGCCGGCGAATTCAACGCGCCCGGCCTTGTCTACGGCAGCGTCATCGAATCGACCATCCCGAAGGGCCGCATCGCGCGCATCGACACCAGCGAGGCGCTGCGTATCGAAGGCGTGCTCGACGTGCTCACCCACGAGAACCGGCCCCGCATGGCCGGCACGGACGATGCCTGGAAGGACGAGGTTGCACCGGAAGAAGGCTCGCCGTTCCGTCCGCTCTACGACGACAGGATCATGTTCAGCGGCCAGCCGATCGCGCTGGTGCTGGCCGAAGAATGGGAGATTGCGCGCTATGCGGCTTCGCTGGTGCGCATCGAGTACGAAAAGCAGGCATTCGTTACCGACCTGCATAAGCAGCGTGATCAGGCCTTTGTCGTCCAGAAACCCGACAAGCCACGCGGCGACGCCGAGAAAGCCTACGCGGCAGCCGACGTGCGTCACGAAGCCGAGTATTTCATCCCGACCGAGCACCACAACCCGATGGAATTGTTCGCCTCGACCGTGACGTGGGACGGCGGCGGCAAGCTCACGGTCTATGACAAGACCCAGGGTGTGCAGAACGTGCAGCGTTATCTGTGCAGCGTGTTCGACAAGAACGCGGACGATGTGCGCGTCATGTCGCCGTTCGTCGGCGGCGCGTTCGGCGCAGGGTTGCGTCCGCAATATCAAGTGGTGCTGGCCGTGCTCGGGGCGCTGGCGCTGGAACGCTCGGTGCGTCTGGTGCTGACGCGGCAGCAGATGTATGGGCTTGGCTACCGGCCGGCTACCATTGAGCGCCTTGCGCTCGGTGCGAAAGCGGATGGAACGCTTGACGCGATCACCCATGAGGCGATCGCCGTCACCTCGCAATTCGAGGAGTTCTCGCGCAACGACACCGGTTGGGCGGCACAGCTCTACAAGTCCGCCAATGCGAAATATGTGCATCGGCTGGCGCGGCTCGACGTCCCGACCTCCAGCGACATGCGCGCGCCGGGTGCCGCGACCGGCGTTTATGCCCTCGAAAGCGCGATGGACGAGCTTGCGGTGGCGCTGAAGCTCGATCCCATGGAGTTGCGGCTGCGCTGCTACTCTGACCGCGACCAGAACGAGGACATTCCCTACACCAGCAAAGCGCTGCGCGAATGCTACCGCCAGGGGGCGGAAGCTTTTGGCTGGAACAAGCGGAAACCGGAACCGCGTTCGATGCGCGATGGTAGCGAACTTGTGGGCTGGGGCATGGCGACGGGCGTCTGGGAGGCATTGCAGGTGCCGGTAGCTGCCCGCATCGTGTTGACCTCGAACGGACACGCGGAAGTATTCTGCGCGGCTTCCGACATCGGCACCGGCACCTACACCATCATGGCGCAGGTTGCCGCCGACGCGCTTGGCCTTCCGATCGACAACATTAGCGTGAAGCTCGGCGACTCGACCCTGCCGCAGGCGCCGGTGGAAGGCGGATCGTGGATGGCAGCCTCGGCCTCACACGCGGTCGCGGCGACCGCCGAGGAGGTCCGCAAAGAGCTGCTGGCTCTCGCCAAGGCGATGAAAGCTTCACCGCTGGCAAATGCAAAACTTAAAGACGTCGTACTTGCGGACGGCAAGCTCGTCCACAAGCAGGATGCAGGTCGCGCTGTCTCGATAGCGGACGCGATGCGGCACGGCGCGATCGACAGGATCGAAAAGGAACAGACCAACAGCTTCCCGGACGGCAGCTCGCACGCACGCAACACGCATTCGGCTGTGTTCGCCGAAGTGAAGGTGGATGAGCAGCTCGGCGTCATCCGCGTCACCCGAGTAGTCAACGCGGTCGCGGCCGGACGTATCCTCAACGCCAAGACCGCGCACAGCCAGATCATGGGCAGCGTGGTGTGGGGCATTGGCATGGCGCTGCACGAGGAGACGGTGTTCGATCACAAGTTCGGCCGCATCATGAATGCCAACATCGCCGAGTACCACGTGCCGGTGAATGCGGACGTGCAGGATATCAAGGTGATCTTTGTCGATGAGCCGGATGAAATTATCAATCCACTCGGAATCAAGGGGCTGGGTGAGATCGGCATCGTCGGCGTCGCGGCGGCCATTGCAAACGCGGTCTATCACGCAACCGGAAAACGAGTGCGCGACCTGCCGATCACGCTCGACAAGCTGCACCGCGCAGCCTAGCGAGAAATCCAGGTAACAACGATTCCAACAACGATTCCATTTCCGAGCGCGGGTGCAGCTCTCTGAGCGGCACAGCGAACGTCATTATGAACGGTTGTCTCGACAGGCAGGCGCGCGAGCTGTCTCCGCACGGATGTGGTAATGATCGTCTCGTCCTGGCGGCGCGGGATCGTGTGACGCACAACGCGCGGTCGCCCAATCGAGCGACGCTCTCGAACTCCTCGGAACACTCAATTTGCAGGCATCTGCGCGAATTTTGAGCGCGGATTGTTCAAAAATGCCGCGCGTCGACCGATTGACGGATGCGCTTCCGAGTCTCAAAATTAAAAACATGGTTCCATTTTCCGGAACCGGTTGGACGGCTGGCAAGGCCATGAGCGCCCTCGACAACGCTATTGAAATCCTGCGCTGCTTCTCCCCGCATCAGCCGGAGATCAGCAATGCCGACGTGATCCGGCTCACCGGCAAGCCCAAGAGCTCGACCTCGCGGCTGCTGCGACAGCTCAGGGAATGTGGGCTGCTGGAGCAGGATGCATTGACCCGCCGTTACCGACCGGGCCTGCTGCTGTTCGAACTTGGGCGGCTGCATCGGACCCAGAACGACTTCGTGGCCGCCGCCGAACAGCGGTTACGCGCGGTCTGCGCCAGGACGGGCCATACCGGCTACATCTCGGTGCTCTACGGCGCCGAGCAGATCGTGCTGCGCGTTGTCCCCGGATCGAATCCGCTTCAGGTGGTGACGCCGCCGGGCGTGCGGGCGCCTGCCTTCGCGACATCCAACGGCCGGGCCATGCTGGCGCGCCTGAGCGATGTCGAAATTCGCGGCCGCTTGCCGAAGCCTTTGCCTGCCATCTCCCCGTCGGCTCCACGGAATTTGGCGGCACTGATGGCGCGCATCGCCGAAATCCGCCGCACGGGCTATTCCGAATCCAGCAATGAATCACTGCCGGGAGTGGGCTCGCTCGGCTTCGCCCTCACCCGCGGTGACACCAATGAAACGATAGGGGTCGCGGTATCCTATCCCAGCCACCTGACATCGGCCGAAGAGCGCGTCGGGCTTTGGCAGGCTTTGCGCGCCATGGCCGTCGAACTCGGTCGGCTTTTCGATGACCCGATATGGGTCGCGCTTGAGAACGGCGCACCAAGGCGCAAGGCCGCGGCACGATGAGCGCGGTCCGCACAGGCATCACGCCTATGGCCTGGCTGATCGCACCGAGCGCTCTTCTGTTTGCCCTGTTCTTCTTCCTGCCGATGGGACTGATGGCCATGATCAGCCTGCTCACCGGCAATCCGGTTGTGCAGCGGAATGTCGCCTTCACGAGCAAATACTACCAGCGGATTCTAAACGATCCTTATTATTTCGAGGTGATCTGGACCACGCTCCGGATTGGCCTGCTCACCACGCTGGCCGCCTTGCTGATCGGTTACCCGCTAGCGCATTGGATGGCGCGCGTCCGTGGTCGCACTGCTTATGCAGTGCTGATGATGACCGTGCTGACCCCGATGCTGACGGGAATCGTTGTCCGCACCTTTGCCTGGATGGCGCTGTTGTCGGACAAGGGCGCGATCAACCAGACCCTCACCGGCCTCGGCCTGATCTCGAAGCCGCTGCCGCTGATGTACAACGAGTTCAGCATCGTGCTGGGCCTGACGCATATCTACGTGCCCTATATGGTTCTGACCTTGGTCGGCGTTATCGGGCGGATCGACGAGCGACTAGAACATGCAGCGCAGAATCTTGGCGCCTCGCCGCTGCGGGCTTTCCTTGAAGTGACGCTGCCCTTGAGCCTGCCTGGCATCCTGGCCGGGTCGCTCCTGGTCTTCGCGCTGGCGATCAGCGCCTATGTCACCCCGATCCTGATGGGTGGCTTCCAGATCATGACGCTGCCCATGTTGATCTACCAGCAGATATCCTCGAGCTTCAACGTCGGCTTTGCCGCGGCGCTCGGCATGGTGCTGCTGACAATCTCGCTGGTTCTGGTCATCGCCTATAACCGTATCCTCGGGCTGGTCTCCGGCCAGCGCGATCTGCAGTGAGGCCGCCGATGACCGCCGCGCCATTCACTCTTCGCCTTGGCCGCTTCTGCTACCTGACCCTCAATGTCGCGGTCGTGGTTTTCCTGCTGGCTCCGATCGCCATCGTTTTCGTGTTCGCCGTCAATCCGACACCCTACATCCAGTTTCCGCCGGTTGGCGTTTCGTCGCGTTGGTTCGAGAAGTTCTTCTCCTCGCGCGATTTCATGAGCGCCTTACGGTTGAGCCTTGAGGTCGCAGCGATGACGACCATCACCGCGACGCTGTTCGGTGCCAGCGCTGCGCTCGCGCTGGCACGCGGCGGCCTGCCCGGTACGCGCGTCATCACGGCGGTCATGCTGTCTCCGCTGATGCTGCCGGCGATCCTGACCGGCCTGGCGCTGTTCCAAACCTATGTCTTGCTCGATGTCGGCCGGCCGCTCTGGGGGCTGGTGCTCGGCCATACGCTGGTGTCGATTCCCTATGTGGTGCGCACCACGCTTGCGGTCCTGCAGAATTTCGATACCCGCCTGGAAGAGGCGGCGCGCAACCTCGGCGCCGGCCCTCTGCGGACCTATTTCGAGGTGACGCTGCCGTTGACCAAGCCCGGCGTGATGGCGGGAGCCGTCTTCGCCTTCATCGTCTCCTTCGACCAGTTTCCGGTATCGCTCTTCCTGGTCTCCCCGGGCCGCGAAACGCTGCCGATCACGTTGTTCAACTATCTGAAATTCGATCTGGACGGAACAATCGGCGCCGCCTCGGTGGTCTCGATCCTGCTCGCCGTGCTGGTCGTCTTCGGGCTCGATCGCACGGTCGGGCTCAGATCCTATGCGAAGCTCTGACTGTCTTTCCTGGAGAGAGGATCATTCCATGACCAAGACCCGCCTGCCGCTGAACCGCCGTCAATTCCTCGCCACCGGCGCCGCCGCCGGCATCGGCGTGATCGCCGCTCCCCATATCGCTCGCGCCGATGCCGCGACGCTGCGCATCACCGGATGGGGCGGCAAATGGGGGCAGACCGTGTCGAACGAATTGGTCCCCGCCTTCGAGAAGGAGTTCAAGTGCAAGGTGGAGACGGACACGGCCTTTCCGTTCCTGCCCAAACTGCAGGCAAGCTCGCGTTCGGCCCCGGTCTATGACGTGCTGCACACCAATTCCAATGAGCAATGGGCTGCTCTGGAGATGGAGATCGTCGAAGCCAAGATCGATGCCAAGCAGGTTCCGAACATCGCCGATGTCTATCCTTACGCCATCAGCGACAAGATGGTCGGCGTCTGCATCTTCACCAGCGCCATCGGTCTTGGCATGCGCACCGACAAAGGCTACGGCAAGGTCTC
>Ga0137415_10003267_pt1 | contig 16105 bp, 7 predicted proteins | sample CZODoug3_1_1_16f_FD_183082 | JGI IMG/M metagenome (GOLD analysis project Ga0137415, IMG submission 183082) | Vadose zone soil fungal communities from Angelo Coast Range Reserve, California, USA - CZODoug3_1_1_16fungal (Hybrid Assembly) | ecosystem: Environmental > Terrestrial > Soil > Vadose...
TGAGATAGCCGCAAAAGGGCTACAAACACAAAGACACAAAGGGCACAAAGACACAAAGAAGGCCGGGATCAAGAATCATTTGACCCCGGCCTTCTTTGTGTCTTTGTGCCCTTTGTGTCTTTGTGTTTCTACGACCCCATTTTTCCTACTGCAACCGGCAAAGTGGAAAACAAGTTGGCCGCAAGTACCGGCGACGTCACTTCTTCGCCGGTGAGAGCATTTGTCCAGTGTGAAGGCGCCTCGGGGGGCAGTTCGATCATCGTGTCCTGCCAGACCTTCGCGCCCAGGGGTGCGGATCCGGCACGCGTGAGTTTTGCCACGAGGCGGGGGACGGCTACGAAGGACCATTGGTCGCCGAGGCGGCGGGCGAACGCGATGATGTGGTCCTGGCGCGCACCGGCGGCCCGCAGCGGAATGTATTCCCCCTCCGAAAAGAGGTCGGCATGCGAGCGGCGCAGAGTCAGCGTCTTCCAGGCGACATACATTTTGATGCGCCCATCAGTCCAGTTCTTCAGCAATTCCCTGGGGCGCGCACGCTTCTGTAATTCTTCAAACATCTGGATGCGCGCGGAAAAATCCACAGGGCGGCGATTGTCCGGATCGGCAAGGCTCAGGTCCCACATTTCGGTACCCTGGTAGAAATCAGGTACACCGGGAGACGTGATCTTCAGGACCAGTTGCGAAAGGGAAGAGAGAGCGCCGAAGTACGCAATCTTCTTCTGGAGCCGGTTGAAGTCGCTCAGGAATTTCTCGGTCACATATAGCGAATCGACAAAAGCCAGCACGCGCTCCTCGTAGTCTTCATTGACGTTCATCCAGCTCGTGTGCGTCTTTCCTTCGCGGAGTGCCTTCGTTACGAACTGTTTCAGCCGGTCTGGTTCGATCGGCCAGGCACCCAGCATGGACTGGTAAATCAGCACCTGCTCCGTCGCATCCGGAGCCGACTCGCTGCGATTCAACCGGCTCCAGAGGCGCAGGGAACGAGCCCATTCGCCCGGTAGTTCCGACAGTACGTTGATTCGAGCCCGCACATCCTCGCTGCGCTTGGTATCGTGCGTGGAGCTCGCGTTCATGGTGTGAGGCCAGCGCGTGCGCCGCATCTGATTTCGCCGATGAAATTGCTCAACGCCGAAATAGACCTCGGGACCATTCGAATCCCCGCCGACTTCGTTTGCCGATATCAGCGGGTTGTGAACATAAAAAGTCGTATCCTCGAGTCCTTTTGCCATCACAGGACCGGAGAACTGCTGCCATCGCATCACGAAGTCGAGGTAGCCGGACTTCTGATCCTGCAGGTACCAGGCAGGATCGAGTAGAAGGACGCGGCGGAGAAAGTCAAATGCCGGGCCCTGGCCGGCAGCCGCGATTGCGTCGTCGATGTATGCGCGGTCCGTTTCCGAAATGTCGAAATCCCTGATATAGGTGCGATACACAGGCAGGAAAGCGGTCGCGGAAACAAAGGCTTCGTTCAGCTCGGTTCTGCTGAGATCCCGCGCATGACGATCCGCTTCGGCGAGTTGACACAAGCGATGAACCAGGGCGTTGACCTCGCCCGCGAATAACTCTTTCATCACTTGCCGCTTTCGTTCGTGAAAGACTTCAGCGGTTGTGGCGGTCGAACCTGTGAAGTCCTGGTAAGTGCTTTCCAGCCGATGAAATCCTTCGCGATCGATAAACGCGCCGTTCAGGAAATTAAGAAACTCGTAGCCAGTGGTGCCGTGGGTTTGCCAGTCGCTGGGGAGTTGCTCGTTTCCGGCGAGTATCTTCTCCACAACCACATATTCGCGGGGCAGCCTGTCGAGGTAGCCCTTTGGATCCAGCAGACCATCAATATGATCGATTCTGAGGCCCGTGACTTTACCCTCTCCGAGGAGTTGGAGCGGATAGGCATGCGTGGCCCTGAAGACCTCGTCGCGCTCCGCGTGGAGACCAATGAGATCGGTGATGTCGAAGAATCGCCGGTAGTTGATCGCGTCGGAAGCCTTTCGCCAGAAGGCGAGCCGGTAGTGCTGACGCGAAAGAACCTGGTCGATGGCCTCCGATCTCAGATTTTCGGCGCCTGCCGCAAGCGGAAGTCTCTGGTCGTAGTACTGGAGGACGGCCCGTCCATTCTCGATGCGCAATACCAGTTCCTGGTTGTCGAGAACCTCGCCGTAGGGCCGGCCAAGAATTGGCAGCAGCACCTTCTTCGTTTCCCAATTCACATCGAAAAACGAGGCGTAGGGTGATTCCTCACCCTTTTCGAGGACGTCGAACCACCATGGGTTGTCAAGGCTCGCGGCCATGTGGTTGGGGACGATGTCCAGGACAAAGCCCATGCCGTTTGCGAGTACCGCATCGCTCAATTCGTCGAATTCTTCGACAGTGCCGATCTCCGGATTGAGCTGTGTCGGGTCCGTGACGTCGTATCCATGCACGCTGCCCGGCCGGGCCTTCAGGACCGGCGAAGCGTAAAGATCGCCGATTCCCAGCTCATGAAGATAATCGACGATTGCACGCGCATCCGCGAAGCGAAACTCCCGGTTGAACTGCAGCCGGTATGTAGATATCGGAATCCTCATTTTCCTTTTCCGTTGAAAGCCGCGGAGCGGCGGCAGAGTGTAGCCACGGGCGAAGCCCGTGGATAATGCAGACGATCAAAATCAGCCCCGGAGGGGCGGCAGATTCGCAAGAAATCTGTCGCCCCTCCGGGGCTGAGATCCAAACGGATACCAACCCCACGCTCACGCGTGGGGCTACACTCTGCCGCCGCTCCGCGGCTTCCTTCACTCCTCATTCTCATGCTGCCTTCTGCAACTCCGGCATGGCCGGCTGATCTACTTTCATCGCGAGGTTCCTTCCGAGACCCACGAAATGGTCCACCCACTGCCTGGCGGTTGTGTCCCCCTGCTCGGCTTTCCTAACCTGCTCGGGAAAAACTTTCTGCAGCATTTCGTAGTAGTTGTTCTGGGTTCTCCAGACGTTCACTTCGAATGGAAGGTTCTGAGCCACGCCTGCCGCGGTCTCGAGTTTTTTCAATAATTCGATATCGTATGGGTTTTCGAGGAGCCGCTCGGATAACCGCCGCATGGTTTTCTTCATGGTGAAACCAAGCGTCGTGCCGTCCAGTGGAATGTTCTCCACGCGCGCTTCTTCAAGCAATACGTTGATGCGGGTGAAGTCCAGGTTTTCGGGATCTTCCAGAGCTGTACGCAGGCTGCTGTTGATGGCAAATTCGGCGGCCATCAGAAATGCTCGAGGCTGCGGCACGCGCAGGTCGGAAACAAACCGCATCATCGGCGCATGTGTGTCATAGAGCCGGCGGTACACGGCTTCTGCGTCAGCCAGCGTGGATTTCATGATCGTATTGAGGATCTTCCGCTGGTCGTCATGGAATATCGATCGGAGCGAATACGTGGACTCGCCGAAGTGCCGGTCCAGAATGCGAAGCACCTCCGGAAAATCCGCACGATTGAACGGATCCACGAGCTCATTCTTCAGGGCGTTGTAATCCTCCTCACCCTGGTATGCGCGGACGCCAGCGTTCATCAGGTGATCTCCCATGTGGAGCGCTCCAAAACTGAGGAGGTCGGCTTCCCTCGTAATCTGTGAAGTTATGAGTGCTCGTCCGACGCCGAGCTTGGCGCGCCCGGCTTCAGTTATCCGGAAGTCCTCGAGCTGCACCTCGTAGCAGTAGATCCTCGCTTCTTCCGGGTAAGGATCGAACAGCGAGCTCAGCGCGTAATGCGCGGCGACCTTTTGCCGATCGACCATGGCAGGCCTGACGTATCTTTCGTAGATCACGCGCCCGTCTTTGTTTTCCGGGATGTTGCTCTTGGCCAGCTCGAGCCGCTCGAGAAACGCCGGCTCCAGGGATTCTTCAAAAATCTCCTCGTAGAGTTGAATCGTGCGGGCGGCGTATTGAATGATCTGAGTGGTTTCGAGTCCGGACAGCTCGTCAAAGAACCATCCGCAGCTCGTGTACATCAGCATGGCGTGACGCTGCATTTCCATGAGCTTCAGTGCGACTATCCTTTGATCCGGGCTCAGCTCGCTAGTGGCTTGCTCCTGGAAGAATCGATCGACGTTCTCCGGCCTCCGGTCGAGTATCACCTTGATGTATTCGTTTCGCGCCTTCCATGGATCACGGAAGAAATCAGCGCCTTTTTGTTCGAAGCGCGAAGTGATCGTATCGCGCAGCCAATCGAGCGCCTGGCGTAGCGGAGCGCGCCACTCCAGGTTCCACTCGGGATGACCGCCGGAATTACATCCGCAGTTACTGTTCCACCGCTCGACGCCGTGCGAGCAGCTCCACGCGGTCCGATCCCAGATTTCGGCTTCATGCGTCGGCGGGTGCTTCTCGAGGTATTCGGCGTAATTGGTCAGCTTTGCGATGTTGTTGGATTCGATGTGATGCAACGCATAGGCAAGCGCCATCTCGCCGCGCTTATGATGATGTCCGTATGTTTCACCATCAGTTGCGATATGGACGATCTGCGGCCACGTCCGGCCGTCGGAAAACGCCGATGCCAGGCGGCCCGACAGATTCTCGCCTCGTTCGAGCAGGCGTTCGAACGCAATCGCCTGCGAAATCGGCCCATCGTAAAAGAAAACCGCGATACGTTTGCCCGAGGGTGTACGGACAGCGTAAGGTGTCGAAGGGTCCACGCGTCCGCCACTGGCATCGCGCCAGGCGCGGCCCCTCACTTTGCGTGTACGTTTGGCCTGGTATGGTGAAAGGATCGTAAAACGGATTCCGAAACCGGCCAGCAGATCGAGTACTTCCAGATCGACCGCCGTTTCCGGCAGCCACATCCCTTCCGGTTTGCGGCCGAAGCGGTATTCGAAATCGCGGATGCCCCATAAAAGCTGTGTGTACTTGTCGCGACTGTTCGAGAGCGGAAGGATTGTGTGGTTATAAGATTGCGCGATCGCCGATCCGTGACCGGAAAAGCGCGACTGGCTTTCCTTATCGGCGTCGAGAATGGTTTGATAAGTCTCAGGCTCCTTTTCCCGCAACCATGTCAGCAAAGTGGGTCCGAAATTGAAACTGATACGGGCATAGTTGTTGGTGATCTTTTCGATCTTTCCATCGCCGCCGATCATTCGAGACGTCCCATTGGGCGCATAACATTCCGCCGTGATGCGCTCGTTCCAGTCGTGGAACGGATACGCAGAATCCTGGAGCTCGACAAATTCGAGCCACGCGTTTTCGCGCGGCGGTTGATAAAAATGCCCGTGAATGCAGATATAACGTTCCATTAATCCTCGGTTTCTTTTTCAAAGAGCAACACACTTTCCGGCCAGAGCACGATTGGTCGGCCTTCTCTCGAATCGATCAAATCGGGGACGGATGAACCTTTTCCCATCCACCGCGTGTCTTCCGAGTCGAGCCGCTTGCGCCACACCCCATGCGGTATATTCTCGAGAGGCCGAACGTCACGATCGTTAAAGTTGAAGACGGCGAACGCTTCAGTTTGCCCGCTCCACCGCCGGACAACCAGCACACGCTCCTCTTCCAGGCTGACGACATCCATCTTCTCTTTTCTCAGCGTGCGGAGCGCCCGAATCGTCCTGCGCAGCCGGATCAGCTCCTTGTGATATTCCAGCAAGACTCGATGCCGTCCCTGATGTTTCATCGGATGGTTCAGCTTCGATCTTATGAAAGTCTCCTCCGCCTGAGGATCGGGCGGCTCACCACCCCAATTGAATGCCGTGAACTCGTCCCTGCGGCCCTTGCGAACCGCTTCCACCAGCTTCGGGTCGGAATGACTGACGAAATATTGGAACGGCGCGGTTTCACCGTACTCGTCCCCCATGAAGAGCAAGGGTACAAATGGGGAAAGCAAGACAATGCCGGTGGCAAGTTTGAAGGCCTCAAACGACACCAGTCCGCTGAGCCGTTCGCCAAGCATGCGATTCCCGACCTGATCGTGGTTCTGCGCGAAGACGACAAATTTCATCGATGGAATAGTTCGCGAGGAGTTTCCGTGCCGGCGGCCCAGAGTGCGAGAGTAACGTCCCGAGTAAACGAAGCCTTCGGAAAACGCTTGCGCCATGTGCTGGAAATCACCGAAGTCTACGTAGTATCCCTGGCGCTCCCTGGTGAGCAGCGTGTGCAGCGCGTGATGGAAGTCGTCATTCCACTGTGCATCGAGTCCATATCCGCCCAGCTCGCCGGGCCGGACCAGGCGCGTGTCGTTCAGCGCGCTTTCGGCGATGACATAGACCCGGCGATTGAGGTCTATACGTCTCTCATGAACAGTTTCCGTAAGCTCTTCCAGAATGTTCAGTGCGGAGTGATCAAGGATGGCGTGGACCGCATCCAGACGCAAGGCATCGATGTGGTAGTCCTCAATCCATTCGACAGCATTGGAAACAAAGAAATGCCGCACCTCGTCGCTGTGCGCGTCGTCGAAATTCAGGGCCGGACCCCACGGTGTCTTATAGCGGTCTGTAAAGTACGGCCCAAATTGAGGGAGGTAATTTCCTTCAGGGCCAATGTGGTTGTAAACCACATCGAGCACGACAGCGAGACCGCGCTTATGGCAGGCATTCACAAGTCTCTTGAGGCCGGCCGGGCCGCCGTACGAATTCTGAACGGCGAAGGGAAGAACGCCGTCGTATCCCCAGTTCCGGCTGCCCGGGAACTGAGCGACCGGCATCAGCTCGATCGCCGTGATGCCGGTTTCAGCGATCTCGTCGAGATGCGGAACAACAGCGTCGAACGTTCCCTGCGGAGTGAAAGTTCCGACGTGGAGCTCGTAGATGATGTAGTTTTCGATCGGAAGCCCGAACCAGTGGCGGTCTTCCCAGTCGAAGCCTGGATCGACAACTTCTGACGGGCCGTGCACGCCCTCAGGCTGGTAGCGGGACACAGGATCCGGGAACTCCGTTCCGTTGGCCAACCGATACTTGTATCGAGTGCCGGGCGCGACTCCTTCAACGGTGGCCTGATGGTATCCTGCCTCTTTGGCCTGCATCGGGACGACTCGATCCTCCGGAGTCACAATATGAAGGCGGACTTCCTCGGAAAGAGGCGCCCACACACGAAAACGATAACGGTTTTGGTCCAGCCAGACGGCTCCCAAATCTCGAGCCATAATCCGCGGCTTATCCTCCGCTTTTAAAGAACAGGGCTCCCAACGGAGGCACAATCAGATTCAAGGAGTACGGGCGTCCGTGTGCCTCGATCTCCTGCGCTTCCGCACCGCCTGCATTTCCGAAGTCCGCTCCGCCATATTCCTTCGAGTCGCTGTTGAGGATTTCCCGCCAGTATCCGCCGTACGGCACTCCCACGCGATAGTTGTGCCGCGGAACCGGAGTGAAGTTGAAGACCACGACAACAATTTCGTCGGCGTTCTTCGACTTGCGCATGAAGCTGAGCATGCTCTGCTGCGAGTCGCTGCCATCGATCCAGTCGAAGCCTGCAGGGTCGCAGTCCAGTTCGTGGAGCGCCCTTTCGTTTCGATAAGAGCGGTTCAGGTCCGCCACCCATTGTTGCAGGCGGCGATGCGATTCATGTTGAAGCAAGTGCCACTCGAGACTGCTCTCGTGCGACCACTCGGCCCATTGACCGAACTCGCCGCCCATGAACAGCAGCTTCTTTGCGGGTTGCGCATACATGTACGCGAACAGCAGGCGCAGATTCGCGAACTTCTGCCAGAGGTCCCCCGGCATTTTCCCTAAGAGCGAACCCTTGCCGTGAACGACCTCATCGTGCGAGAGGGGCAGGACGAAGTTTTCGTGGAAGGCGTAAATCATCCGGAACGTCAGCTCGTTATGATGATACGTGCGGAAAATCGGTTCGTGACTCATGTACTTCAGCGTGTCGTGCATCCAGCCCATGTCCCACTTCAGGCCGAAGCCGAGCCCGCCGACATAATTCGGCCGCGAAACCATCGGCCAGGCGGTCGATTCTTCGGCGATCGTCTGCACATCGTGATGGTTCCGGTAGACCTCACTGTTGAATCGGCGGAGAAAATCGATCGCATCGAGGTTCTCGCGGCCGCCATATTGATTGGGAATCCACTCGCCTTCCTTGCGTGAATAGTCCAGGTACAACATCGAAGCGACGGCGTCGACGCGAAGCCCGTCGATGTGGTAACGATCCAGCCAGAACATGGCGCTGCTCAGAAGGAAGCTGCGAACTTCGTGGCGGCCGTAATTGAAGATGTAGCTGTCCCAGTCTTTGTGAATACCTTTGCGCGGATCGGAGTGTTCGTAAAGATGCGTGCCGTCGAAGTAGCCGAGTGCCCAATCGTCGGTTGGAAAGTGTGAAGGCACCCAATCGAGGATCACGGCTATGCCGCGCTGATGCAGGTAGTCGATCAGGTACATGAGATCCTGAGGCGTCCCATAGCGGCTGGTGGGAGCAAAATATCCGGTCGTCTGATATCCCCACGAGCCGTAGAACGGATGCTCGGTTAACGGCAGAAACTCGACGTGCGTGAAGCCCATCTGTTCCAGGTAGTCGGCTAGCTGCGGCGCCGCCTCGCGATAACTCAGCGACCGATTGTTGTCTTCCGGAACCCGCCGCCATGAGCCGAGATGCAATTCGTAAATCGACATCGGGGCATGAAGCGAATTGCGGTCGCCGCGCGACGACATCCAGGATTGATCATTCCATTCGTATCCCAGATCCCAGACCTTGGAAGCGGTGTGCGGCGGGGTCTCCGTATGAAACGCGAACGGATCGGCCTTATCGACCTGGTATCGGTGGTAGCGCGATACCACATGGTATTTGTATGCATCGCCCTGTCCGACCCCGGGAACAAATGCCTCCCAGATGCCAGACTGGCCTCGGGGTTGGAGCTCATGGCCGGTCTTGTTCCAGCCGTTGAAACCCCCCATGACATAGACCTTCTCCGCGTCGGGTGCCCACACAGCGAAATTCGTGCCCGCTGTGCCGTCAACTGTCATCGGGTGAGACCCGAGGTGTTCGTACAGCCGGATGTGGCTGCCCTCGTTAAAGAGATACAGGTCGTGATCGCTGAGCAAAGACACGTGAAAGTCCATCAGCGACGTCTGCCATTCGCCGGATTTTTTCGACGCCTGGTCGAACACGCCGGCGCCAGTTGGGTCTTTCTTTGGAGGTTGATGGGACATTTTGGGGAAGTACCTCCTCCCACAGATCTTCGAGATTAATAAGCACGATATTGGCCATACTGTCCGCGAGGAATTGTGCTACCACGCGGAATGATTTTAGCCGTTGCCTGAACACTTTTCGCTGTTTTCGCTCCTCACGCGCCGCCTTTGCATCGATGAATCCCAGGTCGAGGCGATCGTCAATATCCTTACCTTCGATGAACGCCTTGAACGGAGGCATGTCGTGCGTGTTGAGACTCGCCACGCACTTCTTCGGAACAGCCCGCAGCTTCGGATTTTTGGGATTTCCCATGATCTCGTATTGCACAACATACATCCCGCGGATGTCGTGCCGCGCCATGGACGCATTTACGGCGGGTGGAACGGTTCCAAGATTTTCACCGACGATGCCGGCCTTGTAGCGATGCGATTCGAGCGAAAGAATCGCATAGAACTCTTCGGCCGGATATTCGACATAGACCCCCTTATCGCCGGTTAGCCCGTCGGGGATCCACCAAAGCCGGTGCAGGCCCATCACGTGATCGATGCGGAGCAGCCGGGCATATCGAAGATGATTCCGTATGTACGCGATGAAGTACTGATATCGGTTCAACCGCATCGCTTCGGGGTGCATTGGAGGAAAGCCCCAATTCTGGCCCTTCGTGAACACGGGATCCGGGGGCGCGCCCCCTGCGACGCCGCGGACGAAGAACTGGCGGTTGCGCCAGATATCGTAGCCGTCGGGATGCAAGCCGAGCGGCAGGTCGAGATACAACAGTTGACCGCGGGCTCCGGCTTTTTCCGAGATCAATCGAAGCTGCTCCTGGACGATCCACTGCGCGTAGAGGTGATAGTTTTTTGTGGCTTCGTCGTAGTCGCCTTCGCGGATGTCGCCGTCGCGAAGCCGCGCGGGCCAGGCTGTCCAGCCCGAGCGAAGCCGGTCGGTCACTGCACGGAATCGCGCGTAATCCTCGACACCCTGGTTTTCTCGAACAAAGTTGCCGAATACCGGAAGGCGATCCGGCTGCGCATCAGCGAAGAATGTGCTGGCGAGATCCTCCAGAACGCGGCGCTTCGAGGCCATCACCCCGCGGTAGTCGACATATTTCGTTTTGCGCGTGCGGGGGATCGGAGTGTTTGCCGCAAACTCCGGAACGCGAGTCAGGTCGATGTAGAACTCGTTCCAGAAGAGCCGGCTCGCAGGAGAGTACGGACTCGGCTCGAATGGCTCGTCCAGAAATGCGGCAAGCAATGGAAGCGTCGCTGCAACGCTTCCGCCGAGGTCCGCCATCCAATCCATGATGCTTTCGAAATCAGTGAGATCGCCGGCGTCGGGATTGCGCTTGGAATGAAGGGCGTAGACAGGAACGAACAACCCCCAGAGTCGTTTATCCGCAGGAAAATAGGCTCGCTTCGGTGCCGATATCACGAAGGTTGGCTGACCCTGTATCTCCACATCGTGATAGCCGAATTCAAAACGTCTGCCGTCGAGCTGCCCGTCCCACGCCACCATTACCGGTTCAACTACCCGGTTGCGTAACTCGTGCTTTCTCCGCGCCAGAGCCTCACCCACATCCTCGATCTTCTCCACCCCCGCACCCATCGCACCGAGGACCAGCAACAATGATTCGGGGTCCGCTTGCCGGCGCTGTTTGGCCATGTCCAGATATGAAGTCTGAATGCCATACAGCCTGGCCAGCTCGAGCAATGCACGGTTCAAGCCGCCGCCTTCTCCGGCGCTTCGACGAGTTGGAGGATTCCAGTCAGCGGAATTCGTACCCAATCCGGGCGGTTGTTCAACTCATAGCCCAATTCGTACAGCGCCTTTTCGAGTAGATAGATGTTCAGCAAGATGTTGAGCTCTTCGCGGACGGTGGGCAGGAAGGCGCCCGCCGCCGCGTGTTCGAGATATGAATTGAAGAACGTCGAACTGATCCAGGCATTCCACCGTCGAGCCCAGGGCTCGAGTGCGGCAAGGTCTTCGGGCCGAACCATCGCGCTCCCAAGATGGCCGAAGAGCGACGTGTAGGCAGCATAGTGGAACGACCGCAGCATGCCCGCAACGTCGCGAACCGGCGACCGCTTGATGCGACGCTCTGTCAAAGGCCGCGCCGGTTCGCCCTCGAAGTCGATTATGACGTAGTCCTTGCCTGTGTAGAGGACCTGGCCCAGATGGAAGTCACCATGGGTCCGCGTCCGCTTCGCGATAATCTTCCTCGAGAGAACGGTTCGGAACTGGTTCAATACCGCGGGTTGAAGGTCCAGCACCTTCAACGCCTCGTCGAGCACGGAGCCTCGAAGCAATTTGAGGTTGCTCCGAAGGAGCTGAAACATCTGTCCGGAATGGTTCCGCATCGATTGATACAACGACCGCTGGTACAGGACCGAAAACGGTTCCGGCTCGAAATCGGAGTCTTCGCGATCGGACGCGAGGGCGACATGCAGTTCGGCGGTCCGCTGTCCGAGCAGTTTCACGCTTTCGAGATACGGTCCGATCAACTCGCCGGCGAGAGGCGGAACGACGGTCTGTTCCAGCCGGTTCACAAACGGCATGGAAAACGGTGGCTCGCTCACGGGATCGGCCTGCTTGGTGACGGCCCTGTCGAAATACTGGCTTAGCGCATCCAGTGTCTGGCTCCAGGCGTCGCCTTCATTGTGAATGTACTTCTGCAATATGCCGACCGACGCGGTCTCGCCCCGCTTGGTACGATACTCAATCGTACCCGCGACAGGCGGCGTATGCTGAAACGGGACCCGATCGGTCAAAAAGTGTCCGATCTCGAGATCCGGATTCACTCCGCGATCCACGCGTCGGAAGAGTTTGAGAATGAATTCGTCTCCATAAACAAAAGATGAGTTGGACTGCTCCGCCCGAATCGTGCTCACTTCGAGATTCGTTACCGGCACGCTTCGAATCTCCCGCATTGCGCGCGTAAACGAGGCGACAAAGTCTCCGGCGGTGCCGCGCAACTGGCGTCGGCGGTCGATCGCATCAATGAGCGCTCTGCCGAAATCCTTGTCGAGTATCGCGTCGTAAAGGATCCCGGTTTCCTCACCATCCTTCTTCCTCACCGTGAGCTGAGCCAGTATGGCGGCTGGAGCCGACTCGCGGATTTGTTCGGCGCGCTCACCGGAGGCGAACGATAGCGGCATAAGGTACCGCTCCGGGTCCTCTTCCGTGTATTCCACCTGAACTTCCGTGATGCAGGTTTCCGCCGAATCCCATCGAATGGGAACTATCTCCGTAAATTCAGTACCTTTGATCTGGCGCGCTTTTCCACCAAACCAGCGTCGAGTTTGCAGATACGCTGCAAGCGAGTCTTCGACTGTCACTCGTGTGCGTCCCGAAAAAACATTCGACCAATGCCCCGAGACCGCTAACTGAAGCGGCGCTCTCTGGGAGTTCGAGCGTTCAAAGATCGCCCCGACAGGAGTTAAAGCGAACCAATAGAAAGAATGTGGTCCCAGCGTCAGGACGTAGGGCGAATCGCTGATCGGAGGGAATTCCGCGCGCCCGAACAGCTCTATTGGCGCCGAACCTTTGAACGCGGAGAGATCGAGAGACGCGTACTGAACGAATCGAGAAAGGTTTGCGATAACGAGAATCACCTCGTCCTGGTATCGGCGAGTGAACGCGAGCACACGATGGTTATCCGGGTAGAGAAACTCGAGGGTCCCGCGGCCGAACGCCTTGTAGCGCTTTCGCATGGCAACGAGCCGTTTCATCCACCACAGCATGGAATGCGGATTGTTCTGCTGGGCCTCGACGTTGAAGGCCTCGTAATGCGAATCCGGATCGATCACGGTTGGAAGGTACAGCCGGTGAGGGCTTGCCTTTGAAAAACCGGCATTGCGGTCGGAGCTCCATTGCATCGGTGTGCGAACGCTGTTCCGGTCGCCGAGATAAATGTTGTCACCCATGCCGATCTCGTCGCCGTAGTAGATGACGGGAGTTCCGGGCAAAGAGAAGAGCAGCGCATTCATCAACTCGATGCGATTCCAGTCCTTGCCGAGAAGGGACGCCAGCCTGCGCCGGATTCCGAGATTGATGCGCATCTGGGGATCGTGTGCGTAGACCCGATACATGTAGTCGCGTTCTTCGTCCGTGACCATTTCGAGCGTCAGCTCATCGTGATTGCGAAGGAACAGCGCCCACTGGCAGTTTTCGGGAATGTGCGGGGTCTGTGCCAGGATGTCGATGATCGGAAACCGGTCTTCCATCCGAAGCGCCATGAACATGCGCGGCATCACCGGGAAGTGAAACGCCATTTGACATTCGTCGCCATTGCCGAAGTAGGCGACGGCGTCTTCCGGCCACTGATTGGCTTCGGCCAGCAGCATTCGATTGCGAAATCGCTGATCGATTTGCCGGCGCAGAGTTCTCAGATACTGATGCGTCTCGGGAAGGTTCTCGCAGTTCGTCCCTTCGCGCTCGTACAGGTATGGAATGGCGTCCAGCCGCATTCCGTCCACGCCCATGCTCAGCCAGAAATTCACTACCGATTTGAGGCTGCGGCCCACCTCGGGATTCTCGAAATTCAAATCCGGCTGGTGGTGATAGAAGCGATGCCAGTAATAAGCGTTCGCGACGGGATCCCAGGTCCAGTTTGAGGTCTCGAAATCCTTGAAGATGATACGCGCATCCTTGTATTTCTCCGGGTTGTCGCTCCATACGTAGAAGTCGCGCCAGACGCTGCCCGGGCGTGCACGGCGGGCCCGCTGAAACCAGGCGTGCTGGTCGGAAGTGTGGTTCAACACCAACTCGGTGATGACGCGAATTCCACGCCGGTGCGCTTCGCGGAGGAACGTTTTGAAATCGGAAAGCGAACCGTATGAAGGATGAACGTTTGTGTAGTCCGCAATGTCGTAGCCGTCGTCTTTGAGTGGCGAAGGATAAAACGGCAAAAGCCATACAGCCGTGACGCCAAGGTCCTGGAGATAATCCAGTTTCTCGGTCAACCCGCCGAAGTCGCCGATGCCGTCGTCATTGCTGTCGTAAAACGCACGGACGTGCAGTTCGTAAATGATCGCATCCTTGTACCAGGACGGATCGTCGTCGAGTGTGAAGCCTTCGGTTATTTCACGCATGATTTAATATGTGTGCGGGCATGTTGCCAGGCTGCAGCTCCACGTAATTTCGTGGGCCCTGCCACTTAAATTCGGCCCCCGTCAGGAGGTCCACCATCCGATATGGGTGCCGCACATCGATTCCCAATTCGTCAAGAGGCAATTCAACGAAGCCGGACTGCTTCCAGACCGGATCCAGGTTAACAATGGTAACGATTGCGTTCTTCTTGTCCGGTGTCCGCTTGCTGTAACAGATCATCTGATCGTTGTCGATCGTGTGAAATTGCAAACTTTCATTCGATTGCAGCGCAGGATTCTTCTTTCGAATCTCGTTTACTGTCGTTATGAATGGCCGAAGACTCGAAGGATCATGAAGGTCGCGATGCTTGATCTCATATTTCTCCGAATTCAGATACTCCTCGCTTCCAGATTCCCTCGGTACGTTTTCCCCGAGTTCGTAAGCGGGCCCATAAATGCCGTAATTTGCCCCTAATGTAGCAGCCAGCACGAGCCGCGCCATAAACGCCGATCGCCCTCCCTTTTGAAGATATTCATGGAGAATGTCGGGTGTGTTCGGCCAGAGATTGGGGCGAAAGTATTCGCGGACTTCCGTTTGCGTAAGCTCGGTGAAGTACTCGATGATTTCGCGCTTTGCGTTCCTCCAGGTGAAATACGTATACGACTGTGTGAATCCAAGCTTCGCCAGCCGATACATAATGTTTGGACGCGTGAACGCTTCCGAAAGAAAGATGAGGTCGGGATGTTTCTTCTTCAGGTCCCGGATCGTCCATTCCCAGAAATCGAACGGCTTCGTATGCGGGTTATCGACGCGGAAGATTCGCACACCCTGCTCGATCCAATATTCGACAACGCTCTTCAGCTCTTCCCAGAGCGATCGCCAATCCCGCGTTTCGAATTCCAGCGGGTAGATGTCCTGATATTTCTTTGGTGGATTCTCCGCGTATTGCACGGTTCCATCGGGGCGCCACCGGAACCACTCGGGATGCTCCTTGACGTAAGGATGATCCGGCGAACACTGGTAAGCGATGTCGAGTGCGATGTTGATCCCTTCTATTTTCGCGGCGGCGACAAGGTGCCGGAAATCTTCCAGTGTTCCGAGCTCCGGATGGATTGCCTTGTGGCCGCCTTCCTTCGCGCCGATGCCCCACGGACTTCCCGGCTCGTTCGGTCCCCCCTTGGGGGCATTGTTCTTGCCCTTGCGGTGCGTTTTGCCTATCGGGTGAATTGGAGGGAAGTAGAGGACATCGAAGCCCATAGCCGCTATTTCAGGAAGGATGCGCTCGCAGTCCTTGAAGGTTCCGTGTGACCGCGGAAACATTTCGTACCAGGTGCTGAAGCGTGCACGGATCGGATCGACAACGACCCGCAGTTCTTTGTAAACCGCGGCGTTGGTGCGATCGGCGTAGCCCGCAGCAAGCAGGGCAAGCCGCTCGTCCACCGCCGCCGGTGTCAGATCCTTTGCCAGGTGTTTTAACTTCTTCGCATCAGCGCCGAGGGCTCTTTCTGCGGCGGCCTTCAGCAGCTCTCCGCCGATCAGGAGATCGACAGTGACATCCTGGTCCGCGGCAATTCGTTTTTGAAAATCCTTGTACCAGGTTTGAAAAGGGTCTACCCACGCCGTGATGGAGTAAATGTACTGTCCGAGTTTCTCGACTGTGAACGGCGCACGCCAGTGGTCGTTGCCGAGCGGTTCCATGGGAATCTCGGTCCACTGTTCCTCGTCGTCGTGACGGTACCTGATGACACACGCGATCGCATCATGACCATCGGCAAAAATGTCCGCTTCAATCTCAACGGCTTCACCGATGACGCGCTTGATGGGGAAGCGCCCACAGTCAACTTCGGGCTTTACATGCTGGATGACCACTCTGGCAGGCGGTCGATCGGTCATCCTAAAAGCCTATCACGGGGCGCTGGATGGCAAAACTTTGGAGAACCCGACTTCTGGAGA
>Ga0137415_10003271_pt1 | contig 16094 bp, 36 predicted proteins | sample CZODoug3_1_1_16f_FD_183082 | JGI IMG/M metagenome (GOLD analysis project Ga0137415, IMG submission 183082) | Vadose zone soil fungal communities from Angelo Coast Range Reserve, California, USA - CZODoug3_1_1_16fungal (Hybrid Assembly) | ecosystem: Environmental > Terrestrial > Soil > Vadose...
TGAGATGTATTAAAGTATTTATATAATTCTCGAATAACAAAAAAAGAATATTGTCGCTTAGAATGTATTGGAGGTATTTTTATAATCTCAATGCCCTCTATTGTAATATCTATATCCGTAAGGAATATCGTTCTGGCGGGAGCTATCTGCTCCAAACTCTTTTTTATTGCAGCGGCTGCGCGTCCGTAGTTTTTTGTATCTATACAAATAAGGGTAATATTATCTAATACTTTCATTTTTTATTCCTTTTGTCTGTGCTTTTAAGCCCTGTTATCGATGAATGCCTATATCCTGTTTTTATCATCCAAACTGTACTTGGATTAATGTTATATTTAACAGCTATATTTTGAGCAGTGTCGGTTGATTTAAATATTCCAAGAACCTTTTCTTTCCTCATTTTAGTTCTTTTAATCCCGTTTTCATTAGTATACTTTATGTAATCCAGTCTATTTTTAGATACTGTACCCCACACAAGATTTCTCTTATGATTGTTTTGTTTGTTATCATCCTTGTGCAGAACTATTGGGTAATTATATGGATTGGGAACAAAATATAAAGCGACTAATCTATGAACCGAAGGACGCCATGAATATTTATCTATGTCTGCTTTTAAATAACTCCCTTTCCTAGATTCTCTTAATTTCAATATTGCATGCCTTCCGCGTTCGTCATAATAATTAAGACTTTTAATTCTTCCACAACTGCTAATTTGATATCCTGGCGCTTCTTTTAAATCTCTCCATCTTTCCCCCGGCAAATTCAAGATTGGTTTTTTAGGCGGTCTTGATGCTACCCATTTGGCACGCACCTTCTGAAAATAACATTCTCTACATAAACCTTGTGCTGGATATTTTGGGTATAATCCACATTTATTACATAGCTTACCAATATTCAGTTTTGGCATAAAATACATAATCCCGACAAAGACAGATGGCTTATCACCTCAAACGTAAGTTCGAAATGCACCTGTTTTGCTGGGATTTTGCGTTAATAATTTCATTGTTCAGGTGATAAGCACTGCTAATATACAAAAAAAAGGTACTTTTACCCATATCTAACTTTCTAACTTTTAAAAATTAAAAATCATGGCAAACAACGCTTTTGAATTTCCATCGTATGGCGAAACAGCAAATGCAAGCAGTCCGGATTCTGCTGCATTCTCTTATGGGCAAGCAAAATACAGGAGTCTGCCAGTAGCGGGAACGACTGTTATGGGTATTAATCCGACTTTGGTGGGAACTGCCACCTGTTTGGCTATTGTAGAAATTCTTCCTACGGGTTTGAATGTACACGGTAAGAAATATTTTACTAGTCTTACCGAAGCGGCGCTTAATACTCTTCGTGTTTAACATTTTTATGAATTTATTTGATTAAAAGCTCTGTATCTACGGAGCTTTTTTATTTTTTTATTATGATATTAAAAATATACCCATTTATTGGAAACTTAAAGTTTTCAACATCTGGCAATATAGGTACATCATTCCAATCAAATGAAGGAGAGTTTTTCAAGCTGGCAGAAGATTCATCTTTCCATTTAGCAAATTTTTTCAATTCTTCATATGCTTCAACAGTTAATTCTAGTTCTTGAACCGATGATTGCCCTGTAATATCAAAAAACCAGCATATTTTATTTAAAATAGTAATTAAAAGATAATTCATTTTAAATCTTTTTTAATTTGTTCTTCCCATTTTAATTCCATGGATTTGTTACGACCATGATCCGTTTCTTTATCAAAAAGGATTTGTAATTTAAGCTGCTCTTGCCAACAATGATTAAATATTTTTATAATCATTCCTCTATTTTTTATAAGAACATCATCATATTTATCCATTTCTACAGTCATCTTATTAAACCATAATAAAGAAATACGATAATGCGTGTTCTCATGAGCTAAAATAAATTTTGAATCTGTAATAGTCCAAGATTCTTCAGGAAGGAAAAGGAATTCTTGTAAAAACCTAATTTTACCTTTCTGATTTTTAATTTCACTAAAAACCCATTGTGTTTCGGTATGAGCAACCCATCCTTTGGCTATTTCATCGGTTGGTGGCTTCATTTTAAAATCATCCCATGTTAACGTCTTATAGGGAGTTGCGTAAAGGTTAATGAATAGGAGTATGTGATACATGATTTTTAATTTTTAAATTCTATTTTGACTAATTTGGCTGCTCCATTACTAGAAGGATTTTGATAAGTGGCATTAATTTTTTCAAGCAATTTGTCATATCTTTCCTCCCATTTTTCTTTTGCCTTTCTATTTGTAGCACCATAATGTTCTTTCCATTGTTTTTGCCAGTACCGCATATTAACCCCTACATGCATTAAATCCTTGAATACATTTATCAACTCTTCCTCTGAATCTATTTTTAGGTGCATAAGATAAGATTAAAAGGGAATGGAATCATCCCAACCGTTTTCACCTTCTCTTGGTTGTCCGCCAGTTCCTTGATTGTTAAAGGCATCGCTATTCAAGATACTATTTACTTCGTTTAAATCTGAATCAGTAACCGGCTTAGGGCCGTCATATTCAGATTCTTTGCAATTGCCAATGTAAATTTTACCCTCACGTTCTGCATGCTCTTTTTTAGAACCCAACATAATAGAAAGTAAATTACCATAACGATCAGGTTCATCATTGCGCCAAATTTTAATATTGGCATAAATATTCCCATTACTGCCTTTTACAAATCCTGAGTGTTTCGCTTTAAGCTCTTTTAAAAGTTTGGTAACATCAAGGCTACCGTAGTACAATGTGCTCACTTTTTTTATATTTTAAGTTTAAAAATACATTTCAATGCCGCCGTCTTTTCTCTTTTTTTGGCCTTCCATACTTTTTTTAGAAGTGCATTTTTTGCAGCAACATCTTAATCCATCAGTATGTCTATGATCTTTATAAAATTCAGTTGTTGGTTTTTCTTCTTTACACCCGGTGCATATTTTTGTTTTAATAGTCATTAAATTATTTTTTCAAAACCATATCGAACAAAATCATTTTCTTAGCAAGTGTTTTTAATTTAGTTACTTCATCACCTTCAAATTTTCCGTCTTCCCTCATTTTAACGAAACTTGACAACCGCCATCTGTTGTTTGGAGAATCCACTAATTCAACTTCCTCTCTCAATTTTCCTAGTCGATATTCAACTGCCTTTTGAAGGTACTCGTATTTTTCTTCTTTCGTCGCGCTAATATTACCATTGTCATCCAAAAATTCATACAGCATTGGAGGTACAAATTCCAATTTAATTTCTCCTGACTTTATTTTTTCAGCAGTTACATTAAACCAATCCTGCATTGCTTCTTTAGACATGTCTTCTTTATTTTCAATTTCAAGAATTGGTTGATCTGCTTCAACTTGTTTATATTCTTCTATTGCCCATTCTCTATAAGCAGCCATAATATTTGAAAAATATAAGCAACTAAAATTTTCATAACAATTAACCTCTACATTTAATCTGCCGGTTATAGCCATATCAAATGCTAATTTAATTTCCTCTACCGTATGGCCGCCGTAGTTAGTTTTGATATGGTTTATCAGAACTCCCTTTTCCTCTTCCGAAGGCCAGTTTTGAGAACGCAAGCCTATTTTCACCATTGCATATCTTAGAGCTTCTTTCAATTCCTCTAATTCCCGATGAACTATTTTTTTGTTTTGAAGTGCCGAAATAAAATGCTCACTTTCACCATTTTTTGGCCGTGTCAATTCTAGCGGCGCTAGTTCCGAGTTTTGCAGAATCATTTCCATTCCCTTGCTGATATGTTCCATTTAAAATATTTTTTTCATTCAAAAGCCAAGATTTTAATCCTGCAATAAGTGCCAAGGGTGGCTTTGGATATTTTTCATTTTGTTGATTCCAAAGATGGAATTTTTTTAAAACGAACAAAACTTGTTCTTCGGTTTTGTGGCTACCCATGCAAATAACCTCAAACTCTTTTCTGTTGTCTTGAAGATACTTTTCAATATCGTAAATTACCAATCCAGTTGAATCTGGAACTTCCTTGGCAGTTCCAGTAGAGACCTCTTCCCTTCCTTTCCCTTCCTTACTCCTTTCCTTTCCCTTCCTGTGTTCTTCGGAAGTTCCTTGGGGGTTCTCTGGAACTTCCATACACATATCTTGCTCATAATCAAATGGTTTATCAATGGTGTTCCTTGGAAGTTCCATGTTACTTCCGTATCGCTGCCAAAGCTCTTCCAAGGAAATGCCTTTTTGTATGTCGGAAGGTGGGGAAGGGAGTCTACTTTCAGCTTTTGCCTCAGTTCCATTAAATCTTTGATGATCTTTTAGCGTGGGAATCCATCCATATTTCTTTGAATCAATGGTGTATTTTAAGATAAACCCATAAGCCTCTAGGGCGGCTAAAACTATCCTAAAATCCACTTCATCATAAGGGAGTATATCTAGCTTTAAATGGGTTGGATTATACTTAAACCTACCCTCTTTATCAGCACATAACCATAAGCCCTCGAAGGCTAATCTAAGTGGTAATTTTGTGTCTTTTTCTGCCTTAAAAAGATCGTAGTGCTTGAAAAATTCTGGTTTAACTGTTCTTATTCTTGCCATTTGAAATCTTTAATGGATTTAGTAATTCTCGTAGGAGAAGGGCAGAATTATTTTCCTGAATATGCTGGCTTTTTATATGGAATCCTTTGGCGTTTTGGCTTTAAAGCCCTCATAGCTGCTTCCTTTTTTAGGGCTTCATCTTGTTCCATTCTCTTTTTCTTTTCATTATAAAATGATTTTACTGCTGCCTTCAATTCATTCTTAAAATCATCTGGATAGCCAACCACTACCATTGCTAAATTATCCTCTTTTATTCTCATTAAGCCAGTACCTTCAATATGACCTCTAAGTCCTTTTTTTCTGATGTAAAGGAAATTAAAACTTGATCTAACATAATGACCAATAGAAGATAAGTCTTTGCCGGATGGCGCTGGGAGATTGTTTTCTAAACAAAACTCAATTGTTACTTCGTTTACGTTTATCATATATTATAAAAAAAATAAACCCCAGACCTGATAGAGTCTGAGGTTGAAATTTATACCTAATGGTAATAACTTTCGCTTTCGTGCTATCAGTCACTGAACGAATAAATATTTATGTAAAGTTATGATTTAGCATGTTTGAGGATTTTAGCCATTTGTGACGACGAATATACGGGGCATAATAATTGCAACCAAATATATTATTGGGAATCTTTTGCCACATCAGGAGATTGCATCTCTTTTAGGATTCGAAATACTTCATGAGCTAGTGCCGGGCTGTGGGCAGATACCATCTGTCCTATGGATTCGTAGGCCCTTTGGAATTTCTCGGCCGAAGTAACCATAAGTTCCAGGGTATATACGGTCTGTCCATGAGACTCGATTATTTCAGATTTATATGGATAATGGTCAATTATTTTTTTACCAATATCAAACATTCCATTTTCCATTTCTCTCTGTTTGTCCCTTTCTATGTATTCCGCCGGAATTCCTTCACGTTGAATGAAACTATACTTGTATTGCATACTTATGAGTTTACTTTTTTTGACCAGCATAATAGCTTGCCATTGGTTCGGGGTCGTGCTCTCGCAGGCGTTTTATCACAGCGCCGGGGTCTAACTTGCCTTTCAGAGCTTCTATAAGAGCCGGGTTAGAGGCAATTCTGGCGATGGTTATGATGCATTGGCCTAAGATGTCGCAGGACTCCTTTTTATCGCAGCCGGCAAGCTCTTTTTGGCACGCAGATAGCCATTTGTAATTATGCCAATTGCTGGGCCTGATTTTCTTCTTTTTTACTTTAACGGTCTTTTTTTGATCTTTAGCTACTGCTTTCCAATATTGAGCCCAATAGTCTGCATTCATACATACGTGCTGTTCTATACAAGACTTTTTATTGCAGTCTTCCCATAATGGACAACTCATAAAATCAATCGTTTAATCTGTATTTTATCTCCTTTGCAAATGGGACTACTCTTCCTTCTTTATTCCCTTTCTCTCCAATCACTTCTATGAATTTACGATATGTGGGGATTTCCAGCGGCCCAGGTTCTTTATCAGCATAGGAAAAATGAACCCTTGTTCCCTTACCAATTTCAGAATATCCATAGATAGACGACAATGAAAAAATATGGCAGATTATTTTAGCCTGTTCTTCATAGTTGTTAAATTTTAAGTCCTTCGGGAAGACACCAGCTTTTTTAAGTGAGCCAAAATCGAAATTATCCCGCATGTATTCTTTTAGCTTATGGTTCATGTCCTATTAAAATAGATTTTGAAGTCCTTTTTTATCATTCCTTGTCTGTCGGCTGTTTCTTTTATGATGGGTGCTATCCAATTTTAAATGACATCTTTGGCATAAGGCTTTAAGATTTAATGGATCATTATTAGATATGTTATGATCTAAATGAGCTATGGTAAGGACTATTTGAATTGGTTTAGTAGGATTCCCTTTGCCGTCGAAACAATTAGAGAGAATGCCTTCGAACAAATCTAAGCCATTATTTTCAAGACAATCTTCTATCAATTGAGAACTATAGAACTTTCCTTCTCTGTCTCTATAACCCCATAATTTATTTCCGACACCACATTCTTCACATTTATGGCCAGCACGTTCAAGAATAGCAGGTCTTATTTCTGTTTTCCAGGAAGGATCATATTTTTTATAGTCGCAGGGCATTAGAATAGTTGTATTTGGTCTATAATCTTTTTTTCTTTTTCTTCCTTTGGAGTGCGGGGACAAATTACACCGTTAGTCTGTTCAAGAATATATTTTTGCATCAATCCAATTCCAGGCAAATTATGTTCTGTTCGATTTAAGCGATATTCATACCAGCAACAAGGAACTTTGTATCTACTTAAGCCTTCTTTACGGATTCTGGACACTACTACGCCAAAGGGTTTTTCTATTGATCGGCTAATTTCTCTTGGCGCGTTCGTGATACCCAAATCTTTAAAAGCAGTCTTTATAGTAATTACTTCACCCTTAAGAAGTGCTATGGCTAATGCGGCTTTGGCTGTCATAGTGAGTGTTTTTTGATTTCAATCTTTACGTCTCTCCAAAACCGAATTGGATTTATTTCGCCATTGGTATGCATTTCTTCATCTTCTATTAGGAAATCAACTGCTGCTAATGCATATTGTTTAGCCATTTTGAAAGGTAGAGTTACAGAACCATCGAAATTAAATGGGACTTGCCCCATACGCTGAATTATTATAAATGCTTTTTCTTTGGGGGTCATAAAATATATTCTTTACTATGTTTAAATAAAACATTGTCTGGCAGAGAAGAAAAATCTTGCTCTTCAAAGTCTTTCCTATCATAGGTAAATGGAAGTTCGAGGTTAGAAGGAAATTCTACTCCAAATTCGGGTGCACGTTTAATTATATTACGAATAACGGATGGTGATCTTCCTACTAGCTTGGATATTTCATCCCTGTGCTTACCGGATAAATACAGATTGAGCACTTGTTTTGATTCATCAATTGTTAATCTGGGCTTGTAGCCGCCCTTCTTATTACTCATTATTTATAAATTTCTTGAATCATTCGGGTCTTCGTCGTCAAAATTATCATAATCATTTTCTCCGTCTTCGCAATCTTTATCATTATCTGGATAACCACAACAATCACACTGTTGCCAGTCATATTCTTCAGAACCCGGCCCCCAAATAGAGCCACAATTGGGACATTCTTCCAGCATTCCTTTAGTCATTGTCGAAAAATATTATCTTAACCGAATCATTGCGGAAGTCACTGCTGACAAGCACTCCATCTAGTTTATCTTTATCTTCTTTGGATAGGTTGTGCCATTTATTGGCAATAATATAATCATCTGATGCGAACCCTATTGGGTTAGAGCCATCCATAACACCAAGAAAATATTCTTTATTATTAAGATATTCTTCAGCTTCATAGGACGCTCCGAATTCAACTTTTCCACTGCCAGCGGGTATTATCTTTTCAGATTTAACTTTTCGGCCAAGAAAATATTTTTGCTTTACCATTATAGATTGTATTTAAAAACAAACTGCCTTAATTTTTTGATAGCGATATTTTTTTGATTGAGTGCGCATTGTTGTGATACCCCTAGTTTTTTTGCAGTCTCTTTAGCAGTCAATCCCTGCATGAACAATAGAAATGTATTTTTACATTTCAAAGGAAGTTCATTTAATAAAGATGAAACAATTTCTGCTTCTATTTTGTAGTTAATTATTATGATATCATCTGGCAAATCGTATTTTTCCTCAGAAGTATTTACAAATATTCTGTGTTTTTTCTTTTTCAGATAATCTAAAGAAGTTCGCTCTACTGATTTCCACAAGTAACTGCCAGCATCTAATATGGTTTCATCTATTTTATTCCAAGCTTTAATAAAAACATCGTGAACTATATCTTTGGCCATTTCTTGATCTTGTATTATTTTGGCAGCAAAAATATAAAGTTTAGAATATTTTTCTTCATACAACACTTTCAATTCTTCCTGGCTAATCATAATAGAAAAGTTATTTTCGGATGACAATGTAAATATATAAATGATTCCCGAATAAAAAAATATTTATGGAATATTTATTTGATTAATTAAAATAACTATCTTTACTGTATGGCAAAGGAAATAAAAAGAACCAAGGGTAAATACTGCTACCAATTAGTTATGGACGGTGGATTAAAGGATCAAATACGTAAAGTGGCAAAAAAAAATAGGCATACTATTAATGATGAAATAGTAATTGTTATAGAAAAGCATGTAAAAAAAGAGCTTAAATATGGCATATAATTCTACGATCCGGACGAAAGTAGGCCGATGTTCCATATGTAGTAAAAGCGGACCATTAACTAAAAAGATGTGTCAAAATTGTTACTGGGTATCAGTACGATTGAAATCGGCTGAAAAATTTAGTGATAAGATTATTGAAGCAGATGATCTTTCGGCCTTAATTGAAGATGCAGATGCTATTTTTTCTAAGTGGTTGCGAATGAACGACACAGATAAGAACGGGAATATATCTTGTTTCATTTGTGAGGCTGTAATCTGTTGGCAGGATGCACAGTGTATGCATTATATAAAACGGTCGGCATCTTTATTTCTAAGGCATGACCCGCGTAATTGCAAAAGCGGTTGTGATACGTGCAATTGTAAAAAGGGAGGCAATTATATAGAATATGCCAAAAAATTAGAGGCAGCGTCACCCGGAATCACCGAAATTCTTTACCGAGAGGGTAACTTACCGTTCCATCCTTCTCGTGAAGAAATAAGAGCAATAATCTCAGATTATACAAACAAAGTAGCTTCTTTAAAGATAAAATAGATGATAACCTGCAAGTGTGATGGATGTGATAATGAGGCCCCAGCGGCATTCAATGGCAAAAACTGGGATAAACCAACCGGCTGGTATCAAAGAGACGTTGCAGTATTAAGACATAATTATGGTGGTGTTGACGAAGCCGGACAATTTACTGCGCCTACGGTTGTTTTAATCTGTTCTTTGCCTTGTGCTGCATTGGTTGCTGAGAAATTTAAAAAGTATTTAACGTTATAAACCCCTATAAGGAGGAGATAAGACTATGCCAGATAAAACCCTTGGTGAAACTTTGAAGAGCGCGAGGCAATTAGGTGGCTACACGCTCCGGCAGATTGAGGAGGCGACAGGCATTTCAAATGCTTATTTAAGTCAACTCGAAAACGACAAGATTAAAATGCCTTCGGCCAATGTCCTGTATAAGCTATCAAAGATGTATAGCATAGAATTGGAAACCTTGTTAGGCGCGGCAGGCATTATTCGTGACGCAGGCCCGAAGGTTAATCATTTGTTGAGTCCCTTAAAAGGCTTTTCATTGACAGCGAAAGAGGAGCAAGAACTTATAAATTATTTGGAATTTTTGAGGTTTAAAAATCGATAACCCCTCATACATAAATATACTCATGAAAGAAAAGACAAAAGAGGAATGGACTCAACGACTTTTAAAAATTGTTGGTCATTTGCCAGTGGCAAAAGCTTTTGAGATAGCCGAGTTTATAGATGATGTAATTGAAGAAGAAAGAAAGAGGTCTTCAATGGCTTTTGGCGAATGGGCGATAGATTTATATCATAAATTCGAAGGAGGTAAATATGGCCCGAAAAAATATTCGGCCATGCCCAAGGACAAGCAATTAACGATGAGCGACATGTACGATAAATTTATTGATCAGGGCGGACTTCAATCTATAACCTAATAAAGAAATGAATTATGAATGCTTGGCAAAGAAAAACGTTACAAGAATTGATGATTCTCTGCAATGAATTAGGCGGTAGTCTGGACTATACGGCTACTCATTACAACAAGCTCAGGGACCGTCAGCAAGGACTAATGAAATGCTGGTAAGTTATTTATTCAGTGCTTACTGATCGTTCGGAAAACGATGATCGGGAGGACGGCAGGCAGAGGGCGGAGCGGGCAATTGAAGAACTACGCGAATTATCAAAAATTATATACCCCGACCGAAGCGGAGAAATTCGGGATCTGTTAACCCAACACACATAAGTAAAGCCATGAGCAAGAAAAAGAAATATAGAACAACTAAGAATACAGTTAGGAGACCCCCAGTTACGAGGCTTCGGGTTATAGCAGTAGAGTGCAATGGTCGATTTGACCTTGTAACCGATTTCCATACTCAGGAAGAATTTGACAAAATATTCCACGAATGGTTTGACCATCCTGAAACATACATGTGGTGTGTGGCAAACCTTATTACATATATAAAAACAAAGCAGCCGAATCGGATTTGTTTGCTTCAAGAAGATTACGACGAGTTGACGAAAGGCAAAGGCGTTATATCCGCTACAAAAAAGGAATGGGAAAGCGAAAATAATTAATAAAAGTAAACCTACCAAGTTATGAGCATACTCAAAACCGAAAGTTATGTCGCCTGCTGCGACCACTGCGGGGATGATTTCGAAAGCCAGCATGAAGGATTTACCATATTTCCGGAAGATCAAACGTTGCAGGAGATGATCGACGAAGCCGGATGGCATACGGAAGAGGGACGCCTTTTTGAACATAATCGCCATTATTGCGATAAATGCCATTGGGTGGATGACGCAGACGAAATGCATCTCCGCATTGAAAGGAAGGATATTGTATCCAAGAGAGACATCGCCCAGCTCACCCCCAGCAGCCTATCCCCAGAGATAGGAGAGGGAGGGGAGATGGCACGGCATAAGGACATTCCGGCCGAAGATATGGCAAAGCTGTACAAATATTGTGAGATTTGGAATGAGAATTTCGCGCCATTCGTTCTTAAGGGTCTGGTCCAGGGCTATCTTTTGGCGATCGGAAAATTACCCCGCTACCACTATGACGAAGCCGGATATTGTGGAACGCATGAACAACCATTTTACAACGTTTGCCCTTTGTGTAATCCTGACAACCCCGCCGCCCAGCCCACAGAGACACCAGCTACAGGGGAAGCGCCCGCCGATGTCTTTTTGAAAGTAGATGGTGCAGCCGCTTCCTATCGAATTGGGAAAGATCTTCATTATGGAGGTTACAGGGAAGTTGCCGCGCACTACTATCAAATTGTTGATCAATGGCAAACCCGCTATTGCGTACAACAGGCTGTCATAGAAAATAAGAATGAGGAAATCACCCAGCTAAAAGCCTCCCTGGAAGAATCCCGGAATGATGCAAAAGTATTTCAGGAATGGTATAAAAGGGGAGATGCTAATGTAATAGCCCTTACAGAACAGTTGGGAGTAGTACAGGAGGAAAGGGATGCTTTCAGAAAAGGACTTGAGATAATGAGCGGTCGCCTAAAAAGCGTGGGGGAAGAATATTGCTACAGAGTTGTTACTAATCTTCTCGAAAAATATCCAAAACAAAAATAATGGGATACGCATTGCTAATATTGTCTTTTATTCTTATTGTTTTGATACTTTGTGAAGGAAATAAAAAAATCCCCGACTAACAGGGATTTGAGATGATTAAGATAGTTATTTGAGATTAGATTATTGATTGAACGCCAGAACGGGATTCAATACCGCTACAGGAACATTGTTAACCAAGACTAATTGGCCGGTAACTGTTCCGCTAAATGCGGGAGTTCCGTCAGGATTGGTCAAGGTGCTCACAAAGGTTCCTGATCCGGTTACGGTCGTTCCTCCTGTGTTGGTTACTGCGTGGACATCAACATCTAAGGCGTTATCGGGATCTACCACGGCAATATCCTGAGCCGGGTCTGCCGGAGTGTAGGAAAGTCCGGAAAGAACACCTGCGATTTCTGCATTGTTGTTGTTAGCGTCTACGACGGTCATAAAAAGCGTTACAGGAGCCGTGGAAAGAAGCGTTAAGGTTGTTACTTGTGACATGGAATTGAAGTTTTTATTTTGATTAAAAAGCTGAAAGGCTAATACGGGGCGTATTTTTAGGATTGGCGGTGGTTCTGGTGTAAGCCTATCCAATATCTTTAAAAGAACTGTTTGCTGGTGGAGTAATTGATTGATGATCGCCAAGAATTCTTTCTCGTAATTCTGTTTGAATAAATTCATTTGAATGCACATTTCATCAAAAATACACAAATATTGAGCCGTAAAAAAATCATAATTAATGGCTAAAATTATCTATAAATCTGGCGAATCAATGGGATTATGTGTTTTTATGTCTGAAAAAGAACCAATTATAACAAATAGGGGTAAGATTAGAATTGGAGAATTTAAATGCCATTGTGGGAATGTTTTTACTGCAAGAATAAGTGCTGTCAAGTATGGCAATAATAAAGGATGTGGTTGCCTTATGCTTAACGGAATGCCGCCAAAACATGGTCATTCTTGTAACAGAAAGCAAACCAAAGAATATCAAACGTGGGCCGGAATGAAAGATAGGTGTTATAATCCCAAGGCTGAAAAATATGATCGATACGGAGGGCGAGGTATAAAAGTTTGTGAGAGATGGCTCCTTTCTTTCGAAAACTTTTTTGCAGACATGGGCAAAGCACCAAGCAAATCCCATTCATTAGACAGATTTCCGAATAATGATGGAGATTATGAGCCTGGAAATTGTAGATGGGCCACTATAGAAGAGCAGGCTAGGAATAGATCAAACAACATTTTAATAACTATCAACGGAGAAACCCTGTGCGCTGCTGAGTGGGCCAGAAGATATAATACAAATCAGCAAACATTTGTAGATAGGTTTAAGAAGAATCGGTTACATAAATACACACTTATACGTAAATAATATGGAAGAATGCCAGCCGACAGAATTGGAATTGTTTGATGAAAAGGCCAATGGTATATTTGAAGCCTTCTTAGAAAGCATGCAGGGAGATATTAATTATGTACGTCCCATTGAAAAGAATGATGAATGTATTAATGAAAATTGGAGCTACATTTATACAGATAAAGGCCAAAGATTGATATTGAGAATGCTGGATAGGTTATGTAGACTTGCGGAAAATAAATTCGGCGCTGATGCCATTGACATAAACATCTCTAGCTATTTATATCAAGAGGAATAAAAATAATTGATTATTCATTTATACAGAGGGGGTTTGTGGAAGTTTTTTCGGTATGCCAGTTTTAGAGGATTTCGATAAGATTATAATTTGTGCCTGTTGTTCGGTGATAGCCAAACCGCGTGGGATGAGATTAAAAATATCGAATTTGTTTTTTATTAGGAAAGCGAATCCATCAGGATTGCCAATGTATTTTCTTTTATTGTACATGCCGAAAGCTATTTCTTTGAAAAGAACATATTCTTCATATTTAATATCTTCTAAATCTCTAAGGATTAACTTAACTTCACTTAATGGAACTTCATTCCATTCATCAGCCCATATGAATTTTTCATTTCCGAAGTGAGAGACCCAATAAGCATTCGTTATTTCAGGTAAAATGCCTCTCGAATCAATCAATACGGTTGGAGGAAAGTAAAAATCTATAACATCAAAAAGAGATAATGAAGAAATGCTTTTCTTAAAATAGATTGCCCACTTCTTCATATTTCCTCTTTTAGCAGCCCTAGACTGCCAGCTTTCTCCATTATTATCAGTTTGTGGTACTATTTTTAATGCCCCCATGTTTTTTATTTTACTTGTAATGGCTTATTGCCCGTCAAGGCGATGTATATTTCATTAAGTCTTTCCATGGTTGTTACATTCCACGCGATGGGAATCATCCTCTCAGGAAAGGAAACGTATTTTATACCTCCTTTAAGACCTTTTTCTTTTGATTCCCATAGAACAAAATCTGCTTTTTCGCCGCTGCCATGTTCTTCAACAATGCAATGAGCGTCTTTAACTTCAGGAGTATATAGAGAAAGGATGCCAGAATTGCAATTTGTCTCTGGCAAGTCCATTAAGACCATTTGTATTTGATAATAGTAATGGTGGCCGAATATGTTATCAATCGGAACTTTTAGGCGATAAGCAGGATGATTTGTTATATCCCGTCCTTCTCCATGAAATCCCAATTTATATAAAAGATCACTTGTTAATTTTTCCATAAATAAAAAGAGTATTACTAGGGTTTGTTAATGGGATTATTGGATGCTGATTCTTGCCTATATCGATCTATTACCGCCATTGAAATAGAGATTTCTCGAAAACAACCAGCAGGCCCATTGGAGGTAACAACAGTTCCCCTATACTGTCCCTCCCTTATAGAGGCAACCCATATTTGATTTGCTGGAAGATTGGGATTGTCAAAAAAATTCAATTCGACTTCTATTTTCATAATTAATTATTTAAGTTTAATTGTCCATTTAGCTACTATATTGCTCATCATGTGTACTGCGGACCCCCAATGTATATAGCATCCAATGGTTGACGAATAATCGGGAAGATCGTGTGCGTACAAATTGGCCGACCCTTTAAACTGATATGCTATAATAGTATTCATTTTATGTCAAGTATTTTTTTCATTTCTATTTCTTCTGCAAGCATTTGCGTTTCAAAAAGTTTCTTTTGTATCTCGTAATTAGTTGGCCTTAGGTTCTTTCGGTCTAAAATAAAGAGATTGATCTGGGCATTTTGCCATCTTTGAAGAGGTTCTATAACTTTTTCAAAGATAGATTCCTGATATTCGGGAACACGTACCGAGTATTCTGGCGTACACATCATTTCTTGGTGGCTTTATTGAATTCTGAAATAAATTCCTCTGTACTCATGTGGCTGAATATTGGAATCCCGTTTTCATTAACCGTTGTCCGTCCAAACGCTCTTCCAAACATAACAAGATCATTCATAAAGGACGATTCATGCTTGAAGGGGATTTTAACCGCTGTTCTCCAAAGCGACTTCCGGCTGAAATATAGTCTTGATCTACGTGTCATTTTATTTAAGTTTAGAATAGACTATTTATTAATTGCTATTTTTATTTCTTCTTCTATTTGTTTAGCAAAAGCTTCATTGGATAGCATTAAATCTTTAACCCCATCTCTACCTTGTCCTAATTTATCTTCTCCATGGCTAAACCAGCTACCGGCTTTTTTTATAATCCCATGTTCTACCCCTAAATCTACCAATTCTCCTGCCTTGGAAATACCTTCGCCATAAATTATATCGAATTCTGCCAACTTAAAAGGCGGTGCTACTTTGTTTTTTATGACTTTAGCCTTTGAACGACGCCCCAATGCCTCATCACCATCTTTAATGACAGCCATACAACGAATATCAATTCTGACTGATGAAAAAAACTTCAAAGCATTCCCCCCTGGTGTAAATTCATGGACATACATATTGCCAATAGTTTGACGTATTTGGTTAATGAAAATACATAAGGTATTCGTATTGGAAACCGAAGCGACCATTTTTCGACAAGCTTGGGACATTAATCTGGCATGTAATCCCATCTTGCTGTCACCCATTTCTCCCTCAAGTTCAGCTTTAGGAATGAGCGCAGCTACAGAATCAATGACCATAACGCCTATATCTCCCGCAAGAATCATTCTATCAGCAACCTCCAAAGATTGTTCTCCGTAATCTGGTTGAGATATAATTAGGTCATCAATATTCACTCCTAAATTCTTTGCATATCCCGGATCAAAAGCATGTTCTGCATCAATCATTGCACATTCTAAACCCATTTTCTGAGCATTAGCGATAACATGGAGCGCCAAGGTGGTCTTTCCAGAACTTTCAGG
>Ga0137415_10003272_pt1 | contig 16092 bp, 12 predicted proteins | sample CZODoug3_1_1_16f_FD_183082 | JGI IMG/M metagenome (GOLD analysis project Ga0137415, IMG submission 183082) | Vadose zone soil fungal communities from Angelo Coast Range Reserve, California, USA - CZODoug3_1_1_16fungal (Hybrid Assembly) | ecosystem: Environmental > Terrestrial > Soil > Vadose...
GGCACCACGCGCGACATCATCGAAGTGCAGCTCGATCTCGACGGCTATCCGGTGACGGTGATCGACACCGCCGGCATTCGCGACACAGACGATCCGGTGGAGCGGGAAGGCGTGCGTCGGGCCCGGGCGCGCGCGGCGGAAGCGGACCTGGTGTTGTGGCTGGTCGATGCGACGCACGAAAAAAATTTGGACGAAGGTGATGCACCGGTGTGGGTCGTGCGTAACAAGATCGATCTCGACGCTGTCGAATCCGATGCGGGAGGTCTGAGACTCGATGCGGCGATTTCCCGACGGCCCGCCGGCGTTTCTAAGCAGGGACGGACGAGTGTTGACGTTGCAATCTCGGCAAGCCGGGGCGACGGAATTGCAGAATTGATCTCAGCCCTGGTCGGCTTTGCGCAAAGTTATTTTGGCTCGGGGGAGGGCGGCCTGATCACCCGCGAGCGGCAGCGTAAATTATTGGAGCAGACAGTGGTCTCGCTCCGGCGCAGCACAAGCGTCGTCGAACAAGGCGAGGAGCTGGCCGCGGAAGACTTGCGGATCGCGGCTCGGTCATTGGGCCAGCTGCTGGGCCGGGTCGATGTGGAGGATCTGCTCGATGTGATCTTCCGGGATTTTTGTATAGGTAAGTAAGAATGTCTTATTAACCTTAACGAAACGTTTCACGTGAAATCGTTTCACGTGAAACAGTGCGCCCTCTCCGTGCGCGCGCGTGAGCGGATGTTTCACGTGAAACATTCTCGCGGCGAACTTACGTCTTCCGGGTTTCCTCGCTCCGCGATAAAAGCCCCCGCATGATCGCTCAGCCGAAATCTTTCGACGTCATTGTTATTGGAGGCGGCCACGCCGGTTGCGAGGCCGCCAGCGCGGCTGCGCGCATGGGAGCCATGACTGCATTGGTGACGCATCGCTTTGCGACCATCGGCGCGATGTCCTGCAATCCGGCGATCGGGGGTCTCGGCAAGGGCCATCTGGTCCGCGAGGTCGATGCGCTGGATGGGCTCATGGGCCGGGTGGCCGATGCCGCCGGCATTCAGTTTCGCATGCTCAATCGTCGCAAGGGTCCGGCGGTGCGGGGTCCGCGCGCCCAGGCCGATCGCAAGCTCTACGCCGCGGCCATGCAGGCTGCGATCCGCGAGACCGCCAATCTCAACGTCATCGAAGGCGAGGCCGACGATCTGATTGTCTCTAACGGTCGCGTCACTGGGGTCCGTCTGGCCGATGGCGTTGAGCTGGCCGCGGGCGCCGTCGTCATCACCACCGGGACCTTCCTGCGCGGGTTGATCCATCTCGGCGAAAGAAACTGGCCGGCCGGCCGCGTCGATGAGGCGCCGGCGATGGGACTTTCAAAGTCTTTCGAGCGCGCCGGCTTTACACTTGGACGGCTGAAGACCGGCACGCCACCGCGGCTCGATGGCAGCACGATCGATTGGTCGGTGGTGGAGATGCAGCCGGGCGACGATCCGCCCGAACCGTTTTCGGTGATGACCGATCGCATCACGACGCCGCAGATCCAGTGCGGCATCACCCGCACTCGGCCAGCGACCCACGATGTGATCCGGGCCAATGCGCATCGCTCGCCGATGTACTCCGGCCAGATCAAGAGCAGCGGTCCGCGCTATTGTCCTTCGATCGAGGACAAGATCGTTCGCTTCGGCGACCGCGACGGACACCAGATCTTCCTCGAGCCGGAAGGGCTCGATGACACCACGGTCTACCCCAACGGCATCTCGACCTCGCTGCCGGAAGAAGTGCAGCTTGCTATTCTGGCGACCATTCCCGGTCTTGAGCGGGTGAGGATGGTACGGCCGGGCTATGCCATCGAGTACGACCATGTCGACCCGCGCGAGCTCGATCCGACCTTGCAGACCAAGCGTCTGCCGGGCCTGTTCCTGGCCGGGCAGATCAATGGCACCACCGGGTATGAAGAGGCGGCGGCGCAGGGACTCGTCGCCGGCCTCAACGCAGCGTTGGCCGCCAGCGGCACCGACGCCATCGTGTTCGATCGTGCCGACGGCTATCTCGGTGTGATGATCGACGATCTGGTGACGCGCGGTATCACCGAGCCGTACCGGATGTTTACCTCGCGGGCCGAGTACCGGCTGACCCTGCGCGCCGACAACGCCGATCAGCGCCTCACCGATAAGGGCATCGCGTTGGGCTGCGTAGGACACGCCCGCTCGATCCGTCACGGCGCCAAGATGGCCGCACTCGATGCCGCGAAGGCGTTGGCGAAATCGCTGACGCTCACGCCGAATGAAGCCGCGCGATATGGACTGGCGCTTAATCGCGACGGGGTCAGACGCTCGGCGTTTGAGTTGCTGGCTTATCCGGAGATCGGCTGGGAAGAACTGCGGGGCGTCTGGCCGGAGCTGTCGGTCATTGACCCAGGGATCGCGATCCATCTTGAGATCGATGCCAAATACGATGTCTATCTCAAGCGACAGATTGCGGATGTCGATGCCTTCCGCCGCGACGAGGGTCTGATCCTGACCGACATCGACTACGCCGACGTGCCCGGACTCTCCAATGAGGCCCGCTCGAAACTCGAGGGCGCGCGACCGCGCACGGTGGGGCAGGCGGGCCGGCTCGATGGTTTGACGCCTGCGGCGCTGGGGATCCTGGCGGCGTATCTGCGGCGAGAAGCGCGACGGAAGAATTCGACAGCGACGGCGTAAGGCGTTTCACGTGAAACAGGGTGGCTCGTTTTTCTTCGGTCCCATCTCCGTCTTTTTTGTTGGGGCGCCCCCACCCCGACCCTCCCCCGCAAGCGGGAGAGGGAGTTCGCTTCGACGTGTTGGACGATAGAGACCCCCCACTGCCGATGGGGAAGAACGGTGCCTGGCGTTCGCACGGGATGCGGACTGCTCCCTCTCCCGCTTGCGGGGGAGGGTCGGGGTGGGGGCTCCTTCCGATCGCGGATTTCAAATTTGTTGGATACCTCACTAGTGCCAGCGTATCACAGCGCTCTTGATGGGCTGCTCAAACGAATGGCCCGAAAAAATTGAGTGCCTGAAGCTCATGGCTCAACGATCGCAGCCGTCTCCCGCCCAGCCTCGGTCCACCGCCGACAAGACTGCGGCGCTGAAGCTCACGCCCGTTTCACGTGAAACAGAGTTGCGGCTGGATCGGTATGTTGACCTGCTGTTGGAGTGGCAGGCGAAGACCAATCTCGTCGCGTCGTCGACGCTTCCGCATTTGTGGACCCGGCACATCTCCGATTCACTGCAGCTGCTGACGCTCGCTCCGTCGGCCAACGTCTGGGTCGACTTCGGCAGCGGCGGAGGATTTCCCGGCGTGGTGCTGGCCTGCGCATTGGCGGAAACATCGGGCGCGACGGTTCATCTGATCGAACGCAACGCCAAGAAGGCCGCCTTCCTGCGCGAGGCGCTGCGCATTACGGCGTCACCCGGGATGGTGCATTTGGCCGAAATCGAGGATAGTGTGGATAGAATCGCCGGCAAGGTCGATTGCGTGACCGCGCGGGCGGTGGCCCCGTTACACCAGCTTGTTGGTTTCGCGGAACCGTTGGTGAGAAGGGGTGCGAAAGCTCTGTTTCTCAAGGGCCAAGATGTAGAGGCCGAATTGACGGAAGCTACTAAATATTGGAATATTAAGCCGCAACTGCATTCCAGCCGCACGGGCGGACAGGGCTGGATTGTCGAGCTCGACCGCATCGAGCGGCATAACCCGTCCGCGACAGCACATGGCACCCGCGCATGACCGTAATTGATCAGGTTTATCAAGAGGATAAGGTCGACCCTCCGGCCCACCATCCGCGCATCCTGGCGCTGGCGAATCAGAAGGGCGGCGTCGGCAAGACCACCACCGCTATCAATCTCGGCACAGCGCTGGCCGCGATCGGTGAGAATGTGCTGATCGTCGATCTCGATCCGCAGGGCAATGCGTCCACCGGACTCGGCATCGATCGCCGCAATCGTAGCTGCTCGACCTATGACGTGCTGATCGGCGAGGCGCCGTTGCGCGACGCTGTCGTGCCGACCGCGGTGCCGCGGCTGCATATCGCGACCTCGACGATGGATCTTTCAGGTCTCGAACTTGAGCTGGGCTCCACCCGCGACCGTGCGTTTCGCTTGCGCAATGCCATCGCAGGATTGAACACCAGCGTCACGCCGGACTCCGATTACACGTATGTGCTGGTCGATTGTCCGCCGTCGCTCAATCTTCTCACCGTCAACGCGATGGCGGCCTCGGACGCGATCCTGGTCCCGTTGCAGTGTGAGTTCTTCGCGCTGGAGGGGCTGTCGCAATTGCTGCAGACGGTGGAGCAGGTGCGCTCGACTCTCAACCCCGGCCTGTCGATCCACGGCATCGTGCTGACCATGTTCGACTCGCGCAACAATTTGTCGAACCAGGTCGTCGCCGATGTCAGGCAGTTCATGGGAGCCAAGGTCTACGACACCATGATCCCCCGCAACGTCCGCATCTCCGAGGCGCCGTCCTACGGCAAGCCGGTGCTGGTGTACGATCTCAAATGCGTCGGCAGCGAAGCCTACCTCAAGCTCGCGACCGAAGTGATCCAGCGCGAGCGCGATCTGCGCGCGCATTGATCCACGCGACGTCATTCCGGACAATCCGCATCCGGCGGATTGATCCGGAATCCCGAGATGGTGCGGCAGGATTCACCCGGACCGCAAACATCGAGATTCCGGGTTCGCTCGTTTCACTCGCGCCCCGGAATGACGGCAGTGAGCAGTTAAGTTGAATCCAAGGGAGCTGGCGATGGCCGACGATGCGCGTTCGCGATTGGGCCGCGGTCTTGCAAGTCTGATCGGGGATGTCGGCGGCGAAGCCAAGCATCAGGATCGGCCGCGGACCCAGCGCAAGGTGCCGATCGAATTCCTCAAACCCAATCCGCGCAATCCGCGCCGGGATTTTTCCGATGCCGAACTCGGCGAGCTCGCCGACTCGATCCGGCAGCACGGGGTGATCCAGCCGATCGTGGTCCGTCCGGTCAAGGGCTCGCAGGACCGTTTCGAGATCATCGCCGGCGAGCGCCGCTGGCGCGCATCGCAGATGGTCGGCCTGCACGAGATCCCGATCGTGCCGGTCGATGTCAGTGACAGCGACGCGCTCGAGATCGCGATCATCGAAAATGTGCAGCGCGAAGATCTCAATGCCATGGAAGAGGCGCAGGGCTATCACGCGCTGGCCAATGAATTCAAACGCAGCCAGGACGAGGTTGCCAAGATCGTCGGCAAGAGCCGCAGCCACGTCGCCAACATGATGCGGCTGACCAAACTGCCGGCCGAGGTGCAGGCCTACATCGCGTTGGGCCAGCTGTCGGCCGGTCACGCCCGTGCGCTGATCGGCGTGCCCGACCCGACGGCTGCCGCCAAACGCATTGTCGAGGAGGGCCTCACCGTACGCCAGGCCGAGGCGCTGGCGCATGTCGAGGGGGTGCCGGAGCGCAAGCCGCAGAAGGCGCGCGGCGGCAAGGACAAAGCCCCTGACACGGTCGCGCTGGAAAAGCGCATGAGCGATGCGCTCGGCCTTGCGGTCAGCGTCGATCACCGCGACCCCGGGGGCACCGTCCACATCCGCTACCGGGACCTTGAACAGTTCGACGAGATTTTGCGAAGGCTGGATAAGCGGAGCTAGTACCTCTGCACAGAGGTTTTGACGGGTTGAGCGCAGCTTGGCCGCCCAACCCTAACCTCAGTGGGTTCGGCGCCCCCAGGATCAACGGTTTTGGGTGGAAGGCGCCCCGGCCCCTTTTAGGGGCAATTTAGCAAAAGCGGACATCGCTGAGTTAGGCGTGCGCGGGGTAGCTCCGGAAGTGGCCGGCAGCACTGCTTTCTCAGCCATCTCGCGGACCGGCGACGAGTCGCGCGGTCAACGGCACCAGGCACAGCAATGCCGCGACCATCCAGAAGGCGGCATGCAGTCCCACGGCCTTCGAGACGAAACCTATGGCGGCCGGTCCGACGAGGATGCCTGCATAGCCAGTCGTCGTGATCGCGCCGATCGCAAGCGCCGATGGCATCGTCTTTTGCGATCCGGCGTTGCGGAAGAGAACGGGCACGATGTTGGACGCCCCCAACCCGATCAACAGGAAGCCCGCCATCGCAACCGCTGCCAGCGGCGCTGTCAGAAGCAGGACGAAGCCGGCGATGGCGAGGGTACCGCTCCAGAACAGGGTGCTGCGATCCCCGATGCGCGCGGTGATCCTGTCGCCCACAAGACGCCCCGCCGTCATGGCGACCGCGAAGAACATGTAGCCGACGCCGCCCTTGGTCGCGGTGACGAGGCCGGCATCGGTGATGAGGAGAGCGCTCCAGTCGAGGATCGCGCCCTCGGCGAGGAAGATCGCGGCCGCCAGACCCGCAAGCAGCAGTACGATGCCGCGTGGCATCACGAACAGCAGTCCTCTTTCCCCTTGTGCGCCTGTCATCAGGCGAGGCCATGCGAGCGCCATCGCCGCCATCATGATGGCCGAACAGAACAAGGTTCCCCCCAGCGGAGCCAGACGAAGCGACAGCAGGAAGGTCATCAGCGTCGAGCCTGCAAATCCGCCGATGCTGAAAAGCGCATGGAAGCCCGACATCAGCGGCTTGTCGGCAGCGCGTTCGACCTCGACCGCATGCACGTTCATGGCGACATCAATCGAGCCCAACGATGCCCCGAACGCGAGAAGAGCGAGCGCGACGGTGGCCGGTGTCGCGGCGACGGATAGGACGGGGAGGATGCCGGCAAGCCCGAACCCGCCCGCCAGGATGACGGGCTTGCTCCCGTAGCGCGAACTCAGCGGCCCGGTGAGCAGCATGGCTACGACCGAACCAATGCCGATGCACAGCAGCAGCAGCCCGAGCGTTCCATCATCGACGGCGAGGCGCTGCTTGGCGAAAGGCACCAGTGGCGCCCAGCAGGCAATGCCGAAGCCTGCGACCAGGAAGGACAGGCGCGTGGCGAGCCGTGTCGCCGGACGGTCGGACGAGACCATGGATGCGGTACCGATCAGAGTGCGAAATGCCGGGGGCGCGGACGCGCGGATCGGGCGGGGGATTTGCCCGCCACGATGTCGACGCCGAGCCGCGTGATCGCCTCGAACTCGGAATGGGTGGCAGCATCATGTTCGACCACTAGGCTGTCGATATGATCGAGTGGGGTCACGCGGTGCGGTGCGCCCGTCCCGAGCTTGTCGTTGGTCACCATCATCACAATCCGACGGCTACACGTCAGCAGGACGCGCTTGAACGCCGCATCCGCGGGATCGAAGGCGGACACCCCCTCGACTGCCGACGCCGAGCAGGCACCGAGAAAGCAGCGGTCGACGTTCATTTGCTGGACGGCGAGAACGGCAGTGGCATCGACGCTGCCCCCGATCTCCGCGTCGACCAGACCACCCACCAGATGGAGCCGAAGGTCGAGCCGATCCGCCAGCATGGCCGCAATGGCAACCGAGTTGGTGGCTATGGTTAGTTCCAGGCTCGGCAGTACCTCGGCTAAGGCCAGATTGGTGCTGCCATTGTCGAGGAACACGAACTCGCCCGGGCGGATCAATCCAACCGCCGCTGCGGCCAGCGCGGCCTTGCGCTCGCGCGCCTCCCCGACGCGGCCAATTATCGGCGATGAGGCCGGTGAGATGGGAAGCGCGCCCCCGTAGACGCGCCGGCAGCGGCCTTCCGCCGCCAAGGCGCGAAGGTCGCGGCGAATAGCGTCAGGTGAGACCGAAAACTCTTCGGCGAGCGAGCCGGCCGTGACCGACTGCCCCTGTGCGAGACGCCCCGCGATGATGTCACGGCGCTCCATGGGAGGATCGATTGGCATGAATCATGCAATACCATGCATCATCGTGCAATACAATCGTGCACGGTGATGGTAAAATTCCCTGACGAGCGGTAGCGAGCGCTAGCCTGACGAACTCGACGATGTGCACGACTGAGATGGGTCGGTGGCGGCCCATCGTTCAACCCGTCAAAATCTCTGTGCAGAGGTACTAGAGCGGGATGAGATTAGGCTGGGCCGTGACGACGGACCATTTTGCTTCTCGTGCCCCGAACGCAACGCAGCACGAGTGCTGCGAGCCGGGGCCCAATTTACTTTGCATGGGGTTGTTTTCGCGATTTTGTGTCCGGGCCCCGCGGTGCACCGCCCCATAGCGCGTCGAAGACGCGCGTGAACGCGCTTACGAGCGTGTCGAAGACGCGCGTGAACGCCTTATGAGGCGCCGCGCCACGTCCGGGACACGAGATCGTTAGCACTTCGCGCTTACGGCGAATCGATTCAACCCCCATCACACTCTAGCTTCTCGCCTCACCCCCGCCGCTTCGCATTCGCCGCGATCGACAGCAGCGTTCGCTGCGCGATCGCCGCCGCCAGCGGCGCCTGCTTGCGCATCTCCAGCGCCGCGACCGCGAGCTGCTCGATGATCAGCAGCAGCCGCGCCGCACTGAAATTGCGCAGCGCGGTTTCGACATTGCCCTTCCGCGAGAAGTGCAGCCGTGGAAAGCCGCTGTCCAGCAAGGTCGATAGCGGGGTTCCCTCGGCAACCGCGAGCGCCGATTTGTGCAGCCAGGCCGCCTGGCGCTGGGCGGCGGAGATGATCATGCCCGGATAGGTGCCGGCGACCATGGCCTTGGCAAATTCGGTTTCGACCAGATCCGGCTTTCCGGCAAACGCGCCGTCCACGATCGGATCGACCTTCAGCTCGGAAGCGTCGGCGACCACCGCCATCACGTCCTCGAGCGTGACCTCGCGCTCGCCGTGCGCATAAAGCGCGAGCTTGCGCAGTTCGTTGCGCGAGGCCTGACGGTCGCCGCCGAGCAACGCCATCAGCACCGCACGCGCGTCCGCCGCGATCCGCAAATTGGAAATCCGCAGCTCGTCGTCGATCAACTTCGCCAGATCACGTTCGCCGTCGGGATAGCAGCCGATCGCCACCGCGGTCTTGGCGCGCTCGCAGGCCTTGCGCAGCGGCGATTCCGGCCGCAGCTCGCCGGCCTCGATCACGATCCGGCAATCCTTCAGGGCCACGTCCGCGAGCGTATCGACGCCGCTGGCAAAACTGCGCGAGCCGGCCCGGACCCGGATGGCGCGGCGGCCGCCGAACAGCGGCACCGTCATCGCCTCATCGACCAGCCGCGACGGGTCGGCCGAGAGTTCGTCGCCGTCCAGCCGAACCAGTGAAAACGGATCGTTGGGGTCGTCGACCGCGGATGCCAGCAGCGCTTCGGCGCGCTCACGCACCAGGCCGGAATCGGGACCGTAGAGCAGGATGATCGGCCGTCCCGGGTCGGGCCGGGCGAGAAAAGCGTCGATCTCTTTTCCGCGAAGCGCGACCACGATGAGACCCTTTTGAATTTAACACAGTCATTCCGGGACACGCGCCTTCGCGTGGACCTCAGATGTGCGATTGCACATCGGGGAATCTCGATGTGATTCCAGATTCCGGGTTCGCGCCAACGCGCGCCCCGGAATGACGGAGGGTTCAGGTGCCGGCGACGAAGAACGACGCCAGCCGGGTCTGGATGTTATCGGCGATCTCTTGACACGCGCGATCCTCGGCATCCCGGTAGGCGCGCGAGCGGGCAAAACGCTGCAGTTGCCCCGGGATGTCATAGGACACGCGGGAGAACGTGGTCCCGGTCATGACGGATTTGTTCGAGGCGATCTCGATCAGATTGTACTGCGCGTCGATGCCGTAGTTTTCGCTGGAGGGCAGCGCGGTGTTGGGATCGATCATCAGCGACGAACGGCTGGTGGTGAACCGCAGCACCAGCCGGTGGGTGGGCGGCATGCCGGTGGCGTTGCCGTACAGCTTGAACGCCAGCGCATTGCGGATTTCCACCCCCAACCGGGCGTCGCGCGAGGCGTTCGGCTTGTCCACCGGCGGGACTTCGACGCCCATCAGCTTTTCGCGCAGGGCGGGCGAGCCGTCGGTATGTTCGGCGTACATCGGCTGAAAGCAGCCAGCTGTCAGCGCCGCCAAAGCGGCCACGATCAGAAGCCGAGCGGCGACGCGGGTCCTAGCCAACGACATTCACGATCCTCATGGGAACAATAATGACCTTGCGGACGGCCTTGCCGCCGAGCGCCTGTTTTACCGCATCGAGGGCCAAAACGGCAGCCTCAATTTCCGGATTTTGCGCATTGCGGGCCACTGTGACTTCGCCGCGCTTCTTGCCGTTGACCTGAACCACCAGCGTCACGGTGTCTTCAACCAGCAAATCGCGTTCGATTTGGGGCCAATGGGCCTCGGAAATCAGACCCGGCTGCCCCAGCACCGTCCAGCATTCCTCCGCCAGATGCGGCATCATCGGCGCGAACAAATGAACCATGATGACCGCGGCCTCGCGAACAGCCCATCCCAGATCGGGGGAGGGCTGCCCCTCGCGTCCCAGCACCTCGCCCAGCGCATTGGAGAATTCCCTGATGTAGGCGAGGCAGACGTTGAAATGCAGCTTTTCGATCCCGGTCGAGACCTTGTCCAGCGCGCCATGCGCCGCCTTGCGGATCGCCAGCGCGTCGGCGCCGAACGACGCCGGCCGCGCCGACGGGGCGGCCTTGGCGATCTCGGCTGACTCGTTGACCAGCCGCCACAGCCGCTGCACGAATCGCGACGCGCCCTGCACCCGCTCATCGCTCCAGATCACGTCGCGGTCCGGCGGCGAGTCCGACAGCATGAACCAGCGCGCCACGTCGGCGCCATAGGCCGTGATGATGTCGTCGGGGTCGACGGTGTTGCGCTTCGACTTTGACATCTTCTCGATCGGCCCGATCGAGATCTCTTCGCCCGACGTCAGCAGGCTGGCGCGGCGGCCATTGCCGCCGGTCTCGATTCTGACCTCGGCCGGCGTGACGTAACTGCCATCGGCCTTTTGATAGGTCTCGTGCACCACCATGCCCTGGGTGAACATGCCGGCGAACGGCTCATCCATGCCGATGTGACCGGTCGCCTTCATGGCGCGGATGAAGAAGCGGCTGTACAGCAGATGCAGGATCGCGTGCTCGACGCCGCCGATATACTGGTCGACCGGCATCTGCCGGTCCACCACCGCCCGGGTGGTCGGCGCCTTCTCGTTCCACGGATCGGTGAAGCGCGCGAAGTACCACGACGAATCCACGAAGGTGTCCATGGTGTCGGTTTCGCGGGTGGCCTTGGCCCCGCATTGCGGACAGGCGACGTGCTTCCAGGTCGGATGGTGGTCGAGGGCGTTGCCGGGTTTGTCGAACGTCACATCCTCGGGCAGCACCACCGGCAAATCCTTGTCGGGCACCGGCACGACGTCGCATGTCGGGCAGTGGATCACCGGGATCGGGCAACCCCAGTAGCGCTGGCGCGAGATGCCCCAGTCGCGCAGCCGGAAGTTCACCTGGCGCTCGCCGACGGGCATGTTGCCGCGCAGCGTTGCCTCCAGCCGTTTCGCCACCTCTTCCTTGGCCTGCTCGATGGTCATGCCGTCGAGGAAGCGCGAATTGATCATGCGGCCGTCGCCGTCATAGGCGGTGTCGGTAATGACGAAGGTCTTCGGGTCCTGGCCTTCCGGGCAGACCACCGGCGTATTACCCAGCCCGTATTTGTTGACGAAGTCGAGGTCGCGCTGGTCGTGCGCGGGGCAGCCGAAGATCGCGCCGCTGCCGTATTCCATCAGCACGAAGTTGGCGACATAGACCGGCAGCTTCCAGTTTTCGTCGAACGGATGGATCGCCCGGATGCCGGTGTCGAAACCCTGCTTCTCGGCGGTGTCGATAATTTCCTGAGCCGTGCCGATGCGTTTTGTTTCCGCGATGAATTCAGCGAGCTTCGGATTCTTCGCGGCGGCGGCCTGCGCCAGCGGATGATCCGGCGCGATCGCCATGAACTTGGCGCCGAACAGCGTGTCATGCCGGGTGGTAAAAATCTTAAGCTCGGTCTCGCCGGCAGGCCTCGAACCTTCAGGCAAGGTTTTGGGGTCGAGCGCGAAGCGCACCAGCATACCCTCGGAGCGCCCGATCCAGTTGCGCTGCATCAGCCGCACCTTGTCGGGCCAGCGATCCAGCGTGTCGAGCGCGTCCAACAGCTCCTGCGAATATTTCGAGATCTTGAAGACCCACTGATTCATCTCGCGCTGTTCGACGATGGCGCCGGAGCGCCAGCCGCGGCCATCGATCACCTGCTCATTGGCCAGCACGGTCATGTCGACCGGGTCCCAGTTGATCTTGCGCTTCTCGCGTTCGGCGAGGCCTGCGCGCAGGAAGTCGTTGAACAGCTTTTGCTGATGCTTGTAATAGCTGGGATCGCAGGTCGCGAATTCGCGGGTCCAGTCCAGCGACAGCCCGATCGACTGCAGCTGCTTTTTCATCGCGGCGATATTGTCGTAGGTCCACGCCTTCGGCGCGACCTTGCGCTCGATCGCGGCGTTTTCCGCCGGCAGCCCGAACGCGTCCCAGCCCATCGGGTGCAGCACGTTGAAACCCTTGGCCCGCATGAAGCGCGCCAGCACGTCGCCGAGCGTGTAGTTGCGGACGTGCCCGATATGGATCCGCCCGGACGGGTAGGGGAACATCTCGAGCACGTAATATTTCGGCCGCGGGTCGTCGTTTTTGGAGGCGAAGATCGCCTTCTCGTCCCACTGGCGTTGCCAGCGCGGCTCGGATTCACGTGCGTTGTAGCGTTCGGAGGTCATGGAATCGCAGGGCTTTTTTATGGGATTCGTGGCCCACTTTGGGACGGCGGACTAGGCCATAAAAGACCGCGAGGGGTCAATGGGTTGCAGGCACCGGAAAGGCCGCCATTTGCGCTAGCCGACGGCGAAAATTCAGTAAACCTAGATTCGATTATCTCACAAAATGCCTGCGGCGCTTGGCTTTTTGACGCTATCCGGAACATTTGACTCGGTCAGATTGAGGCACGATTAACGCATCCATGGGAGGTTGCGGCCGGAAAACCAGCGCTGGCTCACAGATAAGCGATCATTCTAAATCGTGACACGCGACGTGATTGACGAGGTTGATTTCGAATACGCGACGGCCGTCGCGGAAAAAGCCATGCGCTCGATGGAGCAGAATCGCGTACCGCCGACGCCGAACAATTTTCACACCTGGTTCAAGTATTCGCTCGGCACCTCACCCGATCTCAAACGGGCGATCGATATTCTGGTCGGCAACAAACGAAAGTTCGACACCACCACCAATCATGACCTGTTCGCGACCTATGTCGGATCGCAAGCCGCCGCCGACGACACCGATCTCAACAACGTTTCGCACCAGCTCCATTCGGTCATCGCCTCCGCCAATCAGTATCTGACGGTGGCCATCGCCGATAACCGCTCGCAAATACAGGCCATCAACGATGCCACCGGCGACAGCGAAACCGCCGGTCCAAAACGGCTCATCGAAAATCTGCTGAGTGAACTGGCCAAAGCGGTCACGCGTGCAACGAAACTGGAGGCGCGCTTCGTCGAGTCGACGCGAGAGCTGGACGCGATCCGCGATTCGCTGAACAAGTCGGAGGAGCGCGCCAAGACCGACGCGCTGACGGGGCTGCCCAACCGCCATGCCCTCGATGAATTCTTTCGCGTCGCCCAGATCGCGGCGATGGAAAAAGGCGAGCCGCTCAGCGTGCTGCTGATCGACATCGATCATTTCAAGTCGTTCAACGACAATTTCGGGCACGGCGTCGGCGACCAGGTGCTTCGATTGATGGCGAACGTGCTGCGGGAGCGGGTCCGGGAATACGATCTGCCGGCGCGATATGGCGGGGAAGAACTGATCGCCGTGCTTCCGGGTGCCAACCTCGCCACCTGCGAGGCGGTTGCCGAGCGTATCCGACGCCTGGTCTCGGAGTGTTCCATCACCCGCCGTTCGACCGGCGAGATCCTTCCCAGCATCACGGTTTCCATCGGCGTCGGACAGTTTCAGCTGGGCGAGTCGATGGCGGATCTGATCGATCGCTGCGATCGCGCGCTTTATCTCGCCAAGCGAACCGGACGCAACCGGGTCGTGACCGAGAACGAACTCGAACTCGATCGCCAGCTGGCCGCGGGTTAGCCTGCCCGCGCGATGGCGTCAGCGGCGGCAGGCGGAATTTCCTCGCCGCCATCGCACCCGACCAACCGCACCCGACCAACCCAGTAGTATCACGGAGCTCTTAATGAGGTGCGGTTAACGCTTACGTGGGACGCTGTGGTCGAAGAACGGAAATTTGTTCACAGACAGGCGATCGTACCCAATCGTGACAGCCGCCGCGCTAGATGAGGTTGATTTCGAATACGCGACAGCCATCGCGGAAAAAGCCAAGCTGTTGATGGCGCAACAGCGCGTGCCGCCGACGCCGAACAATTTTCATACCTGGTTCAAGTATTCGCTCGGCACCTCACCCGATCTCAAACGGGCGATCGATATTCTGGTCGGCAACAAGCGAAAGTTTGACACCACCACCAATCATGACCTGTTTGCGACCTATGTCGCACCGCATACCTCTGGCGAAACAGATCTCAACAACGTTTCGCAGCAGCTCCATACGGTCATGGCTTCCGCAAAGCAGTTTCTGACGGTGGCGATCGCCGATAACCGCTCGCAAATACAGGCCATGAACGATGTCGCCGACCAGACCGAAGTCGGGGTTGACCCAAAACTGCTGGTCGAAAACCTGCTGAACGAACTGGCCAAAACCGTTACACGTGCAACGAAACTGGAGGCGAGCTTCGTCGAGTCGACGCGGGAGCTGGACGTGATCCGCGACTCGCTGAGCAAGTCGGAGGAGCGCGCCAGGACCGACGCGCTCACGGGTTTGCCCAACCGCCATGCCCTCGATGAGTTTTTTCGTGTCGCCCAGATCGCGGCGATGGAAAAAGGCGAGCCGCTCAGCGTCCTGCTGATCGACATCGATCATTTCAAGTCGTTCAACGACAATTTCGGGCACGGCGTCGGCGACCAGGTGCTTCGATTGATGGCGAACGTGCTGCGGGAGCGGGTCCGGGAATACGATCTGCCGGCGCGATATGGCGGGGAAGAACTGATCGCCGTGCTTCCGGGTGCCAACCTCGCCACCTGCGAGGCGGTTGCCGAGCGTATCCGACGCCTGGTCTCGGAGTGTTCCATCACCCGCCGTTCGACCGGCGAGATCCTTCCCAGCATCACGGTTTCCATCGGCGTCGGACAGTTTCAGCTGGGCGAGTCGATGGCGGATCTGATCGATCGCTGCGATCGCGCGCTTTATCTCGCCAAGCGAACCGGACGCAACCGGGTCGTGACCGAGAACGAACTCGAACTCGATCGCCAGCTGGCCGCGGGTTAGCCTGCCCGCGCGATGGCGTCAGCGGCGGCAGGCGGAATTTCCTCGCCGCCATCGCACCCGACCAACCGCACCCGACCAACCCAGTAGTATCACGGAGCTCTTAATGAGGTGCGGTTAACGCTTACGTGGGACGCTGTGGTCGAAGAACGGAAATTTGTTCACAGACAGGCGATCGTACCCAATCGTGACAGCCGCCGCGCTAGATGAGGTTGATTTCGAATACGCGACAGCCATCGCGGAAAAAGCCAAGCTGTTGATGGCGCAACAGCGCGTGCCGCCGACGCCGAACAATTTTCATACCTGGTTCAAGTATTCGCTCGGCACCTCACCCGATCTCAAACGGGCGATCGATATTCTGGTCGGCAACAAGCGAAAGTTTGACACCACCACCAATCATGACCTGTTTGCGACCTATGTCGCACCGCATACCTCTGGCGAAACAGATCTCAACAACGTTTCGCAGCAGCTCCATACGGTCATGGCTTCCGCAAAGCAGTTTCTGACGGTGGCGATCGCCGATAACCGCTCGCAAATACAGGCCATGAACGATGTCGCCGACCAGACCGAAGTCGGGGTTGACCCAAAACTGCTGGTCGAAAACCTGCTGAACGAACTGGCCAAAACCGTTACACGTGCAACGAAACTGGAGGCGAGCTTCGTCGAGTCGACGCGGGAGCTGGACGTGATCCGCGACTCGCTGAGCAAGTCGGAGGAGCGCGCCAGGACCGACGCGCTCACGGGTTTGCCCAACCGCCATGCCCTCGATGAGTTTTTTCGTGTCGCCCAGATCGCGGCGATGGAAAAAGGCGAGCCGCTCAGCGTCCTGCTGATCGACATCGATCATTTCAAGT
>Ga0137415_10003273_pt1 | contig 16087 bp, 11 predicted proteins | sample CZODoug3_1_1_16f_FD_183082 | JGI IMG/M metagenome (GOLD analysis project Ga0137415, IMG submission 183082) | Vadose zone soil fungal communities from Angelo Coast Range Reserve, California, USA - CZODoug3_1_1_16fungal (Hybrid Assembly) | ecosystem: Environmental > Terrestrial > Soil > Vadose...
GCATGCCTTCGGGCCCATCGTGCCCGCGGAAGAGTTGCTCTTGAAGATGCCGCTCGAGCAAGGCACCGGCTTCGTGCTGCAAAGATGCGCTCTTCACGATGGCCAGCTTGGCGTATCCGATCGCTTTGCTCGCGCCTCCTGGGGGCACGAAGCGCTCCATCCACCGCAGCGCTGCCTGGGTCGATGCGCCTTCGCCCGGGACTTTGAGCAAGCCTTGCTCCACCGCTGCGGCGTACGTCACCCGCTCGGTTTGAGCGGGGACGTCAACGCGTTGCGGTAAGTAACGCGCGTAGCGTTTGGAAGAAGGTGGCACGGCGAATAGCGTCTCACTCGTGTTCTTGCTTTGTGGCCCCAAGCGATAGTCACACGCAAGCGCCAGCTCGGTGCCGAGCGCGTCCGCGCTTCCCGCAAGATACAGCGCACACAGCCGCGGATAGTTCTCCAAGCGGCCAAACACGAAGTCCGCGTAGCTCCTGACGAAATCATCGCTCGACGAAGCGAGACCGAGCTGCAACCGCTCGCCCTCGTGCTCAATCAAGACAGCACCGATGGCCGGGTCCATCCGGGCATTGAGAATTGCGCCGTTCAGCGCCCAAAGCACTTGCAGCGCCGGCCTTTCGCTACATCGTTTCAGGAGCGTAATCACCCCGATGCGGTCTTTTCGCGAGTAGAGCGCTAGAGGCTCGGAGGGCGGCTGCCAGGGCAAGCCGGGAGCAGGCGGCCCCCCCTTAGGCAAGCGTTCGCGAAGCACTCTGCGCGTGTACTCCAGTGCTGCCTCGAGGAACTGCTTGCGCGGGAAGACGGCCTGTACGATTCCAAGCTCGTGCGCCCGCTCGACGGAAATGAACTCACCCTGTGTAATCAGCTCGAGCGCCTGGCGCAGGCCAATCAGCTTTGCCAGGCGCTGCGTGCCGCCCAGGCCGGGGATGACGCCCAGACCGACTTCCGGAAATCCGAAGTTATATACGCCTCGTACAGCGACGCGGTGCTCGGCAACGAGCGCAAGCTCGAGCCCGCCGCCGGTAGCGTGCCCATTGATCGCCGCGACCACGAGCTGGGGCACGTTACGGATGAGATCGAAGACTTCGGCGGCGTATAACAGGAAGTTCGAGTTGAAATGCGCGCTCGAGCTGCGGAGCATGCCGATGTTGACACCACCCGAGAAGAAGCGCTCGCCCTCGCCTATCACGAGCACGGCGCGAATGCCCGGATCGAGCGAGATCCGGAAGAACGTATCCTCGAGCTGCTGCAGCAAATCGTGAGTCAACGTATTCGCCGGCGCGTCGTCGACTTTCAGCACGACGATCTCGCCCAGCCGTTCGAACCTGATGAAATTAAAGGGCAGCTCACTCATGGATGTCGTCTTTATCCTCCTGCCGCTGGATGCTGCAGGCTCATGGGATCATTGTGTACTGCCGCTGGAGGTCGGTCATCCGCGTGACTACCGACTCGCGTATCCGTAGGATTGCTGAAGCGCCGGAGCACGACTCGCACCGCCCTCACTGGTTACCTCACCCGTCGTCTGATAGACTCTGAAGCTCCAAACCATTGGTTCTTAAGGGTTGGCGTAGTTAAAGTGAAAGTTGGCGGGAATAGACGGTCCCGAATCAAGACGTGCGCGCGCTCCGACTGTTCCATGTCCCGCGTGCTGGACGTGCTGGGCGACAAATGGTCGCTTCTGGTGGTACGTGACCTGCTTTGGGCCGACAAGCATCTCTTCAACGAGCTGATGCAATGCCAGGAGGGAATACCCAGCAGCGTTCTGGCGGACCGGCTCAAGCGCCTGGAGGACGCTGGCATCGTCGTCAAGACTCCGTACCAGCAAAAGCCTGTCCGATATGCCTACCGACTCACTCCCGCCGGCATCGCGCTACATCCGCTATTGAAAGAAATAGTCCAATGGGGCAGCGCGCATTTCCCTGATACCAGCAAGGTGCCGGAAGAACTAATGCGCCGCGTAGAGCAGCGTTACGGGTTGGGTAGAGGGCCAGCCGGCCGCCGCCGAGGCACGCGTGCCGGCCCGGATCGCCATCAAAATCCATAACGAAGCTCTGCGAATGCTCCGCTCGTGGGCTGCAACAGGCCGTACTGTGTGTTTCCGGAGCCGTGGTATATGTCACCTCCCAGAAACCCCTTCAGGTGGTCACTGAACGTGTAGGTGAGAAGCGGACGCAGATAGTGGTCACTGCGGGTAAAATTGATGACGGCGAAAATCTCCGCTGTCAAAGTCTGATTGAGCCAGCTATTGCTCACGCGAAATGTCGAGCCTTTGGTGCTGCGGGCTTCCTGTCCGTCAATGACTGCATTGAGGGCGGCCACCTCCTGTAAAGTCGGACCGGAAATCTGCGCTGGCGGGTGATACTGCGGCATCCAACGTAGAAGGAGCTGCAGGTTGACATTCAGATTCTCGAGAAACGTCCTGTCCACACCGGCAATCCAGAACACGCGCGGGTTGCGAGCGTTGGGGTCCGTCCCACCGGGGTCCGACGGCCGTGTGTAAGCAACCTCCGTACGAAATCCGAAGCGCCCGAAGTTGCGTGCCCAATCGGCTCCGAGGACGTTGATACGATCGTAGCGCAGCTCGGGCGCCGACGCCTCGGCGCGCAGCGTCGGTAGCAGGTTGTAGCCATGAAAATAGCTGACGGACCAGTCGAAATCTCCGCCGGTCTTGTTGAGTTTGAGACCGACCTCGGTGTTGGAGACGGTGTGCGGCGGCTGCAGTGTGACAATCCCGGCAGACGGGAGCGCAAACTTGGCGGGCTCAAAGAGAGTGCTGGCAAAGGTAGTCAAGGTCAGCTCTTGCGACAGGTATGTATTCAGCTCGAGCGCGGTAGTACCGAAACGCTGATCTTCGTCGAGGGGTAACAGCACGACGTAGTCGCGCGGTGTCAGATTATCGGTCGGATTGACACCGTCGGCGCGCCCCCAGGCCACGATCTGCTTGCCAATCCGCAGATCCGCCTTTTCGAAGTGAACCGTCAGATAGCCTTCCACGAGGCGGCTCTGATTCGTTCCCCGCTTCCAATTGCGGAAATCGGAGTCGGCAGCACGCAGCTCGAGCTTGCCCTCGAGCCTGTCGTTGAAGCGGGGCAGAGCTTTTAGCTGCAGCGTTGCGCCGAAAAGATTCTCCCGATCATCCAGCTCCTTCGAGGACTGAAAATAATCCAGGCGCACAGTGGTCGACAGGCGCAGCGCATGTAGGAAGTCTTCCAACGGACTGGCGGTCTGGGCGTCCGGGCCCTGGGCGGCCACGGGCGTAGCCGCCATCATCGCAGCCACGAAGGCAAGCGACACAACATGCGACGGAGTCATTCACGTTCGAGATAACGTGTCGTGAACAAATCATCGGGTGCGGGGACGCCGTATTGCACCTCATCGAAGTTGAAGACAGTTTTGTGCCCAGTCTGCTGGTTCGTCATCTCGCGATGCAAGGCGATCCAACGCTGCGTATCGGGCTCGAGCAGCTTGGAATTGCTGACGAGCTGGGTCTTCAGCAGCGTTCCGGACAGGTCGAAATACTGCACCTTGGCCTCCAGATAATTGTCCTTTCTGAGCCAGGTGACCTTCTTGCTGTAGCCGCTGTTGACTTTCGTCGCCTCAGTCTTGGGCGTCGACTCCACCATGAAGCAGTCCTGATTATCAACCGTTTCCGATCCGACCAGGCGGTGCTCGTACAGATCAACGCTCGGCAGAGAGATGTCGCCGTAAGAGAAATCCGAGCCGACGAAACTATCCTTCTTGTTGTTCGATACCAGGCGCCGGCTCTTTCCCAGCGCCGGCAAGTAGATCCACTCGTCGTCTTCAGATTCGATGTGCTCGACCTGCAGGAACGCCGTGCCCTTGATGTCCGTAGGGGAAGTGAACTTGACCAGCAGTTTGGAATCGATGCCGTTCGGCTGCAGTGCGCTGATGGTGACGTTCTTGCGCTCGCGTGTCTGCCCCTTGTCATTGATGAGCAGCATCGTCGCGGTAGTCTTCAAGGACTTGAGCTTCGTGACGTAGAAGTTCTTCAGCATCATGTCGTGCGCGCTCAGCTCTTGCGCGGCACCGCGCGACGCCGATGATCCCGCGACCGCCAGCAGTCCGGCCAGCACGAAGACCGCACGCCTCATTGCGCGCTCCGTGACGCAGCGACGGCGGCCGTCCCGTCAAACAGCGCCTCGCGCCGATCGCCGAAGATGAAGCGCGGCTTGAAGATCATCATGAGCGCGCGTAGGAAGAAGAGCGCGAAGAATGCGCTAATCGCCATGGTCGCCAGCACCATGTGCGAAACCTGATTGAAGAAGGCGAAATCGGACGCTAGCAGCACCGAGTAACCGCCCATGATCGATAGTGCAACGAAGAGAATGGCCTTGCCCGAGGTCAACAGGGAGATCCGCGTTGCGGCCTGCACGCTGCCGCTGCGGGCCAACTCCTCCCGGAACCGGTACAGGAGATAGATCTCGTAGTCCGCCCCAACTCCGATAGCCATCGCCGCGGAAGTAACCGCGGTGATGTCGACCGGCGTACCCAGCCAGCCCATCAATCCAAAATTCGCGATGACCACTGCCAGCAGCGGCGCGACGACGAACAGGCCTCCGACCACAGACCGGAAGATCACCGCGCCCAATGCGAACACGATGACCGCCATTTGCAGCATGTTGCGAGTTTTGTCGTGCACGATCACGGTGTTGAGCGCAATGGCCTGGGGCAAGGTTCCTCCCATTTGCACCGTCACGCCCGGGGGAAAGCTCTTGGCGATGACCGCCTGGGCTTTCTGCGCGACAGAGTCAGCGTACGTGGTGCTGTCCTCCTTGAAGTACGACCAGACGACGGCGCGCCGATAGTCGTTGTCCACGAAACTGTCGAAATCTTGCGGATCACCCGACAGCGAGTACAGAAACAGATACTGCGCGATCAGCTCGCGGCTCGCGGGGATGGTGTAGTACTTGGGATCATCGCCGTGCATGGCCTGATTCATACGTTTGATCAGATCCGCGATCGACTGCGTTTTGCCGACGTTCGGCTGGCTCTCGAGAAAAGCCTGCAGATCCGCTATCCCCTGCAGCACCTTGGGATCCTTTATCGCATCCTGTGTCGGAGTCTGGACCAGGAACAGGATGGAGTTGGTGCCACCGAAGGTCCGGTTCAGAATCCGGTCGTCGATGCGTAGCTGGCTATTCGGCTTGTGATAAAGCTTGAAGCGGTTGTCCACCTGCAGGAAAGCCAGCCCGACCCCCACTAACGCAAGGAGCACGAGTCCTGCGCCAATGATCCGCGGGGCGTGTCCACCGACCAGGTTGTCAGCCAACCTGATCAGCAGCCTGTCCAGTATGCCCGCCTGCTGCTCACGTGCGGCCTCACGCTTCTTCGGCGGCCGCAACGTGGAGCGCAACGCTGGAATGATCGTCATTTCCAGAATCATCGTGGCCAGCACGCCGAAGCCGGCAAACAGGCCGAAGTGCTGCACCATGGGAATCCCGGTGCCGACCAGCGAGAAAAATGTGATGGTCGCGATCAAACCGGCCGTGATCATGACCGGCCCGATGCGCACCATCGACTCGACTACCGCGGCTCGGTTGGCCTCGCGCCGGTCCATGCCCGAGGATTGCAGTCGCTGGAACTCTTCGTAGTAGCGTTTCAGGATCTGAATCGCGTGGCCGCAAGCGACGGCCAGGATCAGAATCGGCGTCGTCACGTTGATGGGGTCCATGTGCACATGCAGCGCCCCGATCGCTCCGAGGCTCCAGATCACGCTCAAAATACCTGTGATCACGGGCAGCAACATTCCCTGGATGCTGCGGAATGACCAGTACTGGATCGCCATGATGATCAAAAGGGCGCTGCCGAAGAAGATCGGCATCTTCATGAACTGCAGATCGGCCGCCTCCCCGATCACCGGCGAGCCGCCGAAGTAGAAGTCCACAGTGCCGTCGCGCTCGCGGTCGACGACCTGGCGCGCCGCTTGCAGCATTGCCACGAAGTTGGGGATGGTCTCGTCCTGCTTGAAATCCGCGATGACCGCGGCCGCCTTGCCGTCAGGGGAGACCAAGGAGTTGAGGTAGATCGGCATCGAGTCTACTGCGGCCTTGAGTTTTGCGATGTCCGCCGGCGTTTGCGGGACCACCTCCATGATCGGGCGCACTTCCATGCCTTCCGCAGTGCCCTTGATGACCTTCACCTTATGGGCGGCGAAGCTCAGGATGTTATGTTTGACCGCATGGGGTATCTGCGCGATCCCGTCCTGAATGCGTTTGATCTTCGCCAGCACCTGCGGCTGGTAGATGTCCCCCTGCCTGGGCACGATCCCGATCTCGATGACGTTCTTGCCCCCGAAGACTTGCTCGAGGAGATTGGTGGTCTCGACATAAGGGTGCTTCTGCGGCGCCCACGTCTTTGGATCGGTGTCGAGCTGCAGACTCCCGAAACGGCTCATCAGCCCGACGGTGACCGCCAGGATGATGACGATCACCCAGATGCGGTGCGTGACGATCCACCGCGCATAAGGTCGGAACACAGACGAGTTTGTTTCCATGACAGCTCCCAGCCGCAAGCAACCCCGAAGCACGAATGCAAGTTGCCCCTGGCCGAACCACTCAGATCAGCCTTCGCGCAGCAACACCTCGACCACGGGGCGGCAATCTACTCTAGTCACTTTGGAAGTGCAAGTGACTGGGGAAAACCCAGGATGGGGAGCCTCCGTGTTTTTTTCCCGGTCGAGAAGTTGCAAAAAGCCGCGGCCGGATGGGACACGGGCGATCAGACTGCAGCCGGAAGCGAGATCCATCTGGCAACGACGGATGGATCTGGCCGGGTCGAGGGGCCGCTATGCAACCAGGTCGAGCCTGGTCAACTCCTGCTGCACGGCGACACGCTGCTGCGGTGTCATTTGCAAAGTATCGAACTTGACGTGCATTCTGCGGATAGTCCCGCCGAACAGATCGACGGAAGTTCCACCTGAGATTCCGGTGCGCGCGATTCCCTGTTGTGAGTAAAGACCGCCCGCCAGCCACTCGTAGCCGCCGCCCGTCGCTCCGCCGATGATATGTACGAGGCTGGAGCTCTTGCCGTCGGGAAGCAACGGCAATACGGCGCCGAAGAAGCGCGCTATGGCCTGCCGCCCGCGAATCTGGATGCCTCGGTTGAACGGACCGTAGCCGCCCGTCCCGACAGAAAGAACGGGTGACGTATCGGAATAGAGCAAAGGATGTATGAGCAGCGCATCGTCGGCGAAGAATGGTAACACCCGATGCGCTTGCCCGGAGGACAGCGCGTCGTGCAGAGAGTGAGTAAACTCCAACATCTCGTGCGAGGCGTTCGCGGTATCACCCGGAGGCGGCCCGGCCAGACACGAAAACCTGGGCGTGTTGTTGGCATGTACAATGTTGACATCGACTCCGGCCAACTCCGCGGTGTCGTAGTAGTCGGCCCGACGGACGATTTTGCCGTTGCGAATGGTCATCATGGAGATGCAATCGACACCGACCGAGAAGAAGCTACCCGCCAAGGGGTGAATATCCGCCACGATGCCGAAATTGACGTTGCCCGTCACATAGGGACATTTGATGAAGCGGCCTGGCCTGCCTACCCTCCCCATGATGAAAGCGGCAAACGCCTCATAGGTCGCGGCCGGAGTCAAGCTGCACTCGATTGCCGCGCCGAGCGTGCCGGTGACGCCGAACAATTGCGGGATCTCACCCAATATCGGGTCCTGCCCGAGGACATCGGGGCTGAAAAAGCTGATCCATTTCTGCGCATCGAGGTCGTCCATTGTCAGGAAGAGGTCTTGTGCGAAGTTGTAGGCCGCTTCCCGATCCGCCTGTTGACGGGCCAGGTCATCGTGATCCGGCCCCCGCGACGACGGCGCCCCGGCAATACCGCTCGACGGTAGCGTGCTCAACAAACCTGCTCCCACCGCACCGAGCGACGCGGCCTGTAAAAAATCCCTCCTACCGATCTCCACTTTCCCTTTCATAATCTGAGCGCTCCTTGTTTCACGAGGCTGATAACCTGGCAGGTGTCAGGCCCGTCCCCGCGCCGGACGGGCCTGATTGAACCATCGGGACCCTAGAGCGTGGCCGCCATGCGGGGACCCGACCCTGGTGGTACACAGGTGAATGTGATCTCCTGTCCGGGAATTCGGGCGAGCGCCCGGAACGGCAGGCTCGGGATCGCAACTCGCCCCCGGCCCTCGGTCTCGCCCACGAATGCATCCGCGCTGGCATCGTAGAGGAAGCCCCTCGGTTGGCCTGCGATAGCGACTTTCGCGATGAGATCGCATTCGGTGACCGTACCGCCCAGAATTTTGGATGTGAATGGCGCCGCAGCCCGCTGTTGCAACAGATCGATGCGCGGGCTGACGGCCGCAACGTTCGTTCGGGTCAGCGTGATCTGTTGGCCGACGATCGGCGCAAGGTCGGTATCGAAGGCCAGCATGTACTGTTCGAGACCGTGGCGAGTATCGTCCGTATTCTGGATCGGCAAGCCAGCGTCAGGTGTCGGCGCGAAAGGAAGTGATGTCTGGAAGTGGAACATAGTGTCGACAGTAGCGTCGTGAACAAAACCGAAGCCACGGACCTGGTCGCCGAGCTGTCCCGTATCAGGGGTGAGAAACAAAGGTATGCTCACCAAGCCAAACATACCCACCTTGGTGTAGAGATTGCGCAGGTGCGGAATCTTGAACATCAGCGGCTCGAAGACCGAGGAAGCATGGCCGTCTGTGCCGAACCAACCGTTCGCAGGATTCAACCGGTGACAGGCCTCGCAGCTCACGCCGCTGTCGGCGCCGGTACCGGACACAGGCGCAAAGCTGATCGACGGGCGCGGGCCGACGAAGAAATCATGACCGATCTGCTGGACAGGCGTCAGTGAATTGTCCAGATTGCGGACCGGATTCGGTGGCAGTTGCACCTGTAGCTGGAAGGCCGTCAGTCGCTTCATCTGCGCAACCGTGACCGACGTAGCCCGGCCCAAGAGATCCTGGAACGCCACGATGAAGTTGTTGAAAGAGAGCGCCTCGTTGAACGGGTCGGTGCCGAACGACCCGACTGAGCGGTCGCCGCGCCAGTGCATCGCGCCGTGGGTGCTCAAACCTCGTAGCGTCTGCGTGCCCATGACACCCTTCATCGGATGAAAGTCCGTGGCGACGCCGGAGCCATTGATGGGTGTCTCGCCGGCAATCAGAAATAGCCCGGTGAGCGGAATCGGATTGGTCGTGACGCTGTCGTCCGGATTGCCGATGTCCCAGGCCAGATCGTCATTGTCTCCGAAGATGTGACAGCTGGAGCAGGAGGCTTCGCCGTTGGCCGAGGTGGCGCGCGCATCGTAGAGGAGCGGGCGGCCGACGACCACCTCCGGCGGCTCCGGGTTGAACATCGCCGACGCCGCGGTCTCCCGCTTCATGGCGAGGTCGATGACCTTGACGGAATTGTCGAAGCGTGTCAGCACATACAGCCGGTTGCGACTTTCATCGAGAGCCAGGCCGCTGGGGCCGCCGCCGCTCACGTGAATGTACCTGGAGCTCGCGAGGCGAGGATCAAAGGTGTCCGCTTCCAGCTGAGCGGTATTGAACACGCCGATCTCGGCCGAGCCGAACGCCGCCACATACACTGTCTCGCCGTTCCTGTTGACGACCATGTCGAGTGGTGTTGCCAGACTGTAGTTCTTCACCGTCGGATCGAAGCTCGGATTGTCTGCGAGGATCTTGTAGTTGATGTGCTTATTCAAATGACGTGGACTGACGGTCGACCCGGAGATGACGGTGATACGCGATTCAGCCAAATGACCCTGCACCGTACTGCCGCCGGTGATGCCCGGTCCGGAAAAGCGCCCTTGATTCATCGACTCGGTGTTCGAGACATAGAGTACGCCGGTCTTCGGATTGGTCACCATGTTGAAGAGCGTCGTGCCCACGTGTGCAAATGCCGCCTTTTGCTCGAGTGTGCGGGTGTCGATGGAGAACACGTCCCTGTCGGGCAGCGTGAAGCGGAAGGCACTGTCCCAGTTGCGCCCCAGGGTGTCCTCCCAGTGGCCGCTCGTGTTGTTGAATTTCGCGATGAATCCGTTGGCGGGCGCTGGTTTGCCCTCCACGTTGGTGGCAGGACCCAGGCTGCCGCCGGGAACTGGAACACCGAAGGAAGTGCACGGGGTGTCGAGCTTGAACCCCTGGCACGGCAGGTACGCCGGCACGGTAGCGGTCTGGTTGCCCGATTTGAATGCCGCGACGTATATCGTACGGCGATCGGGACTGACGGCCAAGGCGCGCGGTGTATCGCTGAAGAACGTCATGATCTTGAGCGGCGTGCCGCCCAGCGAATCACCCAGTTTGGCAGGGTCGAATACCCACACGTCCGCACGGCCGATGCTCGGGGTAGTGAGCTGCGGATCGCCTGCGCCAGGCACATTCGCCAGCGAGGGATCGGTGCGATGCTGGCCGCGGTGGGCAGTCGTGATGAAAGCCCGGGAAGGTTCGCCCGCAAAGACGATGTCGCGCGGCTCATCGCCGACGAGCAGCGTCTGCGTAACGTGCGGTGTTCCATGCAACGACACGATACTTACGTTGTCGGAGAGATTATTGACGACCCAGACTTCGTCGTCATCGCGCGCGGCGACGGCGACCGGCTCCATGCCTACTGATACTTCGGCCGTCTTGACGAGGCCCCTGTCGCTGACGTCGTAGATGACGAGCGTATCGTTAGGGGTGTTGACTGCGAACAACTTTGATCCGTCCGCCGACAGTGCCAACGGCCGAACCTGACCCGTGTCGAACGTTATGAATGACGGAGGGATGGCCATCGCCAATGGCGCGACACAACAAGCGACCATCGCCGCCACCCGGGTCAGCCATCGGACCCCTGCCCTTGGAGAAGATTGCGCCTGCATAAGTGCCTCATTTTCGCGTGTCTGCGATCTGAGAGAATGACCTTATCCCGGACGTAGATGTGCTCACAGCATGTGCATGTCGCGTCATTGGCATGTCGTAGTCAGAACCGGTCGGGCGAAGGAAAGACGACCGGCAACGCTCTTCACGCACAACTTGCTGTTACTGTCCGGTCTTCAGGAAGTATCGGGCGTGGCACTCGAGCGCGGCCATCCGTGTGAACGCGGATGGTTACCCTCGGTAGATCTACGGATGCCGGAAGCGCTCACTCCCGGAGTGCAGCGCGCAAGTCGTGCACACGCGCGTGGCGCACTTCGTCACAACTTTTCCGGGGTATCACACAAAGGATTACTTGTTTTTGCTGGCGGGGAGTCGCTCTTAGTATCGCTTCCGGTTCATAGGAAAAGCTGGCCTGCGGCCAGTAGACAATTACGGAGACTAAGATGATACCGAATAGATCGATAGGGATTAACACAGCGCTCCTTTCGCTGGCTATCTGTAGCACTGTTGCGCTCGCGGACAATGACGAACGGGTCCAACCGGAGCATGGGTCTCATGTGCCCACCTCCATGGTCATTGATCTGCCTCTGTCTACGCAATCCTTCTGGCCGCCGAGTGAATTGTATGACGAGAACGGCAATTTCATTGTGATCGGCGATCTCATAAAGGAAGTCAGACCTGGCGTATTTCAACAGGTCCCCCATCAGGCCGCACTCGTTAGCAAGAACAGCGTGCCCCCTCTTGACGCAAATGGTGTTGAAGATCCGAACAACTGGTTCGGTGCCGCCCCCAAAGTCATTCGAAACCTGAATTTGCGTCCAGGCAGCCCCGACCTCGACATGGTGTTGTATTCAGCGTCCTTTGGTCCTGTTGCAGGTAGTGGGGGAACTCCACGGATTCCGCGGATCGGTGAGTCCAGATACAACTTGAATGGGGAAGCAATACCCTGCCCTGACACTTTTCCGACGGTAACCCAGCGCACGAACTACTTCCGCCCGAGTTATCCGCTGCAGCAAGTTCCCATAGCGGGCTTCCAGGGAGATGGCGTTCAATATGATCCGGACACTGGTCAACCCTTTGATCCAAAGGACGCATCCAACATTCCGTCCTGTGCTGCCACGGGTTGCCCCGGTGAGGATGCTATCGACTCTCGCAGGACCAAGCCCATTACGCTCGGCGAATGGTTGAAGGCCAAGGGCGAGTTGAAGATCGAGCTGACCCAGCCAAATCCCAAAGGACAATTCACTCACGCCAAGTTCAGCGTCGACCTGCACGATCTGATACCAAACGCGGTGTATGCGGTTTGGGCCGCGCGTCCGCGTCTAGTTCCACAGCCGGGGGTATGGACACGTCGACACGCCAACCCCCTCGCGATACCCAACGTTTTGATCACGGACAGCAATGGACATGTCAGCAGGGAGTTTGAGGTCGCTAACCCGTTTCCGGACCCGGCCACGGACACCAGGCGTCTGAGAATATTGGGGATTGCAATCCATTTCCATTCCGATTACCAGAACTGGGGAGCTTGCTTCAGCCGCTTTGGACCGGGTGTGGACGTTCACACTGTCTTTAACACGATAAACAGCGATCCCAAGGTACCGGGAACGATTCCCGACTTTACCAATTTTGTGACGGTCGCACCCTGATATAGGCGCATAAGGAAATACCCCGACACAGGGGGGCGGCGGAGCAGGCAGCGGACGGACGACCGCTGCCTGCTCCTATTGCGCACATAACCTCGCTCTAACACCAAATTCCGAGGTGAGCACGCTCGCGCCTGCCTCTTGCGTCGTGGACTGCGGCTCTGCCTCGCACACCGTGCGCCTGCCCCCGCCTGTCACTGTAGACAATCTCCAGCCGCTTCATCTCGAATAAGGCTCGAGTCACTGGGCCGCACCGCGTCGCTGGCTCAGGTGCGCAGCTCGCCATGACATCGGACGATGCGGCCTCACCTATTGGAATAGGACGGCGAAGCAGCCTGATCCTCTCCCCCGTGCACGGCGTAGAACTGTCCGCCCAGCGCAATCGGGACCCCGCTGATCGGACCCGGCCCAATCTTCCAGGCAGTTGGCTGACCTGATAGTAGATGCCAGCCTCCTTCTCCCGGTCGTCCGCGCGAATCGCCGCGAGATCGTCCTGCAGAAGCGTGTTGAACCGGAAGGCTTGGGATGGGTACAGCCCAACCAGCGTGTCGTGCGCCGATTGAGCAATGGCTGCGTCCAGTGACGCCTCACGGGAATCGTGCCGGTTTCCAGAATGATCTTCGCTACGGCCACGAATGGAGTTGGCTGCATCCAACATGGCGATGTGCATGATGGCCATCGCGCGAGACGTCCGGACCGGCCCGAATTGCTCGCCGAAGATTCTGGATTCCCCCTCAGCCACCGGTGTGTGATCAATGCCGCTCGAATCGACTGTGATCAGCTTCCAGTAGTAGACGCGATCCCGCGCGTTCGTGGGGCGAGCGCGTGATTCCAGCAGAGCGGCAAGCTCGGTCGCGTGCGATGCGAGCGGCGGATGAGCTCGTCTGGCTCGTGCAGGTGTTCGGCGCTGATGATCCCGGGTTGGCAGGGACTGGACATCGGAGCAGGGATGCCGTGGCGGCATCCCTGTGTTCGTCTGGCGTTATATTCCGGTTACCGTTCAAAATTATCGATCGGCTGGAAGGCGTGCTGTAGGACGTAGTCCGCGACGCGGCGGCCGGCGGCGACGCCCTGGTCGGCGTCGAACTGCCAATGAACTCCAATCCAGATACGGCTTTCGGCGTTGTCATGTTCCGCTTCGGTCAGCGAGTTGAAAGTTATCGGTATCAGCGGCATCAGTTCACCGTTATCGGTGAAGTTCTTGCCGTTGAACTCGTCCGATACGAAGGTGAACGGTTGGTTGTCCTCGAAGAACGCGCGCAGCGTCTCGAAGACCGCCCCGCCGATAGTGGCATGTCCCGACGGATATGCCGGAAATGGCGGGGTGAAGCTGGGCCCGTGGGTGTTGGTGGCCGGTGCGCCGAGTGGCACGAAGTTTGGATCGGGCTTCAATGCGTGGTTCGCGGGGCCTCCAGTAAAGCGGATGGCGGTAATCGGCCGCCAGAACTGGTAATGCCATTTCGCTTCCCAGGCGGTGAGCGCCGAATCGGCCATCGCCGTGTTGAGCAGGGCAAGGAACCGCGCCGCGGCAGATACCCGCCGTATGCCTCGCTCGAATATCAGGGTACGCGCGATCTGGTTATAGAGACGCGGCGGTGCACAGATGTTGGGCACTCCGTCATACGTCCAGAAGATTCCCTGAATTGTCTGATCCGGTGTGCGCTTTGTAGGCGTGCCCTGCGAGGGGTCGCCACCGAGCTCCTCGGTCTGGTTGAAGGCGTCAATCCATTCCTTGCTGTTGAGAGAGGGCGGCGGCGGCGGGCGGAATTGCGCGGCACGTTGCATGACGAAGGGTTTTACCTGTCCCCAATTGGCGCCGAGTGCGACGTTGGACTGACTGATCGGATCGGGCGACCAGAAGCCAGGCCCGCTGCGCGGCGTAAAATTGACGCCCACTACCGGTTCCTGGGTTTGAGACCCGTCATTGCTGCGTAATGCAATGATCGAAGCCGCCGCTTTTTTCCCGAGCGCCTGGCTGGCGACGTCCGGCGAGACACCAGGGCCGTCGTGCCAACCGTCATCGAAGTCACGGACATCAGCGGTTTTGATGAACTTCGAATCGAAGGCTAACAGAGCATCCAGGCGCGCCTTCTGTGAAGGGTAGAGGTACACCAGCGCATCATGCGCGGCTTGCGCGATAGCCAGGTCAGCCGGTACGTTGCGTGAAACTCGCGCGAGCCCCGTATAGCTATGCCAGTCGTGGTAGATAGCGTTTACCGCTTCGAACATGGCGATGTGGACGATTGCCATTGCACGGGCCGCACGTGGTGGGCCGAATTGCTGACCGAACACGTATTTTTGACCCGTGGCAGGTGGCGTGTGATCGATCGCGGTCGTATCGAGCGCGATTTCATTCCACGCGAACAGGCGCCCGAAGGTGCTCAGTGGCTCATTGGGTATGGTCCTATCGTCGAACTTGACGGCGACCTTGCTTTCTTGACCCGAAAGCAACCTCTGCCATTCCGCCTGGGATTGCGGAGCCAGTGAGGAAAGATTCGTACTCGTCGCTTGCGGCGCGTCCGCCATGACCGGCGCGGCAAGAGCCACAGATACCAGCAAAACTCCGCCAAATGTTGATTGAAGACAACTCGTCAATTTTAAAACGCAGTGACGTCGCGGCCAATTGAAACTCAACATGATCGTTTTCTCCCGCTGTTTGAAGTAAAAATTCTCTGTGTTCTCTCAGGCAACAGGCTGCCGCCACGATACCGGCTGTCGGTCGCAGCACGGGACCCCGCGGTGAACCTGCTCTACAGATGTCCCGTTAGTGGGCGGCGAGCCCGGTTGTGGATAGAACCGGAAGCATGCTAAGAGCGACTCCCCGCCAGCAAAAACAAGTAATCTCTTGTGTGATACCCGCGGAAAAGTTGTGACGACTCGAGCCACACGCCTGTGCACAATGGTTATTGGCGTCAGTGCGTACGGTGGACAAGATGGCGCAGTGTTCGCCAGTTACGCGACGCCAAATCGACCCGGGCGTGGTTACTTGCCACGTTGCGAAGTTAGTGCTGCGGCTCGATCTAACTACGGAGGCCGCTGCACCCAAGGCCGCCGATTCGCATCCTGGGTGATCTCGCGTATGGAGGATGACGGATGCTGCATCGATCGAGTGGCCCACGCCCGCGCGCAATCTTGATGGCACCTCGGTCTGGCCCTGGCGGTCAGCGTCGTAAACGCCATTCGCGCGTGGGTTTGCGGGCCACTCGGTTGCGATGAATCCTAAAACGCGCCCCTGCGATAAAAAAAAACAAGTAATCCTTTGCGGCCGCGGTAGAAAACGTTGTGACGAGCCGCGAGTGCTTTGCTTCAAACGCTGCGCAGGAGACACGGTTGGACCGGTACCGCCCACCAGCTTGCTCCGGCTTGTCAAGAGTTTCATAGTGCTTCCCATACAACGAGGACGACATGGCAAAGCGGGGAAGACCACGCACCTTCGATCGGGATGAGGCACTCTGTCAGGCGGAGCGAGTGTTCTGGGCGCGCGGCTACGAGGGTGCGACGCTTCAGGAACTGCAGGAGGCGATGGGAGGGATTACCGCGCCGAGCTTCTATGCAGCCTTAGGCTCCAAGGAGCAGCTCTTTCGCA
>Ga0137415_10003274_pt1 | contig 16086 bp, 16 predicted proteins | sample CZODoug3_1_1_16f_FD_183082 | JGI IMG/M metagenome (GOLD analysis project Ga0137415, IMG submission 183082) | Vadose zone soil fungal communities from Angelo Coast Range Reserve, California, USA - CZODoug3_1_1_16fungal (Hybrid Assembly) | ecosystem: Environmental > Terrestrial > Soil > Vadose...
TCCCATACCGACCGCGGAGTCAAGCCCTCCAGAGCCGATGGTACTGCACGGGTTCCGTGTGGGAGAGTAGGTCGCTGCCGGAATTTTTCCCAGACGCCCCGCCGCGAATCATCCGCGCGCGGGGCGTCGCTTTTTGGTTCCTGCTTCCTGTCGGCGCTTTGTTGTCTTCGGTGTCGTTCCGCTGAAGGGGACACCATATGCGAAGTCATGCCAACGCTTCAGCGTCCCTGGAGTTCGCCCGGGACCACCACGCTGGCGCGCTCCCCCACGAACAGCCAAACACCGCTCGCCTCGGCAGAGCGACTCGCATCCACAGACTGCAAGCAACTCGGGATCCACGCGACGAAACCTCGCGCCGCCAGCGACATCCAGTCATATGCAGTGCTCAAAGAAAAGGACGACGGAGAGACTGACATGGCCCAGAACGCTGAAAACAAGGTCGCGCTGGTTACGGGAGCCAACAAGGGGATCGGCTACGAAGTCGCCCGTCAGCTCGCCGCCGCGGGCGCGACAGTCCTCCTCGGCGCGCGGGATGCAGAGATCGGCAAGGCGGCCGCTCATGCCCTGAAGAAAGAGGGCGCGCGGGTGCGCTTCGTTTCGATTGACCTGACGCGCCTGCCCACAATCAAAGCTGCCGCCGAGAGCATCGCGGGCGAATACGGCAAGCTTGACATCCTCGTGAACAACGCGGGAATCCTCGATCCGAAGGATGGGCCGCCCAGCACCGCCGAGCTCGACGCGATCCGGCGTGTGTTCGAAGTGAACTTCTTCGGCACCCTCGCGGTCACGCAAGCGATGCTACCGCTCGTGCGCAAAGCCCCCTCTGGACGCATCGTGATGGTCTCGAGCGGACTCGGGTCGCTGACCTTGAACGCCGACCCGTCGCCGCTATTCGCGGATTTCAGAATGCTTGGCTACAACGGTTCAAAGGCGCTCGTGAACATGATGACGGCGCAGCTCGCGTCGGAGCTCAAGGACACGCGCATCACCGTGAATACCGTGAATCCGGGCTACACGGCGACGGACATGAACGATCACCGCGGGACGCAAACCGTCGCCGAGGGGGCGGCCGAGATCGTAAGGCAGGCTCTGGCGGGCGATGATGCCCCCACGGGCGGCTTTTTCCAGACGGGAGGCCGAGTGCCTTGGTAGGGACGGAGCTGGGGACGAGGACGCGCGGCCCACATCCTTGACGCCAAATGCAGCTCGCGTCGGCAGAGCGGCTCGCATCCACAGACTGCGCGAGCCTTCGCACTTCGGTGGCCAGGTCCTACCTCGATCTCTCGAGCAGCCCGGCCAGGTGTTCCTTCCAGGCCGCCGCATTCGTATGCGTGCCATGCCCTCGGGTCTTCGGTCCGATGGGTAGTACAACCGCCTTCCCGCGCTTCACTCGCCTGATCTCCCGCTCCAGAATCCCCAACTCGGGCGGGTTGATCTCGTCGTCGGCGGAGTTGATCGCCGTCACCGCCGTCTCGACCTTCTCCAGATCCGCCGACGGGTCGTAATCGCGCGACGCATCGAAGGCGTAGAGGAAATCGTTCGCGTCGGTGGCGGCCAACCGTTTCGCCATCCACTCCTCGGCGAGCTTGTCTGCTGCCTCGCGCGTGGGCAGCTGCGCCTGCAGCGGCAGCGCCGCGCTGCCCATGAAGAAGAGCACCTCCAGCGCGCCGCGCAGCCCGCCCAGCGGCGGCGACTTGTACTCGCCGCCGTTCCACGCCGGGTCGGACCGGATGGAGTCCATCGCCAGCTTGCGCACCACCCGGTTGCGGCCCGCGATCTGCACGGGCAGGCATGCCAGCGCGAGGTTGGCGTCCATGAACTTCGGCTGCGCCTCCGCCCAGACCCAGGAGTGCATGCAGCCCATCGAGGTGCCCACGACCAGGCGCAGGTGCTTCACTCCGAGCTTCTCCACCAGCAGCCGGCGCTGCGCCTCCACCATGTCGGCATAACCATAGTGCGGAAACCGCGCGTGCAGCCCGTCGCTCGGCTTCGAGGAATCGCCGTGCCCGATGCCGTCGGGCAGGACGATGAAGTATTTCGCCGGATCGAGCAGCTGTCCGGGGCCAAAGAGCTCGCCGGCGAAGGACTGTCCCAGGAACTGCGCGCCGCTGCCGGTGGTGCCGTGCAGCACGAGGACGGCAGGCGAGCCAGGAGTCCCCAGCGTCCGGTAGTGCAGCCGCAGCTCAGGCAGGGTCTCTCCGGAAGCAAAGCGGAAATTGCGCAAGACGAAGTCGCCCTCGCTCACCGCGAGCGCCGCCAGCAGGAAAGCAATCATGGGCGCAGCCTGCCATGCCCTGCTCCTCTGCGCACCCGTGGGCCCGCATCCACCTGTTCGCCGCGACGCTCGCCAACGAGAGCGCCGCCGCCGCGGGGAGTCGCTTTTTTAGATGCGCTCAGTGCTGCGCCGGGGCCGCGCCGTCCGCCTTGCGGCGAATCCCCAGCAACGCTGGGATGACGTTGACCGGGTGCAGCAGGAGCGCCCCGAGCCGACCCTTCAGACTCGTCGGCTCCGACACCACTCCGAGCTGCCGGAGCACGGTGGTCCGATCGTAATAGATCCGCTCTCCTGCGAGCCGGTCCTGCCCGTCGAAGGTGTACACGGCGCAGAGCGGAAAATCGACGCGCCGACCCGTCGCAGGCAATCCGCGCCACGCGCCCAGATGCGTGCCCGTCAGCTCGACCTCGAGCACGATGGAATCCTCCGCGACATGCCGGTGCTTCACCTCGATGTGAAAGTCGGGCGCCGCGCGCAGCAACGTCTGGTAGTACGTGCGGACCCCCTCGAGACCCTCGTGGTGCTCGGACCACGGCGCGTCGTCATAGAATCCGCTGGCGCCGAACGTCGACATGAGACCGTCGAGATCGTGCGCGTTCTCGCATCGGACGTGTTCCTCGACCTGCCGGAGGCGACGAGCTGCAGAAGGGTCCATGGCTGCTCCCTTCCCCACTTTGCTCTTGCCCGACCCGGAATTCCACCCCGCCTCGCGGAAGGACGACCGAGCGCGTCCGGTGGTTCAACCGGTTGAACCAACCGAACGTACATGCTCCGCCGAGTCTGGGGCCGCAGCATCGGCGATCAGGCGGAAGAAGAGCAGGAACGCCACCGCCGTGCAGGCAATCCCGAGCACCGCGACCGAGCCGATCACTGCCGGCGACGGCATCGCCCGCGGGAGCTGGGCGATCCCTACCGGCGCATAGGCGAGCGCGCAGAGCCCGATCGAGACCGCCACTACATCGAGGCTGGCGAGATCAGCGAGGCGCCGCGAAACGATGAGCGGGCCGAGAGCGTAGCCGACCACGACCAGCGTCATCTCCACGATGGCGGCGACGTCCCCTCTCAGGTCCAGCCCGAGGAGCGCCACGACGCCGGCGAACCCCGCTCCCAGGCCGGCGAGCCGTCGCGCGCCCAGTGGCTCGTGGGCGCCCGTCAGCCGGGAGAGGAGGGCGCCCAACAGTGGGACCGAGGCCACGAGCAGCCCCGAGAGGGAGCTGCTGATGCGCCGCTCAGCGTCGGAGAGCAGCCACCAAGGAAGGGCGACCTTCGACCAGGGTGAAGAGAAGGATCGCTCGCAGCGCGGCAGGAGCGCGCGCAGGTTGCCATTCCTCAGCACCGCGGGCAGCAAAAGCAGCGTGCCGAGGCCGGTGCGCAGGAACACGAGGCTCGCGGGCGTCAGTTCCCGGACCGCGACCTTGATCAAGAGATAGGGTATCCCCCAGATCACCGACAGCGCCAGGAAGAGCAACCAACCTCTGCATGTCACCCGCGAGCTACCTCCTCGAGGACGGAAGTTCCCGATGGCAGGACGGATGGCTGGGAGGCGCAAACGATTCCGGGGTCTAACGCCGATCGCCCGCCTGGCGGAAACGCTCGAGGAACTCCCGGATGGCCTCGACCACGAGATCGTGATCGTCCTTCTGCGGGAGGCCCGACACCGTGACCGTGCCGACAAAGCCGGCGTTCTTCACGAGTACGGGGAAGCAGCCGCCGTGCGCCGCGAATGTCTCCGGCGAAATTCCCATCTGCTCGGAGAGCGTCTTGCCCTCGGCCGCGAGCTTGAGCCCCACGGCATACGAGCTGCGGAACATGCGCTTGGCCAGGTTCTTCTTGCGCTCGATCCACGCCGCGTTGTCCGGCGTCGTTCCGGCGGCGGCGAAGTGGAACAGGCGCTGTCCGCTGCGCTCCACGTCGATGGCGATGGCGAGCTGCCGCGCGCGCGCCTTCTCCACCAGGAGGAGCCCGAGCTCGAGGGCGTCGTCGTTCGTGAACCGGTCGAAGACGAGCTCCCGTTCCTCGGCGTCTACCCGCTCCCGTTCCCTATCGAGATCCGTCGGCATCGACCGGCGAGTCTACGACAGGGGAGACGAAATCAGAATCGCAGGAACGGCGACAGCGCTTCGCGCATCGCGATCGCGTGCATGGTCAGCAGATCGTTGTGCTGTCCACCGGTCAGGGGGACGAGCTGGGCCTGCGGGAACAGGCGCGCGAGCCGTTCGCCCATCGTGAAGGGGACCACCTCGTCCTCAGTGCCGTGCACGATGAGCACCGGCAGCGCGATCGCCGGCGCTTTCGACTCGGTGTCGAACGGGTGCCGCACGAAAGCGGCCGGGAAGAACGGAAACATGCGCCGCGCCATCTCCACCACGGAGGTGAACGGTGAGATGAGGACGAGCCGCGCACCGAGGCCGCGTTTCGCCATCTCGGAGGCGACGCCGGTGCCGAGCGATTGCCCGAGGAGAACGACCCGCTCCGGACCGATCTGCCGGTCCGAACGCAGCCAGAGAAGGGCGCTCTCTGCGGCGGCGTACGCGCTTCGCTCCGACGGGCTCCCACCGGCGACCCCATAGCCGGGATACTCGACGGCGAGGACGCCCATCCCGAGCGATCGGAGCAGCGAGATCATGGGGATGGAATCGGCGAGGTCCTCGCCGTTCCCATGGAAGTACGCGACGATCTTCTTGCCCTCGAAGAAGAGGAACGTGGCGCTGGAAGTCTTGACGAGGTTGTCCGGATACGCGGGCTCGCGGCCTTGCGGAGGCGCCGGAAAGATCATCGCCGTCTGTGAACAACTTCCAGCCACCGCTACCGCCAGGACACAGAGGCCGCCGACGGCAAGACCCCAGCGACGTTTGCTCACCCTATGTCACCGTCACCCGCGTGAACTTCCGCTTGCCGACCTTCAGCAGATGAACGCCCGGCAAGAGCTTCGCGTTGGGGTCCGACACCCGCTCGCCCTCGACGCTGACGCCGCCCTGGGCGATCAGCCGGCGAGCCTCCGATCCGGACGACGCCAGGCCGAGCTGAGCGAGCGTCTTCGCCAGCGGTACCGCTTCCGCTCCCGAATCACGCGAGATGGCCCGCTCCTCCACGTCCTCCGGGACCTCGCGACGCTTGTGCACCAGCTCGAACTGCTCTTCCGCGGCCCTCGCCGCTTCCGCTCCGTGGTAGCGGGCGACGATCTCCTTCGCCAGCTCGCTCTTCGCCGCCTTCGGGTGCCCCCGGCGCAGCGCTTCGATCTCGGCCAGCGATCGCCGCGAGAGAAGCTCGTAGTACCTCCACATCAGGCCGTCCGAGATGCTCATCAGCTTCCCGTACTGCTCCTGCGGTGGCTCGGCGATGCCGACGTAGTTGCCGAGCGACTTGCTCATCTTGTCCCCGACGATCCTCCCGTCCACCTCGCGTGCATCGGTTCCCTCGAGCAGCGGCCCGGTGAGGCACACTTGCGGGGCCTGACCGTACTCCTTCTGCAACTGGCGGCCGACCAGCAGGTTGAAGAGCTGGTCGGAGGAGCCGAGCTCGACGTCCGCCTTCAGCGCCACCGAATCGTATCCCTGCGCCAGCGGATAGAGCAGTTCGTGCAGCGCGATCGGCACCTCCTTCTCCCAGCGTCTCTTGAAGTCCTCCCGCTCGAGCATGCGCGCGAGCGTGTACCGGGCGGCGAGCCTGATCAGCCCCGCCGAGCCGAGCGGAACCAGCCATTCGCTGTTGAAGCGCACTTCGGTCCGGTCGCGATCGAGAATGCGGAACACCTGCTTCTTGTACGTCTCGGCATTCGCGGCGATCTGTTCCTCGCTCAACGGCGGCCGCGTCGAGTTGCGCCCCGTCGGGTCGCCGATCATCCCGGTGAAGTCCCCGATCAGGAAGATGACGGTATGGCCGAGCTCCTGGAAACGCCGCATGCGCTCGAGCGGAACCGTGTGGCCGAGGTGCAGATCGGGGGCGGTCGGGTCGAACCCCATCTTGACCCGCAACGGCACCTGCCTGTCGTACGAATTCTGCAACTTGCGCAACAGGTCCTCGCGCGTGTGCACGTCGACCGCGCCGCGCGTGACCTCTCCGAGCTGCTCTTCGGGAGTCGCCTTGCGCAGCTCCGAGCTCATTCCGCCACTCTCTGCTGCACCCGCGCGATGCTGCGCGCGCGGCCGCTGGCCTCGTCGATCTCCACCAGCGCCCCCTGGAGATGGACGTCCCCTTGCGCGAGATCGAACGACGAGTGCCGCTGGGTGAGGAACCGCTCGATGGCATTCTCCTTCCGCAGGCCGATCACGCTGTCCCAGGGGCCGCACATTCCCACGTCGGTGATGTACGCGGTGCCGCCGCGGAGCACCCGTTCGTCCGCGGTCTGGATGTGCGTGTGCGAGCCGAGCACCGCGCTGACCCGGCCGTCCAGGTAATGGCCCATGGCGTTCTTCTCGCTGGTCGCCTCGCAGTGCATGTCCACGAAGATGCAGCGCACGCCCTGCGCGCGCATCGACTCGATCAGCCGGTCCGCGGTGCGGAACGGGCAATCCAGCGGCTTCATGAACACGCGTCCTTCGAGGTTGATCACGCCGAGCCGCGCTCCCGAGCTCGCCGTCAACACCGCGTGGCCACGCCCCGGTGCACCTTCGGGATAGTTCGCCGGCCGCAGCTGCCGCGATTCCGGTCGATTGAGGTACGGGCCGATCTCGCGCTTCGCGAACGTATGGTTGCCGCTCGTGAGCAGGTCGATTCCGGCGTCCAGCAGCTCGTCGGCGCTCTCCGGAGTGATCCCTGCGCCGCCGGCGGAGTTCTCCGAGTTGCCGATGCACAGGTCGAGCGCGTGCTGCTCCCGCAGACGCGGAACCAGCTGGCGCACCGCGTTGCGCCCTGGCTTTCCCACGATGTCGCCGACGAACAGGATCTTCATGAGACGGAAATCCACCGCGCCTCGGTGCAGACCGCGCCGACGCGCCGATCATGCTCGCCGACCGGGACCTCCGGCACAAGCTGCGAATCGAACACCAATGCGACGCTCGGTCCTCCGTAGGCGGCCAGCGTCGCGTCGAAGTGTCCCCGGCCGCGCCCGAGCCGTCCCCCCGCGGCATCCACGGCGATGGCGGGAACGACCAGCAGGTCGATGTCGGCGAGCGACACCGGACCGCCCGTGGGCTCCTCCACTCCGAGCGCGCCGGCGACGAAGACGCCTGCCGAGCGCCGGAACTGCAGGGCGAGCGCTCCGGGGACCACGGCGGGATAGCAGACCTCCCGTCCCGCGGCCTCCAGCGCCGCGGCGACCGACGCCGTGCCGCACTCGGAAGGGAGCGCCCGGTAGAGCGCGATGACCCGGGCGCCGGACTGCAACGCGGCCGCGGCGAGACGTTCCTGCGCCCGGACCGATGCGGCCACGAACGCGGGCGAACCGGGCTTCGGGGCTCGCGCGCGCAGCTGCGCCCGCAGCGCCTGCTTCTGCTCGTTCAAGGAACTCATCCCGAAAAGATTGGGAGCCGGCCTTCGAAAGCCGGCTCCCTGCAGAAAACCCCCGCCTTGGCCGTGTGGGCAGCATCGGTGGTGCCCTGCGCTATCGCAGGTGGGATCCCTGTTCTCCCGCTTCAGGCTTCCCCGGTGACCGCGCGGGGCGCGGCGGGGGCTTGCACACCACGGAATGTCAGGACCCCTGAATACAGCTATCGGGCACGAGGTCAGCTACCCATCACGCAATCCACGCAGGGGAAGACTCGAGGTCCTGCCCAATTCCTCCTCTGCGAGCAAGTCTGGGGCGACCCGCAGTCGCTGTCAACGCAACATTGCGCCCACCCGGGAGCACCCGTAGAGTGCTCGACAATGGTCGCCTTCCTGCTCGCCGTGCCGGCGGCCGCCCCGACTCCGTGAGCACGCCCCGATTCGGCAAATACGAGATCCTCCAGCTGCTCGGCAGGGGCGGCATGGCGGAGGTGTACAAGGCGCGCGCCGTCGAGGGCCCGCGCAAAGGCCAGCTGGTCGCGCTCAAGCGGCTGACGCCGCGCCTCGCCAGCGATCCGGAAGCGGTGGACCTGTTCTGCGGCGAGGCGGACGTCTCCGCCATGCTCAAGCACCCGAACATCGTCGAGGTGTTCGAGGCGGGGGTGGTCGGGGAGGTCTATTACCTGGCGATGGAATACGTGGACGGGCGCGATCTGGCGCTCATCCTCGCGCGCTGCCGCGAGCGCCGGATCTTCCTGCCGGTGAATTTCGCCGTGCACATCGCGAAAGCCACGCTGGAGGCGCTCGCGTATGCGCACGAGGCGCGTGGCCCCACGGGGCTGCACCTGAACATCGTCCATTGCGACGTCTCGCCGTCCAACCTGTTCATCTCGCGGCTCGGGGAGATCAAGCTCGGCGACTTCGGGATCGCGAAAGTCCGCTCGCTCGGCGACGGCGACCAGAACGGCACGCTCTGGGGCAAGCTCGCCTATCTCGCGCCCGAGCAGCTCGAGCGGCGGCCGCTGACGACGCAGGTGGACCTCTGGGGCGCAGCCACCATCCTCTACGAGGCGCTCACGAACCAGCGCGCCATCCAGGGCGCCGACAACGACGAGACGCAGGAGGCGTTGCGCGCTGGTCGGATCGCCGGCGTGGAGTCGCTGCGGCCCGACATTCCCCCCGGGCTAGGCGACGTCGTCCACCAGGCGCTGCAGATCGACCCGACGGCGCGATTCCACACGGCACAGGAGTTCGCCAACGCGCTCGAGCCGTTCCACGACGAGATCTCGGGCGGCGCGCTCGGGATCGCCTCCGTCGTCCGCGGCCTGTTCAAGACGTAGGCCGCGCAGTCTTCAGCAGCGGGCGCGTGCCACGATCCGGGGCAACACGGCGCAGACGCGGTCGATCTCCTCGGCCGTGTTGCCGCTCCAGAGCGAGAACCGGATGGCGCCCCGGGCGAGCGCGGTCGGATATCCCATCGCGAGCAGCACCGGCGAAGGCTCCAGCGATCCCGAGCTGCAAGCGCTGCCCGTGCTCGTGGAGATTCCCTCGAAATCGAGCGCCGCCAGGAGGGTCTCCCCGTCACATCCCTCGAAAGCGACATTCAGTGTATTGCAGACCCGCAGCGCGGTCGAACCCGCCACGCGTGAGCCAGGGATCTCGCGCGCGCCAGCCTCGAGGCGGTCGCGCAGCGCGCCGAGGCGTCCGGCAACGGTGGGCTGCTGCGCGGTGGCAAGCTCCAGAGCCTTGCCCATTCCGACGATGCCGGCCACGTTCTCCGTCCCGCCGCGCCGCCCCCTCTCCTGATGTCCGCCGCTCTGGATGGCCGAGACCTTGCGCCGCGTGGCCAGAATCCCCGCGCCCTTCGGACCCGAGATCTTGTGCGCGGAAAGCGTCAGCAGGTCCCAGGGGAAATCGAGCGGAATCTTCCCCGCCGCCTGCACTGCGTCGACGTGCAGGGGAATGCCGTGGTCGCGGCACATCGCGGCGATCTCGCGAAGGGGAAAGATGACGCCGGTCTCGTTGTTTGCAGCCATCACCGAGCAGAGCGAAGCCCCCGGGAGCGCCCGCCTCAGGGCATCCAGGTCGAGCTCTCCCGACCCGAACACGGGGACGCGGACGCATTCCGGTGCCGAGGCGCACGCTCCCGACACCGCGGGATGCTCGACGGCGGTCGTGACCACTTTGCCTGGACGGCTTCCGAGGACGGCGAGCGCGTCCGACTCGGTCCCGCCGGAGGTGAAGATCACGTCCCGCGGCGCGCAGCCCAGCGCCCGCGCGCATCGCTCACGGGCGAGGTCGACGAGGGCGCGCGCGTCCTGCCCGGGTTTGTGTACGGAGGAAGGATTCGCGAAGAGCTCCGCCAGGGCCGGCATCATCTCCGCCATCACATCTCGCGACAGCGGGGTGGTGGCGTTTGCGTCCAGGTAGACGCCTGCCGGAGTCACGGCTCGAGCGGAACCAACGGCGTCCCCGGGCCCGGGCGCAGGTGGAACGCGCGCAGGAACGTGGCGCAGATGTCGTTCGCGAGCAGCTCGGGCGAACGCCCGCGGAGCGGGATTCGCGCGCCGGCCATCGCTCCGTGGCCACCGGCGCTACCGCCGAGCGGCGCGCAGACCTCGCGCACCAGCTTGCCGGCGTTGACGCGGCGGTCGTTCAGCCGGAGCGAAAGATAGAGCTCGCCCTTGTACGATCCCGTCGCCAGCGACCAGCGCAGCCCTTCGAGGCTGACCAGCCTCTCGGCCACCTCGGGAACGATCTCCGGTACGTAGACCTCGCCCATGTCCGCGACGACCGCCTCGCCGCCGCCGTGCAGCCGAGCGCGCTCGTACGCCCGATGGTAGGCGGCGAAGTAGCGGGCAGGCACGGAGGGATGCTCGATGCGGGAGAGCGCCGGCTTGTCGATCAGGGGGAAGAGCCAGTTGTAGCAGTCCACGTCCGCCGGCTCGTACTCGCGCCCCAGGTCGCGGGTGTCGCTCTTGATCCCATAGAAGAGCGCGGTGGCGAGATGGGGACCCGGAATGAGCCTCGCCGCACGCAAATACTGGGTGACCATGGTCGACGTGGCGCCCGCCGGTCCCCCCACGTCGTGGAACGACGCCAGGAGCGAGGCCGGCCGTGCCGGATGGTGGTCGATCACGAGCTGAGGCACCTCGGGAGAGGAAAGGGAGTAGTTCCCGACCTCCGGCTGCGTGTCGACCAGGCAGACCAGGTCGCGCGGCTGGTGTTCGACGCGCGAGACGGGCTGGATGGGGAGGTGCAGCACGCGCAGCATGGCCTTGTTTTCCGCGCGGCCGATGATCCCGCCGTACGCCGCGGTCGTGCTCAGACCGGCGCATTGCCCGAGCAGGTAGGCGAGGCCGCATGCGCTCGCCACGGCATCGGGGTCCGGGTTGTCGTGCGTCAGGATCAGCGCGCGGTGATGCCCCTTGGCAACCTGGAGCAGCTTGCGAAGGCGGTCGCGCTGGAGGAACTGGTTTGAAGCAGGGTCCGGTGGCCGGTCCGTTTCGCGCGGCGAGGGGGCATTGCCCATGGATGTGGGGGGTACCTTAGCCGCGCCGGGGGAGGGTGGCAACGCGGGAATGGCGGCGATGTCGGGAATGCTCCTCCCTCAGGCGCTTGAGCCGCTGCAGGCACGTCCGGTTCCCTTCCGGTGGGATCTCGAGAAACCCGGGAACATCGCGGAATCTAGGGTCATTTACCAGCCGCCTGAATGCCAGGGGGCCGATTTCGCCGTTGCAGACGTGCTCGTGCCGATCGACCCGGGCGCCGAGCGGCTTCATCGAATCGTTCAGATGGAAGGCCTTGAGCAGTCCGATGCCCAACACCCGCTCGAACTGCCCGAACGTCTCGTCGTATCCGCGATCGGTGGAGATGTCGTACCCGGCGGCGAACACGTGGCACGTATCCAGGCAGATGGCGACGCGGTCGGGGCTCCGCATTTGGTCGCGGATCTCGCGCAGCTCCTCGAACGTCCTCCCCAAGGCGCTGCCCTGGCCGGCCGCCGTCTCCAGGAGCACGATGCAGTTTCCCTTGTGGGCGGCGAACGTCCGATCCAAGGCCTCCGCCACGGCCACGAGGCCGCGCGCGGTATCGGCGCACGAGCCGGGGTGGACGATCAGGTACGGGGCGCCGATGCGGTCACAACGCTGCAGCTCGTCGATGAACGCCTCGATCGATTTTTCGCGCAGGTCGCCAGGAACGCATCCGAGGTTGATCAGGTAGCTGGCGTGGACGCTGGCGGAAAATCCCGCTGCCTTCACGGCGGCGCGGAAGAGGGCAACGTCGTTTCGGGTGATCTCCTTCGACCGCCACATCCGGCTTGACTTCGTAAAGATCTGGACGGTTTCGGCGCCGTCCGCGAGAGCGCGCGGAAACGCCTCGTGCAGTCCGCCGGAGGTGGATTCGTGGGCGCCGAGCAGCATGAAGGCGCGTCTATAAAGTGCGCTCGCGTCCGCGCACAAGGATTTCTGCGGTCGGCCGGCGCGATCGGTATCATCGTGTGAGACGAACAGCGCTCCCGGCCAGGCGAGCGCTCGGGCTTCAGTCTCGAGCCCTCGATGCGCAGTTTTCTGTTCTGGCTGTTGACTGGCCCGTCTGGCCCATGCACAGTCTGCCGCTGGGGGGGGCAGCGGGCAGCGCGATGGCGAGCACCGGGAGCGGGCGCCCTTCGTACCCGCGCGTTCGAGCACCCGTATATTTCACGCGGACGGTCTTGCGCTTTCTCGGCAGACGCAGGATCGATCCGGGTCTCGGCGGTCTGCGCGTCTACACGGATGAGAAGACGAAGGTGGGTACGCGGCTGGAAATCGAAGTCTTCCTGCCGGATGAGACGAGCGTCGCGTGTACGACGGAGGTCGTCTGGGTCGAAAAGCTCCCCGCGGGAGGCGCGGCTCTCCACGACGTCGGCCTTCGGATCCTCGCAATCCATCCCCATGACCGCGAGCGACTCTCGAAGGCGCTCGAGTCGACCTGAGAGTGTGCTCGCGGAAGCTGACGCCCGGGTCGCCCCCCGGCCGGTTCGGTAATTGTGACGTGCTCCCTCGAGGGAGCGGACGCTCTCCGCGATCGTTCCAGGCGCGGCCCTTTCGGCTGCGGGGAATGGAATACATGTTGCGAAGGACAACTCTCCGCTCGCGGCCACGTCCTGTAAAAATGCCGGTGTAGTGCCTTCATACAACCCCCTATTTTTACAGGCAGATATGGCTGTACCGCCGCACGCAATTCGACAAGAAAGACGTACACGAGTGTACGCATCCGCCAGGCCGGAATGTGCAGTGGTTGGCAAGGGCATTGCTATGTCAGCGGGTTCGATCGAAGTCGAGCGCGCGGGGCCGCCAGCGAGTCATGTCGCAACTTCCGAAAAGCAGTCCTGGCTGCTCCGACCGCGCACACGAAAGCCGGGAGAATCCATGATCGCCACGGGGGAAGCACCCGTCCCGCCGGATGCGACGAGCACGCCCCGCGCGACCGTGGAGCTCGTCGATACGAGCGCGGAATCGAACGGCGATCCCCAGGCGAGGGCCATCGCTTCGCTGTCAGACAAGCCCTCTCCCGTTGCGGTAGGGACGGCGCTCGCGGTCTGTCCGCCGGCGAGCGCGCAACCGGCGGCGATTTCGGCGGCCACGGTCGATCCCGCCGAAGCGTTGGCGGACGAGGCGTTCGGTCTGATCTACGGCTACTCCACCCGGTGCCGGCTGTCGGTGAAGCGCATCCTCGACGTGGCGTTTTCGGCGGCGGCGTTGTTGGTCCTCTCGCCGATCCTGCTCCTGATCGCGGCGGTCATCAAATGGACCGACGGCGGCCCGGTCTTCTTCGCGCAGCAGCGGACGGGCTTCCGCGGACAATCGTTCCGGATGCTCAAGTTTCGCTCGATGGTCGTCCACGCGGAGACCTTGAAGCCCAAGCTGCAGCTGGTGAACGAGTCGAACGGGCCGGTCTTCAAGATGAGACGCGACCCGCGGGTGACCAGGGTCGGGCGCATCCTCCGCAAGTACTCGCTCGACGAGATGCCTCAGCTCATCAATGTGCTCCGCGGCGAGATGAGCCTCGTCGGACCGCGCCCATCGCTCGAGATCGAGGTCGCTCGCTACGAACCGTGGTATTTTCGCCGCTTCGCCATGCGGCCCGGTCTCACTTGCTTCTGGCAGGTTTGCGCCCGGCGCTACCAGATTCCGTTCGACGAATGGATGCGGCTCGATCTCAAGTATGTCGATCAGTGGAGCCTGCGCCTCGACCTCATGCTGATCGTCCGCACGTTCTCGGTCGTGCTCGGGGGCACCGGGGAGTGAAGCCGCCTTCGGTGGCCCCCGACTATTCGCTGGCGGCGCGGCGGCGCGACGTCTCGTTCCAGTTGGGCAGGTAGAACTTGAACGCGTTGTCGAGCGCGTTGTCCATGCTCTGCATCATCACCTGCCCGAACTGCGTCGCGTTCAGGCGGAGCGCGTCGTAGTAGGTCTCGCGATCCATGCTGTGGATCACCAGCGGCATGTAGCCGGCGCGGATCAGGATCAGGTTCAGCATCATCCGGCCGACCTTCCCGGAAAGATCCGAGAACGGGAAGATCTCCATGAAGCGGTGGTGCGAGTGCGTCGCTTGCTTGAACGGGTGCATGCGCACGAACTCTTCGCTCTCCATGAAGTGGAAGAGCTGCTCGAGCGCCGGCTGGATCTGCACGGGCTGCACGATGTCGTGGAAGTACGTCCGGTGGAGGGGCATGTCGCGGCGGAACTGGACCGGCGTGCGATTGGGAAGATTGCTGTAGAGCACCTCGTAGAGCTTCTTGACGAGGACCAGGGTGTACCTGACCTGCTTCGCCTTGGCTTCCTGCTTGATGAACTCGATGGCGTTGAGCTGGTTCCGCACTTCGGTGAACGAGTGCACCATGCTGGAGTCGACCATGCCCGGGCTCGGATCGAGCGCCTGGCGCAGCTCGGCGTGCGTGAGCACCATGCCTTCGAGAGCGCACTCGTGGTAGATCCACGAGAGCTCGTACTTCTCGAGAAAGTCTTTGGTCTCTTGCGGACGCTCCCGCATCAGCTCCCGTACGTCCTCGGTTCGGTCATCGAGGTCGAGATACTGGGTCCGGCTCATCCGGCGGCGCTCCTTTTTCTACAGCGAACTCAGTAATTTAGCTCGGCCGTAGAGCAACCAAGCTAGCAATTTGGGAGAGTGGTCGTCAACGGAAAATTCGGCTGCTGCTGGTGCGCATCCATGCCACATCGGGATCGACCCTGTCCGCCAACCGGACGGCCACGCCCCCGAGCCATCTTTCATTGGGCAAACAAGGGCTTCAGCCGCGACATTCCATCGCGATCCCTAATCCGTGATGACGCGATGCGTCGCGGCACGGTGCCGCGTCCGGAGCACCTCTAGTCCGCGTCTGTAGCGCGGCGTCCTACCGCGCCAGCGCTCGACCGCCGTTCGCCTCGGTCTGCGCGGGTGCGTCGAGCGGCGTCAGCCACTCCGAATATCGGGGTTCCATACCCCGCACGGCGCGGAAGAAGGTGGACTGGATCTCGCGGGTGAGGGGCCCCATCGCGCCGGCGCCGATGCGGCGGTCATCGACCTCTCGCACCGGCGTGATCTCCGCGGCGGTGCCGCACATGAACGCCTCGTCCGCGCAGTACAAGTAGTCGCGGCTGAAACGGCGCTCCTCGACGGGAATCCCCTTGTCCTTGGCGATGCGGAGGATCGACTCCCGCGTGATCCCCTCGAGGATCCCGCCGGCCGCCGGCGGCGTGTACAGGACGCCGTCGCGGACGAGGAAGAGGTTCTCGCCCGTCGCCTCGGCGACGTATCCCTGCTGGTCGAGGAGGATCGCCTCGTCGTAGCCGGCCATCAGGGCTTCGCGCTTCGCCAGCACGCCGTTGAGGTAGTGGCCCGTCACCTTCGCGCGCGTCGGGTCGGAGTTCATGTGCATCCGGGTGTACGAGCTGATCTTCACCCGGATGCCCTTCTTGAGCCCTTCCTCGCCGAGATACGCGCCCCAGTACCAGGTGGCGATGCAGAGGCGCACCGGGTTCACCGCGCCAACTCCCATCAGCCCGTCCGCGTAGTAGGCGATGGGCCGCAGGTATCCTTCGTTCATCTTGTTGGCGACCATCACCTGCTTGCAGGACTCGAAGACCTGCTCCTTGCTGAAGGGCATCTCCATCAGGCAAATGTGCGCGCTCTCGAAGAGCCGGCGGACGTGCTCGCGCAGGCGGAAGATCGCCCCGCGGCCGTCGGGCTGCGGGTAGCAGCGAATGCCTTCGAACACGGCCACTCCGTAATGGAGCGAGTGCGTGAGGACGTGCACTTTCGCGTCGGCCCAGGGGACGAGCTTGCCGTCCATCCAGATGAACTGGGATTCCTTGAGCTTCTCGACTTTCTTCGCGGCCACGATT
>Ga0137415_10003275_pt1 | contig 16085 bp, 14 predicted proteins | sample CZODoug3_1_1_16f_FD_183082 | JGI IMG/M metagenome (GOLD analysis project Ga0137415, IMG submission 183082) | Vadose zone soil fungal communities from Angelo Coast Range Reserve, California, USA - CZODoug3_1_1_16fungal (Hybrid Assembly) | ecosystem: Environmental > Terrestrial > Soil > Vadose...
TCGGCGCTGGAAATCCTGCATCGCGGCGATCTCAAGCCCGAGCAGATGCGCGGCTCATGGGCCGGCGCGTTCGGGCCCACGCAATTCATGCCGACTGCGTTCAAGCGCTACGCGGTGGATGCCGACGGCGATGGCCGCCGCGACGTGGTCGACAATCCCAGTGACCTGATCGCGTCCACCGCGAACAACTTGAAGAAGGACGGCTGGCAGACCGGCGCCAGCTGGGGCTACGAGGTCGTGCTGCCCAAAAACTTCAATTTCATGCTGGCGGATCGCGCCAAGGCGATGCCGCTTTCGCAATGGGAGCATCTCGGCGTCAAGCGCGCCGGCGGAAAACCGTACCCGAATCCGGCTGAGAAGGCCTATCTGCTGGCGCCGGCCGGCGCCGAGGGGCCGGGTTTCCTGATGCTGCAGAATTTCCGGGTGATCATGAAATACAACCCGGCGGAAGCCTATGCGCTGGCGATCGGCCATTTCGCCGACCGCTTGCGCGGCGGCGCGCCGTTCGCGCAGCCTTGGCCCCGGCAGGAGCGGGTGTTGTCGCGCGCCGAGCGGCTGGAACTGCAGCAGCTTCTGGCCCAGCGCGGCTTCTATCAGGGTACCCCCGATGGCCAGCTCGGTGGACAGACCCGGGAGGCGCTGCGCGGCTTCCAGGCCTCAATCGGAACGCCGGCGGACGGATTTGCCTCCTCCGACGTGCTGGAGCGGCTCAGGCAGCGGTAAAACACCGGTTCCATTCCCGAAAGTAACCTTGAAGCGGACATTTGCGCAGCGCCCTTGACGGCGGCGGGGGATCGCCGATTTATGGGACGAATCTGCCCGCTTGCGGCCTGATTCCGCTATTATCACCATTGTCTGATTTCCATTGCGATCGATGCGCATGCCGAAGCCGAAATCCCTTTTCCGGGTGTTCACAGAGACTGGCCCGTTGATCGTGCCGGCCATCGCGGTCGCGCTGCTCGTTGGGATCGTCGGACCGGCGTCCGCGCAGTTTTTCAATTTCGGTGGACCGCCGCAGCAGCGCAGCGGCGGCTGGTTCGGTGGCGATCTGTTCGCGCCATTCCAGCAGCAGGCGCCCAAGCGGGTTATCCGCGAGGATTTTTCCAAGGCGCCGCCGCCGGAAAAACGCGACAACCTACCGGAGCGCAACGTGCTGGTGCTCGGCGATGCCATGGCGGACTGGCTCGCCTATGGTCTCGAGGGCGCCTATGCCGAACAGCCCGACATGGGTGTGATCCGCCGGCACAAGACCGTCTCCGGCCTCATCAGGTACCAGCCCAAGGGCGATCCGGCCGACTGGCCCGCGGCGGCAAAAGGCATCCTCGCCACCGAGAAGCCCGACGCCATCGTGGTCATGCTCGGCCTCAACGACCGGGTATCGATGCGCGAGCCGGTCGTCGAGAAATCCGATTCTAAATCGACCGACAAAAAGAACGACAAGAAAGACGCCAAGACCAAACCGGATGCCAAGCCTGCGGACGCAAAATCCATGGCGAAGCCGGATAACGCGACCGATGCTACCGCGAAGCCGGATGACAAACCGGTCGATGCCGAATTGTCCCCGGACGACGCCGCCGACAGTGATGCGCCCCCGATCATCGCGCCGGAGAAGAGCACGCGCTCGCCGAACGGCATCTATGAATTTCGCGAGGAACGCTGGGTCGAGCTCTACACCAAGAAAATTGAAGAGATGATCGCGGTGATGAAATCCAAGGGCGTGCCGGTGCTCTGGGTCGGCCTGCCCGCGGTGCGCGGCACCAAGGCGACGGCGGACATGCTGTTCCTGGATTCCCTGTACCGGGACGCCGCCGGCAAGGCCGGCATCACCTATGTCGATGTCTGGGATGGATTTGTCGACGAAGCCGGTCGCTTCATGCAGCAGGGCCCGGACTTCGAAGGCCAGCCCCGCCGGCTGCGCGCCTATGATGGCGTGTTCTTCACCCCGGCCGGCGCGCGCAAGCTCGCCCATTATGTCGAGCGCGATCTCACCCGGTTGCTGGCGGCGCGTTCGGCGCCGATCGAGCTGCCGACCGAACCGGCGACCCCCGACGCCAACGCGCTGCCCGGTCAGCCGGCGCCGCGTCCGCTCGCGGGACCGATCGTGCCGCTGGTGGCATCCTCTGTCGGCACCGATCAATTGCTCGGCGGCCCAGGCTCCCGTCCGGCCGCGGTTGATGCGCTTGCGGCGCGAACGCTGGTCAAGGGCGAGCCGCTGGCGCCACCCGCCGGCCGCGCCGATGATTTCGTCTGGCCGCGCCGCGAGGTCGGACGCGAACAGGCCAAGGGCGAAACGCCGGTGGCATCCGCTTCGCCGGATGGAACGGTTGCCGCGCCGAAGCCGCAGCAGAAAAAGCTACGCCCGGCCCAGTCGGGCCCGCCGCCGATGCGCGATTTTTTTGGCTTCGGAAACGCGCCACGCCCATCGGCCCCGCCGCGTGCCGCTCCAGGCGTTCTGCGCCCGCCGGGTACTGTGGGGCGATCGGCGTGGGTGCCGGGCGTTTACACGCGGTGACGACCCTCGCAACGAAAGTCGTTCCGGGGCGCGCGTCAGCGCGAACTATGATGTGCAATTGCACATCGGAGAATCTCGTACCATTCACTTCAGGATTCCGGGTCTGTGCCTAACGGCGCATCCCGGAATGACGAGCAAGCTGCAAAGCGTCGTACGTCGCTCAGCTGTAATACCGCCAGCGCGGCGGCGGACGGCGCGGCGGGCGCGTCATCAGCATCGCCAGCGCAAAGCCGATGCCGCCGGCGACCAGCAGCGCGCCAAGCGGATTGTCCTGCACCTTTTTCGCCACCACTTCCGAGCCCTCGCGGAAAGTGTCGCCGCTGTGCTCATAGGCATCCTTGGCGTAGCTGACGGCGGCATCGCCGGCGTCGTGCGCGGCATCCTTGGCCTGCCCGTATAAATTCTGCACCGTGCCTGCGGCCTCGCGGGCGCGGCCCGCGGCCTGGGCTTGAGCATTGCCGGCGATATCGCCGACGGCGCCCTCGACTTTACCGGCGACATCCTTTGCCGAACCGACAATTCGATCCTTGTCCATCGCGCTCACTCCTTGTTACGCGCAGTGCGAAATACGCGCGCTTGAGATAATTCCCGGTGAGCTAACCGATAAGGCGCGTTCAGGTTCCTAGAGCATGATCCGGAAAAGTGGATACCGGTTTTCCGAAAAGATCGTGCTCAAACATGAATTTAGAGCGCTTTCGCGAGAGCGATAGCGCTCTAGAGAATCAGACCGCCGTCGACCACCAGGGTCTGGCCGACGATGTAGGACGCCAGCGGCGACGCGAGAAACAGCGCCGCGCCCGCCATATCCGCCGGTGTTCCCAGCCGTTTCAGCGGGATCCGCTCTATCGCGCCCTCAAGCCGCTTCGGATTTGCCGTCGTCACTTTTGTCATTTTGGTATCGACCAGCCCAGGGGCGATGCCGTTGACACGAATACCGTCCTCCGCCCAGGCTTCGCCGAGCGTCCGCGTCAGCCCGACCGCACCGGTCTTCGAGGCGTTGTAGGACGGGTTGCCCTTGGTCGAATGATAGGCCGCGGTCGAACTGACAATGATGAGCGAGCCCTTTGCTGCACTCAGCATGGTGTGAAATTTGGTGGCGCAGGCCATCAGGCTGATCAGATTGACTTCCAGAACTTTGCGAAAGCCGGCCATCTCGAATTCGCCGCGCCGGTAAATCACCGCACCCTGCGCCAGCACCAGCACATCGAGCCGATCGAACGACGGCTTGAAATTCTCGATCGCGCGCGCGTCGCTGACGTCAAGCTGGGCGTAATCGAGGCCGTCGAGGTGCGACCCCTCTGCGAGCGAATAATCGGCGGCGGAAGCGCGGGTGCCGCAGACATGCACGCGCGCGCCCTTAGCGCGGAACGCTTGCGCGATACCGTTGCCGATGCCGCTGGAGCCGCCGACCACGAGGATCTGCCTGGCGCTGAAATCCAGTTCGTTCATCTCCCGATCCCTTTTCTTGCCTGGTTTGACCTCTCTGGGGATCGGTGCCAGCCTTGTCAATCCTGCAAGTCGCACGACAGCTCCAGCGAGTAGTTCATGTCCGACTTCAAACAACTCAGCCGGTCGGTCAAGGGATTGACCGTTCTCGTCACGGGTGCGGCCGGTGGCATGGGCCGCGCCACGGCGCGGGTGTTCGCGGCCGAAGGCGCCAAGGTCGCGGTCACCGATTTTAATGCGGAAGGCGCGCAAGCGGTGGCTGCCGAGATCGTCGCCAGCGGCGGAACTGCAAAAGCCTGGACGCTCGACGTGGCCAGCCGCGATGACGTCAACGCGATCGTCAAGGATATCGCCGCGCATTTCGGCGGGCTCGACATTGTCGTCAACAACGCCGGCATCTCGGTGCGCATCGCGATCGACGATGAGGGTTACGACGAGGCGTGGGCGAAGGGACTGGCCGTGATGCTGACGGCGCATCAGCGCACCATCCGTGCGGCGCTGCCCTATTTGCGCACATCGAAATGCCCTCGCATCGTCAATATCGCCTCCACCGAGGCCTTGGGAGCAACCGCGCTGCACAGCCCCTATTCGGCGGCGAAAGCGGGCGTGGTCGGGCTGACGCGTTCGCTCGCGGTGGAACTCGGCCGTGACGGCATTACCGTGAACTGCGTCTGCCCCGGGCCGATCACAACCGGAATGACGGCGCGCATCAGCGGCGAGCATAAGGCGATCTATGCCCGGCGCCGGACCGCGCTCGGCCGCTACGGCGATCCCGAAGAGGTCGCGCACATGACGCTGAGCCTGTGCCTGCCCGCGGCGTCGTTCCTCACCGGGGCGATCATCCCGGTCGACGGCGGCCTGATGGCACGGAATGCGTGAAAGGCCGGCGTCCTTCGTCATTGCCGGGCTTGACCCGACAATCCATCCCCTTCGAAAATGCTCTTGCGCAGATTGATGGATGCCCGGATCAAGTCCGGGCATGACGAGATGTGCAGACCGCATGCGCCGCTTGCCGTTGACATCGCACCATCCCGGAGTAATTTTTTGATTAACGCAGCGGAGCAAACCGCTCACCTCGACCAGGAGAGACGCCATGACGATTTCGATCCGGCAGCTTCACCCGCATTTTTTCGGCGAGGTTTCGGGCGTCGATTTGCGAAAACCGCTGACGCCGCAGGAGGCCGCCGATATCGAGGCCGGCATGGACAAATACGCCGTGCTGCTGTTCCGCGATCAGGACATTACCGACGAACAGCAAATGGCGTTCGCACTGAATTTCGGCGAGCGCGAAAATCCGCGTGGCGGCAATATCGTCAAGCCGCAGGATTCGCGACTTGATACTGGCCTCAACGATGTCTCCAACCTCGGCAAGGACGGCAAACCGCTGCCGCGCGATCACCGCGTCCATCTGTTCAACCTCGGCAACTGCCTGTGGCATTCCGACAGTTCGTTCCGCCCGATTCCGGCGAAATTTTCGCTGCTCTCGGCGCGCGTGGTCAATCCCAAGGGCGGCAACACCGAATTCGCCGACATGCGCGCCGCCTATGACACACTCGACGACGAGACCAGGTGCGAGATCGAGGACATGATCTGCGAGCATTCGCTGATGTATTCGCGCGGCTCGCTCGGCTTTCTCGATTACACCGAGGAAGAAAAAGCGATGTTCAAACCGGTGCTTCAGCGCCTGGTGCGGAGGCATCCGGTTCACGGCCGCAAGTCGCTGTATCTGTCGTCGCATGCCGGCGGCATCGTCGGCATGTCGGTGCCGGAGGCGCGGGTGTTGCTGCGCGACCTCAACGAGCATGCCACGCAGCGGGAATTCGTCTACGTCCACAAATGGACGCTGCATGACCTCGTGATGTGGGACAACCGCCAGACCATGCACCGGGTGCGGCGCTACGATCAGTCGCAGCCGCGCGACATGCGCCGCGCCACGGTGGCCGGCACTGCGCCGACCGTGGCGCAGCAGGCGGCGGAGTAAAGGGTTACTTGCGCGCAGAAACGCGCACCGCGTCATACGCGGGCTTGACCCGCGTATCCATCGACCTTCATGAGAGTCTTTGCGAAGAAGCTGGATTGCCGGGTCAAGCCCGGCAATGACGACCCGGAGCTACGCATGTCCGGCTTCGTTCGACAGCATGCCGGGATCGATCCCGATCTTGCGCAGCGCGCGCAGGTATTTTTCCTCGACGTCGCTACCGAACACCAGATCCGGATCGGCGTCGCAATGCAGCCAGCCATTGTCCTGGATTTCGTTCTCCAGCTGTCCCGGCGCCCAGCCGGCATAACCCAGTGCCAGGATCGCGTGCTTCGGCCCGGCGCCCCTGGCGATCGCCTTCAGAATATCGACCGTCGCGGTCAGACAGATTCCGTCATCGATTCTCAATGTCGCATCCTTGATGAAGAAATCGCTCGAATGCAGCACGAAGCCGCGGCCGGTATCGACCGGGCCGCCCTTCAGCACCTTCATGGTTTCGGCATTTTCCGGCAGCTTGATCTGGTCGGCCTTCTTGATGATGTCGAGCTGCACCAGCAATTCCGGAAAGTCGATACTACCGGCCGGGCGATTGACGATGATGCCCATGGCGCCTTCGGGTGAATGCGCGCAGAGATAGATCACCGAGCGCTCGAAGCGCGGATCCCCCATTACCGGCATCGCGATCAGCAACCGGCCGTCGAGATAACCGCGCCCCGCCGAATTGTCGCCCATGCCGGCGGCTTTGCGGCGGCCAATCCTTGGTTTTTTACCTTCAGGGTCCATCCGCAAAGGACTCTCACATTGATGCACATCCTGATATCGGGTGCCGGTTCTGTCAATCAAGCTTTGCGCCGGCGTTCGTTACCGCATCACAAGCAATTCAATGGCTTGCGACCTTGCTTGGCGGTAATGACGTCTCATGACCGTCATGGTTCCCATGCGCGCCGCGCTAGGCCTGGCCGCAGCCCTGGTTGCTTCGTTCCTGGCAATCGAGGCTCGCGCCGAGGATGCGTCGCCCTGGCAGCGGGATGGGCACTCCGCGGTGCGGCTGCTGGCGGGGTCGCGCAGCGGCGCCGTGCTGCTCGGCGGCATCGCCGTCCAGCTTCAGCCGGGATGGAAAACCTACTGGCGCACGCCAGGCGATTCCGGCGTGCCGCCGCGCTTCGACTTCTCCAAATCGGAAAATATCGAAGCCGTCACCGTGCTGTGGCCGGCGCCTGCGAAATTCGACGATGGCGCAGGCGGCCACTCCATGGGTTACCACGACCAGGTCGTGCTGCCCTTGCGAATTGTCGCGAAAAATGCCGACAAACCGGTGATTCTTCGCGTCGGGATCAACTACGCGGTCTGCGAGAAAATCTGCATTCCGGTTGAGGCCAATACCGAGCTCGGCTTCACCAGCGTGGCGAGCACCGAGGACAGTGCGCTGTTCGCCGCCCTCGACACGGTGCCGAAGCCCGCCAGCATCGGCGATCCCAACCCGCTGACCATCCGCGACGTCAAGCGCGACGGCAAATCCTCCATTCTGGTCGATGTCGTCACGCCCGACACGAGGGAGATTAACCTGTTTGTCGAGGGCCCGACGCCGGACTGGGCGCTGCCGGTTCCGTTGCTGCTCGAACATAGCCCCCCCGGGGTCAAGCGCTTCTCATTCGAACTCGACGGGCTGCCTCCCGGCGCGGACCCCGAAGGCGCGGCGCTCAAACTGACGCTGGTCGGCGGCGACCGCGCTTACGAATTCAATATCAATCTGGAGTAGCGGTAACCATTGTCATTCCGGGGCATGCGGAGCATGAACCCGGAATCTCGAGATTCCGGGTTCGCGCTTACGCGCGCCCCGGAATGACAGGTTCACCCAACCGAATCTTAACGAATGGTTGATAGGCCGGATGATTGCAGCACCATGCGGTGCCGAAGGATTTTCCGCTGTGGCCGTGATCGACGCACAATCCGCAACAGTTCCGCCCGCAGGCGTGATCGCGCGGCTGCGGTCGATGTTGGGCGGTTCCGGCGAAGCCTCCGTTACCACGCGTCTTGCCGGCACGATCTTCATCATCCGCGTCATCAGCGCGGCGCTGGCCTATCTTTCGCAGATCCTGCTCGCGCGCTGGATCGGCGGTTCGGATTACGGCGTCTATGTCTATGTCTGGACCTGGGTGCTGCTGCTCGGCAGCATGATGGACTTCGGTATTTCGGCGTCGGCCCAAAAAATCATTCCGGAATATCGTACCAGCGGCGAACACGCGCTGCTGCGCGGTTTTCTTTCCGGCAGCCGCTGGATGACATTTGTCGTTTCTGCCGTGGTTTCCGTGCTGCTCGCAGGCGTCGTGAAAGGGCTGTCGCCGTGGATCGACGCGAACGCGGCGCTACCGCTCTACATCGGCTGCATCACGCTGCCGGCCTTTGTGGTTGCCAACACCCAGGACGGCATCGCGCGTTCGCACGACTGGATGCGTCTCGGATTGATGCCGCAATTCATCGTGCGGCAGTCGCTGATCATCGGCTTCACCGCCGGCGCCTTCGCGCTCGGCTTTCATCTTGGTGCAACGGCCGCGATGCTCGCCAGTGCGGCCGCGGTGTGGATCGCCATGATCGGGCAAATGGTGGTGCTGAACCGCAGGCTCGCCGGCCACATCGGGCCTGGCCCAAAGGCTTACGATTTCCGCGGCTGGCTGGCGGTCTCGCTGCCGATCCTGATGGTGGAAGGCTTTTACCTGCTGCTGTCCTACACCGACGTGCTGGTGCTGCAGCAATTTCGCTCTTCGGAGGAGGTCGGCGTCTATTTCGCCGTGGTCAAGACGCTGGCGCTGGTGTCGTTCATTCACTACGCGATGTCGGCGACAACGGCGCATCGTTTCGCCGAGTATCACGCCATCGGCGACAAGGCGCGGCTGTCGGCCTATGTCGCGCACGCGATCAAATGGACGTTCTGGCCGTCCCTCGCCGCGACCATCCTGCTGCTGGCGTTGGGCAAGCCGCTATTGGGGCTGTTCGGACCGCAATTCGTCACCGGCTACGACATCATGTTTATTGCGGCCATTGGCCTCGTGGTGCGCTCTGCGATCGGCCCGGTCGAGCGGCTGCTCAACATGCTCGGTCACCAGCAAATCTGTGCGCTGGCCTATGCGCTGGCGTTCGTCATGAATGTGGTGCTTTGCGTGGCGCTGGTGCCGCGCTACGGCGGTCACGGCGCCGCGGCGGCGACCTCGATCTCGCTTGTGTTCGAAACCGTGCTGCTGTTCTGGATCGTGCGGAGGCGGCTGGGCTTGCACGTGCTGGCGTTCGGGAGCAGCGGCTGACGGCTGACCCTCTCTCATTGTGATGCCCGGACTTGATCCGGGCATCCATCATCTTCGCAAAGCTTTTTCAGTTTGATGGATTGCCGGGTCATCTAGTGCGAAGACGCGCTTCGCGCTTTTGCCCGGCAATGACGGATCTTGAAGTTGAGATCGCAGAGGATCCTCCCCTACTCCGCGGTCCAGCCGCCGTCGATCGAGAGGTTGGCGCCGGTGATTTGGGCGGCGTCGTCGCCGCAGAGAAACAGCGCCAGGGCTGCGACCTGCTCGGAGGTGACGAACTCCTTGGTCGGCTGCGCCGCCAGCAGCACGTCGTGGATGACCTGCTCCTTGGTCATGTTGCGTGCCTTCATGGTCTCTGGAATCTGATGCTCGACCAGCGGGGTCCAGACATAGCCGGGGCTGATGCAGTTGCAGGTGACCTTGAAGGTCGCAAGCTCCAGCGCCACCGTCTTGGTGAGACCGGCAATGCCGTGCTTGGCCGACACATAGGCCGACTTGAACGGCGAGGCCACCAGCGAATGCGCGGAAGCCGTATTGATGATGCGGCCCCAGCCACGTTTCTTCATGCCGGGTACAGCAGCGCGGATACCATAAAACGCCGACGACAGGTTGATCGCGATGATCGCTTCCCATTTCTCGGGCGGAAACTCCTCGATCGGCGACACGAACTGGATGCCGGCATTGTTGACGAGGACGTCGACCGAGCCGAACGTCGTTTCGCCCAGCGCGATCATGCCGGCGATTTCGGCGGGCTTGGTCATGTCGGCGGGCGAATGAACCGCCTTGACCTTGAAGTCGCTCTCGATCGCGGAACGTTCCTTCTCGATATCGGCGGGCGCGCCCATGCCGTTGAGAACGATATTGGCGCCGGCGCCGGCGAAGGCGCGCGCATATGCCAGTCCGATGCCGCTGGTCGAACCGGTCACAACCGCGGTCTTGCCTGTCAACGTACCCATTTCATCTACTCCTTTTTGCCGTCGAGGGTTTTGGTGCCCTCCCCCGTGAGATCGTAGGTCATCATGGTTTCGCCGGACTGCGGCCGCTCCAGCCAATCTTCGTGACGCATCGACAGATGAACGTCGCGCACGCCCGCGCCCCAGTGTTCGACCATGCCGATGCGTGAAAAATCGTAATCCTTGGAAGACGATTCGTAATTCTTGCTGCGGTAGATCAGGTGCACCACCGTGACCGTGCTTTCCTTGGCGGCAGCGCGCAGGATCTCAACCGATGGATCGTTCTTGAGGTAATCCGGCAATTTCCCGATCAACTCGCGCAGTGCCTTGCGGGCGTTGTGAATCTGCCGGTTCTTGTCGGTATTCATGCGGGTACGGCTGGAAAATCGGATATCTTTCTCGCGCTCGGCGGCCTCGAGCAGCGAACCCGGCAACGGCCCGCGCGCACTGAACAGGTCGACCTGGAAGATCAGGAGATCGCGATTGATTTCTGCATCCAGCACAAAATCGAGCGGCGTGTTGGTTGCGATGCCGCCGTCCCAGAAGTGTTCGCCATCGATGACGATGGACGGGAAGCCCGGCGGCAGCGCGCCGGACGCCATGATATGTTCCGGGCCGATCTTCTTGCCGAGCTTCCTGAATTCGAAATTGTCGAAATATTTGAAATTGCCGGTCGTGACGCTGACCGCACCGACGCTGAGCCGGGTCTTCAGATCGTTGATCCGGTCGAAGTCGACCAGATGCTCCAGCGTTTTTTTAAGTGGCGCGGTATCGTAGTAGCTCTGCGATTGCGGATTGCCCTGTGGCCAAAGCGCCGCCGGCGGAAAGCGCGGCGTGAAGAAACCGGGAACGCCGAACGCGGCGATCAGGGCGGCGCTGGTCTCGTTGAACAAGGAACGCCCGCGGTCGCTTTTCGTGACGGGATTCCAGGGCACGGGTGACGAAACCAGCTCCCAGAATTCCTTCAGGCGCGCCACCCGCTTTTCGCGCGGGTTACCGGCGATGATCGCGGCATTGATGGCGCCGATCGAGATGCCGGCAATCCATTCCGGCTCGAAATCGTGATGGCACAGCGCCTGGTAGGCGCCGGCCTGGTAGGAGCCGAGCGCGCCGCCGCCCTGCAGCACAAGCACACGTTGCGCGTTCGCAGGCGTTGTAGCGGGCGTTGGGTCGGAAGTATCCATGATGACATCAGATCAAATGCGAAAAAGGCCGTTGCACCGTGAGGCCAGTTCGCGATGGCGTCAATCAGCGAGGCTCCCGGGTGGGGGGATCACGCCGAGTTTATCGCGGGTCCGACGATGCAAGAATCAGCGTCCAGAACACCTTGTATTTGGTATTCGGAGCATAGCTTGCCGCGATGCCTAATTTTGTGACACCGTTTTTCAGCATGTTCGCCCGGTGCGGGGGCGAGTCGCGCCAGCCCGAAAACGCCTCGGCCAGCGTATGATATCCGGCGGACACATTTTCCACCGCCAGGGTCGCAGGGTACCCGGACGCACTCAGGCGCTTGGCCAGCGGTCCTTTGACATCATGGTCGAGTTTGTTGCGGCCTGCCATCGTCTGCGACTGCGATTCCGCAAGCTTCATCAGTTCGGGATCGACCGCCACGCCGCCGAGGCCGTTGTTTTCCCGGTACAGCGAGATCATCGAGGCCGCGGCCTGCGGATCGAGCTTGGCGCCGCCATTGGCCATGTTGAGATACATGGTGGGCTGCTCGGGCAGCGGAGCCTCCCCCGCGCAGCCGCCCAGCGCCAAAAACCCGATAATCGCGACCGCCGCGCGCATGATTCGAAATTCCCGCGCGCATGATCCGCCAAAGCGTGAGCGGGTTGGCGATAAGATCATGCGCTCTTTCAATAGTTTAGAGCGCGATCGGACGCAAAACCGGATGCCGCTTTTGCTGATCGCGCTGTGATGAAAGCCGGTTGTTGCATACCAACAGTGGCTGAATGGTGAACGATGGGGGTTAATTCGAGTGTCATTCAGGGGCGAGGCGAAGCCTCGAACCCGGAATCCAGAGATGATCGGAGCGAGCTTCCGGGTTCGCGCTTACGCACGCCCCGGAATGACGAGCTAATATTGGGTGGCCAAAATCCGGTAGCGGCCGGGCTGCGGCCCGACAATCTCGCCGCTCCCAAGTCCCCGATCACGCGGCGCGTCGATCCGATCCGGAAAACCCGCTTTCGCCGGGCTCAGCCGTCCCGACTGTGGCGTTCGTAGAGCTTGACGGCATTGTCCCAGTTGATCGCTTCCATGAAGGCATCGACGTAGCCGCCCGCCTTGGCGCCATAGTCCATGTGATAGGCATGTTCGTACATGTCGAGCGCGATGACCGGTCGCCCGCCCGCAACCGCGTTGGTATGGTCAGCGGCCCATTGATTGACGAGACGTTTGTCGCGGGGCGAATACATCAACAGCACCCAGCCGGAACCGCCGCCCTCCGCCTTGCCCATCGCCGAAAATTCGGCGCGCCAACGTTCGAGGCTGCCGAAATCGCGCGTGATCGCGTCTGCCAGCGAAGCGCGAGCCACGCCGCCGCCGCCGAGGCTGTCGAAGTAGGCCTCGTGCAGGATCATCGAGTTCATCGCAATGAGCTCTTCGCGCTTCAACCCGTTGATGACGAACCCCGGCGCCTTGGAAAAATCCAGTTCGGCGAGTTGTGCTGCAATCGCGGTCAGGCGCTTGACCGCGCCGACGTAGTTGTTTTCGTAGTGACTGATAAGGATCTTTTCGGATATTCCCTTTACCGATTTCGGATCGAGCGAAAACGGCTTGATCTCATACGCCATTGGTTTTGCTCCCGATGGCGCCGCCGCCTGTGCCTGCGCCGGCTGTTCAATCAGCGTCGACGCTGCCGCAACTCCCGCCGCCAGTCCTACGCCATGCAGAAAATCCCGACGTTCGATATCGTGTGTCATCGCTCACGCTCCTGGTTTCTACTGATCGTCGATCGATTCGGTCCCATCGCAATCGCTCCCGAAAGAAAAGGCGCCACGCCGGTGCCGAAGCACGAGAACGTTGAGACCATCGCCCCGCACCCATCGATGCGAACATCGATGGGTGCGGGGCACACGGGTGCGAACAGGGGAGCGGATTTATCGGATGAGATTGGGTTGGCGGCAGACATGTCGCGTCCTTGTGGAACAATCGGACGCGATTCTTTGGCATGTCGCCTCATGAGGAGATCGCTTCCCCATGCGCCAAATACACTCGACGAGGAGCCGGCTTGTCAATCGGATTTGCTCTGGCCGATGACGACCTCTCGCTGTGTTGAAGGCGCCAACAAATGTGACCGGAAGATGATAGGCAACAAGGCGTTTCAGTTCAGTCCTGCGCGGCGAAAATCCGGTAGCGGCGGGGTTGCAGCCCGACAATATCGCCGCTCTGAAGTTCCCGATCCCGGGGCGCGTCGATCTCGATCACGGTCGCGCACTCGCCCGCGCACAAGGCGATTTCCGCGCGCTGGATCGGGCCGAACGACCGGACATGCCGCACCGCGCCCTCCAGCGCGCCGCTGCCGGCCGGCCCGACCTGCATGTCATGGCGGCGGACGAACAGTTTCGATGCGCCGGAAGCCGCACCATTCACCTCGATATTCAGCGGCTTGCCGCCGAGCCGCACGCAGCCGTCGCTGACATTGACCGGCAGCACGATCGACTCGCCGATGAAGCCGTGCACGAACGCGGTTGCGGGATTGTCATAGACTTCGCCGGGCGTGCCGATCTGCTCGATGCGGCCCTTGTCCATCACCACCACCCGGTTGGCGACTTCGAGCGCCTCTTCCTGATCGTGGGTGACGAAGATCGAGGTCACGTTGATTTCGTTATGCAGCGAGCGCAGCCATTGCCGCAGCTCCTTGCGCACCTTGGCATCGAGCGCGCCGAACGGCTCGTCGAGCAGCAGAATGCGCGGCTCGATCGCAAGCGCTCGCGCAAGCGCAATGCGCTGGCGCTGACCGCCGGACAGTTGGCTCGGATAGCGATTGGAAAGCCAGTCGAGTTGCACCAGATCCAGCAACTCCTTGACGCGGGCACGGATACCGGCCTCGTTCTTGCGAACCGCGCGGGGCTGCACCCGCAGGCCGAACGCGACGTTCTCGAACACCGTCATGTGGCGAAACAGCGCGTAATGCTGGAACACGAATCCGACCTGGCGCTCGCCGGCGCCGCGCGCAAGCGCGTCCTCACCGTCGAACGAAACCTCGCCGGAATCAGGCCAGTCGAGCCCCGCGATGATCCGCAGCAGCGTGGTCTTGCCCGAGCCTGACGGCCCCAATAGCGCCAGCAATTCGCCGTTGGCGATTTTGAGATCGACGCCGTCGAGCGCGGCAAAGGCGCCGAATTTCTTTACGATATTTTTGACTTCAATCGCCACTCGGTGATGGTCCTTCGTCCAGATGCCGCTCGAGAATGGTTTTCGCCACCAGTGTGATCAAAGCCAGCATCGCCAGCAGCGATGCGATCGCGAACGACGATACGAATTGGTATTCATTGTAGAGGATTTCAACCAGCAGCGGCATGGTGTTGGTCTCGCCGCGAATGTGGCCGGATACCACTGAGACCGCGCCGAACTCACCCATCGCCCGCGCATTGCACAATAGCACGCCGTACAGCACACCCCATTTGATATTCGGCAGAGTGACGCGAAAGAAGGTCTGCAGGCCCGACGCGCCGAGCGAGATCGCGGCCTCTTCCTCCTGCGTGCCCTGTTCCTGCATCAGCGGTATCAGCGCGCGCGCGACGAACGGAAAAGTCACGAAAATAGTCGCCAGCGCAATGCCGGGCACCGCGAACAGCACATAGACGTCATGGCTTTGCAGCCATGGCCCCCAAAACCCCTGCGCGCCGAACAGCAGCACGAAGACGAGGCCCGAGATCACCGGGCTGACCGAGAACGGCAGATCGATCAGCGAGATCAGGAAAGTCTTGCCGCGAAAGTCGAATTTGGCGATCGCCCAGGCCGCGACCAGCCCGAACACCAGATTGAGGCCGACCGAAATCACCGCGACCATCAGCGTCAGCCTGATCGCCGACAGCGCTTCCGGATCGGACAGTGCGGCGAAATAGGCACCCACCCCCTTGGAAAAGGCCTGCGCGAACACGACCACAAGCGGCAGCACGACGAAGACGGTAAGGAAGATCACGGCAATCGCGATGATGACGCCGCGAATAAATCTGGGCTCGGTGCGCAGATCGTCCCGCGCCGAGCTCAAAGAGGACTGAGACGCGGTCATTGCGAATGTCCCAGGGGCGGCAGTGCGCTCCCTCTCCCATGGAGAGAGGGCTGGGGAGAGGGAGTATGGCCTAACGTTGGGCCGCACCCCCTCACCCGGATCGCCAGCGCGATCCGACCTCTCCCCATGGGAGAGGCGAACCCGATTCGTTGCCGCGGTGGTTCTAAACTCATTCATTGATCAATCTCTAATGCGCGGGGATTCGGGTTTGCGCCCAGCGCTGGATCCGATTGACGGCGAAGATGATCAGGAATGACGCGACCAGCATCACCACGGCGATCGCGGTGGCATCGGCATAGCGGAATTCCGAGAGCCGGATCACGATCAGGAGCGGTGCGATCTCCGAGACATTCGGCAGATTGCCGGCAATGAAGATGACCGAGCCGTACTCGCCGACGGCGCGTGCGAAGGCCAATGCGAATCCGGTCAGCAGCGCCGGGATCAAGCTCGGCAGGATCACCTTGGAGACCGTGTGCCAGCGGTTGGCGCCGAGGCTGGCGGCGGCTTCCTCGATCTCGACGTCAAGATCGATCAGCACCGGCTGCACCGTCCGCACCACAAAGGGAATGCCGATGAAGATCATGGCGACGAAAATGCCGACCGGCGTGAACGCCACCTTGATGCCGAGTTCGGCAAGTGGCGCCCCGAGCCAGCCTTTTTG
>Ga0137415_10003276_pt1 | contig 16083 bp, 16 predicted proteins | sample CZODoug3_1_1_16f_FD_183082 | JGI IMG/M metagenome (GOLD analysis project Ga0137415, IMG submission 183082) | Vadose zone soil fungal communities from Angelo Coast Range Reserve, California, USA - CZODoug3_1_1_16fungal (Hybrid Assembly) | ecosystem: Environmental > Terrestrial > Soil > Vadose...
GATGGCCGCCTCTTCGAGCAATATCACCGCCGGCGCATCTTCCTCGAGGATTCGCCGCGCCGCGGCGACGCCGGTCACGGACGCCACGCGCAGTCCCGCGATACTCGCCTCGAACTCCCGCCGCGCCGCCGCTCACAGCGCCGCATCGTTGCTCACGACCAATATTGTTTGTTCCCGGTTGCCCATGGCCCTACCCATTTCTCGCTGCATTCTTCTTTGCCCCGACTGCGGGCGGCGGCTGATGGTGATCTGTGATGGCCAGCACACCGCGAACTCTCTCCGTCAACTCTTCCACCCGGAAAGGCTTGGCGACATGCGGCAGGTGGTGGCGCTCCAGAAATTCCCGCGTTTGCGCGGCGATGATATCGCCGGTGACGAACAGGAACCGCTCATGCAAGGGATTCCCGGAACGCTCCAGCGATTTATAAAAATGTTGCCCATCGAGACCCGGCATTTTTATGTCGCAGATGACCAGATCGAAGGTCTGCTGCGCTGCGCGGTCCAGGGCTTCGCGGCCATCCAGCAGCACCTCCACCTGCATCCCCTGGTCTTCCAGCACGTCGGCGATTAAGCGCGCCACGGTCGGCTCATCCTCGACAACGAGCACGCGCGCGCCCTTCCCGGTTTCGAAAGCTGGCGCAAATCGATTCTCGTGGCCAGCGGCCTCCGCGGCTTCGGGGAGAAAATTCTGCCGCCCCGGCAGCGGAGAACCCAATGCCTCGTCTTGCGCCGTTTCCGAAGCCGCTGGAAGCTCGATCTGAAAAACCGCGCCGCCCTGCGGCGAGTTCAAAACATGCACTTGTCCGCCATGCTCGCGCACCACGCTCAATACGATGGCCAGCCCCAGGCCGGTCCCCACGCCCGCGGGTTTGGTGGTGAAAAAGGGATCGAAGATGCGCGCGAGAATGGCCTGCGGTATTCCCGGGCCGTTGTCAGCGACTTCCAGCGATACGCGCCTCTCGCCGATTCTGGATGTCCGCAACCGGATCGTTCCGCCCTCCCCTTGCTGTTCGATGGCCTGCCGGGCATTACCCACCATATTCATCAGCACCTGCTGCAGGTGGCCGGGGTCACCCTGCACGAAAGGAAGCGCCGGGTCCAGATCAATCTCCACGCGGATTTTTTCCGCGGCGAGACTGAAGCGCTGGAGGTCCAAAGCGCGATGCACGATTTGATTCAAGGACACCGGGCGGCGCTCCGGGGGCGAGTCCCTGGCGTTCAGGAGCACCCGCCGCAGAATGGTGCTGGCACGCTCCGCCTCCTGATAAATCTGCCGCACTTCCTCGGTCCGCCCGGGGAGATCCTGACGCGCCAGAAGCCGGTGCGCGTAGCCCATGATGGTGGTCAGCGGGTTGCTCAATTCATGCGCGACTCCGCTCACCATCTGCCCGAGCGCCGCGAGCTTTTCGGTCTGCAGGAGTTTCGAATGGAACAGGCGCCGGGCGGTCAGGTCGCGGTAGATTTCCACGCGCCCCAGCAGCCGCCCGATGGGGTCAAGCACGGGCCTTGCGGCCCTCTCGAGGATGCGCGGCGCGGGAAGCATCATTTGCAACTCCTCGCGGAGGCCCCCTGCGATTCCGCGCGCCAGTTCCCGCCAGCGCTCCGCGAAGCGGGCCGGTTCCGGCGAATGAGTTCTCAGGCGCCCGATCAAGCCCTCGAAGGTCTTAAATTTTCCGGACTCCTCCGGCGCGAGACCGACGATCTGTTCGAATCGCGTATTCATCGCGCGGACGTTGCCCTGGGCGTCGAACAGGACAACTCCTTCCTCCAGCCATTCGATGACGTTTTGCAATTCGATTTCCGCATGGCCCACCTGTCCCTCTGATTTGCGGCTATCCAGTGGTTCGAGCAGCATCACCGCGGCCTGACCTTCCACCGGGACGGTCAAGCGCAGCCGCGCCGGTAAGCCGTTGTGCAATTCCGCCCGGGAAAACTCGCTATCGTGCTTTTCCGCCCCACGATCGAGCGCCGCCCGCAACCACGTCACGAGAGGCTCGCGGTCGCGTTCGCGGAAGAGTTCGGCCAAGAACGGTTGCGCTGGAATGGCCGCCGGTTGCCGCTCATTCGTCTTGGCCGCAAGGCCGGTCAGTTCCCTGGCGCCGCGGCTCGCCGCCGTGATTTTCCCAGCCTCATCCAGGAGAAGAAGTGGTTCGCTGATGCCATCCAGCAGCGCCCGCGGCCAGTCCGCAAGCAGCGAGTCCTTTTCCTTTCGCCTTCTCTGGCGGAGCGCGGACGCCGCTAGAACCGCGCGCAATTCCAGGCGGTCAAACGTCGCGAGGGAGACAGCGCTGCCCGGCAGACCCGCTACCAGCGTCCCGAGGAGCTGCCCTTCCGACTCGATAGGAAACGCGACGATGCGAGCCACCGATCCCGGCGCGCGGCCCATCTGTGGCTCACTGCCGATCGCCCGGCGGCCTTCCAGGGCCCGTTGCCATATGTTCGCCAGCGGTTCACTCTCGAGCGCGCGGGTCCACGAGTCGTCCCCGCTGCGCCAGTGAAAGTCGATACGAAAACTTCCGACGGACTTTTCGCGCTGGCCCCGCAATGCGCCGATGGCCGCGAAGGCTGCGCCTGGACCATCTCCGCCTGTCTGCGTACCAGTGCAGCTTTTTACCAGGCTGGAGAGCAACGCCTCCTCGGAACTCGCGGCGGCCTGTTGTGCGAGGTAACGCCGGACTGCGCCGAGGTCGTCCGTTCGCCCCGGGCGATTCTCTGCTCGTCTTCAAGACCGAGGGCCAGCGCCAGTTCCGCGGCGACCGATTCCAGATAAAGGGGGGAGCAAACCGGATGTTTTCCCGCGCTTCCCGCGAGGATGACTCCCTTTAATTGTTCTTTCCTCGCAATGGGAACCCACAACGCATGACGCAGTCCCACCAGCGGTGCGATGATGGGGTTTGCGGGAGAAGCCCCCAGGTCTTGTTCAACAGTTTCTCCGCGAAGAAGGAGTTCCTCCGGGAGCGGAGGTTCCACCGAAAGGCGGGCCCACTCCTGGGGAGTCTCGCGGTTTCCCCTGTCCCACACCATTCCATGAAATCCCGCGAGATTCTCGTTCTGCAGGCTTTCGTTGGCATCGGGCTCGAGCCAGACGCCGACACGGTCCGTGGGTCCGTGCCGCGAGAGCGCCTTCAACGCTTCCTGCAGCAATTCTTGGCGAGAAGCACCGTCCAGGGCGGCGCGCGCCACGCCTCGCCCGCTCGATTCCTTCTCCGCCGTTTTCCCCCAAATCCTCATGTACTAGCCTCGAACCTGCGGCGCTCTCTCTGCGTCTCGGCCGCTGCCGCGCCGGACGCGCCACAGAAGATCAAGACCCTCTCGCCATTGCCCCTTGCATCGGCAGGCCCATCAGGAGTGCCGGCTAGGCTCAATAAATCAATGACTTAGAGAAGCGTAGGGGTGCCAAGAAATTCCATGCCGAGACTTTGTCCGGCGTTCTTCCCAGAATGGTCCGCTGCGGACGAGCGTGACTCGTGACGGTTACTCGCAATCCGTGACCAGCTAAGGATTAGTGATTCAAGGGGCCACCACTGAGGCGCCGCAAAGATAGAAAAACTGGTCGGCTCCGCTCGATATTCAGGGATGTGGGGTCTTGCGGCGGGCCGCCGTGTTCGGCTCAAGGAAGGACTTGAGAACCGCCGATTGGGAGCTTGACCGCATCTGCAATGCAGGTGCCAGCGACGGCAAGTTTAAAAATAAATCTTTACTTCGCCTAAATTGCGGCGTATGGTCCCTCAAGCAAGCAGGCATAGCAGCTAGATACAGAGCTGTTGGCCCTTCTATCAGGTCCTTTCTCTCCCGCCTGACAGCGTCTTAGTTGCTTTGCCTCAATTTGCTAGGCCCTCCCGTGCGACACCTCATTGAGAGAGGAAACAAGAATGCGACTACTAAAGAGACTTTGCGTATGGGTACTTGCCCTAACGGTGCTTATCTTGGTGTCATCAATCGCACGCGCGGATGACGTCACCGACTGGAACCAGCACATGCTTCGCGCCGGCATGGTCGGCGGCACCCCAGCGGTGGTGATGACCCGTGTTGCCGCCATCGTTCAGGCCTCGGTGTTCGATGCCGTCAACGGCGTTGACGGGAAGTACATGCCCGTCCACGTGGCGCCAGCTGCTCCAGCCGGAGCATCGCGCCGCAGCCGTCCAAGCCGCCTACACCGCGCTGCTCGCCCTATATCCGGTGCAAAAAGCTACTTTGGACGCACGTCGTGCCGTCTCGCTGACCGTGATTGCCAGCGATCCGCATGAGACCGCCGCCGGTATCGCCGCCGGTATTGCCTGGGGCACGACCGCTGCGAACGGGATCCTTACATGGCGCGACACGGATGGCTTCACGCCCGCGCCTCCTCCGTTCCTCGGCGGGAGCGCGGTGGGACAATGGCGGCCGACTCCGCCGGCGTTCGCCCCTGGCGTTCAGCCACAATTTGCTTACATGACGCCGTGGGTTCTCAGCACGCAAGCGCAGTTTCGGCCCGGTCCCACGCCAGACCTGACCAGCGCCAAATACGCCACCGATTTCAACGAAACCAAGCGGAAGGGTCGAATTGATAGCACCCTCCGCACCGCCGATGAAACCATCTACGCCTGGTTCTGGCAGATTGGCACCGCCACCTATCTTTGGAACCATACTGCCGACGTGCTCATTGAGCGGCGCGCTCGCGAAGACGACGATGACGACTCCGGCCCCTCGCGCGAGCACCGCTCCTCTTTGCTGGAGAGCGCGCGCATTCTCGCGCTGCTCGATTTGGCTATGGCCGACGCCGCCATCGCTTGCTGGGAAGCGAAATATCGTTACGTCACCTGGCGCCCGGTAACCGCGATTCCCTTGGAGGCCTCCATCGGCAACCCCGGCATTACCGTGAATCCCGGCGATGCCACGTGGATGCCGCTGTTCGCCACGCCGGGGCATCCGGAGTACCCCTCGGCCCACGGTACGATAAGCGGCGCCGCGGCCACGGCCCTTGCTGGCGTCTTCGGTGACAAGACGCATTTCACGATGGACAACGATCTGGCGATCGGCGTCACGCGCTCCTTCCACAGCTTTTCGCAGGCGCTCGAAGAAGTGAAGAACGCGCGCATCGTCGCCGGCATCCACTTCCGCTTCTCCACCGATGCGGGCTCCACGGTAGGCACCGAGGTCGCCAACTGGGTGCTCGACCACGCGCTGCTCCCGGTTAATTGAGGAGCTCGCGCAAGGCAGAAACGCTATTCCGCGCGACCGTTCCGCTGCATGGCGCTGACGCAATAAGAGTAACGACGACAAATTCGGCTTACTCACCACGCGCACGCGGACGGTTAGAGTCGGATACCGGAAAAGTTCTGTAGAAGCTGTGAAGAAACCTCAATTAAGAGTGGACTGAGGATTGAGCGTGAGTTTTTTGAATTTGTGACTTGCTACTTGGCGAGTGTCTCGATCCTCTTCGATGTTCTCTTGCTCTCTCAGGTAACTGCTGGTGTTGTGCGTAGCTTGCTTAGGCGGATCCAAAACTGCAGGTTGTAGGTCAGGCAAGCCCACAGCATTTCCATCTGCACCTTCTTCAGGCCCCGCACATGGAACTGCCGCAGTCCCAGCTTGCTCCACATGTCTGGTAAGCGCGTTACCCAGGCATGTGCGGGGAACTCCCCAAATTAGAACGCTGGCAGTTCTAGCACCGCCCCGTTAGAGTGCCTCACGCCAGGAATATGGCCCGTGACTGTGACCCAGATTTTGGTGGCCGGGGCAACCTCCTCCAAGGCAGAGTAAGCGGTCGCAACGCCGTTGATGCGAGCATTGCCCAGGGACGTTCCATCGGCCAGACGAACGTGGCGGACGGCAACGACTGTACCGTCCTGGCGCATGCGGACGATGGTGTTGTTTCCTCGGTTGGCCACGTAGAAGTCCGACCCTTCGTTCAGCGTGGTGTTGCTGGAGAAGTTGTTGTCGTCGGTCTCAAGAATAACTGGAGCCAGGCCGATCGGCTCGTCGAAAGCCTCCGACCAGATGTGGCGAACACCCGACACTCGGAAGACCACGCCATCGGCAGTAATGTCGAGGACCACGATTCTGTTTTTGAACGGCTCGCTCACATACAGGACCATCGTGGGAGACCAGTTGAGAATCGCGCCCAGCCGCGGCGCGACACCGTGGTTTTGGTTCTCCTGGTCATCATCGTTCCAGCGGCGGTCGGTCAACGGACTAACCGTGCCCGCCGGCGCTAAGCCGTCCAGCCCTTGCAGTGTGTGTTCCTGCACAATGCTGCCATCTGCTTCGATCACAGCGAAGACTGCTTTCTTGGAGCCGTCGGGAGAGGCACCAAGGAACGCCGTTCCCACCGCGCCAGTGTTGAGTCCCCCGGGAATAACCTGTGACGTAGAGGGCGGGAACGACCCACGGTTGGTTAGATTACCCGCGTAGACGCCACCAATGTTCGCATTCGGCGCACCCGCCAGCCCCCATCCCTGGGGATCCAGAATCGTGGACGTGCCAATACCCTCAAGCCCGGTCGGGGCGTTGGCTGGCCACAAGCGCCCGAAGGCCCAGTTGATCGACAGACCCAACGGGTTGCTAGTCCCCGTAAAATCGGCCGTCCTTGCCGCTGGGTTCTTGATGTTGTTCAGGAATAAATCATTATTTGCCGTAAACACCTGTATGCGTCCGTCCAGGGCTGATGCTTGTCCTCCAGCGGAAGCGAAACTTGGGGGAATCACCAGCATGTCACCACGCGGGTCGACCGAGAGGAACGATCCTGGCAATTCGTCGGTCCTCGCTAGCGTTTCTCCAAAATTCGAGCTGCTGCCCACGAGGATGCGCACTGGATCCAGTACCTGTCCGGGCTGCGTGAACGCGGCCAACGCCGGCTTGTCATGGATCGGTCCGCCCGGCAAGAACTGGCCAACAGCGCTGACCGCTGACGCGCCAGGAATGCCCACAGCGACAATCCGTCCTCTGAGAGATTGCTTCTCGCTCTCATCGTCGGCCCTGCCAATCTCCAGGCCGCTGGTCGCCGCGACTGCAAGCAATCCGCCGATCAAAACGAAAACACTCCGACTGCTGGGTCTTTTCATGTGAATGGAACCCCCTTTCCGGTTAGTGATCACTTCGAGGGAAGCGTTGCAGCTGACATTTTTCGTTCAACGAATTCCCGATGGACATCGACGGCCTCGACATCCAGACCAGCCTTCGGGATACCTGCGCCCGTTGGAGCTCAACCTTGCGGCTCGAAGCATTTCGGACCGCTTGAAAATGCGCCGAGCTTGCTCTTGGCAGCCGCCTAAGACAATATGCGAAACGACATTTCCTGCATCAAAAACCATCGTTACAGATCCGGCTAGAGCGGCAGAATCCTCCAGATAGATGGGAAGGTCAAGAAGATTTTAGTGGATGACCAAGCAAAGGATTGGGAGCGCATCGAATTCCGCAGCGACGCGCCTTCTCATTCCATCTCGGGAGTTAGCCTCGGTCCAGATTTGCCTGGCTGCAATGGCAACTCCTGATAAGCATTGACTGCGTCTTGGACGCGTCGCTAGTGCCAGAAACTTGTCCAAACCGATTTGTTGATTCCAAAGAACTTACCAAACAAGTTTCTGGAGAGCCATAACCGCGTCTTTGACGCGTCGCTGGTGCCAGAAACTTGTCTAGAGTCTCCCTCTTTTGCAAATCTGATCCAGGATTCGATTCGGCAAGCTAAGGCCGAAATGCGACATGGAGCTTCGTGCCCGACGATAAGCATGGCTCCGGTACTGGCGATCACTAGTCTGGTGGCAGGGACCTGGAGGTAAAGGCCCTTTGACCCCGTTGGAGAGTTTCTTAAACCGTTCGTCACCGGGCCGAACCGAATCCCTATTTCCAGTAAGGAGAACAGGAATGCGGACAGACAAAAAGCTGTGGCGAAATCGCAAGGCGAGGAAAGAACTGGCGCGGCGGTTGCAATCGGAGAATCCCGGTTTGGAGGTCCTACATCCACACGCCGCGGGAATCGATGTGGGCAATAGTGCTCATTACGTGGCGGTGCGGCCAGACCGTGATCCACAACCGGTGCGGCGGTTTGAGTGCTTCACCGCCGATCTTCATCGCTTGGCTAACTGGTTGCAAAGCTGCGGGGTGAAGACCGTGGCCTTGCAGTCGACAGGCGTATATTGGATTCCCCTGTACGACATTTTGGAAGAACGGGGGTTCGAGGTTTATCTAGTCAACGCGCGGCACACCAAGAATCTGCCGGGACGGAAGAGCGATGTGCAGGAAAGCCAGTGGCTGCTGAAATTACACACCTACGGGTTGTTGAACAATTCGTTCCAACCACCTTCGAAGATTCGAATCCTGCGCACCTACTGGCGGCAGCGGCTACAACACGTCACGGGAGCGGCAACCTGTGTTCAACGAATGCAGAAAGCCCTGACGCAGATGAACATTCAGTTAGCGAATGTGATCAGCGATCTGAGCGGAGTGACTGGGCAGATGATCGTACGGGCCATCGTCGGCGGGGAACGCGACCCGCTGAAGCTCGCGGAACTCAGTCATCCTCGGATTCAGGCCAGCCGAGGGGAGATAGCCAAAAGCCTGGAAGGCAACTGGCGCCAGGAGCTGATCTTTGTGCTGCAACAGGAAATCGAGATGTACGACACCTACCAGCGACGGGTCGCCGAGTGTGACCAGCAATTACAGAAGCAGCTGACTTCTTTTGCCGATACTGTCCTGCCTCCAGTGAACGAAGCACTGCCCCCGAAAAAGAAGAAGAAACAAAACAAGAACAATCCGCACTTCCACCTCGCCGATGAGCTGCAACGCATCACCGGAGTGGATCTGACGCGGATCGACGGCGTCGATGTGATAGTGGCCCAGACGCTTGTCAGTGAAGTGGGACTAGACATGAGCCGATGGAAAACTGAGGCGCACTTCGCTTCGTGGCTGGGACTCTGCCCAGACAACCGCATCAGTGGAGACAAAGTGCTTGCACGAGGGACTCGCCATGTGCTCAACCGTGCGGCCAACGCACTACGCCTGGGGGCCTCGACCTTACTGCGAAGCCAGACCTACCTCGGCGCGCAGTACCGACGCTTGCGCAGCAAGCTCGGCGCCCCGAAAGCCATCACCGCCATGGCTCATCGGCTTGCCCGACTGGTCTATCGAATGTTGAAGTATGGTCAGCAGTACGTCGACAAAGGGGCTGAGTATTACGACCAAAGAAACCGCCAACAACAAATCGAGTTCGTCAGAAAGAAGGCCGCCCAACTCGGCCTACAGGTAACACCAGCCCATGCTTGACACTATCAATTAAGAAGTTTCTGGAGAGGCGACTACACATCCGAGTGAAATAGCGTCGAGGGGATGGTGACTTCCCAGAGCGAGGCTAGTTGTGGGGCTAGATTCCTTTAGGTTGCGACTTCTACAAAAAAAACGGTTGCACAATTCTGGCAAGCCGCTGCCCTAGGCGCGAACGGAGAGTCTGGAGGTAGAGAGTAACCCCTTACCGCTCCCATCTCTATGTCCCGTCGCATCTTGGAGATAGGTGGCATTGGAACGTCGAGCTTGTGCTCCGCGCTTGGCATGAAACGTGCACATCCATCTATTGCGGGCCACTATGTTCAGCCCCTCAGTCCCACTCAGACTTTGCCTCCGATAGGGATGATCGAACTGGACCCGGTGGTCCGCACCAGACATTTCGAGTCGGCCCTACCTGCCGTTTTCCTATAAACACGCGCGTTAGCCCTTACCGTGCCGCGCCATTCTCTGGACCGTGTACAGGAGCAGTTTCCGGTCGTCGGAGTTCATCTTTGCAAGAAGCCGTCTCAACTTCTGAAAGTAGCGAGCGTCGCTACCCCGAAGTGCCCATGTTTGTGACTTACTGCCATTCGAGGCGATTGCAGTTTGGGCCTCGGGCACTTCGTTGCCATCGTACATGAGGTGGTAGAGCGGAAGTTCCAGCGCGCGCGCCATTTTCTCCAGCGTTTCGATGGCGGGAACGGTATGACCATTCTCCACGCGGGAAATGTAACAGCGGAGCAGGCCCGTGCGCTTTTCGATGTCGCCTTGGGAGAGTTTCTTGTCTTCGCGGAGTGCGCGAAGGCGGTCGCCAATTATCATGGCGGGATTATTACATTGAGCGAAATGTAATGCAAGTTTCCTACCGCTTGACTGCCTTACCCAACAAGAGTATATATGTTGCAGTAATTCTCCCTAAGACGAAGCCGCAAAAGGAAAGGTCAGTGCGATATTTACGGCTCATCGCAGCTACGGTGCTTGGGCTCTTCCTCCTCAGCGGGCCTGCGTCCGGTCCTGCGCCGCGAACGACTTCCACAACCCAAGACAGTACGCAGAAGAAGGAAATCAGAGTATGGGTGAATACCAAAAGCGGCATTTACCATTGTCCTGGCACTCGCTGGTACGGAGCAACGAAACAGGGCAAGTATATGAGCGAATGTGAAGCACTGAAGGCTGGTTACAGGGCGGCCTATTACCGTCCCTGCGGGTCAGACTGCAAGTAATGCAGATGGCTTGGCAGGAGTAAGCCCATTCGAGGAGACCTCATGCAAAAACGAAAATCACTTGCCGTAGCTGCGTTACTTCTTTTGCTTTTGGAATTGCCTGCGTGGGCTGGCTTGGGAAAAACCAAGACCATGTACGTTGGTGGAACGGTGACGGCGATAAAGGAAGGAACCGAAGGTGCCTCTTCCACGAAGGACGAGAAAGTGTTCGTCTTTGAGTATAGCGGAGGAAAGTTGACAATCCCTTACACCCAGATCAACGATCTTGAGTACGGACAAAAGGCAGGACGGCGGCTCGGCCTTGCGTTGGCTGTTTCACCTTGGCTGCTTCTATCCCATAAGAGAAAGCATTTCCTAACAGTTGGATTCAAGGACGAGAACGACAAGCAACAAGCTGCTGTCCTTGAGTTGGGTAAAGACATTGTTCGTGTCACCATCGCTAGTATTGAAGCTCGCACGGGCCGCAAAGTCGAATACCAAGACGAGGAGGCAAGAAAAAGTGGAGTGGGCAATTAGAACGATTACTCTCGGCTCGCGGTTCCTTGCGTTCGGCCTCGGCTTCGCTGTGACTGGAACTGGTGTTGTATCTGCGAATCACGCCCAAGCGCAGCAAGCGCAGGTTCAATCGGGCCAGACGCAGCAACCTCACGCCAATCCAGAGCCGAAGTTGGAACCGGATGTCGCAGTCAAGCTACTGAAGGTGAAACGCATTTATGTAGACTCGTTCGGAGATGACGCCGCCTCCAAACAACTCCAAGCGATGGTAATCAACGCTCTCGTTGAGTCGAAGAAATTCATCATTACTGAGAACAAAGACAAAGCGGACGCGGTTCTGAGGGGGGCGGCGCTTGAGAAAACCTCGCAGGAACTTCACGCCAGTGGAGACAGTACATCCGTCGGGGCGGCGGCTGGCGCTCACAGTGGGTCAGTCAGTGGGTCCGTCGCAAACGGGAACGGGTCGGTCTCTGGGTCATCGGGCGGAGGATTCATTGCCCGTCACATGGGTACCTCGGATTCGGTTGCATCTACGGAAACCATAAATGATGCCCGCGTGGCCGTGCGTCTTGTTGCCTCCGACGGCGATGTAATCTGGGCGACCACCAAGGAAAGCAAAGGTGCGAAGTACAAAGGTGCGAGTGCAGACGTGGCCGACATGATCGTGGTCCAACTCTTACGCGACTTAGAGAAGCTCGGTTCGGCCAGCAAATAAACTGCCAATTCTTCGCGCTCGACACGCCTGCTGATAATAGGATTTTAACTAATGCTTGGAGCTAGGAGCTTCTATGAAACGCCTTCGATTACTGGCCCTGATTCTCGCGCTGCTTCTGTCCGTTGGCACATCCTTTGCCCAACGTCACAGTTCCAGTCGCCCTTACTACGGAGGTAGTAAGCACAGTAACTCGCACGGAGGGCATTATCAGGGCCAGCGAAACTCTCACCACAAAGGCGGGCACTATAAGAACCCCAAGACACATGACCGTTACGGTAAGCACAAGCCGTAGCGGACCAAAATTTCATCCACATTTTATAGGAACGTAACCAGCGGACGCAGATGTTCGGGCATTGCATCCCGCAACTGCTCAAAGTCCTTTTGGTTCACAAAGCCCTTGCGTGCTTTCGATTGCGAACGCAACCGGGAGCGGAGAACAATCGGACCGCAACTCCACTAAGGAATGCTGGCCTATCTTTCTCAGCCAGACGCGAAAGAAGGGCACATAGTAGGTTGTAATTCGTGCTTTTGAATCTGTACCACGTAGGATTCTCGACGATCTGCCGAGGGCGCTGGTTTCTCTCGGTGTGCAGATTTATGGTCCTGCTAGAGAGACGAGGGCTTGCGTAGCATTATCGGTGGCTTGCGGATCACACACATAGATGACGGTAGGAGAGACGCGCTCCTCGTCTAAGATTTGATTTGCCTTGCTGAGAGCTTCTCGCAGTTCCATAGCCGTGCCGGGAGGTTTCAAAGACTCATCACCCCGCTCCTGGCGTATTTTACCACGCAGCGAATGGAAGGCGAATACAGAATCGAGTGGCTGAAAGCCGGGGGGATTAGTTGAGAAAGAGTCTCTCAAACACCTCGAAAAAGTTCAGAGAGCGAAATCTTGAAGGTTAGAGCGATCTTCTCAATGTTTACCATTGAAAGGTTGCGCTCGCCTCGTTCGATACCTCCGATGTATGTCCGGTCCAGTCCGCAGAGATCGGCGAACTCCTCCTGCGACACACCTAGCTTTTGCCTTCGCTGGCGCACGGCTCTGCCAAACCGGATTCGAACATCTAGCGGACTCACGGTGGGTCATATTTGGCAACCGCACCGTTGATACGTCCACGGACTATCAGTATCATCACAGCATTGGGGTGAGACTGACATGCTGCACATTCTGCTTCTGATTGTTGGTGGCATGATCCTGACAGGTTTGCTCAGCGGCATTCTTGAGCAACTGGGGCTGAGGAACCATTATTGGGCTGTCTTGCTCGCGGCGGTTTGTGTGTATGCTACGGCCTGGACTCACACGTGGAAGCGCCTTCTGATTGCATTGGTACTGGCGCTGGTATTCGTAGGGTTGAGACGCGATTTGGAAATCAGAGCCAAGCGAAAGAGTCAAAAGTCCATTCCTGAGTCTTAACGTCAATTCTGGGGGCAAAGCCACATGGATGCGCCAACTGTCCTCGTTGTTCACACCGACCAAAAATTCGCGGACCTACTAGTGTTTGTACTCGAACATTGTGGTTTCCACGCCTTGGCTCTTACGAATGCAGTGGACGCGATTGAGCATGTTGAGAACCTGGACTTTGATGTGGCTGTGGTGAGCAAGGAGATGCCCTCTGCCCTCCCTGAATTGCTGTTCCAGGCGAATAGAGAGAACTGGCTGGAAATCCTAATGCTGAACTCGCCCCCTGGCGATGTCCAGGACTTCATTCAGGCCGTTAGCGAGGCCGCCGAGGATAGAAGGTGGATGTGTTACCTCGTAGCGGAGGCTTGGTATGAGGCCGATTTTGGCGTTGCAGGCCGACCGAAGAATTGGAGAGAACGATGCGAGCAAGCCGAATTGCGGGGCGGGCCCAACTCTTACGAGGAACTACGCGCAAGAGTCCTCTCGCAAGGCGTTTTATAGCTGCGCTCCGCAATGTGGACAGCGGCGCGGCTGCTGGTGAAGAATAGCGTTAGCCATCTTCGCCTGTTCCTTGTAGTCGTTTCCTCGATACCAAAGATAAATAGTGAGCGCCACCCAAAAAAGTCCAAAGAATCCTCGCCATTCTCGGATAAGTCCAAGGGCTGCGAGCTTCGTAAGATACCACGCCTCATAAGTGAGGACGGCGAACGGTGGAACGGCAAACAGGAGCAACCATTTATTCTGACGGAGCGAGGCCCAGCTTCTTATCTCACCTATCGCAGCCAAGCAAACAGCCGTTAGCGCAAACCAACCAACGAAACGAAGGTCTCCAGGGTCTCCAGCCCATCGCAACAGAGACGGCGGAAGGAACGCTAACGAAGTGAAGAGAATAGCAACTGCCCCAATGACGTACGCCTGAAAGCGTTCAGATGGCTTCATTCTTTCCCCCCTTCCGAATTTGATTTTGCCTGTGTTTCTTGAGCTAGCTGTTGGGAACCAGTGATGGTGGTCTTCATACCAGAAATTTCGAGTTCTGAAAAATCTGTCTTTACTAAAGAATTATTATTCCGGTCGCGCAGGTCGTGGACGAATCTCATTACCCATCCCGCACGCGAGGCAAAACGCAAAGGTGGATGGGGCGAAGTGTGCCAACTACGACTGTGAACTGCCGTTAGCGGAACGGCTAGTCAAGTTTTTCTGCTTTGAATCCAACACGTTAAAGAGGGAGTTGCATAGTCGTTGCATGCTATGGCCGAAAACGCGATTAAATCTGAGGATATTCTGACGCCTGTCGATCTGGCGAAACGCCTACAAGTCAAGGTGTCTTGGGTTTATCGGCACACGGAAAAGGGTTGCCGTAATCCCCTTCCCGTCCTGCGATGCGATGGGTACTTGCGCTTTTGCTGGCCGGATGTTTGTGAATGGCTGCGCGGCGGGTAACTTTGCTCTTGACAGGCCGTATTTTCCGTAGGACAGTAATTCGCCATGACAGCGAAACGAGGCCGACCAAAGAAACCCGCAACGCAGAGGCTCTCCAAGATTCTGCGACATCGTTTGACGCGGGCCGAGTACCGCAAGCTGTGTGCGGATGCCAAGAGAGCCGGGCTGTCCGTTTCCGAGTACGCACGAAAGAAACTACTGCGATAGAAGGCAATCGCAGGGGAGGGCTGTGAGCATGAGAGAGCAAAGCGGCTACGTATTCCACAAGGGTACGAGTTGGTTTGTGCGGTATTACGATACGGACGCCACAGGCAAGCGAATCCAGAAATGCGAGAAACTGCCAGTGGCCTGCGGCGGGGAGTATCGCACACGGCGCAGCATTCAGCCGTTCATTGACGAAATTCTAGCGCCGCTCAATTCCGGCCTGCTCAACCCGCAAGCGACCATGCTGGTAACTGAATTTGTCGATACGATTTATCTGCCCGAACATGTCGAAAAGAAACTGCGCCCGGCAACACGCAAGCAGTACAAGGACGTGTGGCGCAACCATCTGATAAACCGCATGGGCAAGCTCACGCTGCGGAGTTTCCGGACGGTCCACGGCGAGCAGATGCTTGCGGACATAGCGGCCAAGGCCAGCTTGGGCCGTAGTTCGCTGCGCCACTGCAAGGCTTTTCTCTCCGGGTGTTTCAAGCAAGCGAAGCGGCTAGGAATCCTCGACGGCCTAAACCCCATTCAGGATACGAGTATTCCGAACGTGCCAGAGCCGGAAGCGGACACCTACGCCTATTCCCTCTCGGAAATTAAGTCCATACTCGCCGTTCTCCCCGAGCCTGCCCGTACAATCGTGCTCACGGCTGCATTCACTGGACTCCGCAAGTCTGAATTGCGCGGCCTAATCTGGGCGAGCTACAACGGCGAGCAATTGAGCGTAGACCGTAGCGTGTGGAACAGCACGGTAAGCGAACCCAAAACAAAGCGCAGCCGCTCGCCTATTCCTGTTGTCCGTCCGCTGGCCGAAGCCCTAGAGTCTCACAGGCTCCGCGCTGGCAAGTTGGCGCAACCTAATCTGCCGATCTTCCAGGCGGGAAACGGCCAGCCGCTAAACCTAGACAATATCGTGCGCCGTGTCATCATGCCTGCGCTCTCGCCTTGTGCGATCTGCCGTGAGCAGGAATCAGAACACAACCCAGCGACCGGACACGCATTCGAGCGCGACAAGAATCTTCCGCTCTGGCACGGCTGGCACGCTTTCCGTCGCGGACTCGCAACTAATCTGCACACGCTAGGCGTTGCGGACAAAGACATACAGGCGATCTTGCGCCATTCCACAATCGGCCTAACGCAAAACGTCTACATCAAATCCGTGAACGAGTCGCAAGTTTCCGCGCTCGATTCGCTCTCGGAAAAGTTCGAAATATGCAACGCCAATGCAACGAATCCTACACGGGTTATTCAGTGACCGTCGCAAGCCATTGAACTACAAGGGGATGTTGGAGCCGAGAGTGGGAGTTGAACCCACGACCTGCCGATTACGAATCGGCTGCTCTACCACTGAGCTACCTCGGCCC
>Ga0137415_10003277_pt1 | contig 16078 bp, 14 predicted proteins | sample CZODoug3_1_1_16f_FD_183082 | JGI IMG/M metagenome (GOLD analysis project Ga0137415, IMG submission 183082) | Vadose zone soil fungal communities from Angelo Coast Range Reserve, California, USA - CZODoug3_1_1_16fungal (Hybrid Assembly) | ecosystem: Environmental > Terrestrial > Soil > Vadose...
TGTCCCTGGACGGCGTGATTCCGTGGTGGGAGTCGGCGATGCGAGAACTCAACCAAGCCCTGGGCGCCGCGGGGCAGGCGTCGGTCGGCCCGCCCGGCGGACTGTTCGCGCACGCTCTGTTCGCCGACGAGCAGGGCCAGGCGAGCGTCTGGCTCCCAGTCAATCGCCCGGTGCCCGAGTCCAGGCGGGTACGAATGGCCCAGATCCCGGCTGGCTTGTTCGCGGTCGCAGTCCACGACGGCCCCGACAGCCGGATCGATGAAACCTATGCCGCGCTGGGCACCTACGTCGCCGAGCGCGGCATCGGCGCCGATGGGCCGGTGCGGGAACGCTATCTCGCCGGGGCGCTCGACGATCCCGCTCCGCTGATCACCGAGATCGCCTGGCCCGTCACCACGCCCAACTAGCCGCCAAAACGACGATCCCTCAAGGACCTTCGAGCTCGATCCAGTAACGCCGGGCGGGGCGAACTTGGTGTCGCGGATGCTCTCGAAGATCCCACCGCACCGCTCGATCGTCTTCGCCGGATCCGATTGGTCGACCAGCCGGACCAGCCAGGCCTCGAACCCCGCTGGCGAGTCCGCGTCGTCGGACGCGCCCAGCCCGAAACCGTCCTCGTGCAGACCGGGGCCCCACTCCGCGTGCGCCTCGAGCCAGGCAGTGTGCAGGCTGGAGGTGGGCGCGATCAGATACTGGCTCAATGGTTGCTCGGTGAGGTTGCCCGCTCCTTCGACGGCGCGGACAACGCATCTGTCAACAATGCGACCAGCGCTTCGTGCTGCACGTCGGCCGATGACCACACTTGCTCATCCGAGCCGTCCAACGCTCTGGCCGCCAACCCAGCCTTGCTGTCGATCAACTCGGCGATCCTGCTGTCGATGGTCTGCGCGGCGATGATGCGCCACGCGGTGACGGGTTCGGTCTGACCGATGCGGTGACTGCGGTCGATGGCCTGGGTCTGCTCGGCGTCGGTCCAGGACAGCTCGGCCAGCACGATGTTGGAGGCGACCTGCAGGTTGATGCCCACGCCGGCCGCTGTCAGGGAGCAGACCGCAATGGCGACGTCCGGATCGTTCACGAAGGCGTCGATGTTCCTCTGCCGCGACGTCGGCGTCTGGTCGCCTCGGATCGACGAGAAGCGGATCCCCTGCTTGGCAAAGGCCTCCTGCGCGACGTCCATGACGTCGATGTGCTTGGCGAAGAAGACCACCTTGCCGGCGCTTCGCGCGAGCTGGGCCGCGTAGTCGGCGGCGAGGCCGGCCTTCGCCTGACCGATGCGTCGCATCATGCTGAACACGTTCTCGCCGGTCGCCGTCGTGCTCGTATCCTTCTGCTCCGACGTGGCCACCTTGCGCACGAGGTCGTGGTCGATGCCCTCGGTGACACCGGTCCGACGGTTCGCCAGTGCGGTCTCGTACCGCGACACCAGCCGGCGAGCGAGGTCGCGCTCCGCTGCCCGGATCGAACGGCCGACCTTCTCGTCGAGCTCGACGGGCAGGTCGGCGGTGCGGCGGGCGGGGATGTCGGCCGCCACATCGACCTTGCGGCGGCGGACGATGCCGAGGTCGATCACGCACTGGCGAGCAGCGGAGTGGAACTCTGGATCCGCGGGGGTCAGGCCGGTCTCCTCGAGAGAGTCCATCAACTCGGCGAGCGGCTCGGTCTCGTCGATCCAGCCGAGGAACTGCCAGATGGCCCGGAAGTCGTCGATGTCGTTGATCAGCGGGGTGCCGGTGAGGGCCATCAGCAAGGGGCGCGGGGTGCGGAACCGGATGCGCTTGGAGAGATCCAAGACGTGCTGGGAGCGTTGGGAGGTCTTGTTCTTGATGAAGTGCGCCTCGTCGACGACCATGCCGCGGAAGCCGAACTCGCCGAACCACCCCACGTGGCGGTCGAGCACCTCGTAGTTGACCACGACGATGTCGGCGAAGCCGTCGACCGTGTCACCGTTGCCGTGGACCGCGGTGGCCTTGCGGTTGGGTGTCCACAGGCCGGCCTCGCGCACCCAGTTGGTCTTGACGACGCTCGGCACGACCACCAGCAGCGGGTAGGCATTCGCCGCCTCCGCAGCGAGTAGCGCCTGAGCTGTCTTGCCCAGGCCCGGCTCGTCGGCGAGCAGGAAGGTCCGGTGGCCGGCCGCGGCCGCGGCGACCAGCTGCGCCTGGTGGGGCATCAGCTCCCGATTTCCTGGCAGGCGTAGCGGGGCCGGTGCCGGAAGGGCCATGCACGCCGGGGCCCCGCTATCAGCGCGTTCGAAGGAGCTGAGCAGCGGGTTGAGCAGCTCCCATCCGGCCAGGCGGCGCGGACGAACCGTGCTCGGCGCGGGCGACGAGAAGTCGGGGGCGAGGAACGGGTTGGCCAGCTGTCGAGAGACGACCGACTGGGGCACGACCCGACGTTCGGTGCTGACCGAAGTGGCCGCAGGCTCCGTCGGCGCGGTCTCCTCAGGAGCAGGTTCGATACCTATCGTCTTCAGCATGTCCCGCTTGAGCGACCTGGCCGCGTCGGAGACGACGGCATCCTCCGCGAGGAGCGCGAGGAGCGCGGGGTCGCGCACGGCGGTCTTCGCGAGGATCGTCGCGATCCCGTCCAGGCGCTTCAGCTGCTCGGTCCGACGGGTCTGGCTACCGGTGCGCTCCCCCTGAACTCGGGCGTGCTCCTCGCGCACGATCAGTGCGACGACCTGGAACTTCGTGCGCACCGCGGGCGTCACGCGGCGACGCTCGACAGCTGCCTCCACCTCACGGACGGCGCGGGCGAGCACCGACATGACGTCCTCGGGGGTAGGGACGCGTCGCTGCTTTCGCGAAGCGGTACGGCGAGCGTCCACCTGACGCCGGCCTGGTCGAGCCACAGGCTCCTCCTCTGCGCGCCCGGCACGGTGGCCGAGCGAGAATTCCGCACACCTACCCGCGGTCGGACGACGGATGGTCGCCCGGAGAGCCCCGGGCGCCACGTCCGAGACGCCGCTGGCCCGCCGAACTCCGCGAGATCGACACTGCGGGACCCGGCCGGCCGCCCACTACGGACGCGCCCCGAGCCGCCAGTTGACGAACGGAGCGACGGCCGCGCACGCGAAGTCGCCGCAAACAAAGCTGCGAACCACCTCGCTGGGGGCGGTGCATCCCCATACTAGCGCCGGTCGGTCCGCACCGTGCTTAGGCGCGATCACCGTCACTCCCCGCGTCCGCTACGCACTGCAGGCCCACCCCAAGCCGCAGGTCAGCGCGTCTATGGCGGGCGGTGCCCCGCCGTGGGACCAGCGGTACAGGCCCCACTCAGTCCAGGTAGTCGCGCAGCACCTGGGACCGGGAGGGGTGGCGCAGCTTGGACATCGTCTTCGACTCGATCTGACGGATGCGCTCGCGCGTCACGCCGTAGACCTGGCCGATCTCGTCCAGGGTGCGGGGCTGGCCGTCGGTGAGACCGAAGCGCAGCTTGACGACACCGGCCTCGCGCTCGGACAGGGTTTGCAGCACCGACTGCAGCTGATCCTGCAGCAGCGTGAACGACACCGCGTCGACGGCAACTACAGCCTCGCTGTCTTCGATGAAGTCACCGAGCTGCGAGTCGCCTTCGTCGCCGATGGTCTGGTCCAGCGAGATCGGCTCGCGCGCGTACTGCTGGATCTCCAGAACCTTGTCCGGGGTGATGTCCATTTCCTTGGCGAGCTCTTCGGGAGTCGGCTCGCGGCCGAGATCCTGCAGCAGCTCACGCTGGATGCGGCCCAGCTTGTTGATGACCTCGACCATGTGCACCGGGATGCGGATGGTGCGCGCCTGGTCGGCCATGGCGCGGGTGATGGCCTGCCGGATCCACCAGGTGGCATACGTCGAGAACTTGTAGCCCTTGGTGTAGTCGAACTTCTCGACGGCACGGATCAGACCCAGGTTGCCTTCCTGGATCAGGTCGAGGAACGCCATGCCGCGACCGGTGTAGCGCTTGGCCAGCGAGACGACCAGGCGCAGGTTCGCCTCGAGGAGGTGGTTCTTGGCCCGCTCGCCGTCACGGACGATCCACCGCAGGTCGCGGCGCATCTGCGTCACGAGCTTCTCGGCCGTCTCCTCGGCCTGGCGCAACCGCTCGGCCGAGTAGAGACCGGCCTCGATGCGCTTGGCTAGATCGACCTCCTCCTCGGCGTTGAGCAGTGCGACCTTGCCGATCTGCTTGAGGTAGGCCCGCACCGAGTCCGCGGACGCGGTCATCTCCGCGTCCTTGCGGGCCTGACGCAGCGCCTCGGACTCTTCCTCGTCGTCCCACGCGAACTCGGAGGACTCGCCCTCGACCTCCGCGTCGGCCGGACCCTCGGGCTCGGCTTCCTCGCCGGCGACCGCGGCTGGGTCGACCTTCGCGTCGGCGGCGGCCGGATCGAGCGCTGCCGCCTCGTCCTTGCCGGCCTTCTTCGGCGCCGCCTTCTCGGCCGTCTTGGTGGCCTTGGCGGCTGCTGGTCTCGCGGTCGCCGCCTTGGCCGGTGCCTTCGCGGCCTTGGCGGTCTTCGGACTCGCCGGCGCCGTCTTGTCGGCTACCGGGGCCGTGACCTTGCGTGTCGCGGTAGCGGCCGCGACAGTGCGCGCCTGCTCGCCGGAGAGTTCCTGATCCGTTGCCGGGGTAGTGCTGCTCGCGCCCACAAACGCCCTTTCACCTGATGCGCGAAAGGACCGTGTCCTTCGCGCGGAATTGCTCCGCTGCCGCGGAGGGAAGAGGCGGGTCAGCTCGCCGTCTGTTGGTTGCCTCAGAACTCGAGTCCAGTACGTGCGCAGTGACCTGAAGAATATTGTAGCCGCGTCCGCCAAATCGGCGGCGACCGAGGGTTAGGCGTTTCGCTAGTCGCTGCGCCGCTCCACGGCGGCCATGGCGGCGCCCACGATGCCGGCGTTGTTGAGCAGTTGGGCCGGCTTGACGGGTGTGTGCAGTTCCAGGTGCGGGACCCACTTGTCGGCGTCCTTGCTCACCCCTCCACCAACGACGAACAAGTCGGGCGTAAACAGCCTCTCGACGTGTGCCATGTACCTCTCGACCCGCTTGGCCCATCGCTTGTACGGCATCTTCTCTCGATCCCGCACCGATGCCGCGGCGCGCGTCTCGGCGTCGTGACCGTCGAGCTCGAGGTGGCCGAGCTCGGTGTTGGGGACGAGCTTGCCGTCGACGAGCAGCGCGCTACCTATACCGGTGCCGAACGTCAGCAGGATGACGACGCCCGCGATGTCCTTCGCCGCCCCGAAGCGGGCCTCGGCGATGCCGGCGGCGTCAGCGTCGTTGAGGACGATGATCTCCTCGCCGGTGGCCTTGGTGAAGACGGCGTCGACGTCCGTCCCGATCCAGCTGTGGTCGACGTTCGCCGCGGACCGGGCCACGCCGTGCTGGATCACGGCCGGGAAGGTGGCCCCGACATCACCGTGCCACTCGGCCTGCTTCACGAGCTGCGCCACGACGGCAGCGACGGAGTCCGGCGTGGACGGCTGCGGCGTCGGGATGCGGACGCGCTCGGTCGCCAGCTCGCCGGTCGCCGTATGCACGATCGCGCCCTTGATGCCCGAGCCGCCGATGTCGATGCCGAACGCCTGATCAGGTCGATCGACCACGTCAGTCCCCAATCCGTAGAGCGCTTCGCGCGTACCCTATCGCCGCGCATGTGGTGCGATGGGTCAGTGACACCGTTGCCGCCTACGACCACCCTCACCGAGCTGGCCACCCAACTGGCCCTGGGCGCCGGCGAGCTCATTCGAACCCACCGTCACGATCACTTCGCGATCGACACGAAGAGCACGCCGACCGACGTCGTCACCGAGGTCGATCGCACGGTCGAGGCCTATATCAGGGGCGAGCTCGCCCGGCAGCGCCCCGACGATGCCGTGGTCGGCGAGGAGGCCGACGACCGCGAGGGCACCAGCGGGGTTCGGTGGTTCGTCGATCCGATCGACGGGACGGTGAACTTCGTCCTCGGTCTACCGCAGTACGCCGTCTCGATCGCCGCGGAACTCGACGGCCGCATCGTCGCCGGCTGCGTGCACAACCCGATCTCGGGGGAGCTGTTCCACGCGTCGCTCGGCGGGGGAGCCTTCGCCGGCGACGAGCGCCTGGGCGGTCCGCGTCAGGTGGCGCTGGCCCGCGCGGTGGTCGGAACCGGGTTCGGATACGACGCCGCTCGCCGGGCCCGGCAGGTCGCGGTGGTCGCCACGCTGCTGCCCCGCATCGGTGACATCCGCCGGATCGGCTCGGCGGCGCTCGACCTGTGCGCGGTCGCCGCCGGACGTCTGGACGCCTACTTCGAGGTCGGGCTCAATCCCTGGGACTGGTCCGCGGGCGTGCTCATCGCTAGTGAGGCAGGCGCCACCGTGTCTGGCCTACGGGGCCGCCCGCCGAGCGGGACTATGACTGCAGTCGCCGGTCCCGGCCTGGCCCCGGAGCTGTTCGCGCTGTTGGAGGAGCTAGGTGCCGACGACGTCTAACAGGACTTCGTGCCCGACGGTGTGGGTGTCGGCGTCGCGGCGAGATGGCCGGCCTTGGCCGGCAGCTGGGTGACGTTCTGGCTGGTCATCGTCTTCTTGGCCTGGGCGGTGGTGGCTACCGCCTTGAACTTCGTGCCCAGCGCGACGACGACCTGGCTGTCGGTGCGCGTCGTCGGTACCAGGGTGGCCCCCGGCAGGTAGAACGAGAGCAATGTCGCGGACTGAGCGCCCTTGGTGCCGTAACGGATCTCCGCCACCCCGTTGACGACCACGTTGGGGTCGTCGTTCCCGTAGCCGGTGACGTGGAAGCCCAGCTTGCCCATCGAGGTCGCGACCGTTCGGGCGAGATGGAGCCGATCGGTCGAGTTGAGGACGTTCACGCTCACGCCGCTCGGCTGCGGCACCACCTTGCTCGAGGTGGACTGACACGTGGTTTCCGCTTTCGGGCTTCCTGAATCGGACCGGTGTATCACCCGCCACCAGACCAGGGCGGTCAGCAGCGACAGGCCCAACAAGAAGATCAAGGCAGGCAACGGACGCCGCGCGGACACGCGCTCCATCGTGACCTCCCCGATCGCGAGAATCTGGCTGACCCGGTACCCGACGGCATCGGCGGACGCCGGTCAGGAAGTGGCTGTGAGCCTATCTCTTCGAGGTCCCGGGAATGTGAAGGCGTGTCCTGTCGTTTGCGGCGACTGCTAGCGCGGTACCGTTCCGCGGCGCCGTCCGCACAGGTGCGGAGGGCGCCCCGCACATCGGTGCACGTCCCGGGGCACAAATTCGGGGGTCTGGACGTTGCACCCCGCGCCGGCAGCGACGCCGACGTCACAGTGGCTGAGCAGGAGCTGTGACTCGGGAAAATACGTTGCCCGCACTGACGAGAATTCAGCGGCGAGCTGATCGAGGAGTTGACGGCCGATGGCCACCGATTACGACGCCCCGCGACGGGGTGATGTCGACGAGCTGAGCGAGGACTCGCTCGACGAACTGAAGGCACGCCGGGCCGAGGCGCAATCCGGCACGATCGACATCGACGAGACAGAGCTCAACGAGGCGCTCGAGCTGCCCGGGGCGGACCTTTCCAACCTGTCCGGTGAAGAGCTCACGGTGCGGGTCTTGCCGAAGCAGGACGACGAGTTCACCTGCTCGCGATGCTTCCTGGTCCACCACCGCAGCCGGCTGGCGCGCGAGAAGAATGGTGAATACATCTGCCGGGACTGCGCCTGAGGGTGGGCTACAACGCGGGCGCGAGCGTGACACCGCCGTCGATGACCAGGGTCTGGCCGGTTATCCAGGCGGCATCCGACGAGGCGAGGAACGCAACGGCGCCGGCGATGTCCTCGGGCTCACCCAGGCGCCCCAACGGATAGCGGGCGACCGTTTCGGCCTCGTGGCCCTCGTAGAGCGCCGCGGCAAAGCGCGTCTTGACCACGGCCGGCGCCACCGCGTTGACCCGCACATTCGGCGCCAGCTCGGCGGCCAGCTGGGTCGTCAGCCCGATGAGCGCCGCCTTGCTCGTGCCGTAGTACCCGATGCCCGGCGACGGGTGCAGTCCGGCGACCGACGCGATGTTGACGACGGCGCCCGGCGTGTCGGCGCCGAGGCCGGCCGTTCGGGCCTCGCGGATCCATCGCAGGGCGGCCAGCACGTTGACATCCATGATCTTGCGCGCCGCGCCGTCGTCGAGTTCGGTGAGCGGGCCGTACGCCGGGTTGATGCCCGTGTTATTGATCACAGCGTCGAGCCGCCCGAACGTCTGCACGGCGGTCCGGACAGCCTCGGCCTGGTGCTCGGGGTCATCGCCCCGCCCGGCCACGGATACCGCGAACGCTTCTCCGCCCAGACCCTCGACGGCCGCCGCGAGCCCCTCGGGTTTGCGCGCCGTGATGCAGACGCGGGCTCCCTCGGCGACCAGCCGCTGCGCTATCGCCAGACCGATGCCGCGACTGGCACCGGTGATCAGAGCGACCTGACCTTCGAAGCGGGATCCGTGAGTCACCCGCAGGACGTTACCGAGTGCGCTCCAGCGCGGCGATGACCCGGTCGGGATGCCGGCTGCTGATCACCCAGTACGGAGCCGGATCGTCCGGGTCGTCGAGCCAGAGCTGCACGCCCGGTCCGATCCACGGCCGGATCGAGATGAAAGCCTCGGGATCGCCCTCACGACCCACGACGCGGCGCAGCGTCCTCATGTCGAGGGCGACCCAGCCGCTGATGAAGCGCAGGGGCAGGTGCGCGCCGCGGATGTACAGCTCGCCGTCGGCGATCTCGAGCTCGCCGCGTCCGGCCGCCCAGACGATCACCACCGACAGAGGCAGCATCGTCCCGAACGGGATCCAGTCGGTGAGGCTCAGCCCGCTGACGTGAAACTCCGCGGCGAGCAACCCCGCGATGGCGAGGCCCACCGGATACCACCACCAGGGCGTACCCAGCCGCTCGCGGTAGATCGAATCGTCGCTGTTCGAGGAGCCCGCCGAGCGCGCCACGTGCTCGGCGTCAGCGCTCATGTTCGCAAGGGTAACCTTGCCCGCCGTGACCATCGGCGACGGCGCGGCGACTCGGCTGCGCGTGCAGGTTCGACGCCTCGACCCCGACGTTCCGCTGCCGACTTACGCGATGCCGGGCGACGCCGGTGCCGACATCGTGACCACCGTCGACGCGGTCCTGGCTCCGGGGCAGCGGGCGGTGTTGCCGACCGGGCTTGCGATCGCGCTGCCCGATGGCTATGCCGCCTTCGTGCATCCCCGGTCGGGTCTGGCCGCACGTACCGGCATGTCGCTGGTGAACACGCCCGGTACCGTCGACTCGGGCTATCGAGGCGAGATCAAGGTCATCGTCATCAACCATGATCAGATCGAGCCCATCGTGCTGCGGCGCGGCGATCGCATCGCGCAACTGGTGATCCAGAGGGTGGAGTTCGGCGAATTCATGGAGGTGGACGAGCTGCCGGCATCGACGCGCGGCGCCGGCGGGCACGGTTCGACCGGAGGCGCCGCGGTCCTCGCCGGTGGCCAGTCAGCAGAGGGAGGGGTCTGATGGCGCTGCACCGCAAGCAGAAGCGCACCGACCGGTCGAAGATCGACGCGACGCCGCCGTGGGAGACCCGGCACCACGTCGAGCCCGACCCTACGAACGGCCCCTACGACGTCCGGGACACCCCCGACGACGAGCTGTCGCGCATCGACCTGGGCGCGGTGCGGGTGCCAGTACGTGCGGGCGTCGAGATGCGCCTGGACATGAACGAGGCGCAGCAGGTCATCGCGGTGACCCTGGTGAACAAGGACGGACAGTTGCAGATCGGCGTCTTCGCCGCACCCCGCAACGAGGGCATCTGGGACGACATCCGCAAGGAGATCCGCGACTCCATCGTGAGCCAGGGCGGGCTGGCCCGAGATCGGGCCGACGGCGCCTTCGGCACGGAGCTCGTGGGCACCCTGAAGGGCGACGGGGGCAACTCGCCGGTTCGGTTCCTCGGGGTGGACGGGCCCCGGTGGTTCCTGCGCGGAATGATCCTCGGCGCGGCCGCGACCGAGGCGGTCAAAGCGCGGGCATTCGAGGAAGCGTTCCGTAACACGATCGTCGTCCGCGGGCTGGATCCGCTGCCGGTCCGCGACCCCGTTCCGCTGCAGCTGCCCCGCGAGGCGGCCGATCAGCTCGAGGCGCTGGCCGATGCGCCGGACGACGACGCTGCGTCGTCCTGAAAACGAGCTGAATACCGGCCCCGGGAACGCCGCCGCACCCGACTCGGTGGCCTACTGTGGTCGACGTGGGAGGTCGATTCTCGTTCCTGCATCGGCTCACGGCCGATGCACGTGATCTGGACGCGGCCGAGCTGCAGTCCGACGTGGCTCGCTGCTCGGCGAGTCTGTTGCGCTCGCTGCGCCGTGGCGAGGTGGCGACGGTGACGGGGCGCCTGCGGGCCGTGGTCTACACGCCGCGGGCGAATGCGCCGACGTTGCAGGCCGAGCTGTTCGACGGGTCGGCGTCCATCGACCTGGTGTGGCTCGGCCGGCGCCGGGTGGCCGGCATCGAGCCCGGACGCACGATCATGGCCCGCGGCCGGGTCGGCGTCCACGACGGCCGCCTCGCCATCTACAACCCCTGGTACGAGCTGAGGGTGCCGGCATGATCGAGGACATCGAGGACGACGAGCAGTCCGAGCCGGGGGAGCCCCGGCCCGGCAGCCGTGAGGCGTACCGGCAACAGCTTCTCAACAGCATCGGTGGCTGGTCGGGCACGGTCATCACCGCGATCCCGACCGTCGTGTTCGTAGCCGTCAACGCGGTGGCGACCCTGCGTTGGGCGGTCGCGGCCGCGGTCGGCTCGGCGCTGCTGCTGGCCGGGTACCGGCTCGCTCGGCGGCAGTCGGTGCAGCAGGCGATGACGGGCCTGCTCGGGGTGGTCGTGGCCTCGATCATCGCCGCGCGCACCGGACAGGCCAAGGGCTACTTCCTGCTCGGCATCTGGAGCAGCTTCGTCTACGCCGGGGCGTTCGTCGTGACGCTGGTCGTTCGGCGGCCGGCGATCGGCTTGCTGTGGGAGTTCCTCGATCCGACACCGGAGGCCGACGACGAGGAGCCGCTGCCCTGGCACCGCCGCCGGCCGCTGCTGTTCGCGTACATGCTGGCCACCGCCGGGGCCGCGCTCGTGTTCCTGGCGCGCGGCATCGTCCAGCTCGCCCTCTTCCAGCACAACGCGACCGGTTGGCTGGCGGTCGCACGCATTGCGATGGGCTACCCGCTCTACATCGCGGCGATCGGCTTCGCCTTCTGGGTCGTCCGCCGAGGGCGGAACCAACTCGCCGTTGAGACAGCAAACTCAGCCGCCTAGCGCGAGACGCTCGCTCCAGACAGAGCTACCCGACCACAGCTAACCGACACACCAAACCCGACTACGGCAAACCCGACCACGAACGCGATGAGCGCTTGCGCGAAGAGTCCTTGCTGTCCCCTGGCGGGGACGCCCTGGTGGGCTGAAAATCGTGTGTGGCTGCTCGGTGACGTCGTGCGTGCTTGATGCCAGGTTGAGGTCGTCGAAGAGTCTGACGCGGGAGTCTGTTGAAGGGCCCTGGATTGTGCTTTGAGCACGAGAGTCCGCCTGTGATTCTCCCTGCTTGGCTCCCCCGGGCAGCCGCCGGTGTGTCGCGAGCTGCTGGAGGTGGTCGAGGTGGATGAGATCGAGGACTGGGTCGAGACGGTGGATCGGGTCGCTGGGCTGGATCTGGGGAAGGCCAGTCTGACGGCGTGTATCCGGGTGCCGAGCGAGCAGCGCCCTGGTGGGCGCAGTCAGGAGGTGCGCGACTACGCCACGACGACGGGGTCGCTGTTGGAGTTGGCGGATCATCTGCGGGCGCAGAGCGTGAGGCTGGTGGCGATGGAGGCGACCGGTGAGTATTGGAAGCCGGTGTTTTATCTGCTGGAGGCCGAGGGTTTCACCTGCTGGCTGCTCAATGCCCACCACGTGAAGAACGTGCCTGGCCGCCCGAAGACCGACAAGCTGGACGCGGTGTGGTTGGCGAAGGTGGTCGAGCGGGGGATGTGTCGGCCCAGCTTCGTGCCACCCAAGCCGATCCGCCAGTTGCGGGACCTGACCCGGTATCGGCGGGTACTGATCCGGGAACGGACCCGGGAAAAGCAGCGGCTGCACAACGTGCTCGAAGACGCCCAGATCAAGCTGTCCTCGGTCATCACCGACCTGTTCGGGGTATCTGGTCGGGCGATGATCGAGGCCATGATCGACGGGCAGCGCGATCCGAAGGTGCTCGCCCAGATGGCGCACGGAGTGATGCGCTCCAAGATCGGTGCGTTGACCGAAGCGCTGCGCGGCCACTTCGAGGATCATCACGCGTTCATCTGCCGGGTGATGCTGCAACGCATCGACACCCTCGATGCCCAGATCGGGCAACTCGACGACAAGATCGGGCAGATGATCGCCCCTTTCGCCGGCCAGGTGACCCGCCTTGATGAGGTCGCCGGAATCGGCCGCACCAACGCTCAGGAGCTGATCGCCGAGATCGGCGTGGACATGAGCGTGTTCGCAACCAGCGCACACCTGGTCTCCTGGGCGAAGTACTGCCCACAACCCAGACAGTCCGCCGGACACGACAAGCAGCGATCCACCGGCAAGGGCAACCCCTACCTGGCCGGTGCGCTCGGCGAGATCGGCATCGGCGCCTCCCGCACGAACACCTTCCTCGGCGAACGCTACCGCCGCATCGCCAGGCGGCGCGGCAAAAAACGCGCCCTGGTCGCGACCGGACACTCCGTGCTGACCATCGCCTGGCACCTACTGGCCGACCCCGACACCCACTACCTCGACCTCGGTCCGGACCACTACCAATCCAAGATCAACAAAGACAGGCAAGCCCGCGCCCTCATCCGGCAACTCCAACACATCACCGGACAGCAAGTCCTCCTCGAACCCGCCGCCTGACACAGCACCGCCACACCCAGCCCACCCGGCCGGGCAACCGACCCTGCCCACGACCCGATCGATTTTCGAGTCAGCCCGCCGGCCGCCACTGTCCTGTCCGCGGCCAAGCGGGTGCCGGACTGAGCCGCGGCGCAGGAGCGTGAACCGGCAGTCTCCGGCGGATAAGTCAGCCCAATTAGTTGATGCAGCTCTTGGAGTTCTGGGCGGCGTTGGTGACGCCGGACGGGGTGGGGGTCGGCGTCGGCGTCGACTTGGCCGAGGTCTTGGGCTTGACCGTCGCCTTCGTCGGGGTCGACTTGGCCTGGATGTTGTCACTGCCGAGCACGAGGGTGACCTTCGACACGCTCGATGACATGGTGAGCAGCGCGCCGGGCACGTACTGGGCCAGCGTTTTGGCCTGGGCCTGCTGGCCGTCCGGGTAGTCGATCACCGTCTGGTCGGTGTGGTCGTTGGTGGTGCCCACGGTGGCGAGGAACCCGGCCGTCCCCAGGGTGTTCGCGTTCTTGGTGGCGACCAGGTCCTGGGTCGACTGATTGAGAACGGTGACGCTGACCTGCGTCGGCGATACCGCCTTCGCCGTCGACAGCTTCTTGTCGACCGGGGCGCCAACGAGTCGCCGGACGAAGTTCTTGACGGCCGCCGGGTCGACCTTGACGACCTGCTGGTTGCCCTCCCAGTACCCGGGATCGATGATCGGGGGTTTGGCGAACGCGATGTTGCCGCCGGCGATCTTGGAGAATTCCTGGACGAAGTTCAGGATGTCGAGTGAGGGATCGGTGATCAGCGACTTCTTCACGGCGTTCAGCAGCTTGATCAGCCTGGTCGGATTGAGGATCGTGCTGCCCGAGGTCGCCTTGTGAAAGACCGCCGACAGGAAGTACTGCTGGCGGGTGATCCGGTCGAGGTCGCCGCCAGTCAGACCGTGCCGTTGACGGACGAACGCGAGGGCCTGCTTGCCCTTCACGTTGTAGTTCCAGCCCTTTTTCAAGTCGATACCCGAGTAACCGTTCGGATGGCTGGCGTCACGCTCGGTGCTGACGTTCTGAGCCGCGTTCAGGCAAAGGTTGACCCCGCCGATCGCTTCGCTGATGTCGTAGAAACCGAGCAGGTTGACCTGCACGTAGTGGTCGATGTGCAGCCCGGTGAGGTTGCTGAGCGTTTGTGCGGACAGCGCGATGCCGGCGCTCTGCTTGGTGAGTAGATCCGTCGCACCCTGGCTGGTGGCGTCGTTGTACCCGTCCACGTACGCCGCGTTGATCTTGTCCATGCCGTGGCCGGGAATCGCGACCCAGGTGTCGCGGGGGAAGGAGATGATCGATGCCTTCGAACCGTCGGCCGGCACATGCAAGACCATCATCGTGTCAGTCGCGGAGTCGCTGCGATCAGTGGTGGTGCCCAGGGCCGCGACCTCGGCCGGTGTCGCACCGGCGATGCTGTCGTTGCCGAGCAGCAGGATGTTCTGGTCCTTGCCGTCGATGCGCTTCTGGCCCTTCTGCAGCTTGGGCAGCGCGACACCGTGCTGGATGCCCTGGGTGAACTGCCGGTACGTCGCCCAGGCGATGCCGCTACCGATCAGGGCGGCGACCGACAGCATGGCGATGACGATCCGTCCGCCGATCAGCGATCCCCGGCGGAAGTTGCTCGAGCCCTGCTTCGGGCTGGTCCTACCCGGCTGGATCGGCTGGTCGGGCGCGGGCCGGCTGGATCGACGCCCGCTACGCGGGGGTTCGGCCCCGCCGCCACTCGTGCGGTGGCGGCCTCGGGTCGGAGCGTCCGGGTTACGGGCCTGCAGATCGCTGACCCGCAGCTGCTGTTGTGCCTTGGCCGGGCGCCCGCGACGGGGATCCAATTCGGGTGGCAACGGGGCGCCGGCACCATGGTCAGCGCGTTTGTCACCCCGAGGCATCGAACCAGGATAACGGTTCTCGTGAAGGCTCCGAGCCGCTCATCGACCGAGCAGGCGGGCCAGAACGTCGTCGACCTCGCCCTCGGCGCGCCGCCGACGTCCGCCGACCGCCGACCGGGCCTCGCCGTTGGCGACGGGGGACCCGTTGGGAGCACCGTCCGAGCCGTTCACATGGACGCCGTTGGCGCCGTTGCGGTGCGTGCCGTTGGGTGCTGCCCCCGATGCCCCGTTCGGTGGAGCGCCGTAGGGCGCGGCCCCGTTCGCTGGACTAGCCGCGGCCCCGTTCGGGGGAGCGCCGTAAGCAGCAGCACCGTTGGGTGCGGCCCCCGATGCCCCGTTCGGGGGAGCGCCGTAGGGGGCAGCCCCGAAGGAAGGGGCGCCATAGGGCGCAGCACCGTAGGAAGGGGCGCCATAGGGCGCGGCCCCATTGCCGCTGGTCTCGTTGCCCCCCGCTCCGTTGCCGCCCGCTCCGTTAGCGACCGCCGCGTTCGGGACAGGCCAGTTCTGCGCGACCCCGCCACCGCTTTCGTAACCCGGCGTGGTCTCGCCGGCCGAGCGCCGCCGACCGATATACGGCATGGGGGCGGCCGGTCGCTGTGGCGGCAACGCCTCGATCGAGCGCTCCGGTGCGGGCGGACGCGGCGGCGGCTCGACGTGGTCGAAGTCCCAGACGAGGGCGGGCGGGCGGCGCTCGCTGGGCTCGTCCCAGTCGTATTCGAACCGCGACAATCGCGGCAGTTCCTCCAGCGGATCAGACGGTTCCGGTGCGCGGATATCCGCGGCCGGACGGGGTGCTGCGACCGACGGCGCGGGCTGTGCTGCCGGCGCGAGCGGCGTCGCGGGCGTGATCGGCGCCGCGAGCACCGGCGCCGACGCGGGCGCGAGCGGCAGCGCGGGCGCGGGCGGCCGAGCAGGCGCCGACATGGGTGCTGCGACGGGAGTGGATGCTGAGGCCGCCGGCGGGGTCTGCGGGCGCGGAAGGATGGACGTCGTGTGCTCGGGCGACTGGGACACCGGGACGTTCAGGGCGGGCGCGGCCGGCATGGCGCGCCCCTGCGCCGAGGCGGCGGCGGCCGCGATCGGGCTGGGCGCGGGCATGGGGCGCGACCGCTCCGGCGCGAGATCGGCCTTCGGGGCCGGACGCGGGGCCGGGGTGGGCTGCGCCGGTGCCACCAGGGGCGGGGGCGGCGGGGGCTCGGACCGCGGGGTCGACCGGGCGGCGGACGGCGCCGAGCCGGCCCGTCCCGACGTGTTGGCGTACACGTAGGGCAGCGGCGCGCTGTTCCTGACG
>Ga0137415_10003278_pt1 | contig 16075 bp, 15 predicted proteins | sample CZODoug3_1_1_16f_FD_183082 | JGI IMG/M metagenome (GOLD analysis project Ga0137415, IMG submission 183082) | Vadose zone soil fungal communities from Angelo Coast Range Reserve, California, USA - CZODoug3_1_1_16fungal (Hybrid Assembly) | ecosystem: Environmental > Terrestrial > Soil > Vadose...
ACAACGTCGAGACACTGGCCAATCTGCCGTGGGTCGCGCGTAACGGCGGCGACGCTTTTGCCGCCCTGGGGCCGAGACGAGCAAGGGCATGCGGATGTTCGCCGTATCGGGACACGTGAACAAGCCCGGCGTGTACGAGGTCGAATTCGGCGTCACCACCTTCCGCGACCTGATCGAGGCGCCGATCTACTGCGGAGGCGTGCGCGACGGGAAGCAGCTGAAGGCGTTCATTCCCGGGGGCGCATCCGCCCCCTGGTTCTACGAAGAGCACCTCGACCTGCCGCTCGAGAAGGCGACGGTCGACAAGGCCGGATCGATGCTGGGTTCCGGCGCGATTGTCGTGATGGACGAGGACACCGACGTCGTGCGCGCCTGCCATCGCATCGTGCGGTTTTTCGCGAAGGAGTCGTGCGGCAAGTGCACGCCCTGTCGTGAGGGAACGATGTGGTTGGGCCAGGTGCTGCGCCGGATGCTCCTGGGTCAGGGGCGTTCTGAGGACCTCGCCTTGCTGGACAGCATCGCGCGGAACATGACGGGCACGTGCTTCTGTCCTCTAGGCGAAAGCGTTCCACCAGCCATCTACTCGTCGTTGCGGTTTTTCCGCTCCGAGTTCGAGCAATATGCCAAGGGGGCCGGCGGCGTGCCCCAGGCCGTCCATGCGTAGCGGGGTCCCCTCTCTGCGTGAGGCGCATCCTCTCCCCCCGGTCCAGGCGGACGGGTGACGCGATGAACCAAGCTATGCCGATCCTCACGCTCACGATCGATGGCACGAAGGTGGCGGTGCCCAAGGGGACCACCGTGTACCAGGCCGCTAAGGGGGCCCACATCGAGATCCCCATCTTCTGCTACCACGACCGGATGCCGCCGCTAGGCGCGTGCCGGATGTGTCTGGTCAAAGTGGAGAAGATGGCGAAATTGCAAACGTCATGCACCCTCGAAGCTGCAGACGGCATGGTCGTGTCGACAATCGCGCCCGAGGTGAAAGCTGGCCAGGAAGCGATCCTCGAGTTTCTGCTCATCAACCATCCCCTGGACTGCCCCATCTGTGACAAGGGCGGGGAGTGTCCGCTGCAGGACCAGGCTTATGCATTTGGGCCGGGACGCAGCCGGTTCATCGAACCCAAGCGCGACTTCGCCAAACCTGTGTCGCTGGGGCGGGTGCTGGTGCTGGACCGCGAGCGATGCATCCTCTGCTGGCGGTGCGTGCGTTTCGGGGAGATCATCGCGGGGGATGACGCGTTGAAGGGGTTCGAGCGGGGGTTTCACAGTGAGATCAACACCCCGTTCACGCTGCCCGTGGAGTCAAAGTTCATCGGGAACACCATCGCCATCTGCCCGGTGGGCGCTCTGACCGCGAAGCCCTACCGCTTCGCCGCGCGACCCTGGGACAATCAATCCGTATCCAGCGTCTGTACGCTGTGCGGCGTGGGCTGCGCGGTGGACTTCGATGTGCGGGACGGCGTCATCACGCGGACGCGAGCACGCGAGTCTCCCGCAGTCAACGACATCTGGTTGTGTGATCTGGGGTTCTTCGGCCACGGATACGTCCACCACTCCGAGCGGCTTCGCCGGCCGCTGGTCCGCCAGGACGGCTACCTGGTGGAGACGACGTGGGACAATGCCCTCGGCCTGATCGCCCGTCGTCTGAAAGCCGCCCCGCCGTCCCGCGTGGCGATGCTCGGCGGCGCGAGGCTGACGAACGAGGATGCGTATGTCGCCGGCCGGTTTTTCCGCGGCGTGCTGGGCACCAATCACATCGACCACCGTATCGACGCGCGAGCTCACAGCGCCAGCCAATCGGTCCCGTGGGGCATGGCCGTGTCCATCGCGGACATCGACCACGCGGATGTCATCCTGCTGGTGGGCTGCGACATCACCGAGGAGTATCCCGTCCTCTGGCTGCGCATGAAGCGCGCGATCGCCCACGGGGCGAAGGTGATCGCAGTCACGCCTAAAGCGCTGGAGATTCACAGGTTTATCGACCACCATCTCGTCCACCGGTACGGGGAGGGGGCCGCCGTCGTGCGCGCCCTGACGGGGTCTCAGGCCACCGTCTCTCAGGAGGCCTCTGCTCCCGGTGGCCTCGCAGGCGTCGATTCCGCGGTGATCAGTGCCGCCGCCTCACAGCTAGGGGGGGCGACGCGAGCGTTGGTGATGATCGGTCGCGCGGCCCTAGAAGCCCCTGACGGAGTGGACGCCGCCGCGGCGGTCCGCGATCTCGCCGCGCGTCTTGGCGTGCCTGTCAACGTGATGCGGGGGAAAGGAAATGCCTTCGGGGCGGCGCTGGGGGGGCTGCTGCCGGATGCGGGTCCCGGCGGTCGCCCGCTCGCCGATATCGCAGGCGACCTCCAGCAGATGTGGAATCGCTCGGTCGCCCCGCAATCTGGGATGACGGCTCCCGAGATCGTGGAGGCCTGCACTGAGGGAGAGATCGACGTCCTGTACGTGGTGGCGGCCGATCCGGCAACCGATGGCCCGGACCACACACAGTGGAAGTCCGCGCGCGGACGCCTGCCCTTCTTGGTGGTCCAGGACGCCTTCTTGACGCAGACGGCGCAGGTCGCCGACGTCGTGCTGCCCGCCCTCGTGGCCCCTGAAAAAGACGGGACGGTGAGCAGCATCGAGGGGCGCATCCAACGATTGCACGCGGCCGTCCCTGGTCCGGGGGAGGCCCGCCAGGATTGGAACATCTTTTCCGCACTGGCCGAACGCTGTGGTACTGAGATCGCGTACAGCGGGTGGGAGGAAATCTTTGACGAGATGCGCGCTCTTATCCCCGGGCTGGCCCTTGACGCGCGCATGAACCCGATCGGAGGCGCGATCGATCGCCCCGCCCGCATGCTGCCTGCGCGCGCGCAGATACCCAGTGCGGACTTTCCGTTCGTCCTGATCCCGGGTGAAGCGTTGTTCGCGCGCGGCGCGATGTCCGCGCGCAGTTCCGCGATCGCCGACCTCGCCGGTGAGCCGTGGGCCCTCATACATCCGGATGATGCGGCCCGTCTATCGGTCGCCGAGGGGGACGCGATCGTCTTGCAGTCCCCGCACGGGGCCGCGGCCGTCCGCGTGAAGGTCTCGACGGCTGTGTTGGCGGGGCAGGTGTTCTTGCCCCGCGGGTACGACGGTGCCGCGGCGAACGCGCTCGCACACGCCGCGGAGACCTTGACTCGTGTTCGTGCGATCGCGTTGACGCCTGCTGCGGCAGCTGGATCGGGAGAAGCTGGGAGGCGTGCCCCATGACCGATGTCGCCGTCGCGGCGGTGAAAAGCGCGATCTTGCTGGGGATCCTGCTCACCGCGTGCGCCTACATGACGTTGCTGGAACGCCGACTGCTGGGGAAGTTTCAAGTCCGCTATGGCCCCAACCGCGTCGGACCGTTTGGGCTCCTGCAGCCCCTCGCCGATGGGGTGAAGCTCATCTTAAAAGAGAGTTTCATGCCGGCGAACGTGGATGTTCTGGTTTACTGGCTGGCTCCGGCGCTGTCCATGATCACTGCGCTGTTTGTCTACGCGGTAATTCCCTTTGGGCCGGAGGTCACGCTGTTCGGTCGGCCTGTCGCGCTGCGATTGGCCGACGTCGACGTGGGAATCCTGGTGGTCTTGGCCGCTTCGTCGATCGGGGTGTACGGCATCATCCTGGGGGGCTGGTCCTCGAACAGCAAGTACTCCCTGTTGGGCAGTTTGCGGAGCAGCGCGCAGCTCATCAGCTATGAACTCGCCCTGGGGCTGGCGGTCATTGCGGTTGTGCTCACTGCGGGATCGCTGAGTCTGGTGCGCATCGTTGAAGCACAGCGTTCCGTGTGGTTCGTCCTCCGCCAGCCATTGGCATTTCTCATCTTTCTCGTGGCGGCGCTGGCCGAAACGAACCGTGCCCCCTTTGACCTGCCCGAGGCCGAGCAGGAGCTGGTCGCCGGGTACCAGACGGAGTATGGCGGCTTCAAATTTGCGATGTTCTATATCGGGGAATACGTCGCCGTCGTCACCATGAGTGCGTTGATCACGACGCTGTTCTGGGGCGGGTGGCACGGGCCGGTGCTGCCTGGGGTGCTGTGGTTTGTCGCGAAGACGCTGGCCTTCATCTTTGTCTTCATCTGGGTGCGCGCGACCCTTCCGCGGGTGCGCCACGACCAACTCATGGCGTTTGGCTGGAAGGTCCTCGTCCCCTTGGGGCTAGTGAACATCGTCGCAACCGCGCTCGCGGTAGTGTTGCGTCCATCGTGAACACGGAGAGGGGAAGGTAGGCAATGGCACGTCTCGGTGTGCGTCTGAGGCAAGGACTAGCGATGCTGAGAGGCATGGCGGTGACCTTCCGCTACCTCTTCCGGCCTCCGATCACGATCCAATACCCCGAGGACAAGCGGTCCGCCGTCCAGCCCCGTTTCAAAGGACGGCACTGGCTGACGCTCTACGAGGACGGGATGGAACGCTGCGTCGGCTGCGAGCTCTGTGTGATCGTCTGTCCCTCGCAGGCCATCTTGGTGAAGGCGGCGGAAAATACCCCAGAGCAGCAGGTGAGCAAGGGCGAGCGGTACGCCGCCGACTTTCAGATCAACGAACTGCGCTGCATCTTCTGCGGGTTTTGCGAAGAAGCGTGTCCGACCGGAGCGATCGTCTTGGGCCGCGAGTATGAACTCGCCAGCTACACGCGAGAGGACATGATCTACACCAAGCCCATGCTGACCGAGCCCTACGCTGGCGCCTCAGGTCGCGACCCCCGGCGAGAAGTGTAGATGAGGCTAGACGAGTGGAACTAGTCATCTTTGTCCTTGCCGCGGTGGGGGCTATCGCCGGCGGGGTTGGGATCATCGCCAGCCGCTCTCCGGTGCGTAGTGCCCTCTCGTTGCTGCTGGTCCTGGGGTGTCTGGCCGCGCTGTCCTTGCTCTTAGCAGCCCAATTCATCGCCGCGCTTCAGATCATTATCTACGCGGGCGCCATTGTGATCTTGTTCTTGTTCGTGGTCATGCTGCTGCACGCCCATTCGGGCGAGACTCCGCCGAACCGGTTAGGATGGCTGACCCCCGCCGGCATTGTGCTCGGGGGCGTCTTGCTTGCAGTGCTGCTCCGGACGGTGGGGGCCGGGGATGGGGGCGGAGTCGCCTCGGTCGGTGCGGAGTTTGGGACGGCGGAGGCTGTGGGCCAAACGCTGTTCACCACATTCATGCTGCCCTTTGAGGCCGCGTCTGTCCTCTTGCTGGTAGGGATCATCGCCGCCGTGATTATCGGCCGACCGGAGCCCGCGTCACCGAAGCCGACTGGCACACCCCGACAGGTTGTCGAGGTGAGCAGACGATGACGGTCCCCATCGGTGCCTACCTCGCGCTTGGCGCGCTGTTATTTGTGCTCGGGGTGGCCGGCGTACTGCTGCGCCGCAGCGCCTTGATCGTCTTCATGTCTATCGAGCTGATGCTCAATGCGGTGAACTTGACGTTTGTGGCATTCGCGCGACAGCTGGGGCGTCTGGAAGGACAAGTGGCGGTATTCTTCGTGCTCGTGGTCGCGGCCGTGGAAGTGGTCGTGGGGTTAGCCATCATCATCGCAATCTTTCGCACGCGTTCCACCATCGACCTCGATGACGTGGACCTCCTCCGAGGCTAACGTATGCTCCTTGCATTAATCATCGCCTTCCCCCTGGCGGGCTGGTTGATTCTCGGGGTGGTCGGCGGCAGGCTCCCACGCCGGGTGATTGGGATCTTCGCCAGCGGCACGGTCGCCCTGGCGTTTGTCGCATCAGTCGCCGCGTCCCGCCATCCCGCCGTCAGTGCGGGGGGCCTGACTGCTCCGTTGTTCTCGTGGATCTCCGTCGGCACGCTTACCGTAACCGCAGGACTGCTGATGGATCGTCTGTCCTCACTCATGGCGCTCGTGGTGACCGGGGTCGGCTTTCTCATCCATGTCTACTCCATGGGCTACATGGCAGATGATCGCAGCTCCGCTCGCTACTTCGCCTATCTGAATCTCTTTATCGCCTCGATGCTGCTGTTGGTCTTGGGCAGTAATCTCCTGGTGTTGTTCGTCGGGTGGGAGCTCGTGGGGTTGTGCTCGTACCTGCTGATCGGGTTCTGGTTCGACCGAGAGCGCGCGGCGCAGGCGGGACGCAAGGCCTTCATCGTCAACCGAATCGGCGATGCGGGGTTTCTGCTGGGCATTCTGCTGCTCGCGACATCGACAGGGACGCTGGAGTTCGGGCGGATCGGCGCGCTCGCTTCCCAGATGGTCCCCGGGCTGCTCACGGCCATTACCCTGCTGCTCTTTGTCGGCGCGACCGGTAAGTCCGCGCAACTGCCCCTGTATGTCTGGCTGCCCGATGCCATGGAAGGACCGACGCCCGTGTCTGCTCTCATCCATGCCGCCACGATGGTGACGGCGGGTGTCTACATGATCGCCCGCCTCTACCCCCTGTTCATCACCGCCCCCCTTACGCTTCCCGTGGTCGCGGGGGTGGGCGCGGCGACGGCGTTCTTTGCGGCGACCATCGCCTTGGTGCAATGGGACCTCAAACGGGTGCTGGCGTACTCCACGATCAGCCAACTCGGCTACATGTTTGTGGCGATGGGCGTGGTCGCGATGCCGGCGGGTATGTTCCACCTCACCACGCATGCCTTCTTTAAGGCGCTCCGCTTTCTCGCCGCCGGCAGCGTCATGCACGCCATGGGCGGGGTCATTGACATGCGCCAGCTGGGCGGGCTCGCGGGGGCGATGCGCTGGACCGCGCTGGGATTTGTCATCGGCGCGCTGGCACTGGCTGGGATTCCTCCGTTTGCCGGCTTTTTCAGTAAAGATCTCATTTTGGAAGCGGCCTTCACGTCGGCGCAACACGGCGGATCGTGGCTGGTGTGGGTTGCTGGGCTGGCGACGGCGTTTGTCACTGCCGTCTATGTGACGCGCGCTGCCATTCTGACGTTTCTGCCGCCTGCAGGGCATCACGGCCATCCGCATGAAGCACCGCCAACGATGCGCTGGCCTATGGCCGTCCTCGCGGTCCTTTCCGTGGGCGGGGGAGCGCTGGGTGCCCAGGCGGTGGGAGCCCCGCTGTTGCACAGCCTCGACCGCTTCTTTGCCATCGCCCCTGCCGCTGAGTCTGCTCCGGCGGTCTTCCTCACTATGATCTCGGTCGCGATCGGCGCACTAGGCATCGTGACGGGCGCGTTCTTATACCGCGGGCGGCGCGAGGTGACACTTGGCGCAGTGGGGCGCTTCTTTGAACAGCAATGGTACGTGGACCGCGTGTACGAGGCCGTAATCCTGGCCCCAGCCCGCGCGCTGGCGCACTTCTGCGCGGACGTCATCGAGACGCGCGGGATTGACGGCGCCGTGAACGGTGTGGCCGCGCTGGTCGTCCGCGCCGGGGGAACACTGCGGCAGGCGCAAACCGGATACGTGCGCAGCTACGCGGCGGCGATCCTGGCGGGCACCATCGTCGTGTTGGGGTATTGGCTGCTGCGATGACGGGCGTGCCGCTGCTCTCGGGTCTAATTTTCCTGCCGCTCGCGGCTGCGATCATCGTGCTGCTGATCGACCGCCAGCGCGTGGCCGCGATGTTCAGTGTGGGTTTGGCGGGCATGGGCGCCGCGCTACTCGTCGCCTGCGTCCTCTTCGCCCGCTTCGATTCCGCCACCGCCGCTCTGCAGTATGTCGAGCGGACCCCGTGGACCGGCGGCATCTACTATGCCATCGGCATCGATGGCATCTCGTTGCCCCTGGTGATGCTGACGGCGGTGATCCTCCCGCTGGCGTTGCTGTCGGCGTGGGGCTCGGTGCAAGAGCGCGTGAAGGAATTTATCGTGAGTCTGCTTGCGCTGGAAACCGCGCTGCTGGGGACGTTTCTCGCGTCCGACCTCATCCTGTTCTTCGTGTTCTGGGAAGCGGTGCTCATCCCGATGTACTTCATCATCGGGCTGTGGGGCGGGCTCCGCCGCGCGTACGCGGCGATCAAGTTTATCCTGTACACGATGACCGGCAGCGCGCTGATGCTCGTGGCCATTATCGTCTTGTCTGTCCAGGGCGCCGCCCAGCTCGGCACACACACCTTCGATGTGGTGGCCTTGCGCGCGGTACATGTCGCGATGCCGCTGCAGGGGTATTTGGCCGCCGCCTTTGCCCTGGCGTTTGCCATCAAGGTCCCTGTGTGGCCGCTGCACACGTGGCTGCCGGATGCGCACGTGGAAGCTCCCACCGCGGGCAGCGTTGTTCTTGCTGCCGTCTTGCTGAAGATGGGCGCGTACGGGTTCCTGCGCTTCTTGCTCCCACTGTTTCCCCAGGCCAGCCTGCAGTTTGCGCCGGTGATGTCGGTGCTCGCTATCATCGGTATCCTCTACGGGGGGATTGTCTCGTGGGCCCAGCGCGACGTGAAGCGCCTTGTGGCGATGAGCAGCGTTAGTCACCTCGGGTTGGTGACGCTCGGCACGTTTGCGTTCACCGTGGAAGCCGTCCACGGCAGCCTGTTGCAGATGGTCAATCACGGGCTGAGCACGGGGGGGTTGTTCTTGCTCGTCGGCGTGCTCTACGACCGGACGCACTCGCGGCAACTGGATGACTACGGCGGGGTCGCCGCCCTGATGCCGCGGTTTGCGCCCCTGGCGTTGATCATCGTGCTCTCATCCATGGCCCTCCCCGCCACGAACGGGTTTGTCGGAGAGTTCTTGGTGCTCTTCGGGACGTTTCGAGCGACCCCGATCTATGCCATCGCCGCCGTCGGCGGAGTCATTCTGTCCGCGGTCTACCTGCTGTGGATGTATCAGAGAGTGATGCTGGGCCCCGTGACCGTGAAAGAACCCGCCAAGATGGTGGACGTGTCCCGGCGCGAACAGTGGTTGTTCATCCCCCTCGTCGCGCTCATCTTTTGGATCGGCATTTACCCCACACCGCTGCTGTCGAGAAGTGACGCCTCCGTCCGTGCGTTGCTCGCAACCTTCCGCGCTCGTACCGCCTCGCCCCATATCGTGTGGAGCACGAGTCCGCCGCCGTGACGCTTCCCCTGGTCGATCTGCGCCAAATCCTCCCGGAGTTGATCGTGACCGGGACCGCGATCATCGTCGTGGCGTGGGCGCTATTCCTCCCGGTGCCCCGCCAACAGCCCCTGCGGTGGCTGGCCGCGGGCGGCGTGGTCGCGGCGCTGATCGCCACGGTAGGGCTCGGTACGTACGGCGCAAACGTATTTGCCGGAATGTACGCACGCGACGCGCTCACCCAGGTCTTGCAGGCGACGGCGCTCGTGGCCGCGCTGCTGGCGTTGGGGCTTTCAGGCGACTATGTCGCCCGGACGCGCTTTGACGGCGGCGAATTCTACGCCCTGGTGCTCTTCGCCGCGCTCGGGGCAATGCTCATGGCGGCGAGCACCGACTTGCTCATGCTATTTGTGGGATTTGAGACGCTCTCCATCCCGCTGTATGTACTCGCGGCGTTTGCCCGCTCCGACCAACGCTCCCAGGAGGCCGGGCTGAAGTACTTCTTGTTGGGCGCGTTCAGCACGGCGTTCTTCTTGTACGGGATCGCTCTGCTGTTCGGCGCAACCGGCTCGACGGGACTGGGCGCCCTCGCCGCGCACGCCAGTGCCCCGACTCCGATCTTTCACGCGGGGGTCGCCCTGCTCACGGTGGGACTTGCCTTCAAGGCGGCTGTCGTCCCGTTTCACTTCTGGGTCCCGGATGTCTACGAAGGCGCGCCCCTGCCGGTGACGGCCTACATGTCCGTCATCGCCAAAATCGGGACGTTCGCCGCGATGCTGCGGGTGTTCGTGGGTGCCCTCGCCGTACAGGCCGCGCAATGGGCGCCGCTGCTGGCCGCCGCGAGCGTGTTGACGATGGTGCTGGGCAACTTGGCAGCGCTGCGGCAAACAAGCATTAAGCGCCTGCTCGCATATTCCAGCATCGCGCATGCAGGCTACATCCTTACCGGGGTGGTGGCCGGCACCCCCGCCGGCGCATCGGCCGTGGCCTTCTACTTGGTCGCGTACACGTTCATGACGTTGGGCGCGTTTGGGGTCGTGCTCATGCTGCAGCGCCAGGGGCACGAAGCGGACCAGATCGCCGACCTCACAGGCTTGGCCTGGCGCTCGCCGGTGCTGGGCGCCGCGATGACGTTGTTCATGATCTCCCTGGCCGGGTTTCCCCTGACCGTGGGGTTCTTGGCCAAGTTCTATGTGTTTACAGCCGTGTTGGATCGCGGTCAGGTCGGGGTTGCGGTGATCGGCCTGCTCACGAGCGTCGTGTCCGCCTACTATTACCTGCGGGTGGCCTACACGATGTTCATTGGGCAGCCCAGCGCCGAGATTCAGTATGCCGGCGGGCGGTGGGTGACGGCGGCTCTGATCGTGTGCGCGGTTGGAGTGTTGGGAGGGGGGATCTTCCCCGCGCGCCTGACCGCTTTTGTGCAACAGGTAGCTCAAGTGCTGCGGTAACCCGAGTGAGGGGACCGCAACCCTGCCAGAGCGTACTCTTGCGGGGGCGTCCCCTGGTTCGTTTCGGCTGCGAGAGGACTGCGCGTGCCAACTGAGGAGAAATTCGATGCGATTGTCGTCGGGGCCGGGCCCGCCGGGAGTGCGGCGGCCTACACCATGGCCCGCGCGGGCCTCAGCGTCGTCCTGATCGAGCGCGGCGAGTACCCGGGCGCCAAAAACGTGATGGGCGGGGTCATGTACGGCCGCATGCTGGCCGATGTGATTCCCACGTTTCCCGCTGACGCGCCCATCGAGCGGGTGATTGTGGAAGAGCGCTTGTGGATCACGACGGCCGACTCCGCCGTGACAGTCGGTCACAAGACGGCAGCGCCCCCCAGCGGCATCCCCAACGCGTTTACCGTCCTGCGAGCGAAGTTCGACCGCTGGTTTGCCAGCAAGGCGGAAGAAGCCGGGGCGCTGTTGGTTCCCGCCACCGTGGTCGAAGACGTCATCATCCGCGACGGCAAAGTCGTAGGCGTGCGGACCGGTCGAGCGGATGGGGATCTGTACGCGGACGTCGTGGTCCTCTGCGACGGCGTGCACTCGTTTCTGGTGAAGAAGGCCGGCCTGCAGTCCCGCGAGATTGAACCCCATGAGGTGGCTCTCGCTGTCAAAGAGATCATCGCCCTGCCGCCTGAGGTCATCCAGGAGCGGTTCAACGTCGGGGAGGGGCAGGGGGTCACCGTGGAACTCTACGGTGACGTCACCCAGGGGATGGGTGGGTACGGGTTCATCTATACGAACCGAGAGAGCCTGTCAGTGGGCGTCGGGGCCCTTCTCTCCCACCTCATGCGCACCAAGATCACGCCCTACGCCCTGCTCGAGCACGTCAAGCAGCACCCCTTGGTACAGCCGTTGATCGCGGGCGGCCAGGTCGTCGAGTATCTGGCGCATGCCATCCCCGAAGGCGGCTACAAGGCCATGCCCCGGCTCTATGGCGACGGCGTACTCGTGGCCGGGGATGCGGCGCTGATGGTCAACGGGGTGCACCGCGAGGGGAGTAACCTGGCGATGACGGCCGGGCGGCTGGCCGGCGAGACAGTGATTGAAGCCAAAGCACGCGGGGATTTCTCCGCTTCCTCGCTCGCCGCGTACCGGACGCGCCTACAACAGAGCTTTGTGCTCCAAGACCTGCAGAAGTACCAGCACGTGCCCCAGTTTGTCGACCAGCACCCGGAGCTGCTGGCCATCTACCCACAGCTCGTGAACCACGCGGTGCATGAGATGCTGACCGTGGATGGGGTTCCCAAACGGGAGAAACAGCGTCAGATCTGGAAGTATGTCACGACGCAGCGGTCTCTCTGGCGACTGGTGCGCGATGCCTATCACGCCTGGAAAGTGATGCGCTAAAACGCGATGAGCTCCCCGCCGAAGGTGCCGACCCTCCGCCTAGAAGACAAACTCTTCCTGCTGACCTACAAACACGACAAACAAAGCCACATCAGCATCCGCGACAACGACGTGTGCCTGTCCTCCTGTGGGCAGAAGTGGGGCCGGCCCTGCACGACATTTTGCCCGGCGAACGTCTACAGCTGGGATGCGGAGAAGATCACGGCGTCGTTTGAGAACTGCGTGGAGTGCACGTCCTGTCTGACCGGCTGTCCGTACCACAACATCGATTGGCGGCTCCCGCGCGGCGGGTTCGGCGTCCAGTATCGTACCGGGTAAGCTTTAGCTTAGCGCCAGCGCAGTTCCGAACGCCGTCATCACCGTCCCCGTAATTCGATCGACCCATGATTTCGCCCGCAGATAAGCTCGCTGCGCTCGGTCTGTTGAAAAGACCAAAGCGAGAGTGGAGTGCCATATGAGTGAATCGGCGAGGACGACACCGAAGGCAGCAGCTTTCACCCATTGAGGCAGGGCAGGTGTCAACGTCGCTGCGAAAATGCCCGCATAGAACAATGCGGTCTTTGGATTGGTGATGTGGGTGAGGAAGCCCCGACGAAGTGCCAGCCAATGGCTTGGTGCTGTGTGTGCGGTCCGCCCAAGCGCGATGGGTTTAGTTGCCCCGATCCATGCCCGCACGCCCAGATAGACGAGGTAGGCTCCGCCCAAGAACTTCATTCCTTTGTACAGCCACACGAATTGCGAAAAGATCACACTCACCCCGAGGAGTGCAGCTGTTGCCCACGTGACAGTACCGATCACAACTCCGAGCGCCGTCCACAACCCAGCTCTGCGCGACTCGGCGCTGGAAGCCTGTGAGATGAGGAGAAAATTCGGTCCCGGACTAATCAGCGCCGCCCAATGAATCGCGGCGATTCCGGCCAGGAGAGTCACATAATGAAGCATCGTGTCGCCGTTGTGCGAGGCATGAGTTACTGTAACCGGGCTACCGACCGCACCCCCGATTGTAGCCGTCGCGAACAATCTTCGGGGAAGATTGCTCGCATCGGGTTCTCGAACACCTGCATCCTGTTAGACGCCGACGTCCACGACTCCCTCGCCCCCATGTCGCACCGCGCTCAAGAAAGAACGGACAAAGCGGGCCTACCGGAAAGCCCGAGCCGATCTCACAGCGCTTGTGATATACTTGTATATCAGGAGGGGAACCCATGATTGCCGTGCGCTTGCCGCCAGAGGTCGAGAAGAGGCTCAAGAAGCTAGCCCGCAAGACCGGACGCACGAGGACCTTCTATGTGCGTGAGGCCATCCTTCAGCACCTGGATGACCTGGAGGACTACTACCTGGCGGTGCAGCGGCTTGAGGAAAACCTCCCCGGCGTCCCGCTCCAGGAGGTCGAGCGCCGCCTTGGCCTGGAGGATTGAGCTCCATCCCCAGGCCGAGAAGGAACTCTCGAAACTCGATCCAGAGGTAGCTCGAAAGATCGTCAGGTTTCTACGAGAACGTGTTGCCCCACTCGAGGACCCTCGCAGCATTGGTGAAGCGTTGAAAGGCCCCGAGCTCGGGCGCTTCTGGAAGTACCGCGTGGGGGACTATCGCCTGATTTGCCACATCCAGGACCAGCGGATTACGATCCTGCTGGTAACGATTGGCCACCGCCGGGACGTCTACCGGTGACGTCTATGTGGTCCGGCCGCTCCTGGCTAGAAACCAAATGCCGAGCAGGAGCAGGATAGCAGCGGGGATCTGCCCCAGGGTAATCACCCACACGATGCGGTCCTCGCTGCGCAACAGGTCGAAGACGATGCGGCCCGCCGATACCAGAGTGATGATCGTCCAGAACACCTGGCCAGGAAATCGGCTTCGCCACGTCAGGGGCAACGCGATGGCGATGACGATGACCGCCCAGAGCATCTCGTAAAGTTGCAGGGGATGGCGCGCTCCCACGACCCCTGAGAAGACGACGCCCCACGGCAACGTGGTTACATCACCATAGAGTTCGCCGTTCATGAAGTTGCCGAACCGCACGAAGATGTTGCCGATCGGAATCGCCCACGCAGTGATATCGGCCAGACTCCACAAGGGCAGGTCGCGGGTGCGGGACGTCCACCACAGAGCCAGGAACCCTCCGACGATCGCCCCGTGGGAGGTCAAGCCCCCATGCCAGACTCGCAGAATCTCTAGCGGTGATGTGAACTCGGCGGGGTGGGAGACCACGTAGCCCAACCGAGCCCCGACAAACGTCATGAGGAGGAAGGGCAGCGTCAGGCGGTCAATCTCGGCCGCCGGCACGCCGAGCCGCGGCCCCATGCGCAGGGCCACCAGCGTCCCGACGAGAATCGTGGCGGCCATCATCAGCCCATACCAGCGGATGACGAGCGGACCGATGTGCACCGCGATGGGGTTCATAGCCGCGAAGTATACCATCGAGCGTGCGGCGTTGTCGATGATGCGCTGAGGCCGTCAGTGGACGGACACGGTACAATGGGCAGGTGTGACGACGCGATGACATGCATACACTGAGCCTACCCGATCACGGATGAAGATAGCCATCGGAACTGCAACCAGCGAGTCAAAGATTCGAGCGACCCAAGCCGTTTGCGGTCGCGCCTTCCCCGACGCGCAAGTCGTCGCCGTCTCGGTGCCCTCGGCCGTGTCGGCTCAGCCGGTGACCGATGAGGAGACGATCCGAGGAGCGCTGCATCGCGCCCGAGAGTCCCGCCGCCTCAGCGATGCGGATCTAGGCATCGGGATCGAAGGCGGCGTCCACAAGGACGCGCGGGGCGTGTGGATGTGTACGTGGGCGGCTGTGGTCGATCGCAGCGGACGCGAGGGAATTAGCTCCGGGGTGCGCTTTCAGTTGCCGCCGTGGATGGCCTCCCGCGCGCTGTCCGGGGAAGAACTCGGGGACGTGGTCGACGCGTCCCTGGGCCATGCGAATGCCCACGAAGAATTGGGCGCGATCGGATTGCTCACGCACGGACTCGTCGACCGTCAGGCCGCGCTCGAACAGGCCGTGGCGGCCGCCCTGATTCCCTTCCTGGCTCCCGTACCCCGCCAAGCCTCGCGGTGACGCACCGGTTGTACTACACGGACAGCTACCTGCGTGAGTTCGACGCGACGGTCATCGACGCGCATCCCCGTAACGCCCATGTCGGCATTGTCCTCGATCGCACAGCCTTCTACCCGACCTCGGGAGGACAGCCACACGACACGGGGACGCTGAATAATCTCCCCGTGATCGACGTCCTCGAAGACGAGGAGGACCGGATCGTGCACGTGGTTGCGGAGCGCCTGCAAGGGACAGTAAAGGGCGCGGTGGATTGGTTGCGCCGCTTCGATCACATGCAGCAACACACCGGTCAGCACATCCTGTCGCAGGCGTGTCTGCGCACCCTGGGTGCGCAAACGCGTGCTGTGCATCTAGGGGGCGAGGTGTCCACTCTGGATCTCGATCGCCCCGAGATGAGCGCCGAGGCGGTCGCTTCCGCAGAAGACCTCGCGAACCAGATCGTTTTCGAGGACCGTCCCGTGCTGGTGCGGGAGGTCGAAGAAGCAGACCTGGTCAGCCTCCAGTTACGCCGTCCGCCAAAGAAGCACGGCCGCATTCGCGTGGTCGAGGTGGAAGATTTTGATCGGTCAGCTTGTGGGGGCACGCACGTGCGGCGCACCGGGGAGGTGGGTCCGATCAAGATCCGCCGCTGGGAGCGCTTCAAGGGCGGGACACGGGTCGAGTTCTATTGTGGATGGCGTGCGCTGCGTGATTATCGATGGAAGAATGCTCTTACTCTCGAGTTGGCGAGTCAGTTGACGGTGAAAGATGCAGAGGTCCTGGGTGCTGTCAGTCGGCTGGCCGGGCAACTGCGGGACCGTGATCGTGTACTTGCAGATGTTCAGGACCGGCTCGTTGACCTAGAAGCCCGCCAGCGGCTAGCGCAGACTCCAGGACCGCCATATTTGGTCGCGGCGGTCGTGCCCGAATGGACCACGGCCATGGTGACAGCGATGGCCGGCCGCTTGGCAAAAGCTGACTCCACCGTAGCGGTGCTCGGCTCCTCCGAGGGCCATTTGGTGATCGCGCGGTCAGCCGATCTTGACCTCGATGCTGCCGCACTCCTCACCCAAGTCGTGCAGCAACACGGTGGCCGCGGTGGCGGGCGACCTGCCTACGCGCAGGGCTCCGTCCCCGTCCCACGCATCACCGAGGCCGTGGAGGCAGCTCGTCGGGAGGTCACGACGCGCCTGGCGACCACGTAACGATGCCGGAACTGCCCTTCATTCAGGTGCTCGTCGAAAATCT
>Ga0137415_10003280_pt1 | contig 16073 bp, 15 predicted proteins | sample CZODoug3_1_1_16f_FD_183082 | JGI IMG/M metagenome (GOLD analysis project Ga0137415, IMG submission 183082) | Vadose zone soil fungal communities from Angelo Coast Range Reserve, California, USA - CZODoug3_1_1_16fungal (Hybrid Assembly) | ecosystem: Environmental > Terrestrial > Soil > Vadose...
CGGCTGTACCGCCCCGATGAGCTGGCCCAGCTCGCCGCCGTCCTGATCGAACAACTCGACCAGGACGGCCCACCACCAGACGACGCGGATCAGCTGGTCAACGAGCTACACCTGGCCAAATCCCGCACCGGCGGCGGAGGCCGGATCAAAGGCCAACTCGACGCCGCCACCTTCGACGTGGTCGCACGCGCGATCCGGGCCACCATGACCCCCGCCAAGTCCGCCGACCCGACCGGGCTCGAGCGGGGCACCTCCCTGGGGCAACGCCAGGCCGAAGCGCTCGGCGCGATCTGCGAACACGCCCTCGACGACGGCTACCTGCCCACCGAAGGCGGCGAACGCCCCCACCTCACCGCGATCCTCAACCTCGAAACCATGCGCACCCAAGCCCGCGGCGCCGAGTTGGAGTTCGGCGGACACACCACCGCCGGCGAACTACGCCGAATGCTCTGCGACGCGAAGATCACCCCGGTCGTCCTCGGCGGAGATGGCCAGCCATTGGACGTCGGCCGCGAGAAGCGGTGTGTCACCCCCGCCCAACGCAAAGCCATCGCCGCCCGCGACCGCGGCTGCGCCCACCCCGGATGCGACCGAACCCCAATCTGGTGCCAAATACACCACATCCGGCATTGGTTGCACGGCGGCAGAACCGATATCGACAATCTCGTGATGCTCTGCCGCGAACACCACCGCACCATCCACGACTCCTACTGGGCAGTACGAATACGCGACGGCCAACCCGAATTCATTCCACCGAAATGGCTGGACTTCAGCCAAACACCACGCCGCAACGCCCGAGCACTCGTATCCGTGAGCTAGTTGGGCAGTCGCCCCGCCGCTTACCCGATCGTCCTACACGCGCCCGATTGGCCGGCCGGCTCGGCAATGGCGTGCTGCTCCTGAGCCGCAGCCAGCTCAAGATCCGGCTGACCTGCCCTACCGCTCGCTGTCCATAGTGGCCAGCACCGCACCGGCGTAGCGGGAACCGGCGGCGACACCGTCCGGGATCGCCTGCTCGATCGCGGCCAGGTCGTCGACGGAGAGCACCAGGTCGGCGGCGGCCAGCGACTCGGCGAGACGGTCGCGGCGGCGCGCACCGACCAGCGGCACGATGTCCTCACCCCGGGTGGCCACCCAGGCGATGGCGACCTGGGCCACGGTGGCGCCCAGCCGATCGGCCACCGCGCGCAGCGTCTCCACGAGGTTCAGGTTGTGCCGCAGGTTGTCGCCCTGGAACCGGGGGCTCATGCCACGGAAGTCGCCGGCGGTCAGGTCGCGCCCGGCGTCCCAGTGTCCGGACAGCAGGCCCCGGGAGAGCACGCCGTACGCGGTCACCCCGATGCCCAGCTCGCGGGCCGTCGGCAGGATCTCCGCCTCGATGCCCCGCGACAGCAGCGAGTACTCGATCTGCAGGTCGGAGATCGGGTGCACGGCGGCGGCCCGACGCAGGTTCGCCGCGCCGATCTCGGACAGCCCGATGTACCGCACGTAGCCGGCCTGCACCAGCTCGGCGATCGCACCGACGGTGTCCTCCACGGGCACGTTCGGGTTCAGCCGGGACGGCCGGTAGATGTCCACGTGGTCGGTGCCCAGCCGGCGCAGGGTGAACGCGAGCCGGTCCTTGACCGAGGCCGGGTCGGTGTGACCGGGCACCGGCTGGAATGCGCCGGCCGGGTCGCGCAGGGAGCCGAACTTCACGCTGACCAGCACGTTGTCCCGGTCGCGCGAGCGCAGCGCGTCCCGGATCAGCATCTCGTTGTGGCCGGAGCCGTAGAAGTCGCCGGTGTCGATCAGCGTGATGCCGGCGTCCAGCGCGGCGTGGATGGTGGCGATGCTCTCCGCCTCGTCGGCCGGTCCGTAGAGGTCGGACATGCCCATCGCGCCGAGTCCGAGCTCGGACACGGTAGGGCCGGCGACACCGAGCTTGCGGGTCTTCATCGGGGGACTCCTTCACGCACAGGTTTCATCGCTAACAACATCACCGTATCAGTGATTTGTTACCAGTGCTACCAGTATTGCGTTACCGGCGAAAACAAGTCAGCTCAAGGCCCGGTCGACCGCAGTCCAGGCCAGGGCAGTTGCGCCGTCCAGCAGGGCGCGCTCGGCCGGGCCACCGACGCAGTGCGCGCCGAACTCGCGCTGGTGGTTGAGCACCGGCAGCGACCCGATGCCGATGTAGGGGTGGATGGCCGGCACCCGCTGCGAGACGTTGCCCAGGTCGGTGGACGCCCGGTTCATCCGGGCCGCCACCGCGTCGCCGGCGAACGTCCGCCCGAGTGTCTCGGCGTTGGCCCGGTAGGCGGCGAGCGCGCGGGCGTCGGTGCGGAACTCCGCGTAGGGCTGGCTCTCCGGGTGGATGTCCAGCTCACAGCCGGTGGCCAGCGCGCCCGCCTCGAAACACCGCCGCACCCGGGGCGCCAGCTCGGCCAGCTCGGCCAGCGACTCGGCCCGGACGTACCAGCGGCCCTCGGTGTGCTCCGGGATCGCGTTCGGGGCCTCGCCGCCGTTGACCACGATGCCGTGCACCCGGGCGCTCGGCGGCAGGTGCTGGCGCAGCAGTCCGATCGCCACCTGCGCGACGGTGAACGCATCCGCCGCGTTGACGCCCTGCTCCGGGTAGGCCGCCGCGTGCGCCGCCCGCCCCCGGTAGCTGATCCGCGAGTGCGCCACCGCGAACGGGCGGGCCTCGGCGACGTCCACCGGCGCGGGGTGCACCAGCAGCGCCAGGTCGACGCCGGCGAACGCGCCCCGGTCCAGCAGCTCGATCTTGCCGCCGCCGCCCTCCTCGGCCGGCGTGCCGTACACCTCGACGGTCAGCCCGAGCTCGTCGGCGACCGCCGCAAGGCCCAGCGCGGCGCCGACCGAGCTGGCCGCGATCAGGTTGTGCCGCAGGCGTGGCCGAGGCCGGGCAGCGCGTCGTACTCGGCGCACAGCGCGATCCGCACCGGCCCGTCCCCGGCGCTAGCCAGGAACCCGGTGTCCAGCCCCAGGTAGCGCGGGGTGACCTCGAAGCCGGCCGCGGCCAGCAACTCCGGCACCCGGGCCGCGGCGCGCTGCTCCTCCCACGCCGTCTCCGGGTCGGCGTGCAGCGCCTCCGACAGCGCGACCAGGCCCTCCGCGTGCTCCGCCACCCGCCGCCGCACCACGTCCTTCACCCGCACCGCGAACACCCCCACCCCGCGCCGAGCCGCACCGCACACAGCGCCGTTACGCCGCACCCACGACCTGACCTGTGTGCGGCGCTACGACGGTGTGTGCCGTGCGGGGCAGGCCCGGTCACTCGTCCCCCGGGACGCCGTAGGACGGCGCGGCGCCGGGGGCCAGGCCGCGGCTGACGTAGTCGTCGCGCCGCGGCAGCCACAGCTCCACCAGCCGCGCCAGCTCGCCGACCGGGTCGTCGTGCCAGTCCACCCGCAGGTCGGTGACCCGCCAGGCCACGTCGGCGACGACCGCCAGGCCGGCCGAGCGCACCGGCCCGGCCTCCCCACCGGCGGCGAGCCCGGCCGCCAGCGCGGTGACCAGCCGCTGCTCCAGCTCGCCGGTCGCTCCGGTGAATGCCGCCACCATCGCCGCTGGCACCCCGTCGGAGGCCAGCAGGTTGCCGGCGGCCACCACGGACGGGCCCAACGCCGACCCGTGCACGCCCAGCGTGTGTGCCCCGCTGAAGCTGGCCGTCCGCCCGGCGGCGTCGACCACCATGAGCTGCCGGTACTCGACGTCCGGGGTGTCGGCGCGGACCTTCTCCAGCGCAGCCGCCGCGTCGCCGAGGTCGGCCACCGCGTCCAGCAGCCGGGTGCCGAGGCGGGGGTCGGTGATGTTCTGCGAGGCCGCGCCGCCGACCCCGGGGCGCAGGTGGATGCACCGGGCGCCCACCGCCGGGCTGGACGAGCTGACCGCCATGCCGAACCGGCCGCCGCCGTCCGTGGCCAGCACCGCGAACGTCATGAGGCGGCCGGTTTCGTGAGCATCGACCGAGCCCGCGAGGGAGGAGCGGAACGAGGAGGCCGCCGGGCCAGCACAGTCATGAGGCGGCCCGGGGGATCACCGCGATCGCGTCGACCTCGACCAGCCACTCCGGCCGGGCCAGCCCGGACACGACCACGCCGGTGGAGATCGGGTGCACGCCCTTGGTCCACCCGCCGATCACCCGGTAGACCTCCTCCCGGTAGCGCGGGTCGACCAGGTAGATGGTCAGCTTGACCAGGTGCTCCAGCCGGCTGCCCGCCTCGGTGAGCAGCAGGTCGATGTTGGCCATCGCGCGCTCGGCCTGCGCGGCGGCGTCGCCGATGCCGACCGACTCGCTGGTCTCCAGGTCCTGCCCGACCTGGCCGCGCACGTACACGGTGTCGTTGGCGACGACGGCCTGGCACAGGTCGTTGTCCAGCTTCTGCTCCGGGTAGGTGTCGCGGGTGTTGAACGGCCGGATCCGGGTGTGCGCGTTGCGCAGCACTGCGCCATTCACCGGGCCATTCACCGGGCCATTCACCGGGCGCCCTGGGCCGGCACGCGGTCGGACAGGTCGGCGGCCGAGCGGACCAGGTCCAGCGGGCCGGCCCAGTCGAAGTTGCGGTACACGGCGGCCAGGTGCGCGAACGGCGGCGACTGGGCGAACAGCTGGAACGTCAGCCGGTGCCCCGCGTAGTCGGAGTTGAGCAGGTCGCGGGCGAAGGCGAGCAGCTTGCGCCGGTCGTCGGCCACCCAGCCGTCGTTGATCGAGTAGTACTTCTCCAACCACTTCCCGGTCTCCGGGTGGGCGAAGCTGGCCGCGTCCGGGGTGATGCAGATCTGCCCGCCGCACAGCTCGCGCGCCAGGTGCATCATCGCCGGCAGCTGCGTGGTGGCCAGCACCCGCCCGGTGTAGAGCAGCGACTGCTCGGGCATCAACAGGCCGCCCGGGCTGCGCTGGCCCATCGCGATCGCGGCGGTGAGGTGCGCGTTGATGCCCTCCCGGTAACAGGCCAGCTGCGCGAGCTTCTCCTGCACGGCCTGCTGCTTCTCCAGGCCGGTCTGCTTCACGTTCCACAGCGCGGCGCCGATCATCAGGTCGGCCAGCCGCAGGTTGCGCTGGGTGAACGGCAGCGCGGAGTAGCGGTGCAGGGTGGCCCGGATGAAGGTGGCCGCCCGGGTGTGCCGGTAGAACAGCACGTCCTCCCAGGGGATCTCCACGTCGTCGAAGATCACCAGGGTGTCCACCTCGTCCACCCGCGCGGACAGCGGGTAGTCCGCCGGGTCGCGCCGGCCAGCGAACCCGGTACGGCACAGGTATTTCAGGCCGCGCGCGTTCATGTCCAGGATGAAGCCGACGGCGTAGTCGGACAGCTCCGCGTCGCCCCAGTTGGCGTTGGTCGGCTTGGCGAAGGCCTGGTTCGAGTACGCCGCCGCGGTCTCGTACTTCGCGCCGCGCACCACGATGCCGCTGTCGGTCTCGCGGACCACGTGCAGCAGCATGTCCGGGTCCTGATCCTGCGGCCGCTTGGACCGGTCACCCTTGGGGTCGGTGTTGGCCGAGACGTGGAACGGGTCCTCCCGCACCGCGCGGGCGATGTGCCGGCGGATGTTCGCGGAGAACCTCGGGTCGACCTCGTCGAGCACGTCCTGCCCGTCGTAGAGCGACCACATCTCGCCGACCGTCTCGTCGCCGACCCTGGTCACCACGCCCCGCGCCTCGTCCAGCACCGCGTCGATCGCGGCCCGCTTGGCCACCCAGTCCGCCTGTGTCCTCGGCAGCTTGTTCGCCACGCTGTTGCGCTCGCCGGTCTCCTCGTCGACGTAGCTCATCGTGTCGGCGGTGGCGGCCTCGTGCGCCATGTCGTAGATCCGGGCGCGCAGGTTCACGATCGGCGCGAACATCGGGTGCGTGGTGACGTCCTTGACCTGCTCGCCGTCGACCCAGATGTCCCGGTCGGCGGCGAGCGAGTCGCGGTACTGCTGGCCGGTGCGAATCATCGGGTGACCTCCGTGTTGGTGCTGGTGGCGGGGCTGAAGCGGTTGTCCGGGTGGGCGTCGGGGAACTCGGGGAAGCGCGAGGGCGACACCGGGCTGGGCGCCGCGTAGCCCCGGTTGGCGTAGACCAGCGGCGCCCCGGTCCCGCCGACCACCTCGCGCACCGCGCCCAGGTAGACCAGGTGGGTGCCGGCCGCCACCACCGAGTGCACGGCACAGTCGAAAGCGGCCAGCGCGTCGGTCAGCCGGGGCGCACCCGACGGGGCCGCCTCCCAGTGCCCGCAGGTGAAGTCCCAGCGGTCCTTGCCCGGCCAGGGCCGCCCCGCGAAGGTGTCCGCGACGTGGTCGTGCTGGGTGGCCAGCGCACTCACGCAGAACACGCCGCTGCGCTCGATCACCGCGTTGATCGGGCTGCGCCGGTTCACGCAGACCAGGATCAGCGGCGGCTGCACCGACACCGAGCACATCGCGCTGACCGTCTGCGCCACCCAGCCGCTCCCGTCGGCGCGACCGTCGGGATGACCGTCGGGATGACCGGGGTGCACGCTGCCGACGACGGTGACTCCGGTGGCGATCCGGCCCAGTGCCTCGACGAACGCGGTCGCCACCCCGTCCCCGCCGTCCACCTGCTGCGCTGCGTTGCGCGACATCGGCCTCAGGCCCGCTCGCTGCGCGCGGGCTCGGTGCCCACCGCGGCCCCGCCGGCCGCCGAGCCGCTCTCGCTGACGTCCGCCTCGGTCAGCAGGGACCGGCCGACGGTCTCGCGCAGGGTCAGCGTCGCCACCAGGCCGACGACGGCGACGATCACCAGGTACAGCGCGGGCGCGTTCAGGTCGTGCGTCCGGTTGATCCAGAAGGTCAGCAGGTACGGCACGGTGCCGGCGAACAGCGCGGCCATCGCGTTGTAGCCGATGGACAGCGCGCCCTGGCGCACCCGGGTCGGGAAGATCTCGGCCATCGCCACGGCGTGGGTGCCCAGGATCATCGCCAGGATGACGCCGAGCCCGATCGTGGCCACGATCGCCCCGGCCAGGCCACCGTGCCGCATGAGCAGGAAGAACGGGTAGGCCAGCACCAGCAGAGCGACGCTCGACGCGAGCAGCACCGGCCGGCGGCCCACGCGGTCGGAGAGCGCGCCGAACAGCGGCACCAGCACCAGCGCCACGACGGACGTGACCGTCGAGGCGAGCGCGGCGCCGCTGGCGGACAGGCCCAGGTACTGGGTCTGGTAGGTGAGCAGGAAGACCAGCACGACGTAGAACGTCACGTGCTGCAGCACCTCGACCCCGCACAGCTGCAGCAGCTGCCGCCAGTTCCGGGTGAACACCTCGCGCAGCGGGGCCTCGGAGAGGTTCCCGCGCTCCTCCAGGGTTCGGAAGTCGGGCGTGTCCTCAATTCTGCGCCGAATATAGAAACCGATGAGCCCGAGCGGCGCGGCGAGCAGGAACGGAATTCGCCAACCCCACGCCGCCACGGCCTCCGCACCGAGTCCGACATCGAGCAGGAAAATTGTCAGCGATGCGGCCAGGAATCCCAAAAGGCTGCCGACCTCGAGCCAGCTGACGCCGAATCCGCGGTGTTTTACCGGCGAGTACTCGGCCAGGAACGACGCGGCGCTGCCGAACTCGCCGCCGGCCGCGAGGCCCTGCACCAGGCGCGCCACGACAAGCAGGATCGGGGCCAGGATGCCGATGCTGCGGTAGCTGGGCAGCAGCCCGACCAGCAGCGTCGCGCCCGTCATACTCAGGATGACGATGGACAGCGTGCGCCGCCGGCCGATCCGGTCGCCCAGCGGCCCGAAGATCAGCGCCCCGAGCGGCCGGACCGCGAACGACACCGCGAACACCGCGAACACCGCCAACAGCCCAGCGGCCGCATTCTCGTCGGGAAAGAACACCGAGGCGATCGTGGACGCCAGGTAGGCGTAGACCGCCCAGTCGAACCAATGCACCAGAACGCCGATGGAGCCGGCGATAATGCTCCTTCTGAGGATCGGCGAATCATGACCCGCCGCCACTATCCGTTGCTCGTCCACGGGACTCCCTCAACGTTACGGCGCCGGGCCGGGGCGCGGCGATTCTCGGTGGTCAGCACCGTAAGAGCCGCATCGACGCCGCGACAAGCATCGTTTTCCCATACAACTCATCGGAAAATCAGATGCTGACATACGGCCGTTACCTGATTGGCCCGGCACCGAATCACGGGTCGACTACGGCGGCCACCGACTCCGGGGCGAACGTGCGCCAGGCGATGTCCCGCATGCCGCGCATCGCACGCAGGATCTCCGCGCGGTCCTCGGCGGTCCGGGCGTACCGGGACAGCAGCTGCCGGCCGAGCCCGACGTGGAACCTCTCGTCCGCCTCGATCCGCCGGTAGACGCGCACGACCTCGTCGAACCCGTGCCGCTCACCCGCCCGGAAGGTCGGCTCGAAACTGGCCGAGGCCGACGTCTCCGACACGTTCCAGGCGGCGATGGCGGCCAGCGGGTGGCGGTCCAGGCAGTCCCAGAGGAACCGGTGCCACGGCTGCGCCTCGGCCGGTACGGCGACCGGGACCGTGCCGCCGAGCGACTCGATCGCGCGGCCGACCAGCTCGTAGTGCTCGGCCTCCTGGAACGACTGCTTGGCCAGCAGCGCGAGGTGCTTGCGCTCGAACCCGAAGCCGTACCGGCGGATCTCCTCGTTCAGCAGGAACACGTAGTCGATCTCGCGCCACGCCCGGGGCGCCAGCCAGGCGGCGAGCACCCGGGGGTCCGGGTCGGCGGCGTACGCGGCGAAGAACTGCTCGGTGGCCCGCCCCGTGGAGGCGGCCACCGACTCCATGATCTCGTCGACCTCGGCGCCGATCGCGGCCAGCCCGCCGCCGCGCGCCCGGTGCACGTGCACCATCGCTACCTCCGGTTGTGCCAGGATTGTATCCACGTATCCAAAGTGCGGGAGGCGAGGCATGTCAAGGGACCAGCTGGACCCGCCGAGCAGCTACGCCGACCAGATCGCCCAGATCCTCGAGCGGGAGATCCTGGAGGGCCGCTACGGCCGCGACGAGCACCTGCAGCAGGATGAGCTGTGCCGCCGCTTCGGCGTCAGCCGGACGCCCGCCCGCGAGGCGCTGCGCAAGCTGCAGGCGATCGGCCTGGTCGAGCTGATCCCGAACCGGGGCGCCATGGTCCGGCTGCCGACCCTGCGCGAGCTGCGGGAGGTGTACCGCATTCGCGCCGAGCTGGAAGGCCTGGCCACCGAGCTGACCGCGGCCAACCGCACCGACGAGCTGATGGCCCGGCTGCACGAGGCGCAGCACCAGCTGGCCGCCGTCGTGGCGACCGTCCGGCCCGACCAGCTGCGCGAAGCCGACGGGTCACTCGCCGCCGAGCAGCTGCGGCGGTTCAACGACCTGTTCCACCAACTGATCCACACCGGCAGCGGCAACGGGACGCTGGGCCGGATGATCCAGGACCTGCAGCGCTACTTCCCGAAGGACGCGGTCCGGCTGGCGATCGCCTCACCCGCCGCGCTGAACCGCCTCTACCTGGACGAACACGCCGTCATCCTGACCGAGCTGGCCGCCGGTCACGCCGCCGCGGCCCGCCGCGCCATGCAGGACCACATCCTGCGCTCCCAGGACATGCTGCTCGACTACCTGCGTGAGCGCGGCTTCGGCGACTGACCGGCGTCCGGGCCGCGAGCGGCGTCCAGGCCGCGAGCGGCGTCCGGGCTGCTAGCGGCGTTCGGCGGCCGGGCGGGCGTAGCTGGCCCGGCAGGTGGCGGCGAACGCCTGGGCCCGCCCGGTCAGCCGGGCGCCGCGCATCCAGGCCAGCACGACGGTCAGGGGCTCCACCGGGTCGCGCAGCTCCAGTCGGACCACCCGGCCGCCGTCGTAGGTCGTGTCGTGGCTGGGCCGCTGGTTGAGCAGCGCGAACCCGTGCCCGTGGGCCACCATCGCGCGCACGGTCTCGTAGCCGGAGGTGCGGTGCCGGATCACCGGTTCGACGCCGGCGTCGCGCAGGATCGACTCCAGGTACGCGCTGCTGTGCGGCAGGTCGAGCAGCACCATCGGCTCGCCGGCCAGCTCGCGCAGCTCAACCTCGGCCGGGTCCCTGGCGGCCAGCGGGTGCGCGGAGGAGACCAGCGCGTACGGCGGCGCGGTGTCCACCACCACGCGGTCGATGTCGTCCTCCAGGTCGTAGCCGTAGACCAGGGCCAGCTCGCACTCGGCGGCGCGCAGCGCGCGCTTCAGCCGGGCGTGCTCGCCCTCCAGCACGGACACCCGCACCTTGGGATACCGCTCGTGGAACACCGCCAGCAGGCTGGGCAGCCGGAACGGGGCCAGCGTCGTGAAGCAGCCCACCGCGAGGTCGCCGACCACCGCGTCGCCGGCCCGGCGCGCCGACTCGGCCAGCTCGCCGCTGTGCAGCAGGAAGCCGCGCACCTCCTGGTAGAAGTCGCGGCCGGCCTCGGTGAGCGCGAGCCCGCGCGCGTGGTGGCGCAGCAGCAGCTGCACGCCGAGTTCCTTCTCCAGCTGGGCGACCGCCGTGGACACCGCCGACTGGGACACCATCAGCTCGCGGGCGGCGGCTGTCATGCTGCCGTGCGCGGCGGCGGCCGCGAAGTAGCGCAGCTGGACCAGGGTGAAGGACGGCTCGGCCACGGGGTCGGCTCGGCGCCCTAGGTCCGGCGCAGCGGTGGGTGGGCGTGCGCGAACGGGCGCTGCGCGATCCAGTCGGCGAGCTCCGGCTCGATGTCGCCGTGCATGTGCAGCGAGGTGATCTCGGCCAGCTCCATGACCCGGGCCAGCAGATCCGCGCAGTGCCGGTTGTGCGCGAAGCCCGCTTCGGTGTCGGTGTACTCCTCGAGGACAACGAGCACGTCGGGGTCCGGGTCGGTGTACCAGTCGTAGCGCAGCGTGCCGGGCTCCGTCGCGGCGGCCTCGGCCAGCTCGGTCGCCACCTGCGCGAACTCCTCGCGCCTGCCGGGCCGCGACCGGAGCTCGGCACGCACCGTGATGGTCATCGATGTCTCTCCTCAGGCCCTGGGCAGGCCGGGTTGGTGCAGCAGCGGTACCAGGTAGGCGCGGGCGAACGCACGCAGCTCGTCGTCGGTGTCCAGCGGAATATAGGCCCGGGGGGACAGCATGATCGACGAGGTCAGCCGGAAGATCACCTCGGCGGCGGCGTCCGGGTCGGCGGCCACCGCCGGGCCCGGCGAGCGCCGCAGCTGCTCGGCGAGGAACGCGCGGCCCAGCCCCAGCCCGACGTCCGCGTGCGTGGTGAAGTACGGCAGCACGGTCTCCGGCTCCGACTCCAACAGCCGGCCGAGCAGGCCGTCCGTCCGGGACCGCCGCACCCCGATCACGAACGCCTCGACCAGCCGCTCCTCCACCGTCGGCAGGGCCTCGACCTGCCGCACCAGGTGCACCAACAGCTCGCGCACCTGCCGCAACGCCACCGCGCGCACCAGGTCCTGCTTGTTGCTGAACCGCCGGTACAGCGTGGAGCGGGCCAGCCCGGCGCGCTCGGCCACGTTCTCCATGCTGGTCCGGCGCAGCCCGTACGCGGTGAATTCGGCCAGCGCGGCGTCCAGCAACCGCGTGGTCAACCCCTCGGTATCCTCCCCGAGAGGTTGACCGAGGCCCTCCCCCACGGCGTCACCCAGCATCTCGATGTCCGGCCGCATAGTGCCGACCAGCCTAGACGAGTCCGTCCGACAATCGAGCTTGCCAGGGCGCGACAGCGAGACGATTATCGCCATATGTCTCCCGCCGAGCTGCCCCTCGAGCACCACGCCGGCTCCGCGCCCGCCGAGACGGCCGCCCGCATCGGAGCGGACCGGTGACCGGGGTGAGCGCGCCAACCGGGCTGGGCGAGTTCGACCTCGGCCACCTGAACTTCTGGGCCCGCCCGGAGCCGGCGCGGCTGGCGGCGTTTGCCGAGCTGCGCCGGATGGACCGGCCCCGGTTCGTGCCGTTCGTCAACCCGATGCCGTTCACCCCGAAGAACGACGGCTGCTACGCGCTGGTCCGGCATGCCGACGTGCTGGCGGCCAGCCGCAACCCGGCGCTGTTCAGCAGCGAGCCCAGCGCCAACTCGGTGGCCGACATGCCGCCCTGGCTGGCCCCGTTCTTCGACTCAATGATCAACATGGACGACCCACGGCACAGCCGCATCCGCAAGGTGGTGGCCAGGGCGTTCAGCCCCCGCCTGCTCACCAAACTGGAGACGGACCTGGCGCGGCGCGCCGAGCGCATCGTGGATGACCTGGTCGCCACGGGCGGCGGCGACTTCGTTACCCAGGTCGCGCAGCGGCTGCCCATCCAGGTCATCTGCGACATGATGGGCATCCCTGAGCACCAGTACGACTACGTGCTGGCGCGCACGAACACGATCATCGGTTTCAGCGACCCGGAGTACACCGGGATCAGCCGGGACTACCTAATCCGGCACGGCGCGCCCGGGCGGCGGCACATCATCCCGGTCAGCGCCCGGCTACTGAAGGCCGGCCTTGACCTGATCCGACTGGTGCGCCGGCTCGGCGAGGAGCGCGCCCGCGACCCGAAGGACGACCTGATCTCCGCACTGGTCAAGCCCGGCCCGGACGGCGAGCGGCTGGCGCCCCGCGACGTCGGCACGTTCTTCATCCTGCTCGTGGTGGCCGGCAACGAGACCACCCGCAACGTCATCGCGCACGCGGTGCGACTGTTCAGCGAGCACCCCGATCAGCGCGAGCTGCTGCTCGCGGACTTCGACGAGCGGATCGGACCGGCCATCGAGGAGGTCGTCCGCTACGTCACCCCGGTCATCCAGTTCCGCCGCACCGTCACCGGGGACTGCGAGCTGGGCGGCCAAGAGCTGCACCGGGGCGACAAGCTGCTGCTGTTCTACGCCTCGGCCAACCGGGACGAGACGGTGTTCGCCGACCCGGACCGCTTCGACATCACCCGCTCGCCGAACCCGCACGTCGGCTTCGGCGCTCCGGGCCCGCACTTCTGCCTGGGCGCCAACCTGGCCCGCCGGGAGATCACCGTGATGCTGCGCGAGCTGTACACCCGACTGCCGGAGATCCACACCGTCGGCGAGCCGGAACGGCTGCTGTCGTACTTCGTCAACGGCATCAAACGGCTGCCGTTCGAGACGGGCCGCTGACCCCAGCGCTCGTCCGAGGGGCCCGCGACACGCCCACGGTCGGACCGCAACGCGCCGAGGGTGGTGTCGCGCGGGCTGTTATCTGATAGTCCTACCGGGTTAGATCGCAACCGTTGTGCGGCGCGGCGCCCGAACGTGGGTCGCCCGCCGAGGGGCCGGCAGTGAGATCGGGGGGCCACGGTGATCTTCGCTGAGCTTGGTCAGGACCTGGCCGACCACTGGCTGACCTACCTGTCGATGCCGATCCTGGCGTCGGTGATCGGCTACGTCACCAAGCTGGTCGCCATCGAGATGATGTTCAAGCCGGTGGACTTCCGGGGCAAGCCGCCGCTGTTCGGCTGGCAGGGCATCATCCCGCGCAACGCCGGGCGGATGGCCACCATCGCGATGGACCTGCTGCTCGGGCGGCTGATCGACCCCCACGAGATCCTCAAGCGGCTGGACTCCGACCGCATCGTCGAGGAGCTGCGCGGACCGCTGAACGACGCGGTCAGCGAGATCGGCTCCGACCTGATGACGAAGTACCAGCCGCAGGTGTGGGAGATGCTGCCGGAGCCGGCGCAGCGGCTGGTGCTCTGGCAGATCAAGGCACAGACGCCCAGGGTCGTCACCGAGATCATGCGGGACTTCTCCGCCAACATGGACAACTACCTGGACGTCCGTGACATGGCGATCACCAACCTCACCAAGGACCGGGCGGTGCTGAACCGGCTGATCCGGGACATCTCCCGCCCGGAGATGCGGTTCATCGCCCGCAGCGGGCTCTACTTCGGCTTCATCATCGGGGTGGCCCAGGCGATCGTCTGGGCACTCACCCACGAGCCGCTGATCATGCCCGCGTTCGGCGCCCTGGTTGGCCTGAGCACCGACTGGATCGCCCTGAAAATGATCTTCTATCCGAGGGCGCCCCGGCGCATCCTCGGCGTCCGCTGGCAGGGCATGTTCCAGAAGCGGCGCAAGGAGGTCGCCGCTGACTACGGCAGGCTGATCGCCGAAGAGGTGCTCACCGTGCCGAAGCTGCTGGACGCGATGATCACCGGCCCCAAGGCGGACCGGCTGATCACGCTGGTGCAGCGGCACATCGCGCGCGTCGTGGACCGCCAGGTCGGGCTGGCCAAGCCGCTGGTCGTGCTCACCGTGGGCAGCGAGCGCTACCGGCAGCTAAAGAAGGACGCGGCACAGCGGGCGTTCGCCGAGGTCAGCACCACCATGGCGCCGGCGATGGAGTACGCCAAGGACGCGCTCGCCGTGGAGCAGACGATCGTCGACGCCATGCTCGCGCTGACCCCGGTGGAGTTCGAAGGGGTGCTGCGGCCGGCGTTCCAGCAGGACGAGTGGAAGCTCATCCTGGTCGGCGGCATCCTCGGCGCGATCGTCGGCGAGCTGCAGGTGCACCTGCTGATCGGCGTCTGAGCGCTAGCCGCCCGGCCGTAAGGCTAACCGCCTCGGCCAGCTCGGCGTCGTCGGTGAGCGCGTCGGGTAGCTGATCCGCCGTCCGGCGACTCGGAACCTGCCAGCACGGCGCGCACATCGACCGGGCACAGCACGCTCCCGGCGGCGATCACCGGGTTGAGGTCCAGCTCGACCAGCTCGGGGTGGGCGGCGGCGAGGTCCCCGACCCGGACCAGGAAGTCGGCGAGCGCGGTCCGGTCCACCGCCGGCAGGTGTCGGTAGCCGTCCAGCAGCCGGTCGGCGACGGTCTCGCCGATCATCTCCAGCGCCTCGAGGCGGGTGAACGGGGCGGCCCGGAACGTCACGTCGCGCAGCGCCTCGACCAGCACACCACCGGAGCCGAACGCCACCACCGGGCCGAAGTCGGGGTCCACCGTGGCGCCGACCAGCAGCTCCACCCCGGCCGGCGCCATCGGGGTCACCACCATGGCGCTGATCTCGGCGCTCGGCACGTGCCGAGCGACCGACTCGGCGATGCCCGCCCAGGCCTCGGCGGCGTGCGCCGCGTCGACCCCGAGCCGCACCCCGCCGGCGTCCGACTTGTGCACCACGTCCGCCGAGACGACCTTGAGCGCGCAGCGGCCGCCCAGCTCACGGACCGCCGCCTCGGCCTGCTCCGGCGAGTGGGCCAGCCGCCACGCCCCGGTACCCAGACCGGCGGCCTCGAGCAGCCGGCGCGCGGCCGGCTCGTCCAGCACCCGTGTCCCGAGCTGCACAGCAGGCAGGTTCTGAGCACCGGAAACCTGCCTGCTGTGCAGTTCGGTAACAACAGGCCGGGGAGGCAGCACGAGAGTGGAGCGTTCCGGGGCCGTGGCCAGCCGCCGGCCGCGCCGGTGCAGGGCGGCGGCGGCGCGCACCGCGTGGTCGATCGAGCCGAGCACCGGCACGCCTGCCGCGCGCAGCACGTCGTGGTTGGCCGGCCGGTCGACGGCGTAGCAGCTCTGCACCAGCAGCGGCAGCCGGCGCCGGGCGGCCAGCTCGGCCAGCTTTGCGGCGGTCGTCTCCTCGGCGGCGCGCAGGCCGGGGTCGAAGCGCAGGTGGTAGCCGCCGAACAGGCCGACGAGCAGCAGCAGGCCGACCGCCGGGTCGTCCAGCAGCGCCTCGGCGGCGGCGGCGAACCGGGTCGGATCGGTGTCGGTGGCGCCGGCCACGTCGACGGGGTTGGCCACCGAGGCGGCCGACCCGAGCAGCGCGCGCAGCCGGGTGCGGGTCGGCTCGCCGAGCGTGGCCAGCCCGACGGCGGCGGCGGCGAGCGCATCGGCGGCCAGCGTGGCGTGCCCACCGCCGTCGGCCAGCACGGCCACCCCGAGCCCGGCCGGCACCGGCGGGCTGGTCGCCAGCACCCCGGCGAGCAGGGCGAGCTCGTCGGACCGGTCCACCAGCTCGACGCCGGCCTGGCCGAGCACGGCGGTGGCCACCGCGTCCGCGCCGGCCACCGAGCCGGTGTGCGAGGCGGCGGTGCGCCGGCCGACCTCGGAGCGGCCGCCCCGCAGCAGCACCACCGGGCAGCGCCGGCTGGCCTCGGCGGCCGCCACCAGGAACG
>Ga0137415_10003281_pt1 | contig 16070 bp, 12 predicted proteins | sample CZODoug3_1_1_16f_FD_183082 | JGI IMG/M metagenome (GOLD analysis project Ga0137415, IMG submission 183082) | Vadose zone soil fungal communities from Angelo Coast Range Reserve, California, USA - CZODoug3_1_1_16fungal (Hybrid Assembly) | ecosystem: Environmental > Terrestrial > Soil > Vadose...
ACGGCCAATACAAGCTCCAGCCCGGTACACATGTCCAAGTGTTGACCGGCCAAGCGGCCGATCAAGTCGATCTGCAGAGCGCAGTGCAAAAGGCGATCCCGTGAGCATCTCATCCCCCTTCATCCATCGGCCGATCGCCACAGCGCTGCTGATGGCGGGGCTGTTGCTGTGCGGGCTGGTCACGTACCGGCTGCTGCCGGTCGCGGCTCTGCCGAACGTCAATTTCCCGACGATCCAGATTACCGCGCAGCTGCCGGGCGCCGATCCCCAAACGATGGCGTCCTCGGTGGCGACGCCGCTCGAGCAGCAGCTGACCCAAATTCCCGGCGTGACGCAGCTGACCTCGGCGAGCGCGCTTGGCTTCACCCAGCTCACGGTTCAATTCGTGCTCAGCCGAACCGTGGACAGTGCGGCAACGGACGTCCTGGCTGCGATCAACGCGGCGAGCCCATTTCTGCCGATTGGCATACCTTATCCGCCGACGATCCGGAAGGTGAATCCGGCCGACACCCCCGTACTGCTTCTCGCCCTCACTTCGGATTCGCTGCCGCTGACCACCGTCGATGCCTATGCGGAAAGCATCCTGCTCCCGAAGATTTCGACGGTGCCTGGCGTCGGCCTGGTCGGCATCGGCGGCCAAGTCAAGCCTGCCATCCGCGTTCAGGTCGATCCCCAAGCGCTCGCGGCCCGCGGCATCGGCCTGGAAGACGTCCGCACCGTGATAAGCCAAGCCAACGTCGATCTCCCGAAAGGCACGCTCAACAGTCCGCGCCAGACCTTCACGCTCAGTACCAACGACCAGTTGCTCAAGCCAGCGGCCTACGATGATCTGATCGTTGCCTATCGCAACGGCTCGCCGGTGCGCATTCGCGACATCGGAAAAGCGATCGAAGCGCCGGAAAACAACTTGATGGCCGGCTGGTTCAACAAGCAGCGCGCCGTCGTTCTCGCCGTTCAGCGTGTGCCCGGTGCCAACGTCATCGAGACGGTGGACACCATAAAGGCAATGTTGCCTCAGCTCCAGGCTTCGCTCCCGCCGGCCATCAAGGTGTCGATCGCAGCCGACCGCACGACCACCATCCGCGCTTCGGTTGCCGACGTCCAGTTCACGCTGATCTTGACGGTCGCACTCGTGGTGATGGTGATCTTCGTGTTCCTGCGTAATTTCTGGGCGACGGTCATTCCGGCCGTCACCGTGCCGCTTTCGCTCATCGGTACTTTCGCGGTGTTGTATGAGCTCGGCTATAGCCTCGACAATCTATCGCTCATGGCGCTCTCGATCGGGGTCGGCTTCGTGGTCGACGACGCCGTTGTGGTGATCGAAAACATCGTTCGTCACCTCGAAGAAGGCCTCACCCCCATGGAAGCCGCCCTCAAGGGTTCGAGCGAGATCGGTTTCACCATTGTTTCGATCACGCTGTCGCTGATCGCGGTATTCATCCCGCTGTTCCTGATGGGCGGCTATGTCGGCAAGCTGTTCCAGGAATTCGCCATAACCATCAGCGTTTCGCTCGTCCTGTCGCTCGTCATTTCGCTCACGCTGACACCAATGATGTGTGCGTACCTGCTCAAGCACGAGGCGAACAAGAAGCATGGCTGGCTCTACGAGCTATTTGAACGCGGTTTCGACGGCCTGCTGGCTTTGTACACGCGCGGCCTGCATGTCGTCCTGCGGCACCAGTTTGTGACGCTGCTCGTCATGCTGGGGACGATCGTGGCCACCGGTTATCTCTACGTCGTCATTCCCAAGGGCTTTTTTCCGGAGCAAGACACCGGCTTGCTCCAGGGCATCACCGAGGCGGCGACCGATATTTCTTTCCCCGCCATGGTTCAGCGCCAGCAGGCGATCGTAGACACCGTGATGAAGGATCCCGCGGTCGATTCGGTTACCCACTATATCGGCCCCGGCGGCCCGACCCCGACACTCAACCAAGGGCGCGTATTTGTTGTATTGAAGCCGCTTGCCGAGCGCGGCGTCAGCGCCCAACAGGTGATACGACGGCTCGCTCCGCAGCTCGCGAAGACCCAGGGCATCGCGCTCTATCTGCAGGCGGCGCAGGACATAACCATCGGTGGCCGCGTCTCCAAGACGCTGTACCAATATACCCTGACCGACGCCGATTCGACCGAGCTCAACCATTGGACGGCAATCTACCTCGATAAGCTCAAAACTATTCCCGGAATGACCGATGTCGCCACGGACCAGGAGAGTGGCGGCCCGATGCTGAACGTCACGGTCAATCGCGAGGCCGCGTCGACTTACGGGATCCTGCCTTCGACGATCGACAACACGCTCGACGATGCTTTCGGCCAGCGTATCGTCTCCACCATGTTCACGGAGCTCAATCAATATCACGTGATTCTCGAGGTGGACCCGAGGTTCCAGTACGGTCCGGAAGCCCTCAGCGGCATCTATGTCAACTCCTCGGCCGGCCAGCAGGTCCCGCTCAGCACCTTGGTGAACAGCACGATCAAGCCCGCGCCGCTGGTCATCAACCATCAGGGCCTGTTTCCTTCGGTCACGGTCTCATTCAACCTGGCACCCGGCGCGTCGCTTGGAAATATCGTCGCCGCCATCCATGATTTCGAGCAGAAAAGCGGTAAGCCGGCATCGTTGGCAACGAGCTTCCAGGGCAACGCACAAGCGTTCCAATCGTCGCTGTCAGGTACGCCTGTGCTGATTGCGGCGGCACTCGTCGTCATCTACATCATCCTCGGCGTGCTCTACGAAAGCACGATCCATCCGATCACCATCCTGTCGACCTTGCCGTCCGCCGGTATCGGCGCGCTGCTGCTGTTGATGGTGGTTCACCTCGACCTCAGCGTGATCGCCATCATCGGGATCATCCTGCTGATCGGCATCGTCAAGAAGAACGGCATCATGCTGGTGGATTTCGCGCTAGAGGTCGAGCGGAGCGAAAAAATCTCCGCGGAAGAATCGATCTTTCGCGCCTGCACGCTGCGCTTCCGGCCGATCCTGATGACCACCATGGCGGCGCTGCTCGGCGGCGTGCCGTTGATGCTCGGCACCGGTAACGGAGCGGAACTCCGCCAACCGCTGGGCTACACCATTGTGGGCGGTTTGCTGCTGTCGCAGATTCTCACCCTCTATACGACGCCGGTCGTCTATCTGTATCTCGATCGGCTCGGCGCATGGATGGGCCGCCTGATGCACCGCACGAGCAAGCCCGCCGAGACCGCCAAGACCGCCGAGACCGCCGAGACCAATGCCAGTGCGTGAATGCGGCTTGATGGCTCGGCGGCGTACGGCGGCGGATCTCGTCACGGCTCGCCCGACGTTTTCCGCCGCATGTTCATCGGAGCCAACTGATCGCGGGAGCCGTCGATGATACCGAATCGTTCCCCACTCGACCGGCGGTCGTTTCTCACAACCGTGGGACGAACAGGCGTTGCGCTCACAGCACCGAACATCTTGCGTTGGGGTGCGGCAATCGCCGCGCCAGATGCCGCACTGTGGCCGGTTGCGGCACGGGCCGCAACGGCCGAGACTTTGCTGCAGCCGTCGGAAATCCGCAGCAAGAACGGCGTTCTCGAGGCGACCATCACGGCTGCGCCCGGACGGGTCGAGCTGGGCGACTATGCATTCCCGGGATTTCTTTATAACGGCGCCTACATGCCGCCGGTGCTGCGCGCTCGCGTCGGCGACACGATGCGGATCGCGTTCCAGAACAATCTCCCGGACGATCCCTCCAACCTGCATTACCACGGCTTGGTCGTGTCGCCGCAGGGACGCAGCGATAACGTGTTCGTCCACGTGCATCCGGGACATGACTTCAAATACGAGGTCCGCATTCCGGACAGCGGCCGCCAAGGACCCGGACTCTTCTGGTATCACCCCCATGCCCACGGCGTGGTCGCCAAACAGATGCTCGGCGGCATGTCCGGCGCCCTGGTGATCGACGGTTCCGAGCAGCTCTTTCCCATCCTCCGTGACTTGCCGGAACGATTCTTCCTCATCAAGCACGCGGAAATGGGCGACGGCAATCAGATCGTCTCGATCAATGGGCAATTAAATCCGATGGTACCGATCCGGCCGGGCGAGATGCAGTTTTGGCGGATTGCCAATATCGGCGCCACGCTCTTCATCAAAATGCGCCTCGCCGGCATGCCGCTCTATGTTGTGGCAACCGATGGCCACCCGCTATCGCAGCCGCAAAAGCTCACCGAGTTCTTTCTCGGCCCGGGTCAGCGGATCGATGCCATCGCCATCGGCCCGCAGCCTGGCGAATACGCCATGGGGACGATCGCGTTTCAAAACGAGGCCTGGAGAAAGCCGGACCCCGCCCAGCAGCTGGCGACGATCGTGTCTGAGGGCTCGCCGGCGGCGGGAGTGGGCGTCGAAGCAGAGGTCTTGCGGCAACGCGTTCAGGGCGAGCGCTGGATCACCGACCTGCGGTCCGCGTCGATCGCCCGGCGCCGGACGCTGGAATATTCAAAAACGCCCGACCGGCACACCTTCATGATAAACGGGCGCGTGATGGATGAAGATCGCGTCGACGAGACCGTGAAGCTGGGCGACACCGAGGAGTGGACTGTCGTCAATACCGACCAGCAGTATCACAGCTTCCATATCCATCAGACGGCGTTCCTGGTGACCGAGATCAATGGCGTGCCCCAGAACGAGGACAGCCTGCACGACACCTTCTCGATACCTCCAGCAACCGATGCGGGACCCGGTTTGCTGAAGGTCGTGATCCCCTTCACCGACCCGGTGATCGTCGGCCGTTTCGTGTATCACTGCCATGCCGTCGACCATGAGGATAAAGGCATGATGGGCATAGTCGAAGTCGTCGCCTGACAAGGGCGACATCGTGGCGACCATCACGCGCTTTTCACTTCGAAATTGTATATCCGTCCGACAACGTCTTCATGAAGGCGACGATGGCATTCTCTTCCTCGTCGCTCAGCCCCAGGTTTCCAAGCTGCCGCGTATTCATGTTGTCCGCATATTCGGGCGCGGGCCAGCACGACACTTTCTCGCCCGGGTCATTTGGCGCGCACCGCGGCAGGACATCGCGCGTGTTGTAGAAATGCATGATCTCCTTGAGGCTCTTGAAATAGCCGTTGTGACCATAGGACTTGACGAATCCGTCATACGGGCGCTTGTCGACATTGCGCAGCGTCGGGACGCGAAACCTGCCCTTGAATTTCGCCGCATAGGGAGTCCAGTCTGGATCCGGGTTGGGCTGGCCGCTCAACGCATGCGCGCCGGCCAGGAAACCACCGACCCCGGTATCGATGAAGCCGGGACCTTCCGGATTCGCCACGTAGCCGCGCGGGTCCGGCGCACCTTCGCCATAGAACGGCATCGCGGGGTTGGCCGGCGTGCCGAGGTTGCTGGCGGTGAAGTCGGTGAACAGCGGTTCCTCGCCCGGGCCGCCATCGCGATGACATTCGTTGCATCGCCCCTTGCCGCGGAAGAGATCGTAACCGAGCTGCTCTTCCGGCGTGAATTTGGCCGTATGGCCCATCACCGCGTCATATTTCGACGAGAACGGGCTGCCCTCGGACGAGCGCTCATACGCGGCCATCGACAGCGCCATGGCGTCGAACGTCGTTTGCGCAATGCCGCGATCGACGTCGTTGAGATGAACCGGAAGCGGGTCGGCCGGGGCGGCCGGCGCCGGCGCGTCGCATATCCGCTCGACGTCGCCCGGCCAGGTGATCGCAAAGGCCTGCTTTCCCCACACCGCCTCGAACAAGGGACGATACGGCCGCCCCGACATGCGATAGACCACGCAGGCCGCGTCGGGCAGGCCCATTTCGACCGGATTGAGCGGCGGCGCCTGCGCCTGCTCGGCCGCGGGATTGTCGAGCCGCAGCCCTGTGGCTCGCATGTCCCAGAAATTTCCGCCGACGAAATCTCCTTGGCCCGCATTGTAATGAAGTGGCGGCGAAAACGGCGCGTAGGCGTGGCTTTGCGGCTTCCGCTGACTGAAGCGCGAGCGAACCGATCCCGGATAGGCGACGGTCGTCGCGTTGAGCTCGGAGATCGGCCCGGTGAAGCCCGTCTCCGGCATGTGGCAGAAGGCGCAGGCCTCGTTCCTGTTGACCGAAAGTTGCTTGTCGTACATGAGCAGCTTGCCGAGCAGGGCGGTCCGTTGCGCCCGATCCGGGGGTGCGTCGCGCAGCTGGGCCAGTGTCTGCGCCTCGATCCTGTCGATCTCGTCCACGACCCGGGAGATCTCTTGCTCGGCGGAGGCCGACAGCGAAGTTGTGCCGCCACGCTCGCTGCCGCTCAGGGCGCGTCCAGCCGCGGCGGCAAGCACGCAGCTTACGACCATGATACTGGTCGTACCGAAAAAGCCGATCGCTCGCCCCACGTTCTGGGGAATGCGCATGGTCGCTCCACGCAAGATCACCTTGCCGCGGTGGAAGTTATGCCGGCTGCCTGAAAAGGACTTCGGACGTCTTGCTGCGATTGTTCCGAAATTGCGTCCTCGCTAGGCCAGGGGCGCAGCACATTCCTCCACAGACCGGTTGAGATCCTTGAAATGCTGGAGCAACTGCTCCAGCGCAAAACCGAGAGCAAAAATGCGTTCCACCTCATCGATCGGCAAGTTGCGCGTCAGTCCCTCGCGGCGAAGCGCGGCGACTTCTGCGGCGTAGCCGGCGAGCGCCAGCTCGACACGATCGAGCGACGGCGGATGGCGCCGTCCCAGCAATGCCGCGCTGCTCGCCTGCAAATAGTCGCGGGTGGTCTCGCTCACGCTCGTCAGCGGTGGTCCGAGCCGCGTCCGAAATGCCTCCGGAAGCAGCGCATCCGCCGCCCGTCCGATCATGACGAGGTCGTGGCGCAGCCGCTGGAGCGTGCGCAACAGCGGTCCAAGATCGGGCGCCGCGGCAGAATATGGCATCCGCTCGCGTTTAGCCTCCTCGCCGATCACGTCCAATCGAGCGAGGGTTTCACCGAAGCCGTTCTGGATGCGCAGGATCGCCTCGGGGTCCGACGGCTGCGTAACGCCCGCGATCATGTCCGGCAGGGCGTGCCCCATGAGATCGAGCATGCGGGCGGCGGCGTCGATCGCCAGCGCATGAGCACGCGCCGGGAATACAAGAAAAGAGACGCCGAGACCCGTGATGGCTCCGAGCGCGACCTCGAGCACGCGATAGAATGCCGACTCGATCGGGCTCACGTGGATGATCGTGGGAGCGAGGAGCACCAGGACCGCGGTGAACGGCGCCACATTGAAGCTCGGGTTGATCGCCGCCACCATTGCGAGCGGCGCGATGGCGACCGCCAGCGCCACCAGCAACCCGATCTCGCCCGTATGCGGAACCAGTACGGCGACCGCGCCGGAGTAAATGGCGCCCCCGACCGTGCCCACCATATAGTCGATCGTCGCCTTCAAGGACCTGCCGACGCTCATCTGCGTCACGATGACGGCCGTCAATACGGTCCACAGGACGAGAGGCGTATGGAACAGCTGCGACAGGGCGAGGGTGAGGACGGCCGCAACCGTGACCCGCAAGCTCAGGGCAAATTGCACCCGATGCTCACGAACCCAATCCGAGGCTATCAAGATGCGGCGGGGCCGGCGCACTTCGTTGGACCAGGGAGTCATTGCATCAACAAGGCGCGGTGAGGCCAGACGGCGCCGACATCGTCGAAGCGCCGCTGCACCCCGAGGAAGAAATGGCCGGCGCCGGCACGCTGATCAGCGGGCTCAGGCCACCCGTCCCCCCTGCCTCGGTGGCATTGAGCGGAATGGCAGCGTCGCTGAAAGCGGCACCGATGCCGGGAGCCAGCGACGCTGGAATGCCGGGCCCCGCGGGCTGCACCGCCACGGTCGGGCTGCAGGTGCCGGATGGCGTGGATGCGCCGAAGGGAGATGTCGGCGGCGTCGCGACGGGAGGGATCGACAGCGTGCCGAACTGGGTCGTCGCCGGCGTCCCGAACGAGGACGCCACTGGCGGTGCAAATGGTGATGTCACCAGCGGCACAAATGGAATTGTGGTGGACGTGGTCCCCGTTATGGCCGGCAGGGCGCCGGCTGTTTCGCTCGCCGGGCAGGCCGCAATGGCGCCCATTGCGCCGGCTTGGGCCTGGCCCATGCTCCCCAGGTTGAGTTGAATGGTCCCCAATGCCGGCGCGCTCGCGCCGCCCGGCATCGGCGAACCGAGAGTGCCGGGTCGCGATGAAGATCCTGTGGGTGAACCTGCCGACATTCCCGTGGCCGGCATGCCCGGCATAGGCAGACCCTGCGCCAAAGCCGCGGCGCCTGACAGGACGATCATTGCGGCGATGACCGACCGGCGCGCGAGCGATCCGATCGAGGTGGCCCGTCCGCGCAGGCCGTGCGCCGGCGGCTTGATGGTCGTGTGAAATCGGATCATCATACGCTCCAGCCCAAGCGGTTGAGTTTTCGTTCGCGGCATCGCGGATTCATTTTTCACCTTGCGCAACGGTTGTGTCGGCTCGCACCTTGCTGCCGTCGACGAGGTTGACCATCGGATTGAGAATCACCGTGTCGCCCGGCGCGACGCCGTCGTGGACCTCCACCTCGGTGCCGAGGTCGCGCGCGACCGTGACTTTTTGCATGTGCACCGCTCCGTTCCTTACGACCGCGACATGCAGCCCGTTGCGGTCGGCGACCACCGCTTCGGCCGGCACCAGCATCGACGGCGTCTTGCGCGGGATGTGCAGCTCGACCGTGCAGTAGAGTCCCGGGCTGAGAACGCCCGTCGGATTCGGGACGTCGATCTCGGCCAACAGGGTGCGCGTCCCGGGCGCGAGCGCATTGGCGATGCGCGTGACCGTGCCGGGAAAAGGCTGGTCCGGCAGTTCGGGAATCCGAACCAGCGCCTCGACACCCGGAACCACGCCGAATGCGGCGTCCTGCGGAACGGTGACCTGCACCCGGATCACGTCGCTGTGCATCAGCGTGAACATGAACGTGGTGCCGGCCTGGACCAGGCTGCCGTTATCGACGTTGCGCTGGGTGATAACGCCGTCGAACGGCGCCACCACCTGCTGATAGGCTTTTTGCTGCTGCAGCACCCGCACCAGCGCCTGCTGCGCCGCGATATTGGACTGGGCCACGCCGACCGCCGCCTTTTGGGCCTCGAGGGTGAGGCGATCCGTATCGCCCTGTTGCAACGTGACCCAGCCCTGCTTCACCAACCGGCCATCGCGCTCGTTGGTGACCTGGGCGAGGTCGCGGCTCGCCAACGTCTGCTGCAACGTCGCCTGGTTCTGCGCCAACGTCGCCTGCGCCTGGGCGATCTGGTGATCGAGCTCGGGCGCCGTGATCTCGGCCAGCACGGCGCCGGCCTTGACGCGATCGCCGATGTCGACCTTGCGCGTCTCGATGTAGCCGCTGGTGCGCGCGAAGATATTGGCCGCCTCGAATGCCAGTGTGGTGGCCGGCTGGGTGACCGTGATGGTGCTGTCGCTGCCGCGGACCTGCGCCACCCGCACGTCCGGGACGAAATCGCGCTGCTGTCGCGCGGTCGCCATGACGTCGCGCGTGGCGCCATAATGGCGCCACGCCCCGAACGCAAGGGCGCCTGCAAGCGGCAGAACGGCCGCAATGGCGAGCCAGCGGCCGCGGCGCCGGGGTTTCTCGCGCGCGACCGGCGGCGCACTACCGGGCCGGTCGGTCGCCGGCGCGCCGTCGCGATCGTGATGTTCGCTGAGGAACGGCTCTCCGATGTCATTCATGGGATGTCCTCGCTGAATACGCCATGGCTCGGCTTTCCGTCATTGCGCCCGCGCAGCATGGCAAACAGATACGGCACGACCAGGAGAGTCGTCGGCGTGGCGAACAGCAGGCCGCCGATGACCGCGCGCGCGAGCGCCGCGTTCTGCTCCTCGCCGGCGCCGCCGAGCGCCATCGGAACCATGCCGACGATCATCGCCGCCGCCGTCATCAGCACCGGCCTGATCCGCGTGTAGCCGGCGGTGATCGCGGCCTCGAGCGCCGACCAGCCGGCGAGCTGCTGCTCGCGCGCGAAGGTGACGAGCAGGATCGAGTTCGCCGAGGCGACGCCGACCGCCATGATGGCGCCCATCAGCGACGGCACGTTGAGCGTGGTTCCGGTGATGAACAGCATCGTGAGGATCCCGCAAAGCGTCGCTGGAAGGGCCAGGATGACGACGAAGGGGTCTCCGAAATTCTGATAGTTCACGACCATCAGCAGGTAGACGAAGACCGCCGCGAACAGCAGCCCGATGCCGAGGTCGCGAAAGGAGTCGTTCATGCTCTGGATCTGTCCGACGACCTGGATCGAGTTGCCGGGCTTGAGCTGCTTCTGCATGTCGGCGACCACCTTGCTGATCTCGCCCGCGACGCCGCCGAGATCACGGCCTTGAACGCTGGCGTAAACCTCGTAGAGCGGCTGGATATTGCTCTGGTTGGTGTTGGTCGGGACCGAGTCGCGCTTCAACGTCGCGACGTTGCTGAGCATGCCGGGGACCGGCGTTCCGGCCTGCGACAGCGTGCTGGACACCGGCGTGTTGGCGAGATCGTTCACCGAGCTTACGCGCGGCTCCGGAGTCTGCACCGCCAGGTAATAGGGAATGCCCGAAGCCGGGTCGGTCCAGAAATTGGGCGCGACCTGCTCGGACGAGCTGAGGCTGATATTGAGGTTGTTGGCGATGGTGGTCGCATTGAGGCCGAGCTCGATCGCACGCGTGCGATCGATCGTGGCGTAGAACTCCGGCGCGTCGGTCTCCTGCTGGAGATGTGCGTCCGCGATCCCCGGAATGTCCGCGATGCGGCGCCGCATTTCGCGGGCGACCCGCAGGTTGTTTTCGCGGTCGTAGCCTACGGTGCGCACGTCGATCTGGGCCGGCAGGCCGAAATTGAGGATCTGGGTGACGATATCGGCCGACTGGAAATAGAAGGTGTTCTCCGGGAAGGCCGCCGGCAGGACCTCGCGCAGCTTGCGGACATAGCCGGCGCTCGGCGCGTGGCCCTCCTTGAGGGCGATGAGGATCACCCCGTCATTGACGCCGATGGTCGAGCCGTCGGCAAACGCCAGATTGTAGGCGCGCGCCGGCAGACCGATATTGTCGACGATGAGCTCGCGGTCGCTTTCCGGAATGACCTCGCGGATCTTGTCCTCGACCGCCTGGAAGATCTTTTCCGTGGCCTCGATGCGCGTGCCGGCGGGCGCGCGCACGTGGAGCTGGATCTGGCCGCTGTCGATCGCCGGAAAGAAGTCGCGCCCGACCAGGACCAGCATGGTGGCGCCGAGCCCGAGGATCACGACCGCGATCATCGGCACGATCAGCCGCCGTCGACGCAGCAACGTATTGAGCAACGCCACATAACCCTCGCGCATGGCGTCGAAGCCGTGTTCGAAGCGGGCATGAATTCGGCCGAACAATCCGCGCGACGCCCCGTCGGCCGGCCCATGGTGCTCGCCCTTCAGCAGCAACCCGATGGTGATCGGCGTCAGCGTGCGCGACAGCCCGTAGGATGCGAGCATCGCGAAGACGACCGCGAGCCCGAGCGGCGTGAACAGGTATTTGGCGGGGCCCTCGAGAAAGACCACCGAGGTGAACACGCAGCTGATCGCCAGCGTCGAGACCAGGGTCGGAATCGCGATTTCGGCGGCGCCGTGCAGCGTCGCATAGGAAAGCGGCTTGCCTTCGTCCGTCAGCAGCCGGTGCGTATTCTCGATCGTCACCGTCGAATCGTCGACCAGGATGCCGACCGCGAGCGCGAGCCCGCCGAGCGTCATCGTGTTGAGGGTCTCGCCGAGGAAATACAGCACCACCAGCGACGACAGGATCGCCAGCGGAATCGAGATCATGACCACCACCGTCGAGCGCCACGACCCGAGAAAAAGCAGGATCATCAGCGCGGTGAGCGCGGCCGCGATTGCGCCTTCGCGCAGCACGCCGGTGACCGCGCTGGTGACGAAGACCGACTGATCGAACAGCTCGGTGATCTTGAGGCCGGCGGGCGCGGCCGCGCGCGCGGTCTGCAGCGCGGCCTTGACGCCGTTGACCACCGAAAGCGTCGATGCATTGCCGTTCTTGATGACGCTGAGCAGAACCGCGCGCCGTCCATCGTCCCGCACGATGTTCTGCTGCACCAACGACCCGTCGTGGACCTGGGCGACGTCCTTCACGAAGACCGTGGCGCCGTTGGTGAACTTGACCGGGATATCGTTGAGATCCGCAATGCTGGTCGGGGTCGCATTCGTGCGCACGTTGTACTGGGTATCGCCGATCTTCGCGGTGCCCGACGGAACGGTCAGGTTCTGGGCATTGACCGCGTTGAGCACGTCCATCGGCGTGAGGCCGGTCGCCAGCAGCTTGGTCGTGTCGAGATCGACCATGATCTGCCGGTATTTGCCGCCGGCCGGCGTCGGCAGCGTCACCCCTTGAACCGGCGCAAGCTGTTGGCGGAGCCGGTAGATGCCGTAGTCGTAAAGCTGCTGCTCGTTGAGATTGTCCGACGTGAGGCTCATCTGCAGGACCGGCACGCTCGACGCGCTGAACTGCACGACGATCGGAGGCTGGATCCCCGGCGGCATCAGGGCGCGGATGGAGTTCGTTGCCGAGACGATCTGGGCGATCGCAAGGTCGAGATTCACGTCCGGCTGGAAATAGATTTTCTGAACCGACAGGCCATTGAGGGTTTGCGCCTCCATGGTCTTGATGCCGTTGACATTCGCGCTGATCGAATACTGGCTATAGGTGGTGACGCGCTGCTCCATTTCGGGCGTGCTCAGCCCGGTGTAGCTCCAGATCACGGTCACGACCGGGATGTCGATGTTGGGAAAGATGTCGGTCGGCATGGAGCGGATCGCCGCCACGCCCAGGAACAGAATCAGCGCTGCGACCACATAGAAGGTATGCGGGAATCTGAGCGCAAATCGGACGAGACCCATGCATCGCCTCCGGACCCTGCTGTTCCGACCTCGCTCTCCTTCCCCGGGTCTCCATCAGGCAGCAGGAAAGATCATGCCGGTAGTCCAAGCCAAAAGAAAACCAGCCGGGCGCGATCGGACCGGCAGGCGACACGGGTTCATCTCCCAGTTGGGGTTGGGGCTCGCCCGCCGCTTTTTCCGGATTGCGGCATTTGGATCGGGCTTGCGCAAACCCGGAAGCCGCCGACCGCGCGGCGTTAAGGGCGCGGAACTACTGCTTGCCTCTGACGCTGACCAGATAATCGACGATCGACTCGACGTCCTTCTGGTCGATGGGGGCCTTGTAGGCCGTCCGCATCTTGTTGACCTCGGCCTGCCATTCGGACCGGGAAAGCGCCGGCTGATTGAGCACCATGCCGGCGGAATGGCAGGCGAGGCAATTGGCGTCGGCCGCGTCCGAATTAGGCCCCTTGGGAAACATGCTGTCGCCGGCCGGAAGATCGACGCTGATGGACTTGAACGCGAATTCGCTTCCGGCCCGCGCGCAAGGCTGCGAAAAGGCGATGGCCGCTACGAGGGTGACCGGCAGCATGCTGCGCACCATCGCGTCCTCCTCAGGTGGCCGCAACCGACGTCTGTTCGACGACATTGCGCATGAAGCCGCTGGGGTTCCAATTCGGCGAACGGGTTTGCGTCTCGCCTTGCGTGTTGGTGCAGCTGACCATCAAAACGTGGTCGCCCCGGCTCGGCAGCGCGAAGCGCATCTGCCAGCGCCGGAAGCCATATGTTCCTTCATCCTTGCCGAGCTCGGCCCCGGTCCAGCTCTTTCCCCCGTCGCTCGAGAAGTCGACACGCGAAACGCCCGCGGCGCCGCCGAACGCAATGCCGCGCGCGAGCGTCGGAGCGCCGGCCTGCAATTTATCGCCCGCCTTGATGTTGGTGATGAAGGATCGTGGATTCATCCGGTTGATCGGCACCGTCGTCCCACCGGTCGCGCCCGGCTCGATATCGCCATTGGGCGTGTCCGGAATCCGGTAGGCGGTCTGCGTCCAGTAATTCGTATCCGGCTGGTCGAGGACCTCGATGTCGTTGAGCATCTTGACCCAATAGGTGGAATACCAGCCGGGCACGACGAGGCGCAACGGGAAGCCGTTGAGCAGCGGAAGCGGCTCCCCGTTCATTGCATAGGCCAGCATCACTTCGCCGTCGCGCGCATGATCGATGTCGAGCGATTTCATGAAGTGCGGCGCATCCGGCAGGACAGTCTCGTCCAAGCCTTTGAAACGAACCTGCACCGCACCGGCTTTCACGCCCGCGCGGTCGAGCACGTCCTTGAGACGAACGCCGGTCCAGCGCGCGTTTCCCATGGCGCCGTTCGACCATTGCCCTCCCGCGACCCGGGGCTGGAAATAGCCGCGCGAGTTTCCCGAGCACTGATTGACGGCCGCAAGCTCGAACCGCGGGAGCGCAAGAAGATCGTGGAGCGACAGCGGCGTCTCGCGGTTCACATGGCCGCGCACCGCCAACCGGAAGGTGTCGACACTGATGTCGGTCGGGATTCCGGACCAATGCCACCGCACGAAGAAACGGTCGTTGGGCGTGAAGGTCGATTGGTCGAACACCTCGAATGGCGTTTCGAGCAGAGGCGGCCGAGTGCGTTGAAGGATGAGCGCCCCCTTTTGGGGAAATGCCGTCGTGATCTGCCGTTCGTCCGGTCCTCCCGGCAAGGGCAACTGAGTGATCGCCTCGGCAAGCGCGGGGGCCGAGGCCAACGCAAAACTTGCAGCCCCGGCCCGCGCAAGAAAATGCCGGCGCGACGAACGATAGTGAGGGGGGATGATGCCGCCCATGGGTCGCCCTCGGTCCTGCGCTTTGGCCCCTTATTCAAATGCGCAATCCATGGAACGCGGCTTTCCGCTTATTGCTGCGATTGCGTCGCCATTGCGCTTTTCGCTGCTGAGCCCCGCCGCCATTGGGTCACGCATCGATCGTGGACCCCCGGTCCGGAAGACCGGGCGGTCACGCGTTCAATGTTGCGCCCCTGAACCCTTGGCAATCGACTATCGCCAATGTCGCCGGTGGTAGTGACGCGCATAGCCATACCGTGCGTAGGCGCCGCCATAGCGGCCGCCGGCGGCGGCCCAGTTCAACGCATTATCCGCTGCCTGATTGCTGCCCTGAGATTGCGCCTGGGCGCCTGCGAGGGGAAGAAACGCGATCGCGAGCACCGCGACCCTCAAAAATGTCCTCATCGATGATCTCCTGTTCTGTGGCCTGCTCATTTTTCGTTGCGACGCTGGAACCGCCGTACCCGGCAAAGCCATGACGGCGCCGGCCCTCGCGGCACAACGATGTGACCAGAATATATGGAGTGCGGGTCCCAGCCACTTTGCCAAAAATGCTGCCGACAAGAACATCTTGCTGAAAGCCTGCAAGCTTCGCTTTCTATTCATTGCCGTCACTTGCCGGGGTATGCGCCACAGTCCTTTTTGCCCAGGCTTCGGCCAGCAGCAGGAAAAGGCGATAAGATCGGGAAAAAGATGGCAAGGCGCGAAAAGATCAGGAAAAGGAGAGATCCCACATCCCGCATAGGGATCGCAAAGATCGGATGGAGACAACACATGCTCCGTGATCACTTCATCAACTTCCTCGAAGCTGCGGTGGTTCTGTTGGCGCTGACGAATGCCTTCAGCGTCCTCGCCGCCGCTTACGCGATCTCGCTTGCACGGGGTGTCATCCGCGCCGATTCCCGGGTTCCCACCCACCACGGGTTGCTCGATTTTCTGGCGCGCCGCATGCGAATTGGCAACTAAAGGCCGCAGCAGATGGGGTTGAGCCATGAGCGCGATTCCAGGGTCTTATGTCTGTACGGTGCTGCTCGCGAAACGTCCGCCTTCCGCTGGCGTTGATCGGGTTCGCTGGCGTTGGCGAAGGCTGACGGGTTCTTTGCATGATCCGTACCGGCCTGAGCTGCATTATATGCGTGGACCAGGGCCAAAATGGCGCCAGAAGCACGTGCAGGGCGAGGCGGCCAGACGTCGAGCCGGCTGAGAGGGGGAACCGCGACGGCGCAGGGGCCAGAGATTTCCAGCTCGAGGGCAGATAAGCCTCCGTCGGGGGACCTGGCGGCGTCTCGAACATCTCGCTCTGCGGCGGCGGGGCGGTAAGGCGCCGCTCGGACGTGCCCGGCCTCCCTCCGTTTCCGGCAAGCATGGCCAAAG
>Ga0137415_10003284_pt1 | contig 16069 bp, 13 predicted proteins | sample CZODoug3_1_1_16f_FD_183082 | JGI IMG/M metagenome (GOLD analysis project Ga0137415, IMG submission 183082) | Vadose zone soil fungal communities from Angelo Coast Range Reserve, California, USA - CZODoug3_1_1_16fungal (Hybrid Assembly) | ecosystem: Environmental > Terrestrial > Soil > Vadose...
CGCGCCGGGATCGCGGCAACCAACGCTCACTGCCGCAAGACCTATGGCATGACTTTTGACGCGCTCAACGAGAAACAGCGCGAGGAGGTTTTGGTCGGGCTCTCAACCGCAAGAATCACCTTTGAGGGCGGGCCGCCTGTGCGCGACTTCTGGACCACGGTCTACCAGACCGTGATGGAAGGGATGTTCTCCGATCCGATGTACGGCGGCAACCGCAACAAGGCCGGGTGGCAAATGATCGGCTGGCCGGGCGTGATTGCGGTGCACCGCGAGAACGTGGCAAAATTCCGGGACAAGCCATTTCCGCACGACACGCTTAGCATCGCGGACCTGAGCTGAGGGAGGACGACATGGCAACGCGAATGAAGGAAGTCGACGTCGTCATCGTCGGGCTCGGTTGGACCGGCGGCATCCTGTCGAAGGAGTTGACCGAAGCAGGGCTGAAGGTTGTGGCGCTCGAGCGGGGCGCGATGCGCACCACGGCGAATGACTTTGCGGTCCCCAACATCCGTGACGAGCTGCGCTACGTCCAGCGCCAGGATCTGATGACGGACACCGCGCGCGATACGCTTACGATCCGTAACAATCCCTCGCAAGAGGCGCTGCCCATGCGCCGGCTCGGCTCGTTCCTGCCGGGCGACGTGGTCGGCGGCTCGGGCGTGCATTGGAGCGGCCACACCTGGCGCTGGACCGACATGGAGTTCAAGGTGCGCTCGCTCTACGAGGAGCGCTACGGCAAGAGCTTCATTCCCGCCGACATGACGATCCAGGATTGGGGCATCACCTACGCCGAGCTCGAGCCCTACTACGACAAGTTCGAATATACCGCGGCGATCTCCGGCAAGGCCGGCAACCTGCAAGGCCGCATCCAGCCGGGCGGCAACCCGTTCGAGGCGCCGCGCAAGCGCGAGTATCCGCTGCCGCCGCTTACGCCGATCCTGGCGAGCGAGATGTTCACCGAAGCGGCGCGCAACAACGGCTACCATCCGTTCCCGCGGCCGTCCGCGAACGCATCACGCGCCTACACCAATCCTGATGGCTCGCAGTTCGGCGCCTGCCAATATTGCGGCTACTGCCAGCGCTTCGGCTGCGAGGCCAATGCCAAGGGGAGCCCCCTCATCACCGTGATCCCTATTGCGCTACGTAATCCCAATTTCGAGCTGCGCACCTATTCCTGGGTCACCAAGGTGATCAAGGACAGCGACGGCAAGCGCGTCACCGGCGTCACCTATACCAATCTCCTCAATGGCGAGGAGTTCGAGCAGCCCGCAACCATGGTGCTCCTGTGCGCCTATGCCATCAACAACGTGCACCTGATGCTGCTCTCGGGGACAGGCGAGCCCTACGATCCGGTTGCGCAGAAAGGCGTCATCGGCAAGAACTACTGCTACCAGACCGGAGCGGGCGCGACGCTGTTCTTCGATGGCCGCTATTTCAATCCGTTCATGAATGCGGGCGGCTCGAACGCCACCATCGACGATTTCAACATCAACTGGAATTTCGACCGCGGCCAGCACGGTTTCGTCGGCGGCTACAACGTGGCGGGTGGCTTCAACACCGTGCTGCCGATCGGCTACCGGCCGGTGCCGGGCGGCACGCCGCAATGGGGCAAGGCGTGGAAGGCGGCGACCGCCAAGTGGTACCAGACCGCGATGAATATCGGCGCCAGCGGCAGCGTCATGGCGAACCGCTACAACTGCTACGACCTCGATCCGACCTACCGCAATGCGTTCGGCCAGCCCTTGATGCGCATGACCTTCGATTACAAGGAGAACGAGCACAAGATGGGCCGGCACGCCGCGCAGGTGATCAACGACATCGCCAAGTCGATGAATCCCACGCATTTGACCGAGGCCACCGCGCGCACCGATCCATGGACGGTGGTGCCGTATCAGAGCACGCACAATACCGGCGGCACCATCATGGGCACCAATCCGCGCGACAGCGCCGTCAACAAGTATCTGCAGAGCTGGGATTGCCACAACCTGTTCGTCGTCGGCGCCAACGTGTTTCCGCACAACGCGTCGTACAATCCGACCGGACCGGTGGGGGCGCTCGCCTATTGGACGGCGGATGCGATCAAGAACCGCTACGTGAAGAATCCCGGACCACTGGTGCCGGCGTAAGGGCTCTATAGTGAGAGTTGGTGCGCACTCGCCACCGAGGTGGTCTGCTCCATCCCCCCTTGTGTTGGCCTTGTGTTGGGAGGGGGTAGTAGTTGTCGTGCGAGGTGCACCGACAACTGCGACCCCCACCCCTAGCCCCTCCCCACAATGGGGGGATGACGCCACTGCGAGTGGCGTCATTGTCTACCAACCTCACCGAGCGCATTCTAGCTACTGGCCGGCGACGCGGGACTGCGGCGGGGTGAGCTCGGACGGGATCGATTGCCAGAGCACTCCGGCGCGTCCGCGTTCATAGCCGTAGTCGTACAGCCGCTGCATGTAGGCCGGGTCGAAGCCGATCGTCTCGGGCTTCGGATAATCGGGGTCGATCGAGGCCAGGTTGAGTTCCCAGCGGCGGCTCTTCGCGAATTGATAGGAATTGAGCAGGGTACTGCGCGTATTGGCACGCACGGACGTCTCGAAGGAACGCGTGACGATGGGCAGCGTCCGCGCCCTCACGACTTCGAAGTCGGGCGAGAGCTTGCCGTTCATTACGACATAGATCTTCGGGCGTGCATCGGGTGGAAACAGCGGCGTCCCGGACAGCAACATGGCCTCGGGTACGATCAGCACGTTGTTGGTCACGCCGCCGTCGACGTGCATCTCTGCAAAGCGCCGGCCTTCCGCCTCGACGTCGATGAGCACCGGCGAGAATACGCCCGGGATGCTTGCCGATGCGGTCAGCACGTTGCGGAAGAGCTCGAGCGCTCCCGGGTCGCCGCTCGCGGCGATCTTGCCCATGTCCCAGATCGCGGTGCGCTGCGCGTCGAGATCCGTCGTCACGATATAGAGGCGGCGTCCCACGCGGTACTCCTGCCCGATTGCGGCGAGCATGGCGCCGTCCACATGCCGCGCGATCAGGTCGCGCAGCGGGGCGGCCTTGAAGAGGCTGGTGCCGAAGATCGCGGCGAACGGGTCGGTTTGCAGCAAGTTCGCCATCTCTCCGGTGGCGAAGACGTTCCGCAGCGTTTCGTCATAAGACGTGCCCAGGAACGCAAAAGGCGCGATCAAGGCGCCGGCGCTGGCCCCCGTCACGATGGCGAACTGCGGACGCGTCCCGCGGGCCGACCATCCGGTCAGAAGTCCGGCACCGAACGCGCCGTCGGCACCGCCGCCGGACAATGCCAGCACCATCGGCTGCTTGGCCGGAAGGCGGGATACGACCGGACGCCGCTCCCGGCCGATCGCCGGGTCGTCGGCCCATACGCGTGCCCCCGGAATGCCGGGAATGGCGGCTACCGCCCCCTCTTGCTGCGTATAGGGGATGCGCGTCACGGTTGCGCAGCCCGCCAAGGCTACGGCACAAGCTGCGACCGCGAAGCGGATGGTGCGTCGCACCATTTCCGCAAGAACGGGCTCGATCACCATTTGGCCGACGGAAAGCCCCCGAAACGCATAGAACCCCCGAAACGCATACAAACAGCATCGTCTTGGTTTTGACTTAAGCCCCTGGGCAAGGCGTGCAGCAACTCATGTATGATGGTAATTGCCCGGTAAAGGGGGCGGAGGTGTGGTCGTCGCGGGCCGACGGCAGGGGCTCCCGCGCCTTTGACCCGTACGATCTGCGCACCGGCTTTCCGAGCCAGCGGCGGCAAAGCATGGAAACATTCGATCGAGTCGGGTACTGTGGCGGAGAGGGTGATGTGGCGTTGATTCCCGTGCGGCGAAGGGGGCGCAGTAACCGCCGCGGTGAAATCTTGTTTCACGAAGCCCCCGCTCTAAGCGACATCCACGGCAACTGCCTCGGAGGAGAGGACTATGAAACGGATCGCACTCGCAGCCTTGATCTCAGTATTCGCAATGGGGGCTGCGCTGGCGCAGGCACCGGCGCCAGCGCCGGATGGCTGCGAAGCCAAAGCCGTGAGCAAGGAAGGCAAGCCGCTCGCCGGTGCTGCCAAGGCGAGCTTCATGAAGAAATGCAAGCAGGACACCTGCACGACCAAGGCCGTGAGCTCGGAGGGCAAGCCGCTCGCCGGCGCCGCCAAGAAGAGCTTCATGGCGAAGTGCGCGAAGGACGCCTGACGGTTTTCGCTGCTCTGTTGCCAATAGCGCGCTGGAGCGAAATCCGATCAGATTGAATCGCGATTTCGCTCCACGCATTTTTTTCGTCGCATGATTTCTTCCATCGCGAGATCTCGTGTCTGCAATCCTTCGGGGTCTGCAGCCGTCATGCTCTATGCAGACGACGCCACCAGTCGCTCCGCAATAGCTCACCTTCCCGCAAAAGGGCCGACAAATCGGCCTCATCGTCTCTGGAAAGGGCAATCCCCGGCAGGTAGGGAGCGGCGCGGTGAACCATGCTGCGGAAGGGGATGTCGTGCGCACACAGATCGTCATCATCGGGGCCGGGCCGGCCGGATTGCTGCTCGGGCAGCTTCTGCAGACGCGCGGCATCGACAACGTGATCCTCGAGCGGCAGTCGGCGGAGCATGTTCTGTCGCGCATCCGCGCCGGCGTGATCGAGCAGGTCGCGGTCGATCTGCTCGATCAGGTGGGCGTCGGCGCCCGCATGCACCGCGAGGGCCTCGTGCATGACGGCACGCAGATCTGCGTCGAAGGCGTGCGCCATCACATCAATTTCCGCGAACTGACCGGCAAGACCGTCATGGTCTATGGCCAGACCGAGATCACCCACGATCTCATGGAGGGCCGCGCCGCCGCCGGCGGCGAGAGCATCTACGAGGCCCGCGACGTGAGCCTGCACGATTTCGCCGGCGAAAAGCCGCGCGTGCGCTACCGCAAAGCCGGGGAGGAGCACGAGATCGCGTGCGACTTCATCGCCGGCTGCGACGGCTTTCACGGCGTCGCCCGCAAGAGCGTGCCGGCGGACGCAGTCCGGACCTACGAGCGCGTCTATCCGTTCGGCTGGCTCGGGCTTCTCTCGGATACGCCGCCGGTCTCAGACGAGCTCATCTACGTCCGCCACCACCTCGGTTTCGCGCTCTGCTCCATGCGCTCGCCGACGCGCAGCCGCTACTACGTCCAGTGCAGCCTGGCCGAGGAAGTCGACGCCTGGCCCGACGAGCGTTTCTGGGAGACGTTGAAGCTGAGGTTGGACGATGAAGCCCGCGATTGCCTTGTCACCGGGCCATCGCTGGAAAAAAGCATCGCGCCGCTGCGCAGCTTCGTCGCCGAGCCGCTGCGCTTCGGCCGGCTGTTCCTCGCCGGCGATGCCGCCCACATCGTCCCACCCACGGGCGCCAAAGGCCTGAACCTGGCGGCCAGCGACGTGCGCTATCTCTCGCAGGCACTGGTCGAATTCTACCAGGAAAAATCCACCGCGGGCCTCGATCACTACTCGATCACCGCGCTTTCGCGCGTGTGGAAGGCCGAACGTTTCTCCTGGTGGATGACCACGCTCCTGCACGCGTTCCCCGACCGGCCGTTCGACACCAAGATGCAGCTTGCCGAGCTCGACTTTCTCTTCAACTCGCGTGCTGCCGCGACCGCATTCGCCGAGAACTACGTCGGCCTGCCGTTTTAGCGGGGCTGCGTAGGGTGGGTCAAGGCGCCTGACGGGAGCTCTATTGTGGCCGGGCTCTCTCGCGCCGCGACCCACCGCGGCCGTCCGTCGTGGTTGGTGGGGCGCGGCGCGCTGCGGCTGTGCCCCATTCAACCGCTCCGTCAGGCGCCTTGACTCACCGTTCGCCCGTCACCGTATGCTCACCAAAGTCAAGTCGGTGAACCACGATTGCGCGGAGACGAAGCCCTGCACGGTCTTGCTCATCGCCCGCGGATTGAGGTCGTGGACGATGTAGAGCCACGGCGGATTGTCGACGAGCCGCGCATGCGCGGTCTGCATCGAAGCGTCGATCGTCGGCGCATCCGTCGCCTCCGCGAGGGTGGCCAAGGCCTTGTCGAATTGATCGTCCTTCCATTGCTCGAAGTTGAAGCCGTTGGGGGCGAAGTTGGCCGATGAAAAGTATCGCGCCATGACGCCCACGTCGGACGACGGCGAGCTGACATTGAGCGCCATCGCGCCGTGCAGCGCCGGGCTGTCCGGGACTTGACGGACCGCGTTCAGCAGCACCTGCCATTCGACGGCATCGAACGTGACGTCCACGCCGCAGGCCTGTTTCAGGTTGTCCTGCAGATATTCGTTCATCGGAAGCGGCAGCATCTGCCCGGAGCCGGAGGTCGAGATCATGACCTTGAACGAAAGCGGCTTCTGCGGCGTGTAGCCGGCCTCTGCCAGCAGCGCTTTTCCCTTGACGGGGTCGAAGCCATAGCGGTTCGTTGGATTGCCGAAATGCGGATCGTCCGCCTTGAGCCAGCCGACCGAAGGCTCGGCCGTGCCGTTGAGCAAGGTGACGAGCGCCGCGCGGTCGATGCAATAGTTCAGCGCTTGGCGCACCTTCGCGTCCTTGAGCGGGCTGGCGGTCGCGCCGATATTGAACATCCACGGCCATACGTGGGGATAGGAATTGGTGACGAGCGTGAAGCCTGCAGCCTTCAGCGAAGGAATTGCGTCGGCCGGCGGCACCTCGATCCAGTCGACCTGGCCCGATCTCAGTGCGGCGATGCGGCTCGTCGCCTCCGGAATCGGAAGCAGGCGGATCGCATCGACCTTGGCCTTGTGTCCGGCGTCCCAATAGCCGTCCCAGCGCGCAAGCTCCGCAACCTCGCGCGGCACCACCTTGGCCAGGCGAAACGGACCGGTGCCGGCAGCGGGCAGGGCGGCGACGCGCGCCCAATCGCGGCCCGCTTTTTCGAAGGATGCCGGCGAGGTGAAGAGGATGTAGACCGCCATGTAGGGGAAGTAGGACGCCGGCTGCTTCGTGCTGATCGCGACGGTGAAGTCGTCGACCTTGCGGTAGCTGTCCATCACCGGGACGCGGGCGCGCGTCATGGCCGAGGCGGCGATCTCGAATTGCGGAGCGTCGTTCTTGAAATAGCGGTCGAGGTTCCAGATCACCGCGTCGGCATTGAAGTCGGTCCCGTCATGGAACTTCACGCCGTGCCGCAGGTGAAAAATCCAGGTCTTCTTGTCGTCGGGCGCCTGCTCCCAGCGCTCGGCAAGCCCCGGCCGCAGGTCCGCCAACCGATCGGTCCGCGCCAGATCCCACAGCACCAAGCCCTCGAAGACGGGATAGCCGAGGAAGCGCATGCCCTCGAACCCGTTGTTCGGCATCCCGGTCGTGGTCGGGATGTCGGACGCCGTCATCGCGATCCGCAGCACCTGATCGGCCCGTGCCGGCGAAAGCAGCAGCAGCGATCCCGCCAGCGCCAGTCCATAGCGAAGACGTCTGGATATCACGGCTCCCTCCACGCTTCCCGGCGGGGGATGATGATCCCTCGGGGAATGGCGAAGCAAGAGGGGTGCCAATTACGGGGGGAACGCTGCGGCAGGATCGCGCGCGGCGTGCCTGCACGAGCTTACGGCGTGACGACGATGCTGCCTTTCATGTGTGGATGCAGGCCGCAGAAATAGGAAACGTCGCCGACGGTCGCGAAGGTCATGCTGAAGCTCTCGTCGGTATCCAGCACCTTCGATTTGAACTTGCCGCTTGCATCGACGATGGAATGGGGAATGTCGTCGTGATTGATGAAGGTCACCTTGCTGCCCGGCTTGATCGTGAGGACGGGCGGCGAGAAGGTGAAGTTGTCGATCGTCACGGTGGCGTCTTCGGCGAACGCCCCCGTTGCAAAGAAGAGGGCAAAGGCTGCTGCGGCCGCAGCAGCCCGTCCGCCGCCGCTGCTGCGGCGTCGTGCAGTACCAGGCATGTGTCTTTTCCTAACTTGCGAGCGTGCTATCGGTGATGGCGAGCGGTTTGCTGCCCTGTCGATAGGTGACGTTGGTGATCCCGAGCACGCCGCGCAGCTCCCCGGCGGGGACGACCTTCGGGCCGGGCGAGGGCGCAGTGCCCGGTGCTGGCTGCGGGAACGCGGTCGAGCGCGCGGTATGGAAGGTGACGTTGCCCTCGACCTTCTGCATGATCTGATGGATGTGCCCGTTGAGCACGGTCACCGACCCGAAGCGGGCGAGCAATGCGAGCGCCTGCGCGGAGTCATCCGTACCCCAGCCCCAGTCGGCCGCCACTGTCCACAGCGGGATGTGGGCGAAGACCACGATCGGCGCGGAAGCGCTCTTGCCCTTCAGATCGTCCGCCAGCCAGGCGAGCTGATCGGCGCCGAGATTGCCCATGCCGCCGGCCTTGAGATTGACCACGTTGACCAGGCCGATGAAATGCACGCCGTTCTGGTCGAATGAATACCAGCCGGCGCCGCGCGCTGTCTTGCCGTAGCGCTCCATGTAGGCCTTGCCGGTCCCCTCGTCGATGACGTCGTGCTCGCCGGGAACGTAGTGCCCATCGAGCTTGAGCTTGCCGAGCGCCTGGGCGGCGTCGTCGAATTCCTTCGGCTTCGACAGGTGGGTGATGTCGCCGGTATGGATCAGGAAGGCGGGCTTCGTCGGCAGCGCCGTGACCTTGCCGACCGCTTCTTCGAGCGTCGCGAGTGCGTTCGGATTGGCCGGCTTGTCGAAGCCGATGTGGCTGTCGGAAATCTGCAGAAAGGTCAGCCCGGTCTCGGCGGCTTGCGCGGTGCCGAGGAGGGTCGAGGCCGGCACGCCGCCGGAGACGGTCCATAGCACGCCGGTGCCTGCCCAGAGCATGCATTCGAGCGCGCCTCTGCGATCCACGTTCAGTGTGCTGTCATCACCTTGCTTCTTGCTGGTCATCGGCTCCTCCGGATGCTCGCATCGCGCCTACCGCAGCGATCACGTCGCTGTCGTCCACAAAGACTCGGGCGCGGTCCGGGAAATTTCCCGTCTCACGCTTTCGTGATGGTCGAAAGCCGACGGGCTGGAATCGGTTGCTGCCGGCAGCTAAGAGACTGGGCGATAAGAGACTGGCGGCGCCGGGAATGCCGATCGGTCCGGGAACGGCCCGCAAGGAGACGCTTCATGCAGACGCTCGGCCTTGGATTCACCTGGGAGCAGTTGTCGCCGGGACAGCGGTTTCGCACGCTCAACCGCACCATCACCGAGACCGACCTGGTGATGTTCATCGGGGTCACCGGGATGGTCGAAACCATCTTCACCGACCGTACCTTCGGCGCGGCGAAAGGCGCGATCCAGGGACAATTCGTGCCGGCGGCGCTGACCTACTGCCTGATCGAGGGGCTGTTGTGCCAGAGCATGATCCAGGGCACCGGCCTGGCCATGCTCGAGCTCAAGAAAGAAGTGCTGGCGCCGGTGCGCGTCGGCGATACCGTGCACGGCGAGATCCTGGTCGTATCGGTGCGCCCCACCTCCAAAGGCAACCGCGGCATCGTCGTCTCCAAGATCGAGGTGAAGAACCAGGACGACGAGGTCGTTATGACGTATGAAGCGACCCGCATGCTCGCCGGCCGCTCCGCCGGTCCCCTCCCTTACCCTCCCCCGCAGGCGGGGGAGGGTTGGGTGGGGGAAGCGTAAATCGCGTGCCGGGGATGGATCCATGAATTTGCAGCTCAGCATCGGCGTCACGTCGAATCCGCGCACTTGGCCGATCATCGACCAGCAGATAAAGCCCGACGGGATCGACCTCGTTCCGACGGTATTGCATCCGTCCGAGCTGTTCTGGCGGCAATTGCGCTACGCCGAATTCGACATTTCGGAAATGTCGATCTCCTCGCTGATGATGGCGCGCTCGAAGGGTGACCAGCGCTTCGTCGGCATCCCCGTGTTCACGACGCGGCGCTTCTTTCACACCACGACCTTGATGCGTCGCGATGCCAAGATCGAGACGCCGGCCGACCTCAAGGGCAAGCGCGTCGGCGTGCCGGAATATCAGCAGACCGCGGCGCTATGGTTGCGCGGGGTGCTGCAGCACGAATTCGGCGTGCATCCGAAGGACATGGAGTTCTGGATGGAGCGCCCGCCCTCGCGCAGCCACGGCGGCGCGACCGGCTTTACGCCGCCGCCGGGGGTGACCGTCAACCAGATCCCGGCCGAGAAGAGCATCGGATCGATGATGCTCGCGGGCGAGCTCGATGCCGTCATCTTCTACCTGGTCGATCCCAACCTGATCGATCGCAGCACCGCCGATCTCCATCATCATCCCGACATCAAGCCGCTGTTCCCGGATCCACAGGCGGAGGGCGTGCGCTTCTATCGCAAGACCGGCCTTTATCCCATCAACCATGGCATGGTGATCAAGCGCGAGCTTGCGGAAAAGCATCCGTGGGCTCTCACCAATATCCTCAAAGCGTTCAACCGCGCGAACGAGATCGCCAATCGCCAGCGCGCGGAGCACGTCGAGTATCACATCGAGACCGGGCTCGTTTCCGCCGACGCCGGGAAGGCGCTCGCGACGCCGATCATCTCTCACGGCATCGTCGCGAACCGGCACGTGCTCGAAACCATCGCGCAATATTCGTTGGAGCAAGGGCTGACGCCACGGCTGATGAAGCTCGACGAGCTGTTTGCCGCGAGCATGATGACGCAGTAGGGAAGCTTCGGGCCCGCGCGCGATGATGATCGACGTCTTCAACCATTTCATGCCGAAGGCCTATCTGGATCGCCTCGAGACGCTCATTCCCGGCCACGTGGCGGTCACCGCTTTTCCGAGGCTCAGGACACTCTGCGACGTGGACGCGCGGCTGTCGCTGCTCGAGGAATTCGACGGACTGCAGCAGGTCCTTTCGCTCGCCAATCCACCGCTCGAGCTGATCGCGGGTCCGGACCAGACCCCTGACCTCGCACGGCTCGCGAACGACGCATTGGCGGAGGTTTGCCGCAAGCATCCCGACCGCTTCCCGACCTTCGTCGCGGCGCTGCCGATGAACGATATCGAGGCGTCCCTTGCCGAAATCGATCGTGCGGTGAACGACCTCGGCGCGCGCGGCATCCAGGTGTTCACCAACGTAGCGGGCAAGCCGCTTTCGGCTCCCGAATTCCGTCCGATCTTCCGCCGCATGGTGGAGCACGACCTGCCGGTCTTTGTGCATCCCATGCGCGGCCCGAATTTTCCCGATTATGCGAGCGAGCAGGCCTCCGAGGCTGAAATCTGGTTCAGCTTCGGCTGGCCCTACGAGACCACGGCCGCCATGACCCGGCTGATCTATTCGCGCATCTTCGACGAATTGCCCGATCTCAAGATCATCACCCACCACATGGGCGGCATGATCCCGTATTTCGCCGGCAAGATCGGGCTTGGATTTCGCCAGATATTCTTCGGCACCCCGGAGCGCAATCCCGTGGCCGAGGACGCCGGGCTCAAGCATCCGCCGATGGACTACTACAAGATGCTCTACGCCGACACCGCGCTCAACGGCGAGGTCGCGGCGACGCGCTGCGGGCACGCGTTCTTCGGAACGTCGTCGTGCCTGTTCGCCACCGATGCGCCCTTTGACGCCGAGCAGGGCCGCGGCTTGATCCGCAACACCATCAAGGCGATCGAGGCGCTTCCCATTACACCAGGCCGGCGCGACATGATATTCGCCGGCAACGCGCGGGCGCTGCTCAAGCTGCCGGCGCAAGCCGCAAGAAGAACCGGAGCGCGGGCATGAAGACGCCAGCGGCCAGCGTGTGCGGCGCAATGGATCCCCGCTTTGCGCGGGGATGACAGCGGAGTGCGTGGTTCAATCATACACCGTGTCCACGTAGTGATCGGAATCGACCACCGCCTCGATCACCGTCGGTCCCTTCGCGGTCAGCGCCTTTCTCACCGCCACTTCGAGCGCGTCGGGGCTGTCGACCCCGAACGCCGGCACGCCGAAGTAATGCGCCGGCGGCTCGCGGTATTCCTCCGCCTGCAGCTCGGTGCCGTAGAGCGGAAACTGGCGCCGCAACTGCTTGACCTTGATGAGCGCGAGCCAGCGGTCGTCGAGCACGACGACGGGCAGCGTGATCCCCAATCGCTTGGCGGTCGCGACCTCGCCGCAGGTCATCTGGAAACAGCCATCGCCGAGCAGGCAGACGACCGGCAGGTCGGGGCGGGCGAGCTTGGCCGCGATCGCGCCGGGGAGCCCGAAGCCCATGGACGACCAGCCGTTGGTGATGTGAAAGGTCTTCGGCGCATAAGCCGTCCATTGGCTGGCGATCTGGTGGGTGTGCGCGCCGACGTCGAAGGAGAGAATGCCCGCGCGCGGCAGTGCGCGGCGCACCGCATCGATGGCGGCGTGTGCGGTGAAGGGTTGTGTCGGTAGAGCCTTGGCCGTCGGCCGCAGCGTGGCGTGAAATCCGCGGCGGTGCTCCGCCAAGGTCGCCGCAGCCCAGCGGCTCGGTGCCGGCGGCAGCGCCAAAAGCCGCGCAAGCGAGGAATCGATCTCGCCCGTCACCTGGTGAACGAGCTTGACCGACGGCGCGACGTCCACGGGCTCGATGTCGATCTGCAGCAGCGGCCGTTCGTCGATCCACGCCTCGTACTCGACCTCGATCGTGTCATAGCCGAGCCCGACGATCAGGTCGGCGGAGCGAAGATGCCGGCGCTGGATCTGCCGGCAGGCGCGCTCGATGCAGCCGAGCGAAAGCGGGTGATCCTCATCGATCAGGCCCTTGGCCATGGTCGTGGTGGCGAAAGGGAGGTTGTGCCACTCGATCACCCGGCGGAGCAGATCGGGGTCGCTCACGCGCATCGCGCTCGAGCCGAGCACCGCGATCGGCCGCTTCGCGGCGGCGATGAGTTCGCCAGCGCGGGCAATGGCCGCATCCGGCGCCGGCGCGAGCTTCGACGGCTGCGCGGGCGAAGGGACCTGCTCGTTGGTGGCGGCGAGCGCCACGTCCTCGGGCAGATCGAGATGCACCGGACCCTTGGGCTCGCTCAAGGCGAGCGCCATCGCCTGCGTCAACGTCTCCGCGATGGAGCCGGTCTCCAGCCGCAGCGTCGCCTTGGTGATCGGCTTGAACAGCGCGTGGTGGTCGATCCACATCTGGATGCGCCGCCCGAGCTGGTCCCGGTTGAGGTTGCAGGTGATCGCGATCATCGGCGAGCGGTCGAGAAAGGCGCAGCCGATCCCGGTCGCGAGATTGGTCGCGCCGGGGCCGAGCGTCGCGATGCAGAGCCCGGGCGCGCCGGTCATGCGGCCCATGACGTCGGCGGCAAAACCGGCCGAGCCTTCGTGCGCGGTGAGCACGAAATCGACGCCGCCCTTGCGCATCGCCTCCATCAGCGGCAGCACGTTGCCGCTCGGAATGCCGAAGCCGCGGGTGATCCCGTTCGCCTTCAGCGTTGCGACGATCAGATCGGCGTTGTTCATGGGAGCAATCGTGGCTGGAGGGCGCACCGCAACGGACAGGTTTGAGCCTGTTGATCCTGCGGCGGCGGAATTGTCAACCCGCCGGGCGCGCTGGCGGTGCGGGTCACTCCGGCTTTACGTTTGCCGCCCTGATCACGTTGCCCCACTTCTCCGTTTCTTCGGCGATGAGTCTGCCGAAGTCGGCGGGCGAACCCGCACGCACTGTACTGCCGAGGTCGGCGAGCCGCGCCCCGACCGCGGGATCGGCAAGGGCCGCGTTGATTTCCTTATTGAGCTTGTCGACGATTTCGGCGGGCGTGCCTTTCGGAGCACCGACGCCGAGCCATCCGCTCACTGCGTAGCCGGGGACGAATTCGGCGACCGGGGGGACGTCCGGCAAAGCCTTCGCGCGCGTGCCGATCGTCACCGCCAGCGCGCGCAGTTGGCCGGACTGGACGTGCGGGAGCGATGAGGGAATGGCGTCGAACATGACGTGCACGTCGCCCGCCATGACCCCCGCGAGCGCCTGCGGCGCGCCCTTGTAAGGGACGTGAACCATGTCGATGCCGGCCATCATCTTGAACAGCTCGCCGGACAGGTGGCTCATGTTTCCGGTCCCGCTCGAGGCCATGTTGATCTTGCCGGGGTTGGCCTTTGCGTAGGCGATGAATTCGGGAAGCGTCTTCGCCGGCAGCGATGGATTGACCAGCATGACGAAGGAATCGCTGTTGATGCTGGCGATCGGGACGATGTCGCGTGTGATGTTGACATTGCTCCTTTCATAGAGCGTCGCATTGATCGCATGGGGCGTCGCGACGAGCAGAAGCATGTAGCCGTCCGCCGGCGCGCGCGCCACCGCCTGCAGCGCCAGATTGCCGCCGGCTCCCGGCCGGTTGTCGATCACGACGGCCTGGCCGAGCCGCTGCGACAACGATTGGCCGACGAGGCGCGCAAGAATGTCGGGCGCGCCGCCGGAGCCGACGAACACGATCAGCGTCACTGGTCGGGTCGGATAGCCTTGCGCGGTGGCGACGCGGGAAATCCACGGGAAAGCGGCTGCGCCTGTTGCCAGGTGCAGCAGTCGACGGCGATGCAGTGTCACGGCGTCCTCCCGTGGTCTGGTGCATGGCGTTCGCGTGTGTCTGCCCACGCGTTGACGCCGCGCACATCTCCTCAGAGCGGCGACTAACCCGCCGAGCGGGCGCCGGCGGCGTCATGCGCCGCGAGCTGAACCTTCGCCTTGTTGACCAGGGACTGGCGGATGCGAGCCACGCCGACGTCATGCTGGTAGAGCATCTCGCGCTTGCGCGCGTCCGCCGGCATGTGCTCGAGCATTTCGCGGTCCTGCTCCAGCACGTGCCAGTGCCGCTCTTCCAGGGTGGTGCGATAGAGGAAGCGCCAGATCTCGCGCGGCAGTCCTGCCGCCTTGCGCAAGCGCCAGAAGAACACGAGGCAATTGTCCTCGTCGACCGGCGTGGTGTAGCCGATGATGCGGAACGGCCCGCCCGGTCCGGCGGCGGCGGGGTAGGGGATGTCGAGCCTGCAATAGGGCGCCGGCGTCTCCGTCACCATCTCGGTCCAGTCGAAGTTCTCGCCCTGTTGCTCGACCCTCGTCACCACGAAGCCGGTGGCGTTGCGCTCGATGCGCATCTGGTCCTGCTTCGCCCCGAACGCGAGCGTGAACGAATTGGCGTGCAGGTAGGAGCCATGCATGGGATCGGCGAGGTTGTCGAGCGCGTAGCGGTAATTGCAAGACCACGGCGATACGCACAGGATCGCCGTCCATTCCGGGCTCAAAAACTCTTCCGGCAGGTTGAGCGGCTGGGGCTCGGGATGCTCGGCGCTGGCGAAATAAACGAAGATCGCGTCGTTCGATTCCGCGACCGGAAAGCTCTCGACCGGACGGCGACCTTCGAGCGCGCAATCGGGCATTGCCGGCACGCGCACCACGGTGCCCGAGCCGTCGAGAGTGACCCCGTGATAACGGCAGGCGATGTTGTCGCCAAGGACCTCACCGCGAGACAGCCGCGCGCCGCGGTGAGGGCAGTAATCTTCCAGGCACTTGAGCGCGCCCTTGGCATCACGCCAGAGCACGAGGTCGCGCCCGAGCGCCTTGACCGCGTACGGCTGGTTAGGCTTCACCTGCACCGACTTCGCGACCGTGTACCATTGATCGAGCAGTCCGCGATTGACCAGGTCGTCGATCCTTTGCTTGTCGTCCGCCATTGTCGTCCGTCCCTGCTGTCGTGTGTCCCTGTTTGCCGTGCTACTTGATGAAGTCGTTGCTGTAGAGGTCACCGACCGGAAGCTCGGCTTCGATGAAGCCCTGCTCCTTGTAGAAATGCTGGAGTTTGGCGAGCCGCTGCGGGTCCATCGCGCCGAGCACGCTCTGGCCCTTGTAGGTGCGCTCGGTATAGTTCGCGAGAATCTTCTTCATCAGCTCTTCCTTGCCCTTGAACGAGGGCGAGGCTTCCACATAGGCGAGCGCGGCCTTCTGCGGATCGTCCATGACGAACTGCATGCCCTTCAGCGTCGCCTTGACGATCGCGCGCACCATTTCGGGCCGCTCCGCGATCATCTTGTCGGAGGCTAGGATCGCCTGCGACATCGATTGGAAATAGTCTTTGGTCGGAAGCGACACCGCATCGTCCTTGAGGTTTTCCCTGACGTCGATCTCCCAGTCCGGCGTGCAGGCGCAGGCATCGACGGTGCCCGCCACGACCAGGCTCGCGACCGCGGCGGGC
>Ga0137415_10003286_pt1 | contig 16065 bp, 12 predicted proteins | sample CZODoug3_1_1_16f_FD_183082 | JGI IMG/M metagenome (GOLD analysis project Ga0137415, IMG submission 183082) | Vadose zone soil fungal communities from Angelo Coast Range Reserve, California, USA - CZODoug3_1_1_16fungal (Hybrid Assembly) | ecosystem: Environmental > Terrestrial > Soil > Vadose...
CTTCTCGGTGTGGGGAGTGCGGTAAGCATCGACGAAGGTCTTGGTGTTCAGCCCGATGGTGTCGATGACGAGCGTGTCGCCCTCGTAGTGGCCAACCGACTCGCCGTACCAGGTCGGCTTCGGATTGGGCGAATGCGGCACATCGAGATAGACGCGGCGCACCTGCGAATCGGCATCGCGGATGATCGAGACCTGTTTTGGGGTTTGCAGGAACCACACCGGGTTGTTGTTGCCGGCCAGAGCCAGGAAACCGGGAACGCCCGCCGGCATGCAACTCGAGCTCGGCGTGAAGGCGACCTTGCCGGCGAGGACTTCGTCGTTGTCCTTCTTCATGACCTCCTTCACCCATGGCTTCAGGTTCGGGTTGGTGAGATCGGCGATCCGATAGGTCGGTTGCCGGCCCTGCCCGTTGGGGACAAAGGGATACTTTGGATCGCTGGTGAGGGGCGGCACGCGTCCCGGAACGGGCCGGAAATCGCCGGCCCCGATCCACCCGACCGTGAGGTCCCAGGAGAAAATGGGCAGCGTCGGCTTTTGTTGCGCCACCGCCAGCACGGTCCACGCCCCCATAAGACCGGCCACGATGCCGCCGGCCAGCGCACGTTCCCTCAAAGTGAACAAGGACATTGTTGTTCCTCCTCTTGCGGTGTTTCTGTTTCCCCCCGCTTGGGCAAAATCAATTTGGTACCGTCTTCGCGTCAGGGATCGGAAGAGGACGGCATTGTACATCGAAGTCGATGCAGGTGGGCGCCTTCAAGCGATCGGAGCATCGTGAAAAGGTAGGGGCGACCCTTGTGGTCGCCCCTGTTGCCGGCGGACGCGGTGCGCAAACCGGGCGACCACAAGGGTCGCCCCTACAGCAGGCAATTTTGGAGGACCTTCAATCACACAAGATCAGCCGCGCAGGTGACAGGCCACCCAATGCGCGTCGCCGCTTTGCCTGAGGGACGGCGTTTCGCGCGCGCACAGAGGAAGCTGGCGGATCGGACACCGGGTGTGGAACTGGCAGCCGGACGGCGGCCGGATCGGGCTCGGCACATCACCGTGCAGCACAGTGCGTCGGCGCTTGACCGCCGGGTCGGGGATCGGCGCGGCCGACAGCAGTGCCTCGGTGTAGGGATGCAGCGGCGCGGCGTAGACGTCGCGCGCGGCGGCGATCTCTACGATCTTGCCGAGATACATCACCGCGACGCGGGTGCTGATGTGCGCGACCACGGAGAGGTCGTGGGCAATGAAGATGTAGGTGAGGCCGAACCGCTGTTGCAGCTCCTCAAGCAGATTGACGACCTGCGCCTGGATGGACACGTCGAGAGATGAGACCGGCTCGTCGCAGACGATCAGTTGCGGCGACACCGCGAGCGCGCGCGCAATCCCGATCCGCTGACGCTGACCGCCGGAGAACTCGTGCGGATACCGCCGCAGGTGATCGGCCGTGAGCCCGACCGTTTCGATGAGCGCGACGACCCGATCCTCAAGCTCTCGCCGGTTCCTCGCCAGACCGTGAATGATCAAGGCCTCGCCGATGATGGCGCCAACCCTCATGCGCGGATTGAGCGAAGCGTAGGGGTCCTGAAAGATGATCTGCATGTCGCGGCGCAGCGCCCGCAGCGCGGCCTTGTCGAGCGCCGTGACGTTCGCGCCCTTGAACCACACCTCGCCGGAAGTCGGCTCGATGAGCCGCAGGATGCAACGCCCCGTCGTTGACTTGCCGCACCCGGATTCTCCGACCAGCCCCAAGGTTTCGCCGGCGTCGAGTTCGAAGCTCACGCCGTTGACCGCGTGCACCCGCTCGACCTCGCGCGAAAAGACGCCGCCTCTGATGGCGAAATTCTTCACCAGGTTCTTCACGCGCAGCAGCGGTTCGCTCATCGCATCGTTGTCCCTAGACTACAGCACGCATGCGACCTTGTGGCCGGCCGCGATCTCGCGCAGCGGCGGCGCGCCCTCAAGGCAGACTGCGCGGGCGAACGGGCAGCGCGGCGCGAAACGGCAGCCCGGCTGCGGATCGAGCGGACTTGGCACGACGCCGGCAATCGCCTCGAGGCGAGACGTTCGCGTGGCCGCCGTATCGATGCGCGGGATCGAACGGATCAACCCTTGCGTATAGGGGTGTCGCGGCTGCGAGAACAACACGCCGACCGGCGCCGCTTCGACCACCTTGCCGGCGTACATCACGACGACGTGCTGGGCTGCCTCCGCCACGACACCCATGGCGTGGGTGATCAGCATGACCGCCATGCCGAGCCGCGACTTCATCTCGGCGATGAGGTCGAGAATCTGCGCCTGAATCGTCACGTCGAGCGCGGTCGTCGGTTCGTCCGCGATGAGCAGCGCTGGATTGCATGAGATCGCCATGGCGATCATGACGCGTTGGCGCATGCCGCCGGAGAACTGATGCGGATAATCTCTCACCCTGCGCTCGGGATTGGGAATGTGAACGAGCCGCAGCATTTCGACGGCCCGGTCCAGCGCCGCGCGCCGGGAAAGCCCTTCATGCAGCCGAATGACTTCGGCAATCTGGCCGCCCACCGTGTAAACCGGATTGAGGGAGGTCATCGGCTCCTGAAACACAATGGCAATCTCCTTGCTGCGGATCTTTCGCATGTCGCCCGGTCCGAGCGGCACGAGATCGCGTCCGCGCCAAAGGATCCGGCCACCAACGATATGCCCGGGCGGCGTAGGGATGAGCTTGAGCACCGAAAGCGCGGTGACGCTCTTGCCGCAGCCTGATTCGCCCACCACGCCCAGCGTCTCGCCGCGGTCGATAGCAAGATCAACGCCATCGACCGCGTGCACGATGCCGTCGTCGGTGGCGAAGTGGGTCTTCAACCCGCGAATTTCGAGCAGGCGCTCGCCGGTCACGGCTACATCACCTTTCGCGGGTCGAGCGTGTCGCGCAATCCGTCGCCGATGAAGTTGATCGTCAGCACGGCAAGAAAGATCGCGGCGCCGGGAAACAGCGCCCAGTGCGGCGCAATGTCGAGGTAGTCCTTGGCGTCGTAGAGCAGGCGTCCCCAGGTGGGGATGTCGGGTGGAAAGCCCAGTCCAAGGAACGACAGCGTCGATTCCGCGATGATCGCGGCGGCGACCTCGATCGTGCCGGCGACGATCACCGGACCGAGGGCATTGGGCAGGATGTGGTGCACCACCACCCGCGTCGTCGATGCGCCGAGGGCGCGCGCCGCCTCGACGAATTCCTTCTCGCGCAGCGACAAGAACTGGGCGCGCACCAGCCGCGCCACCGGCATCCAGCGAAAGCCGCCGATCACCGCGACGATGAGGACGTAGACGCCCGCCTCCGGCCCCGCCAGCGCCTTCAGGGAATCGCGAAACAAATAGATGATGAGCAGCAGCAGCGGCAATTGCGGCAGCGACAGAAACAGATCGGTCAGCCACATCAGCGCCGCATCGACGCTGCCGCGCGACATGCCGGCCAGCGCGCCAACGGTCGTGCCGGCCACGACCGCGACCAGCATCGCGGCGAGCCCCACCCCGAGCGAAATGCGCCCGCCATAAAGCAGGCGGGCCAGCAGATCCTGGCCCAGGTCATCGGTGCCGAATGGATGTTGCCATGAGGGACCCGCGAGGCGAGCCGTAAAATCGATGTCGTTGATCGGCACCTGCCACCACAACGGCCCCAGCACGACGGTGAGAATGATCAACGCCAAGATCGCGGCGCTTGCCAACGCCAAACGATGGCGGCGAAAGCGCCGCCAGGATTCAAGCCCCGGCGACACGCGCTTGCGCGCGGCCTCAGCGCGCGCCGCGACGTCAGCGGTAGGTAATGCGTGGGTCGAGCCAGCCATAGATGAGGTCTGCGAGCAGATTGAACACAATGACCAGGCAGGCGAAGACGAATGTCACCGCCATGATCGTCGGCGTGTCGTTGGCGAGAATCGAGCTGATGAGCAACGATCCGATGCCGGGGATGCGGAAGATCTGCTCGGTGATGATGGCGCCGCCGAACACTGCCGGCATCTGCAAGGCGACCAGCGTCACGACCGGGATCAGTGCGTTGCGCACGACGTGCCTCATGATCACATCGCGCTCCGCTAACCCCTTGGCGCGTGCGGTGGTGACATAGTCCAGTCGGATGACATCGAGCACGGACGAGCGCACATAGCGTGTCCATGAGGCGCCCTGAAACAGGCCGAGCACCGCCACCGGCATCGCCGCCTGCCGGATGTGCTCCCAGTACCATTGCCAGCCGGTGGCGCTGATGTCCGTGCGATATACGAATGGCAGCCAATCGAGATAGATGCTGAATATCAGGATAAACAGGATGCCGGTGAAGAAGGTCGGCAAGGAGAAGCCGACGAACGCGAGCGTGCTCGCGATCTGATCGAAGATCGAATAGGGCCGCGCCGCCGCGTAGATGCCGACCGGCAGTGCGATCAGCAGCGCCAGGACCTGCGACGAACCGATCACGAACAGCGTTGTCGGCAGGCGTTGCAGGATCAGCACGTCGACGTCGATGCGGCTGACGAATGAGAAGCCCCAATCGCCGTGCAGCATTGCGGTGAACCAGCGCAGGTAACGAATGGCGATCGGATCGTCGAGCCCGAACTTGACTCGCAAGGCGGCGCGCACTGCCGCCGGAACGTTGGGATTGGTGGCGAGTTCCTCGAATGGGTCACCCGGCGCGAGCGCGAGCACCGTGAACAACACGACGCTGATGCCGATCAAGCTCGGGATCGCGATCAACAGGCGCCTGACGAGATATCGACCCATGCGTTGGAGCGTGTTCCGGTCACATTGAATCATTTATTCGGAGTCATGGCCGGGCTTGTCCCGGCCATCCACGTCTTTTTAGCAGGAAAGCCCGCAAGAAAGACGTGGATGCCCGCGACAAGCGCGGGCATGACGGCGGAGAGGTCATTACGGTCTCACCGTAACGCGCGATAGCCGCCCCGCGTGCCGGCGGTCATGCCTCCCGGTACCAATCCTTCAGATTCCAAAGGTCATTATCCCAGCCGGAGCCCGGCGCATGGAGCTTGTTGGCCAGGGCCTCCACCTTTGGCCTATTGACCACCGGGATCACCGCGTGATCGTTGCACACCAGATCGTTCATGCGGATGAACAAGGCCGCGCGCTTGACCGGGTCGAGCTCGCCCTCGGCGGCGCGATAGGCCTTGTCGTACTCCTCGCTATGCCAGCGCGTGATGTTGCGGCCCTGCCACTTGTTGTCCTTGGATGCGATCTCCCAGGAGACAAACTGGTTCATAAAGAACTCGGGGTCCGGCTCATTCATCAGTACGTTGTACATCTGCAGATCGCAGTAGAACTTCGCATAAGTGTCGGGATTGGCCACATCGGAGGAGAAGTACACCGACGCGGTGATCGACTTGAGCTCCACCTCGATGCCGGCCTTCTGGCACGCCTGTTTGACCACGGCCTGGGTTTTCTGGCGCGGCGCGTTGATCGAGGTCTGATACACAAGGCGCAGTTTCCTGCCCTCCCTCGCGCGGATGCCGTCGGGCCCGCGCTTCCACCCCCCCGCCTCCAGCAACTGATTAGCCTTCTCGATATTGAATTCCCACTTCGTGGTGTTCGACCGGTAACGCTCTGGATAGTTGAGGAAATTGCCGGTTAGGATGCCGGTTCGGCCGTAGATGTGCTCCTGCACCGACGCGCGATCGACCAGAACGGTGAGTGCCTGGCGCACCGCCGGATCGGACAGCAGCGGATGCTTGGCCTTCGCGCTCGAGCGCTCGCCGTCGACCTCAGTCCATGGATCGGTGCTGTTGAGCTGGATGTGCTCCATGTTACCGCCCCGATCGATCTCAACGCGCCCTTTGCCTGTCTTCTCCAGCCGCTGCAGGATCTCGTCCTCGACCTGGATGTTCCACGCAAAATCGTACTCGCCGGTCTGCAGCACGGCACGGGCGGCCGAGACGGCGTCGCCGCCGCCCTTCATCTCGATCGTGTCGAAGTGCGGCCGGTTTGGCACGTGGTAGTCGCGATTGAGCTCTCCCGTGACCAGGTCGCCCGGGTTGAAGGAGACGAACCGATACGGCCCGGTTCCGACCGGCTTCAGATTCGCCGGCGCGTCGCGCGACTTGTCGCCTTTGAATGGTTCGAACAGGTGCTTGGGAATGATCATGCCGCGCCAGCCGACGAAGGCGTTGGCCCAGTACGGCGTCGGCTTGGCGAACAGGACGCGCACCGTCAGCGGGTCGATCTTCTCGACCTTGGCATCCTTGTAGCTGCCGATGCTCACCGCGGCGGTTGCGGGATCGCTGGCGTATTCCGAGGTGAAAACCACGTCATCGGCCGTGAAGGGCTTCCCGTCGTGCCAGCGGACGTTCGGCTTGAGCTTCCAGGTCACCGACATGCCGTCGCGGGCAAGCCCTCCGTTCTCAAGGTCCGGAATCTCGGCCGCCAGCATCGGCACCAGATTTCCATCGGCGTCCCAGCCGGCCAGCGGCTCATAGAAGATGCGCGAGGCTTCCTGGTCCTTCGTGCCCACGGCAAAGTGTGGATTGAGCAGAGTTGGGCCCTGCCACCACAAGAGCTTGAGAGCGCCGCCACCGCCGCGCTTGGTTGGCTTGTATTCGAACTCGGTCTGCGCCGCCGCCATGCCGGCATACGCCAACATCTGGCTCGCCAGCGGGGCGGTGAGCCCCAACTCGACCATTTTTCGCACGAACACGCGCCGGGACATTTTTCCGGCCTTCACCAGCGCGACGAGGCTCCGCAAATGCCGTTCGTTCATGGTGTTGACCCTCCCATCTGCCTTGTAGCTCAGAAATCCGGCTTGCTCGCGACCGGGATGTGATAGTCAAACAAATGCTGATTGTTCTCGGCGCAGATGTTTTCGGTGATCTCCCGCTGCGCACGCCGGTAGCGCCGCATCCCCGTCCACGGCTGATAGAGGGCGTCCGGGTCGTCCACCGTGAAGGTCGCTTCCATCATCTTGCCGTCGTCGACTATTCTCCAGCGCTCCACGACGTGGAGCTTGTCGGTGTGAGGCGTGCGATAGACGTCAACGAACGACTTGACGTTCTGCCCGATCGTGTCGACGACAAGGGTGTCCCCCTCATAATGGCCGACCGACTCGCCGTACCATGACGGCTTCGGATTTTCCGAATGGGGCACGTCCATGTAGACGCGGCGGACCTGCTCACTGTGGATGATCCAGACTTCCTTTGGAGTCTGAAGGAAGTAGGTGGGGTTCGGTCCGCCATAGCCCATGAAGCCAGGCACGCCTGCCGGCATGCAGCTTGAGCCCGGCGTAAACGCGACCTTGCCGGCCAGCACCTCGTCATTGTCCTTCTTCATGCGCTCCTTCACCCACGGCCTCAGGTTCGGATTGGTGAGATCGGAGATCCGAAACGTCGGCTGCCGTCCCGCGCCATTGGGAACGAAGGGATGCGCGGGATCCTGGGTGACAGGCGGAATACGGCCGGGAACGGGTTCGTAGAAGGGGCCACCGCCGTTAAGCCCAACCCACCCGACATTGTCCGACGAGAAATCCGGTGGCGCGGCTTTTTCTTGCGCCACTGCCTGTGCGATCGGCGCTGCCGCCGTCATTCCCACTAAGATGCTGCTTGCGAATAGCTTTTGCCTCGAAGTGAACAAGGACATTGTTGCGTCTCCTGCCGTGTCGTTGCTTGCATCCCGGTCGAAATCTTGCCCCTGTACGGCCTCAGCACCGCGGCTGCCGGGCTGCTGCCTAAAATTGCCCTCCGCCGCGCCCCACAGGGTACACTTTCCGCCCGAACGTGGGGAGGGCACAGGACCCACAAACAGACCGTAGCCCGGATGGAGCGCAGCGACATCCGGGACAGCCTAACCCGGATTTCGCTGCGCTCAATCCGGGCTACCAGGCTGCCACGAGTTTTGCTCCTGTTACCGAGAGACAACCCGATGACCGAAACATCCTCATCCGCCGCAACCGGTACTTCCAATTACCTTCCGGTCCGCCAATCGTGGCTTGATCGGCGCCGCGAGCCCATCCTCGACTCCGACCTGCCGATCGTCGATCCGCACCACCATTTGTGGGACCGGCCGGGCTGGCGTTACCTCCTCGATGAACTGCTGGCCGACACCAGCAGCGGTCACAACATCGTCGCGACGGTGTTTGTGCAGGCCCGCGCGATGCACCGTGGGACCGGCCCTGCAGAGATGCGGCCGGTCGGCGAAACCGAGTTCGTCAATGGCATCGCCGCCATGAGTGCGAGCGGAATCTACGGCAAGACCAGGGTTTGCGCCGGGATCGTCGGCCACGCTGATCTGGCTCTGGGCGGCCGGGTCGAGCCGATCCTGCAGGCGCACATCCGTGCCGGAGGCGACCGCTTGCGCGGCATCCGCCATATCACCACTTGGGACGCTGACGCCTCCGTGCGCAATCCGGCCTACAACCCGCCGCGTGGCCTGCTGGCTGACAACCGCTTCCGAGAAGGGTTTGCGGTCCTCGCGCGCCTCCGCCTGTCTTTCGACGCCTGGCTCTTTCATCCCCAAATCGACGAACTCGCCGATCTCGCCCGCGCATTCCCGGACGCGATGATCGTGCTCAACCATGTCGGCGGGCCGATCGGCATCGGTGCGTATGGCGGCAGGCACAAGGAGGTGTTTCCCCACTGGGCGAAGTCGATCAGGGCGCTTGCGGCCTGCCCTAACGTGTTCGTCAAGGTCGGCGGCCTAGGCATGCGCCTCGGTGGACTTGGATTTCATGAGCAGGCCGAGTCGCCATCCTCCGAAACCCTGGCGGCGACGTGGCGCCCCTATATGGAGACATGCATCGAGGCGTTCGGGCCGTCGCGCTCCATGTTCGAGAGCAACTTCCCGGTCGACAAGGGCTCCTACAGCTATCCGGTCTTTTGGAATGCCTGCAAGCTTCTGGCAAAAGGGGCGAGCAGTGCGGAAAAGGCCGATCTCTTTGCGCAAACCGCAATGCGGTTTTATCGGCTCGACATGAGCGTCTGACGGCAATTGCCTTGCGCGAGAACGGCGCGGCCGGTCAGGTCGAAGCGAATAACCGTCTAACGACGTCGTTGTCGGGCTTGTCCTGGCCACCTCGACTATTCGGCGATCCGAAAACCCGCACATATCCAGACTTGTGCGCCGCAGCGAATAACAGTGAGCACTTTTGGGCCCGAACTCCCATAGTTGCAGGGCACTATGTGCTATTGGCGGGTGCTCGTCCGCTTCGGTGAAGCGCGTGGCAGACTACAAAAAAAGGGGAAAACTTTTCGAGCCTCGACTCCGACGCGAGGGGAATCGGTCTATTGTCGGCCGCGGTGGCATGGGCGCAAAGCCTCGGCCCTTTGTTGCGGCTTTCGCCCTCACACATGGGGGAGAGCATGATTAACGTTATCCGATTGGTCATCACGGTGGTGTTCGGCTTCCTGTGGTGGTGGATCTACAACCGCATTGGAACCGGCCTCGAATATCTCATGATCCTCGGTTCCGTGCTTGCCGTTTGCGCGTGCTGCTGCAGGGGAGGCGAACCGCAGCGCGAATGGAGCTGGGACGTCTACTTCGCCTGCATCAGGCGATGCTGGATTGCCACGTTGGTGCTGATGGTCTCGCTCTTCATCATCGGTGTTCTGGTGGTGATCTTCACGACCGGCGCGCCTCCGAGCGGCGTCGTGCTGACGGACATCCTGCTCGCGGCGATCGGCGCGCCTTTGTTCGTGCGCCTCATCTGCTGCGCCTACGAGTAAGTAAGGCGACGCCGCGAAGAGAGCCGGCTCGACCAAATCATTGGCTCGGCCCGCGTGATACGCGGGCCGGCAATGTGCAGTGCTGTACAACAGGGCGGTGATCGAGAAGACGTCGGTGATCCGCCCTGGTTGAAGTAGTCCGACCTGAAGTATGGCCGCGTTGAGCGGCAAGGTGGCGACATTTGCGACGTACATGAGTCTCCCTAGAAAATCGCCAGCGGATTGACCGGCGAGCCGGTACCGCCCTCCACCGGCAGCGGCGCGAACGTAATTGGGAACTCGTACCGGTTCAAACGCCGCGCCGTCGCGGCCAACTCCTCGAGATCGAGACACTCCACGATGTTGATCCCCATCCAGATCAGCACCGCCACGTGAATGGGGTTGCGCATCCCCTCCCAGCCGGGCCGCGGATTCCAGTCGATGTTGAAGTCGTGGCCGATGAACGACGGCAGCCGTTCATGCATCCACGGTATAGTGTCGGGGTAGTAGCCGGCGACCTGGCCCGTCCACGGACCTAATGCAGCGCGCCTCTTCCATCGGCCGGTGTACAAGAGCGGGATGTCCCCGGGGCCGATCTTCACGCCAGATTTCTTTTCCCACGCTTCGAGATCCGCTCGCGTGATCGGCACATTGGGATCGACCCAGTCAACGCCCTTGAGCTGCGCGATATCGTAGAGGACGGCGCGGGTGGTGATGCCGCCCTTCCAGTTCATCACGCTGCCTTTGACGCATCCGCTCTCGTTCGTCACGTTGTCCTTGACCGGGACGCCGTTGTACATCTGCCCGTTCTCAAAGAAGTGACACCAGGTGTCGATATGCGCGACGGTCTGGCCGTGGTAGCTCACCTGGTAGTTGTCCGTCGTGCCGACGTCGGTGATGGCGTTGGTGACGCGGTGGAAGACGCCGGGAGGACCGACGTCGGCGGCGGCTGTCTGCGGCTCGGCGTGGGCGAGCGACACCACGACGCCGTCTCGCGCAAGCCTCATGGCGCTCGCGACCTTTTCCGGCGTGATGAGGTTCGTCGTGCCTTTGGACTCCTGTCCCAACGGCGCCCATCTGCCCCAGGTCTTGAACTCCGTCCGCCATTGCTCGTACTGGGCTCGCAGCGCCGCCGTATCGGGCGGAGCGACCGGCGCAGGCGCCTGCGCGGCCGGTGCAGGCTGCGCCTGCGTCTCGCCCCCTGCAACCAGGCCGGCCATGACGAGACCCGCACTCACCGTGACTGACGCCAGACTATTTCGCATGCGCTCCTCCCCTGCGTTCAAAGAGTTGTTAAACCGGCACTGCCATTTTGGCCGGCCAAGAATCCTCGCATGATACACCCGCGAGCGACGCCGACGATACCATGCGCCTCAGCCCCGGAAAGCCTCCCTTCTTGCCAAGGCGGCCGGCTCGCGGGGACTGGTTGAATTAACCGCAACCTCACCCCAGCTGTCAGCTGCGGCCAATCCTCGAACCCGGCCAGAAAAGTGCGCCACTTGAGGAAGCTGAAATCGTGGGATTTCTTGATCGACTCTGGAAGGCTATCAGCGAGGTTGAGTTCGGCGACATGCCGGGGTCGGGCGCTGACGCGGAGGACGTCCGCAAGCGCGCACAATCGATCGCGCCCGTTGTATGGCTCCTCGGCAAGACCGGTGCAGGCAAGACTGCCCTTGTGGCGGCTCTCACGGGCGACCCGCGCGCAGAGATTGGCGAAGGGTTTGCGCCTTGCACGCGAACGGCGGCGTTTTACGATGTCCCGCCCGAGGTCCCACTGCTTCGTTTTCTCGATACGCGAGGGCTCGGAGAGCCCGATTATGATCCCGCGAACGATATCGCCTGGTGTGAGGGACAGTCACATCTGTTGCTGATTGTGATGCAGGTGGCGGATCCGGCCCAGCATATGGTGTTGCGCGTTCTTGCGCAGGCGCGGCGCCGGCATCCCGACTGGCCGGTCATCGTCGCGCAAACGGGCCTGCACCGTCTTTACCCTGTGGGCGCTGGTCACCCGGAGCAATATCCGTATTCGGGCGGATCACAGGACGAGACCCATGGCCCAGTGCCGCACGCCCTGCGCCAAGCGCTCGCCCATCAGCGCCGCTTGTTCGAGGGGTTGCCCGGGCGGCCGCCGCGTTTCGTGGCGATTGACTTCACCGTGCCGGAAGACGGATACCAACCTCACGACTTTGGACTCGAGATGTTTTTGCGGACCCTCGAGGAGGCTGCGCCCGAAGCATTCGAGGCGCTGCATCTCGCGCGGGCTGATGCGCTGAGCGACCGGATAAGGACGAAAGCCCGACCGCTTATTTACCGCTACGGTGCAGTGGCGGCCGGCGCCGGCGCGGTTCCAATCCCGATCGTCGGCGTGAGCAGTCTCGCCGGCATCCTCGCCATCATGCTGCGCGCCCTTGCCACCCGCTACGCGGTAGCCTGGACGCCGGGCGCGTTCGCCCAATTCAGCGGCGCCATCGGCGGCGGCGCGCTCGGCTGGTGGACTCTCAGATATGGCTTCAGGGAGGTTCTCAAGCTCATCCCGATGGTCGGCGCCGTGGCGGCGGGAGCGCTCAACGCGGCGGCAGCTTTCGGGGTGACCGTGGGCATGGGCGAGGCCGCTTGCGTTTGGCTGGCCTATCGGCGGCGCGGCCTGACAGCGCCCAACAACGAGGTGCGCCGCGCCTTCGCGGACGGGCTTGAGGCGGGGCTTTCGTATGCGAAAGGCCGAGCGGCGCGACGCCCTGGAGCCAGCCCATGAGATTCGGCAAACCGCTTCGGCGTTATTGGCCCGAGATAATCCTGTTCCTGGCGGCCGCACTGCCGTGGCTGTGTCTCCTGGCGCTCGGCGCCCTGTGGCTCTGGCAAAGCGGGCATGTTTGGGTCTGGGCGGTCGCCGCGGCGGTTCTCGGCCTGCTGACCTGGCCATTGTCAAGATTTGTCCGCCGTCGCGCCAACGAGGAGGCGCGGCTCGCCTTAGGCGATTTGGCGGAGCCTTCGCGGAACTGGAATGCCATCGAACAAGAAGCTTGGACCGAGGTACTCGCAATCGCGGACGCCACCGCGCCGTTCGCCTTCACCGAGATAGAACCGCTCGTCGCCAGTGCCCGCGATATCGTCGAGGTGGTCGCCCGCCGCTTCCATCCGCAGGCGCACACCGCCTGGGCGCAATTTAGGCTGCCGGAGTTCTTGCTGCTGGCCGAACGGCTGTGCCGGGACGTTCGCCGCGAGGCGCTGCGCCACATCCCGGGCGTGAGGGCGATCAGGCTCAGTCACCTGTTGTGGGCGCGCCGGCAAAATGAACGCTATGGCGCCATTGCACGGACCGGTTGGCGCATGGGCTTCGGTCTTTGGCGCATCGTCCGCGGCGGGCTCAATCCGCTTCAAGCTGTCGGCCAGGAGACAAGCGGCATTTTCGTGGAAAAGACCGCCAAGGTGCTCTCCTATCGATTGCGGGCCTATGCCACGCGACTGCTGGTACTCGAGACTGGCCGCGCCGCCATCGAGCTCTATGCCGGCCGACTTGCCCTCTCGGATGAGGAGGTCCGCGCCGCGCAAGAGCGTGATATGGCCGACACCGTCGCGCCACCCGCGTCTGTGCGGATCGTTCTGATCGGACAAGTCAATGCGGGAAAATCGAGTCTTGTGAATGGGCTCTCACAGGAGATCCGATGCGCCGTCGGGCCCTTGCCGGTGACTTCGCGTGCGGCAGAATACCTGCTCGAACCGGAAGGGCATCCGACCGTGACGCTCGTTGACATGCCGGGGCTCGACGAACGCGCAGAGCGGGCATCGCAGGTGCGGGCGCAGGCCGAACGTGCCGACCTCATCGTGTGGGTGGCCTCGGCGACGCAGCCGGCCCGCGGCCCGGATCGCAAACAGCTTGATGAAATCCGCACGTGGGCCGGCGCGCAGCTGGCGCGGCGGCCCCCACCTGTTCTTCTGGCGCTGACGCATATCGATGAACTGCGTCCTACGGCAGAATGGGCGCCGCCCTATGATGTCGCCGCGCCCTCGGGCCCGAAGGCCCGGGCGATCCGCGCCGCCGTGAATGCCGTTGCGGGCGCCCTCGATTTGCATGTGGACACGATCGTGCCGGTCGCGATGCCGCCTGGCCGGGTCACCTACAATCTCGACGCGCTCTGGGCGCGGATTGCCGTCGAACTGGACGAGGCAAAGCTTGTGCAGCTTGATCGCCTTCGCGTCGGCCAGCAGGGCCCAAGCCTGCGCGAGCTCGCGGATCAGCTTGGCCACGCAGGCCGCACGATCGTTAAAGGCATCGTCAAGGGTTAATGCTTCGATTCGTCCGACGGGACGCAGCGGCGAGCGGACCGTCAACCCTTCAGGCGCTGGAGCAAGGCCAACGCGTTACCCCGTTCGATCGCGTCCCGCTCGCCTTCCGACATCTGCGTGTGTCGCAACTCCTCGATCATCGCCGCGGTCTTCACAAACGGATAATCGGATCCAAACAGAATGTTGCTCGCCGGCGCCATGGCCCGCAATGCCGCCATCGATGGCGGGGAAGTGGCGCTTGCGGTGTCGTAGTAAAGCTTGCGCAATTCCGCCAGCACCCCGTTTGGCATGACCTCGCGGGCGTTCGCACCGCCACCAACGGTTTCGACCATGCGGCCTGCCAGCATTGGGGTTGCTCCTCCGCCGTGGGAAAAGATCCACCGGATATTTGGGTTCTTGGCCAGGGTGCCGTTGATGAGCAGGCTGGTGATGGCCCGGGTTGAATCAAACGGGTATTCGATGGCCTGGGGCCGCAAGCCAGGAATCACACTGCCGCAACACGCGGCTGAGGTCGGGTGAAAATATACGACCGTCTTGCGACGATTCAGTTCCTCGAATACCGGAGCGAAGGCGGCGTCGCCCGGATATTTGCCATCATAGGACGTGAGGAGGCCGATGCCGTCTGCCTTGATCGCGTCGAGGGCATATTCGATCTCTCTGAGGCTGCCGTCGATATCCGGAAGCGGCACAACCGCGAAGAGCCCATATCGCCCCGGATAATTACGGATCTGCTCGGCGGCGTACTCGTTCCACATCCGCGACAGTCGGCGGCCGGCGGCGACGTCGCCGAACCAAACGCCCGGGGTGGTGACCGAAACGATCGCCGTGGCAATGCCGTTCTGATCCATGACATCGAGCGACTCGGTCACGCTCCACGAGCGTATCTGGCTCGGCGGAATGCTGTGACCGAAATTGATCCGCTCCTGCTCCTCCTTCATATATGCCGGCGGCAGGAAGTGATGATGTACGTCGATCCGTTTCCCACCCGCGGACTTAGCCTCAGGTGTCTGGGCGAACGCAGGGCCGGCGCTAGCCATGGCCGCTGCGCCCAGACATGTCAGGAATCGACGGCGCTGCATGACGCCGGGCGACGAGGGCACGCCCTCCGTCACAAAGGTATCAAGCTTCGCAAAGCCGACCATGGCGCATCCTCCGGCGACCTAAATTGATATATTTGGACTAAGTCCGTGACTTGCGTGATTGACCTGACAGTAGTGTAGGCTTTCAATTCGGTCTGCTGTCAAATTGTGTATCGTTCGCGTGGTCGGATCGTTACGGGGAGAGCAAAATGACGTACCGGAACATTTTCGGTCGAGCCGCTCGGCTGGCGACGCCGATCTGGGCAATGCTGGTGATGACGGTCGGCGGTGCGGTAGCATTCGACGAAACCAAATATCCCGACCTCAAGGGCCAGTGGCGTCGTGCCGAGCGCGGCGACATCGCCGGCGGCTTTGGCGGGCTGCGCTACGACGCCAGCAAACCTCCGTTGCTCGGCCAGGAAGCGCCGCTGACGCCGGAGTATCAGGCGATTTACGAGGCTAATCTCGCCGATCAGGCGGAGGGCGGGCAGGGCATCGAATCGACCTTCACGTGCCTCGCACCCGGGATGCCGCGGATCATGCTGGCCTATGCGCCGATGGAAGTCGTCGTCACCGCGGACACGACCTACATCCTGATGGAGCACATTCACGACAATCGCCGCATTTACACCGACGGGCGCAGCTTTCCCGACAACATGGACGACGATCCGCAGTTTTCGGGCTATTCGATCGGCCGTTGGGTCGATGAGGACGGTGACGGCCGCTACGACGTGCTGCTCGTTGAGACGCGCGGTCTAAAGGGCCCGCGCACCTATGACGCCAGCGGCATCCCGCTCCACAGCGACAACAAGACCATTATCAAGGAGCGCATCTTTGTCGACCGCGCCGACGCCAACCTGCTCCATGACGAGATTACCACCATTGACAACGCCTTGACGCGGCCGTGGGTGGTCACGCGGAACTATCATCGCGTCGTCACCGACGAGCCGATCTGGTGGCGTGAGGATGTTTGCGCCGAAAACAATGCCCATGTGGCGATTGGCAAGGAGTCGTACTACCTGAGTGCGGATGGCCTGCTCATGCCCGCAAAGAAA
>Ga0137415_10003288_pt1 | contig 16063 bp, 13 predicted proteins | sample CZODoug3_1_1_16f_FD_183082 | JGI IMG/M metagenome (GOLD analysis project Ga0137415, IMG submission 183082) | Vadose zone soil fungal communities from Angelo Coast Range Reserve, California, USA - CZODoug3_1_1_16fungal (Hybrid Assembly) | ecosystem: Environmental > Terrestrial > Soil > Vadose...
CGACGTCACGCTGGTCGCCGACAAACTCGAAGCCGAAGCGGCGGGCCTTGCGCGCATCTCGCCCAGTTCCGTCGCCGGCGCCGCCAAGGCGCTGCACGCCGCGCAACGCATCTGGATCGCTGGCTTTAGAAGCTGCCGCAGTGTGGCGGAACTGCTCAACTATCAGCTTCGGTTGTTCCGCCCGGACGCGGTGCAGCTCGTCGGCGGCTCCGGCCCTGAGGATCTCGACCTCGGTGCGTTCCGCGCCGGAGATGCCGTCATCGTCGTTGGCTTCGCGCCCTACTCCACCGCGAGCCTGCAGTCGGCCCGCGCGGCGCATCGCGCCAAGGCCACGCTGATCGCAATCGCGGACACGGTCGCAGCGCCGATGGCGGAAGGCGCCGATCATCTGCTGCTGTACGAGGCGGCCGCCTCGCCCGGCTTCTTTCCGAGCCTCACCGGCGCGATCGCGATCGCGCAATCGCTTGCGGCAGTCACCTTCGTGCTGGGCGGCGTGGCCGCGAAGCGGCGGCTCGAGGAGACCGAAGCGCGGCTGGCCGCGATGTCACAATACGTTTCCGAGAAAGGTTGACGATCATGGCTAGCCATAGCCGCGTGCTGCACCGAAGCTTGCGCGACACACCTCCCAAGGCCGTCGGCGGCGACGGCGTGTGGCTGATCGCCGAGGATGGCCGCAAGATTCTCGATGCCTCCGGGGGCGCTGCGGTTTCCTGTCTCGGCCATCAGCATCCGCGCGTGATCGAGGCCATCTCCAGACAAGTTGCGAAACTCGCCTATGCCCACACCGCCTTCTTCTCGTCGGAGCCGGCGGAAGCGCTGGCCGACCGGCTGGTCGGTCATCAGCCCGGCGGGCTCGGCTATGCTTATTTCGTCAGCGGCGGATCGGAAGCGGTCGAAGCGAGTATAAAACTGGCGCGGCAGTATTTTGTCGAGCGCGGCGAGATGCAGCGCCAACACTTCATCGCGCGCCGCCAGAGCTATCACGGCAACACGCTCGGCGCGTTGTCGGCGGGCGGCAACGCCTGGCGCCGCGAACCCTACGCGCCGCTGTTGTCGCCGGCCTTCAGCCATGTGACGGCGGCGTTTGCCTATCATGAAAAGCGCGACGATGAATCCGAAACCGATTTCGTGGCGCGGCTGGCGGCCGAGCTGGAGGCCGAATTCCAGCGCCTCGGCCCCGACACCGTGGCCGCGTTCATCGCCGAGCCCGTGGTCGGCGCCACCGCCGGATGCGTGCCGCCGCCGGATGGCTATTTCCGCGCGGTCAGGGAGATCTGCAATCGCCACGGCGCGCTCCTGATCCTGGACGAGGTGATGTGCGGCATGGGCCGCACCGGCACGCTGCATGCGTGGGAGCAGGAAGGCATTGCGCCCGACATCCAGGCCATCGCCAAGGGACTGGGCGGCGGCTACCAGCCGATCGGCGCGATGCTCGCCAGCACCGCTATCATCGACACCATCCGCCGGGGCTCCGGCGCGTTCCAGCACGGCCATACCTATCTCGCCCATCCCCTCGCCTGCGCCGCCGCGCTCGAAGTGCAGCGGATCATCGATGACGAACATTTGCTCGACCAGGTGAAGGCGCGCGGGACGGAGCTCGAGCATCGCCTGACCGAGCGTTTTGGCAATCACCGCCATGTCGGCGATATCCGAGGCCGCGGCCTGTTCTGGGCAATCGAGCTGGTGGCCGATCGGCCCAGTCGTACGCCGTTCGATCCCGGCCTCAAGCTCAACCCGCGCATCAAGGCCGCGGCGTTCGAAGGCGGCCTTGGCTGCTATCCGGGCGGCGGCACCGTGGACGGCCGCAGCGGCGACCATGTACTGCTGGCGCCGCCCTATATCGCGTCGTCCGATGACATCGACATGATCGTCGATCGATTGGGCCACGCCGTGGACAGTGCATTGAAAAGTGTCGGTCATTAGGAGGAGGAGCCAAATGAACAGGGTCATCATTGCTACAGCTTTGCTCGCCGCGTCCCTTGCAACGGCAACGGCTGGAACGCTGGATACGGTCAAGCAGCGCGGCACGCTGGTGTGCGGCGTCAGCGCCGGCTTTGCCGGGTTCTCGGCGCCGGACTCGCAAGGCAACTACAAGGGTCTCGACGTCGATTATTGCCGCGCGCTCGCTGCCGGCGTGCTCGGCGATCCCACCAAGGTTCGCTACGTCGCGCTCACCGCACAGAACCGCTTCACCGCGCTGCAGTCGGGCGAGATCGACGTGCTCTATCGCAACTCGACGCAGACCTATCTGCGCGGCGTGACCCTCGGGCTGCGGCAGGGTCCGGTCAATTTCTATGACGGCCAGGGCTTTGTCGTCAAAAGCGACAGCGGCGTGAAGGATATTAAGGGCCTGAACGGCGCCACCGTCTGCGTCGCGCAGGGCACCACCCACGAGGTGACGCTCGGCGATTACGGCCGCGCCAACGGGATCGACTGGAAACCTCTGGTGTTCGATCGCGTCGACACCATGTACCAGACGTTTTTCGGCGGCCGCTGCGACGCCATGACCCAGGACGCCTCTGCGCTCGCCGGCGCGGTCGCAACCGCGGCGCCGAACGCGGCCGACTACGTCATCCTGCCGACGACGATCAGCAAGGAGCCGCTCGGGCCGTTCACGCGCAACGGCGACGAGGTGTGGAGCGACATCATCACCTGGCTGCACTACGGCCTGGTCGAGGCGGAGGAACTCGGCGTCACCGCCACCAACGCCGACGAAATGACGAAGTCCTCAACGCCCGCGATCCAGCGTTTGCTCGGCGCATCCGGCGACCTCGGCTCGCGGCTCGGGCTCGACAACAAATGGATGGTGCAGGCGATCAAGGCCGGCGGCAATTATGCCGAGATTTTTGAGCGCAATGTCGGCAAGGCAAGCTCGCTCAAGCTCGATCGCGGTCTGAATGCGACCTGGAGCAAGGGCGGCCTGATGTACGCCATCCCCTTCAAGTGAGAGAAGGCTTGCAGCGCGGCGGTGATATTGACACCGGCCGCGCCGCAGCCAGACCGACAACATGCGCATCGCCCTCATCCATGCCCTGAAGCATTCAATCGTTCCGATTGAAGCGTCGTTCGCAAAACTGTGGCCCGACGCGCGGCTGATGAATCTGCTCGACGACAGCCTTTCGGCCGACCTCGCGCGCGACGGCCGGCTCACCGACGCCATGACCGAGCGCTTCCTTAAGATCGGACGTTACGTGGCCTCAACCGGCACGGATGCGATCCTGTTCACCTGCTCGGCCTTCGGCCCCTGCATCGAGGCGGTCGCCCGCGCACAGGCGCCGATGCCGGTGCTGAAACCCAACGAAGCCATGATCGAGCAGGCTGTCGCGCAGGGCGGCAGGATCGGGTTACTCTCGAGCTTCCCGCCGACGCTGGCGTCGATGCCGCGGGAATTTCCCGCTTGCGTCGAGCTGACACCGAAACTGGCGGAAGGCGCCATGGCCGCGCTCGATCGCGGCGACCGCGCCGAACACGATCGGCTGGTGGTGGACGCATCGCGGAGTTTACGCGATTGCGATCTGATTGCGCTCGCACAGTACAGCATGGCGCCTGCGGCGGATCTGGTCGCCGAGGCCTCGGGCCGGCCGGTGCTGACGACGCCGGACAGCGCGGTGATGAAGCTGAAGGACATGCTCGGCGTGGCCTGATGGCGTAGGGTGGGAAAGCTGCGTGTAACTTCCGGGGACTTGCCGATGATCGATCCGACCGCTCGCGCCGCATCCGCGTCGAACCCGGGCATCCTCCAACTCCTGCGCCAATTCAAAGACAACGAAGCCGCCGCAGACAAATATGCCGCGGGCCGGCTGGGAGAGGCGAAGGCCGTCGAGCCGGTGCTGCACGCGTTCGAATGCCTGCCTACGGATGTCTCGCGACGGCCGGGGCCGCTGTCGGGCATTCCGGTAGGGATCAAGGACATCATCGCAACATCTGATATGCCGACGACGAACGGGTCGCCGGTCTACCGCGGTCATGTGCCCACCGTGGATGCCTGGGTGGTCGAGCGGCTGCGCCAGCTCGGCGCTACCATCTTCGGCAAGACGGTATCGACCGAATTCGCCTGGCGGCATCCAGGACCGACGGTCAACCCGTGGAACCCGGATCACACGCCGGGCGGATCGTCGTCCGGCTCCGCCGCTTCCGTCGCGGCGGGGCTGGTGCCGCTGGCGCTCGGCACCCAGACGCTCGGCTCGATCATCCGACCGGCCGCGTTCAACGGCGTTGTCGGGCTAAAGCCGAGTTTCGGCGCCATCCCGCGGATCGGCGTGCATCCCTTAAGTCCGTCGCTCGATCACGTCGGCTTTTTCGCGCGGCGCGTCGATGATGTCGCCTTCGCGCTGTCGCTGCTCGCCGGCGCGAGCGATCAGGATATTCATGGCCGGCCGCTTCCAAGCTTTGCGGTCGATATCGAGCGCGGCCTGCAGCCGCTCGACCGGCCGCGCTTCGCCGTCGTGCGTTTTTCGAAATGGTCGCGCGCTGAAGCCGAACAGCAGCAGGTGTTCGAGGCGGCGATCGCAAAATTGCGCGACGGCGGTGCGGTTCTCCACGAGCTAGAATTATCCGAACTCGACGACACCAACTGGAAGGCGATCAATACCATCCTGGCCAGCGAAGCCGCGTTGATCTTCGCCGATCTTGTCGCGCGTTATCCCGACCGCAGCAGCGATCATTTGAAGTCGCTGGTCGAGAGCGGCAAAGCCCCATCCGCCATCGACTACCTCGCGGCCAAGGCGCTGCAGGACCATTGGCGCCACAGGCTGACCGCGGAACTGTCCGGCTGCGACGCCTTGCTGACGTTACCGGCGTTCGGCGAAGCGCCGCGCGGCCTGCACTATACCGGCGACGCCGAATATTGCGCGCCCTGGACCCTGCTCGGCGCGCCTGCCGTCACCCTGCCGGCCGGCTTTGGCAAAAACGGCCTGCCGCTCGGCCTGCAAATCGTCGGCAGCTACCGCAACGACCACCGCATGCTGCGGGTGGCAAAATGGGTTGAAGACGCCCTCGGCTTTGAGCCCGGCATTCCGAAGCTTGCCTGATCACCTCTGACACTCTCCTGACACCACGCTGTCAGGAGCGCTAATGTAGGGTGCTCCCGACCGAGCCACCGGCAGCAAGGAGTTTTTCGATGTCAGACCAGTCTGTGACGCGCGACCTGTTCGACCGATGGGAGCGGGTTTGGCATGAAGGCCAATATGACCTGGTCGCCAGTTGCGTGGGACAGCACTACATCCGGCACGACGAACAAGGCGATCGGACGGTGACACGGGAAGCCTATGCGGCGGAGCTCGCCGCGATTCGGGAAGAGCGGCCGAATATACGTGTCGCCGTGTACGATCACTCATTCGAAGGCAATCGCGCCTGGTTCCGCTTCGCCTTCAAATGGCCTGATCCCAAGACCGGCGAGCCGCGCAGCCGGGCGGGCATGCAGTCCTACCGGATCGAGGCCGGCAAACTCGCGGAGACCTGGGTGTCGCTGCTGCCACTGGATTCGGCATGGACCGACGCCGTTGCGCAGGAGCATTGGACGAGCCCGCCGCCGATCAAATAGGGTTGGCCGCGGGCCGAGGCGTTCGATCTGCTCATGCCCGAAGAGCGTTCGAAATTGTAAGGACTTCATAGGAACCGCGCCGAGCGTGGCAAGACAGCCGCCGACTTCCTCAGGCAGGATACTGAAAAGAACCGGACCGGTCGGCACGATCCCGGTTGAATCCAGCCGCCATTGACCCCAGATTGAGCCGGTCGAGCGAACAGGGAGATTCACAATGACCGAGAAGACCGAGCGGGCCGTGCTTGCCGGAGGTTGCTTTTGGGGCATGCAGGATCTGATCCGCAAAATGACTGGCGTGATTTCCACCCGCGTCGGCTATTCGGGCGGCGATGTTCGCAACGCCACCTATCGCAACCACGGCACGCATGCCGAAACGATCGAGATCATCTTCGACCCGCGGCTGCTGAGCTATCGGCAACTTCTCGAATTCTTCTTTCAGATCCACGATCCGTCGACGCGCAACCGTCAGGGCAACGACGTCGGCATGAGCTATCGCTCGGCCATTTTCTATAGCAGTCCCGAGCAGGAGCGCATGGCCCGCGACACCATCGTGGATGTCGATGCGTCCGGCATTTGGCCCGGAAAGGCTGTGACCGAGGTCGCGCCGGTCGGTGATTTCTGGGAAGCGGAGCCCGAACATCAGGACTATCTCGAACGCTATCCCGACGGTTACACCTGTCATTTCATCCGCCCGGGATGGCGATTGCCGCAACGCAAGGCCGGATAGAAGCCGAGCCTTGCTGCATCTCACCACTTGACTCGGCAACCGCGCAGGAACAGCGCGGCGCAGGTGCGAACGCGCTTTTCGATTTGCCGGCGGGGCGGCAGCGGCACGCCGCCGTAGATGGCAGCGCGCTGCGGCGCTGACGCGACCATGCCGATCAGAATGCCGGCGGCCTCGTCGACATCATCGAGCTCAATCAATCCGCGCTTGACCTGGACCCGCAGCCAGTTCGACAGCGCTGTGCCGGTGCGTGCGATGCCGTTCCTGTAGAACGTCGCCGCCAGACCTGCGAACTTGCCGGTCTCCTGCAACACGATGCGCTGGAGCGCGACGACTTCCGGATCAAGCACGAGATCGGCGCAGGTCATCAGCGCCGCGTTCAAACCCGCTTCGATATCATCTTGATCGGCGGCGTGCAGATTGACGTCGGAGAGAAACCGATCGAGCCGGTCGGACACCATGGCTTCGAACAGCGCCTCTTTGTTGGGGATCAGGCGATACAGCGTCTTGGTGGAGACCCCGGCGCGACGCGCCACCGCTTCGGTGCTGGTCGCGGCAAAGCCGTTGACGGCGAATTCGTGCCGCGCAGCCTCGTAGATCATTTGACGCGTCTCGTCGTCGGGGCGGAGTCGCGGACGCCCGCGGCAGCGGCGGTCGGTGGAAGATTCTGCTTCAGCCATGTTTTTACATGATGCCTGTCATTCTATTGACAGTTCCGATATTGGGTCTATTTTGGAAATTGTCAAGTTTCCTAAATATGCCCACCCCCGGAGACGCGCCATGACCGTTCATTCCACCTCCTTCCAGGCCGAGCAGCCAGCGCGCCCGATCGGCGCGGCCGAGGTCCTGTTGCCCGCAGGCCTATCGGATCAAGCCAACACGGCGCCCCAGGCGCCTGCCAAAAAACTCAATCTTCGCAAGCTGTTGATGACCGGAGCGGCAATCGCCGTGTTGGCGGGCGCGGCCTGGTATGGCTGGGACTATTTCACTGTCGGCCAGTATCTGGTGTCGACCGACGACGCCTATGTGCAGGCCGACAACACCACCATCGCGCCCAAGGTCGCCGGCTATCTCCAGGCCGTGCTGGTCAAGGACAATGAGCGCGTCAGGACCGGCCAGATGCTGGCGCGAATTGACGACCGCGACTTCAAGGTCGCGCTCGACCAGGCGAGAGCCGACGTCGCGGCCGCCAAGGCCACCATTGCCAGCAAGCAGGCCCAGCTCGAAGTCCAGCAGGCCGTGATCAACGCCGCCAAGGCGACGCTCGATGTCGACCGGGCCGCGGTGACCTTCGCAGCGCAAGACAACAAGCGCTACACTGATTTGGCCGCGAGCGGATCGGGCAGCGTGCAGAACGCCCAGCAGGCGCAAGCAAAAATCGCCGGCGCGCAAGCCAGTCTGGCGCGCGACGATGCGAACCTCACCTCGGCGCTGAAACAGGTCGATCTACTCAAGGCCGAGATCGTTCAGGCCACCGCCGCGCTCGCCCGTGTCGAAGCGGTGCAGAGGCAGGCGGAGCTCAATCTCGGCTACACCACGATCACAGCCCCGATCGATGGCGTCGTCGGCAACCGGACGCTGCGCGTCGGCCAGTTCGTGCAGGCGGGAACGCAATTGATGTCGGTAGTGCCGGCCAGTGGTGCCTATGTGGTGGCGAATTACAAGGAGACCCAGCTCACCGACGTACACGAGGGCCAGGCCGTCGATATCGCCGTCGACATGTTCCCGGGTCAGATCGTCCACGGCCATGTCGACAGCATCGCGCCTGCCAGCGGCCAGGAATTCGCGCTGCTGCCGCCGGACAACGCCACCGGCAATTTCACCAAGGTGGTGCAGCGCATCCCGGTGAGGATTGCGCTTGAGCCTGAGAAGAATTCCCTGATCGAACTGCGTCCCGGCATGTCGGTGATTCCGACCATCGAAACGCGTTCGCCAAATTCCAGCCGACAGGCAGCCGTTGCTGCCAAAATTCCGACGGCCATCTCCGGAGCGTGCCATGTCAAATCAGAGCCCTTCAGCCTCGATCTCCGCGCTGCCGATTTCGCCCGCAGCATCTAGCCCAATCGCCGATCCGAACCGCGCCAGCCTCACCACCTGGATCGCCGTTTTCGCCGCCATGATCGGTTCGTTCATGGCGATCCTGAACATCCAGATCACCAACGCTTCCCTGCTCAACATCGAGGGCGGCATCGGCACCGGCGTCGACAACGGCTCCTGGATCTCGACCTCCTATCTGATCGGCGAGATCGTGGTGATCCCGCTGACCGACTATCTCAGCCGCGTGTTCTCGTTCCGCCGTTACATGCTCGCGAGCGCCGCGCTGTTCGCGGCCTTCTCGGTTGCCTGCGCCTTCACCCACGATTTGCCCTCGATGATCGCGATGCGTGGATTGCAGGGGTTTGCTGGTGGCGTACTGATCCCGATGGCGTTCACACTGGTGCTCACAAAACTGCCGAAGCCGCAGCAGCCGGTGGGGCTCGCGATCTTCGCGCTATCAGTCACCTTCGCACCCGCGATCGGGCCGACCATCGGCGGCTATCTCACCGAGAATTACGGCTGGCGCACCATCTTCTTCGTCAACGTGATCCCGACCGCGGTGATGGTGGCCGCGCTCTATCTGACACTGGAGCGGCAGCCGATGCAGCTCAAGCTTCTCAAGGAAGGCGACTGGGCCGGCATCTTCACGATGGCGATCGGATTGTCGGCGCTACAGACCGTGCTCGAGGAAGGCAACAAGGACGACTGGTTCTCTTCGCCCTTTATCCAGCGCCTGGCCGTGATCGCGTTGGTCAGCCTGTCGTTGTTCATCTGGATCGAACTCACCACGGCAAAGCCGCTGATCCGCCTGCGCCTCCTTAAGGGACGCAATTTCGGCTTCGGCACCGTCGCGATGACGATGGTCGGCTTCGCTTTGTTCGGCTCGGTGTACATCCTGCCCGCCTATCTCGGCCAGGCGCAGGGCTACAACGCCGAGCAGATCGGCCAGGTGCTGGCCTGGACCGGATTGCCGCAACTCGTCTTGATTCCACTGGTGCCGATGCTGATGCGGCGTTTCGACACGCGCTATATCGCGTTCACCGGGTTGATGATCTTCGCCTATAGCTGCTTCATGAACACGGCGATGTCGCCGGACTATGCCGGCGACCAGCTCTTTATTCCCAATGTCGTGCGCGCCCTCGGCCAGGCCATGGTGCTGACGCCGCTGACCTCTGTCGTGACGGGAGAGATCGCGCCGCAGGATGCCGCGGCGGCCTCCGGCATCAGCAACATGTTTCGCAATCTCGGCGGCGCGATCGGCACCGCGGTGCTTGCGACTGTGATCACCAAGCGCGAGCAGTTTCATTCCAACATCATCGGCCAGTCGGTCACACTCGGTCGCGAGGAAGTGCGCAGCCGGATCGCCCAGACCACGGATTATTTCATCGCGCACGGCGTCCCCGACCCCGCCGCCGCGCACCAACAGGCGATCATTGCGCTGGGTAAGGCGATCAAGCATCAGGCGCTGGTGATGGGTTTCAGCGACACCTTTGCCGTGATCGGCGCGGTGCTGGTACTGGCCGCGATCGCGGTGGCACTGACGCGGAAGGTGAAGGGTGCGGCCGGCGGCGCGCATTGAGGCACAGCCTTGCAGGCCGCCGATTGCTGGTTCTCTTGCGCGCTAATGATGCAGCTCCGCGCGTTCAATCAACGCCGGCCGGCGGTTACCACGCTCGAAAGCAGCGCAGCGAGACAGCCGAACAAGAGGATGGCGCCGGCCACCAACGGAACGTCCGGCATCAGCGTCGCCGCCATGCCGGCGAGGAAGACGACCGCAACGATGGCAAGCGCAAACGCTCCGTCATCCACGAACAGCCCGGCCAGCTCGCGCAACGCGTTGGTCAGCGCGGTCATGACAAGACCTCCGCCTTGGGGCGGCGCGCGAGCACGACTGCCGCGCCGCTGACGACCAGAAACATCGCCGCAAATCCGACGATCGCGAAATCCGCGCCCGGCCAGGCCACGCCGAGACCTTCACCGGTCCAAAAGACGCCAAACGCTGACAGCATGATGCCGACGGCGAATTTGAGCGTGTTTTCAGGAACCCGCGCCAGCGGCCGATGCACGATAAGGCCCACGCCTGCGACCACCAGACACGCCGCAACTGCGCCCGCGCTGGCGGGAACGAGCATGCCACGACCGCTACCCAGCGCAATCACAATGAACACGACTTCAAGCCCTTCGAGAAGTACCGCCTTGAAGGTCGTGATGGCCGCGAGCCAATTGAGCCGCGCCTCGTTGCGGCGGGCCTGCTCGCGCAATTCTGCGGTCTCGTTCGCGAACGCCATCGCTTCATCGTGGAGCGAGATGACCCCTGCCGCGCGCAGGATCGCCTTTCGCAGCCACCGCATGCCGAACAACAACAGCAGAACCCCGATCACAAACTGCAAGAGGCGGAGCGGAACATGATCGAGGAGCGGTCCGAGCGCCACGACGATGAGCCCCAGCACCATCAGGCCCGCGAGAACGCCAAGGCCGGCCGGCCGCCAGCCGCGAACGACGGCGACAGCCAGCACGATCGTCAAGGCTTCGACCGCTTCGACCAGCGAAGCCAGGAAAGCGGCCGCCATCGCCGGCCAAACCAGCGCCAAACTGCCTGTCACGCGAAGTCTCCTATTCGGGTTGATGAAGCAAGTACGCGATCCCGTTGTTTGGACCAGGTCAGGTAATATGCGACTGCCGTCATGAGCAGTATACCTGTCGTGCCGGCGAAAATCTGAATCCACAGCGAGTTGAGGCTTAGTTCGATTGCAGCGTGGGCACAAAAAGACAGCACGATGCCGATGCAGAAGACCTGAAGCGAGTTCTGGCCACATCTGATCAGCGGCGCCAGCGAACGCCATTGCAGGATCGGCGAATCCACCGGCAGGAACCTGACAACGACGACAGCGAGAGCGATGAAGTGGACGATACGGTAGGGTGCGAGATTGGTTTTATCGTTGGGATCGAATGGCTGCAGGATCCAATGCGGAACAAGACCGCCGAGATCTGGTGCGCGAATTGCCATCGTCACCACCAAGGCAAAGACAAGGTAGGCGATCGCGAGCCAGAACGCCATCCTGGATCGGATGATCGGCTGAATGGCGCGGCCACCGCCCAAGGCAAGCCAGGCGCCGAGGAAAAACAGCAATTGCCAGGCGAACGGATTGAAATACCAAACCCCCGCTGGAGAGGCCGGAAGATTCCACCCGAAATGCCTGTCGGCAAGATACACCGCCATCGAACCGGCCAATGTCAGCGTCGGTCTGCACACCATGAACCACAGGGCCGGGGTAAACCCTGCCAACAGCAAAATATAAAGTGGCAGCACGTCCAGATTGACGGGCTTGTATCTCAGAGCCAGCGCCTGGCTGAATTGCCAGAACGGCTTGCCGAAGAAAACGGCGACGTTGAACTGGTTCAGGTCATCCGGATCGTGGAATTCCCGTGAAACGCACGCGATAACCGCGATATAGACAGCAACGACGATGATGTGCGCGGCATAAAGTTTGAACGTGCGCCCTGCCAGCTTCGATGCCGCCGCCAGATAGCCCCGCTCAATCATGATCCTTCCGAACACAACCGCGGCCGTATAACCGGATATGAAAACAAACAGATCGGCGGCATCGCTGAAGCCGTAATTCCTGCTTGTGGTCCAGCTCAATATCTCGTGCGGGATGTGGTCCAGAAAGATCGCCCAGTTCGCCAGGCCACGGAGCAGGTCGAGCCTGATGTCCCGACCAGCGAAAGAAAGGTCCGTGCAAGCCGGCATGGCGCAGCTCATTGCCGGGACGTTGACGAAGACGAAGCGGCCCGGGCAACCTGCGGTGTTGCGTCGGCGACGCGAACGGTATCACCCGGAGCCAGCGTCTCCGACGGGCTATTGATGATCCGGTCGGAGGGTGACAGTCCCGCAAGGACCTCCACGCTATCGCCGAGATCGCGGCCCAGTTGCACGCTCTTGAGGACCACCTTGTTGTTGCTGTCGAGGGTTGCGACCTGGGTACCCTGGTTGCCGGTCACGAGCGCGGTCGACGGTATCTTCACCAAATTCGCGTCAGTCGGAATTTCGAAATGCACATTGCAGTAGCTGCCGCCGAAGAATTTTCCGGCTGCATTGTCGGCCTGGAGCTCGACCTGCATGCTGTGGGAAGCCGGATTGATGGCCTTCGAGATATGAGAGAGCGTCGCCTCGAACTGCACGCCCGGGTACTGCGGCATTTCGAAGGTCGCCTTCATTCCGACCGTCAGCCCGGCCGAGAACGATTGCGGCACCTGCACGTAGATGCGAACGCGGTGCAGGTCTGACACCTCGAAGAGCGCCTGACCGGAACCGCCCGAGTTGATCAGCATTCCGAGTTCGACATTTCGGGCCGTCACGATGCCATCGAACGGTGCGGCAAGCGTTTTGAACGATTGCATCGCCTCGAGCTGCCGGACATTGGCCTCGTTGGCGTCGACCACGGCTTGTTTCGCGGCGGCGTCCGCGGTGGTCTGGTCCGCCAGTTGCTGCGCCACGATCTGCTTTTGCACCAGAATGTTGTTGCGGCTCGCGGTCAGCGTGGCAATCTGCTCATTGGCCTTTACGCTCGCCAGCGTCGCTTTCGCCTGGCTGAGCTGCTGATCGAGATCGGGCGCATCGATGGTGGCCAGCACCTGGCCGGACTTGACGGGCGATCCGATATCGTGATCCCAATTTTTTATGTAGCCATTCACTCGGGCGAAAATCGCCGCTCGGTTGAAGGGCTGGATATTGCCCGGTAACGTCAGGGTTTGATGCGTGCTGCCGGGGATCAGCTGAGCGAGGGCCACGGTCGGGATGGCCCGCGTATTGGTCCACTGCACGACCTCCTGCTTGCTCTGGGCGCGGCCAATGAAGCCATAACCGACCACCACGCTCGCAAGGAGAACCGCGGCAGTCGCAGCCGTCAGGAGGCTCCGCCGGCTTGGGGGCTTGATGTCTTCCGTGGACATTTCGTTCTCCGCTTAATGCGATGTTGTGGTTGCGGCGCCTGGCTGATTTGCATTGCCAGGCCAGTGGCCGTGCACCAGACTGAAGATTGTCGGCACCAAAAACAGGGTGGCGCAGGTGGCGAAGATCAGCCCACCGATCACGGCACGTCCCAGCGGTTGGTTCTGTCCGGGTTCGATCGCCATCGGCAGCATGCCGATCACCATGGCGAGCGCCGTCATCAGGACCGGGCGAAACCGCGAGCCGCCCGCCTCAAATGCGGCCACCGTGGCATTCGCGCCCGCCGCCATGCGCTCGCGGGCAAAGCTGATCACCAAAATGCTGTTGGCGGTCGCCACACCCATGCACATGATCGCGCCGGTGAGCGCGGGAACTGAAAGCGTCGTTCCGGTCCCGAACAGCATCCAGACGATGCCGGCCAACGCCGTCGGCAGCGCCATGACGATGACGAAGGGATCGGCCCAGGACTGGAAGTTGATGACGATCAGCAAATAGATCAGCACGATCGCCGCCGCGAGGCCGACGAAGAGTTGCTGATAGGCGCTCGTCATCGTGCTGACCTGGCCGCGCAATGCGACGCTCGCGCCCTTTGGAAGATCTTGGGCGGTGTCATGGACGACGGCTCGGATGTCCGACGCCAGAGCACCGAGATCGCGTCCCTGCGGCGTCGCGAAAATATCGACCACGGGCTGAACATTGTAGTGCGACACCACGGCATTGCTGTTGGTCCGCTCGACCTGCGCCAGGCCGCCGAGGAGCTGGGTATTGGTGGCGGTGGCGGACGTGACCGGAATGTTTTGCAGACCGGTCATGGTGTTGATATCGCGCTGCGGGGTTTGCACCGAGACAGCATAAGAGACGCCGTTGGCCGGGTTCAGCCAATAGGTCGGGGCGGATTGCGAGCTTCCCGACAGCGTCGTCAGCATGGCGGTGGCGACGTCCTTCTCGGTGAGGCCCACGAGCGAAGTGAGCGAGCGGTCGACGTTGACGTCGAGGGTCGGCTGCTGAAACGCCTGCTGGATGCGTGCATCGGCGATGCCCGGGATCGCTCTGATCCTTGTCAGCAGCAAATTGGCGTACTTGCGATCGGCCGCGAGATTCTGGCCGGCGACCTGCAGGTCGATCGGCGCCGGCACGCCAAAATTCAGGACCTGACTGACGATATCAGCCGGAAGGAAGGCGAAGCTCGTGCCGGGGAACTGCTGCGGCAGTTTCTCGCGCATGGTCTTGATGTAGTCGTCGGTTGGCGCATGGTTGGGCTTGAGGCTGATCAGGATATCGGCGTCGCCGACGCCGATGGTGCCGGAATTGTTATACGCCATATTGATGCCAGAGACCGTGAGCCCGATATTGCTGACGATGCCGTCGAGCTCATTCGATGGAACGATGGCGTGGATCGCGGTTCCGATCCGGTCGGTCAGGCCTGTCGTTTCTTCGAGCCGCGTTCCCGTCGGCGCCCGGATATGAAGCTTAATCTGTCCGCCATCCACGGTCGGGAAGAAGTCCTGGCCGAGATAGGGTGCAAGGCCGAACGACAGCAGGCTGAAGCTGAGGAATCCCGCGATCAGCTTGATTCGGTGCCGCAGACCGAGCTGCAGCAAGCCCAGATATATTTTGCGGACGCTTTCGAACATGTGCTCGAAACCGCGCTGGAAGCGCGCAAGCGGGTTACGGCTGGCCTTTGCGTGACCGGCCTCGCCAAGCGCGCCGTGGACGCGTTGATTGCGCAACAGATAATTCGCCAGCGTCGGCACCAGCGTGCGCGACAGCACATAGGAAGCCGCCAGCGCCAGCATCACGGCCTCGGCGAGCGGACGAAATAGATAACCAGCGACGCCGCCGAGCCCGAACATCGGCACGAAGGCGATGCAGATGCAGAGCAGCGACACGGTCGCCGGCACAACGATCTGCTGCGCACCGTCGAGAATGGCGGGCTCGATCTCCTTGCCCTGCTCGAGGTGCCAGTTGATGTTCTCGATGGTGACCGTCGCGTCGTCGACCAGAATTCCGACCGCGAGCGCCAAGCCGCCCAGTGTCATGACGTTGATGGTTTCGCCCAGCAGCGAAAGGCCGGTCAGCGCCGCCAATATCGCCAGCGGGATGGACAGCGTGATGATGAAGGTCGAGCGCCAGCTGCCAAGGAACAGCAGGATCATCATCCCGGTCAGCGCCGCCGCGATCACTCCTTCCCTGACGACGCTGGAAACCGCGTCGGTCACGAACACCGACTGATCACCGACGGCCGTCAGCTTCAGGCTGCTCGGCAGCGTCTGCGATACCGAAGGCAGCAGGCCCTTGACGCCGTTGATGATGTCGAGGGTTGAGCTGGCGCCCGCCTTCATGATGGTGAGCAGCACGGCGCTGGCGCCGTTGACGTGAACCGCGTTGGTCTGCGGCGGACTGCCATCATGCACGTAGGCGACATCCCGCATATAGATGACGGTGCCGTTGACGGTCTTGATCGGGAGGTCGTTGAAGGCTTCGACCGCTTTCGGCGAGTCGTTCAGATTGACGGTATATTCGTAACTGCCGATTTTCTGGGTTCCGACCGGCGTGATCAGGTTCTGCAGCGAAAGCGCGTTGATGACGTCGTTGGCGGAAACGCCGTATTGATGCAGCGCCTGCTGATTGAGATCGGCCTGGACCTGGCGCACCTTGCCGCCGAACGGAAGCGGCAGGGCGGCGCCGGGAACGGGAGCCAGAGCCGGGCGGATGAAATTCAGCGCCGAGTCGAAGATCTGGGTCTCGGACATCTGGTCGCTTGAAAGTGCGAGCTGCAGGATCGGCACGCTCGAGGCGTTAAAACTCA
>Ga0137415_10003289_pt1 | contig 16060 bp, 16 predicted proteins | sample CZODoug3_1_1_16f_FD_183082 | JGI IMG/M metagenome (GOLD analysis project Ga0137415, IMG submission 183082) | Vadose zone soil fungal communities from Angelo Coast Range Reserve, California, USA - CZODoug3_1_1_16fungal (Hybrid Assembly) | ecosystem: Environmental > Terrestrial > Soil > Vadose...
CGCTTCTCCACCCGGGCCGCGCAGGAGGCGCAGGTCATTCCGCCTACCACCAGCTCGATTCGGGTGGTAGCCACCGGATCGGGCGGCGTGCCCCGGTCGGCGCTCGTGGTCGTCCTGCTCGGCGCGTTCACGATCGACTCCCTTGATCTGTACCCAACTTATACCCTACCCCCCTGGGGTACAACCGGGTGGTCGATCCGTCGAGTGGTAACGATCACGGGCGGTCGGACGCCATACCCATCGTGGCGGACACAGGGGCAACGAGCAGCTCACCGGTGAGCGAGCGTGCCAGCGCGGCAGCGAGCAGCGAGGCAGAGAAATGCGCTGTGACAAGAAGTGCTGCGTTATTAGACGGTGCGGTCGTGAGTGAACCGGTGCTGGGTGCACCGGTGCTGGGTCATGACCTCTCTTCGCTGGTTGACGCGGTGCCGCACATTGCGCTGGCGGTCCGGGACACCTCGGAGTCGGCGGCCTGGTGGTGTCGGACCTTCGGGTTCGAGTCGGCCGAGCAACCGGCGCCCGCCCCGGCGCGCCCCAGGGTGGTCATCCGGCACCCGGATTCCGGCCTGGTGCTCGGCTTCCGTCAGCGGCCCGAACCGGGTCGGCGGGGCCGGTTCGAGTACCTGTCGCTGCGGGTGGCCAGCGAACGAGCCCTGGGTGACTGGGCCGCCCACCTGCACCGGCTCGGCATCCCGCACTCGTCCGTCCGGGACACCGGCGACGAGCAGTTCCTGTCGCTCACCGCGCCGGACGGCATCGGCCTGGAGCTCTGGTGGTCCCGCCCGCGTGACGCCGTGAACCACGCGAGCGCGGCCGGAACCGACCCCGGCGAGGTCGAGAGCCAGCCCGCAACGCCGTGAGACGCTCGCGCGGCGTGCCTGATCTGTGCGCCGGGTTTGTCGTCGGGCCGCTCGGGGCCGGTCCGCGTACGCTCGCCGAGAGAGATCGGAGAGCGCGTGGGCGACAATGCGGTGGCGGCGGACCAGACCTCCGACCGGGGGGTCCGCGCGGGTGTGCTTGTCACCGGCAGTGAGCTGCTGACCGGCCGGATCCGGGATCTGAACGGACCGTGGGTGGCCGAGCAGCTCGGTGCGCTCGGGGTCGACGTGGCCGACATCGTGGTGGTCGGCGACCGCCCGGCCGACCTCGCCGGCGGGCTGCGCTTCCTCGCCGCCCAGCCGGTGGACCTGATCGTGACCAGCGGCGGGCTCGGCCCGACGGCCGACGACGTCACCGCCGAGGTGGTGGCCGGGTTCGCCGGCGTGCCGATGGTCCTGGACACCGCCATGGAGCAGCACATCGCGGAGATCCTGCGCCGGTTCGCCGCGCGCACCGGGTTCGGCGGCGAAGCGCTCGACGCCGCCAACCGCAAACAGGCCACCGTGCCCAGCGGGGCGATCGTGCTGAACCCGGTGGGCACCGCGCCCGGCCTGGTCGTCACCGTGGGGGACGGGCCCATCGTGATCGTGCTGCCCGGGCCGCCGCGCGAGCTGCACGGCATGTGGGGCGCCGCGCTCGCCACCGCGCCGGTTCAGCAGTTGCTGGCCAGGACGCCGCCGTTCGCCACGGTGCACCTGCGAATGTTCGGGCTGCCCGAGTCGGAGATCGCCAAGACGCTGCGTGAGGTCGGCGCGGACGTCGACCTGAGCGGCCTGGAGATCGTCACCTGCCTGCGCCGCTCGGAGCTCGAGGTGGACCTGCGCTACCGGCGTGGCTCCGTCAGCTCAGAGGCGGCCAGCGACAAGTTGGTCGCCGAGATCGAGCGGCGGCACGGCTCGCACCTGGTCAGCACCGACGGCACGCCGACGGACGAGCAGGTGGCCACGCTGTTGGCCGGGCATCGGATCGGGCTGGCCGAGTCCTGCACCGGTGGGCTGCTGGCCGGCCGGCTGACCAACCGCCCCGGGTCCTCGGACTACCTGGCCGGCGGCGTCGTGGCGTACTCGAACGAAGCCAAGGTCAACCTGCTCGGGGTGCCGGCCGAGCTGATCGAGCAGTACGGCGCCGTGTCACCCCAGGTGGCCAGGGCGATGGCCGACGGAGCCAGGGCGGTGTTCGACGCCGACATCGGGGTATCGATCACCGGAGTGGCCGGTCCCGGCGGCGGCACCGAGGCGAAGCCCGTCGGCTACGTCTGCTTCTGCGTGACCACCGCGGACGGGCGCGTGCGCGAGGCGTCCCCCGTGCTGCCCGGCAACCGATCCGACATCCGGGAGCGCTCCACCGACCTGGCCATGCACCTGATCCGCCGCATGTTGGCCGGCTCGTCGAGCTAGCGAGATCGGGCTAAAAGACATCGAGCTAAAAGACATCGAGCTAATAGAGATCGGGCTAGCGAGATCGGGCTAGCGAGATCGGGCTAGCGAGATCGAGCTGAGCGGCCCGCCGCCCGTGGCCGACGGGCCGCTTGTGATCAGGCGTCAACCTGCCGCGCGTGGTCGACGAAGTGGGCGAGGATGCCGGTCCAGCCGCCCGGGGAGTCGAAGATGCCGCGCAGGGTCTCGGCCTGCTCGCCGTAGCGCTCGAGGTGGCGGTGCCGCAGTTCGACCAGGGTGCCGCCGGTGTCGTCGGCGGTGAAGTCGACCTCGACCTCGGTCCGCAGCGTGGGGTCGAACGTCCAGTCCGCGCCGAGCTGCCAGAGCAGCACCAGCTCGCCAGGCGGGTTCCAGCGCGCGACCCGACCCCAGTCGCACTCGGAGCCGTCCACGCCGCGCTCGAACCAGCGTCCACCGGCGGCGGGTTCCACCACGACCTCGGCGATGGCCGCGCTGCCGATCGAGTGCTCGGCCGGCCAGAACTCGGTCATCCGGGCGGTGAACAGCGCAAATGCCTGCTCGGGCGGGATCGGCACGTGGACCGCGCGCCGGACGACGACCTCGCTGTCGGGTTGGGCGCTGGGTTGGCTGCTCACGTCAGGTCTCCTGTTCGCTCGGGTTGGGTATCGGGGATGGCGCTGGTGGCGGCTTCGGCCTGGGCAAGTGCGGCGAAGTTGTGCAACGTGGTCGCCCAGAACCGGTCGAAGTAGCCGCGCACGACCTCGAAGCCGGCTGGGTTGATCCGATAGAGGTGCCGTGTGCCGGCGACGGACTCGAGGACCAGCTCGGCCTCTTTGAGCACACGCAGGTGTTGCGAGACGGCCGGGCGGGAGATCGGCAGCTGGCTGGCCAGCACGCCGACCGCCGACGGACCGTCGCGCAGGCGCTCCAGGATGGACCGCCGGGTCGCATCGCCGAGCGCGTCGAGTACCGCGGCAGCGGAAGTAGGCACATCGGTAAGTCTGTACGAACGGTTAGCCAAAAGCAACCGTTCGCTGAAACTTACCGAGCAGGTGCTTGCTGAGGCTGGAACCTGGCAGCGTCGAACCTGGCAGCGTCGAACCTGGCAGCGTCGAGACCCGGCAGCGTCGAGACCTGTCGAGCCGAGACCTGGCCGAGTCGGAACGGAGCCCGGCTCAGCTCAGCAGTCGCTTGGAGATGATCTCGTTCATGATCTCGTTGGTGCCGCCGCCGATGCCGAGGATCCGGGCGTCCCGGTAGTGCCGCTCCACCTCGGACTCACGCATGTAGCCGAGCCCGCCAAACAGCTGCACCGCCTCGTTGACCACGAAGTCGCAGGCGTAGACCGCCGTGTTCTTGGCCATCGCGACCTCGGTGATCACGTCCTCGCCGGCCAGGTACCGCACCGCGACCTCCCGCACGTAGCGCCGGGCCACGTCGGTCTGCCGGGCCATCTCGGCGATCTTGTGCCGGACCACCTGGCGGCTGGCCAGCGGCCGCCCGAAGGTCTCCCGCCGCCTGACCCAATCCAGGCTCAGCGCCAGGCAGCGGTCGGCCGCCGCGTACGCCTGCACGGCCAACCCCAGCCGTTCGGTGGCGAACTGGGTCATGATCTGCAGGAAGCCGCTGCCCTCCACGCCGACCAGGTTCCGCGCCGGCACCCGGACGTCGACGTAGGACAGCTCGGCGGTGTCGGAGGACCGCCAGCCCATCTTGTCCAGCTTGCGGCTGACCGTGAAACCCGGCGTGCCCTTCTCCACCACGAGCAGCGACACCCCGCCGTAGCCGGGGTCACCGGTGCGCACCGCGGTGGTCACGAAGTCGGCCCGCACGCCCGACGTGATGTAGGTCTTCGCCCCGTTCACCACGTAGTGGTCGCCGTCCCGGACCGCCCGGGTGCGCAGGTTCGCCACGTCGGACCCGGCGTCCGGCTCGGTGATCGCCAGCGCGCCGATCTTCTCGCCGGCCAGGGTGGGCCGGACGAACTCCTCCAGCAGGTACTCGTCACCGGTCCTGGCCATGTGCGGCACCGCGATGCCGTGGGTGAGCAGCGAGGCGATCACCCCGGTCGGTGTGCCGGCCAGGATGAAGTGCTCGGTGACCAGCAGCGAGTCGATCAGGTCGCCCTCGCCGCCGACCGACGGCTCGAACCCGACGCCGATCAGCCCCACCTTCGCGGCGGCCAGGTGCAGCTCGCGGGGCAGCTCGCCGGTGGTCTCCCACTCGTCGGCGTGCGGCACGAGCTCCCTGGTCGCGAAGGTGCGCGCCAGCTCGGCCAGTGCGCGCCGCTCCGGGTCGTCCCACGGTCGGATCGAGTCCACGCTGATCTCCGTTCACCGAAGTTACCGCCCGGTACAAGGGCATCCTGCCGGACTGTGTGCATGGCCGAAAGCGCACGGGTGCGCACGAACGTGGGCCCGGCAGCGCTCGGGCTCGAACGGACAGCCCAGCTCGGAAGGTGGAGCTGGCCCCACCGGCGACCGGGTGGTCTCCCTGACTGATATGCCGCGCCGGGCCGCGCAGGGTCAATGGGACACCGATCCCAGCCACCTGAACCGCTACCCGGAGGTCGACCCGTGAGCTCCCCGCCCCGCGTACCCGGCCGCCCGCCGCTGGCCCGCCGGCTGCTGTCCCGCCCCGGGGTGGCCGCGCTCGCGGTGCTGACCTCGGTGTTCCTGGCCGTCGCGCTGCCCCCGTACCTGACCTTGGACCCCGGCCGGTCCCGCTCCAGCATTCCGGCCGACTTCCCGGCGTACTACCCGCTGCTGGTCACGCACATCTTGCTGGGCGCGGTCGTGCTGGTCACCGCCTGCCTGCAGGTGTGGCCGTGGCTGCGCCGGCGGCACCCCCGGATGCACCGGTGGGTGGGCCGCGGCTACGTCGCCTCGGTGCTGGCGGCCAGCCCGTGCGTGCTGGTGATCGCCCCGATGGGCTCGTTCGGACCCAACGAGCACGTCGCGCTGACCCTGCTCGGGCTGCTCTGGCCGGCGACCACGATCGCCGGCTACCGGATGGCCAGGAGGCGCCGGTTCGCCGAGCACCGGGAGTGGATGATCCGCAGCGTCGCCCTGTCGTTCTCGATCGTGACGAACCGGGCGTGGGGTGTGCTGTGCGTGGCCGTGTTCGTGCCCGACTCGCTGCCCGTCGGCGGCGTGGAGTGGCGGGCCGCGCTCGCCCAGGCGATGGGCGTCGCGTTCTGGCTGTGCTGGGTGGTCAACCTGCTGGTCGCCGAGTGGTGGATCCAGCGGCGGCGGCGTCGCAGGAGCGCGGACGGGCCGCCACCTGTCCTGGCGAGCGAGCGCGTCGGCGCCGCGCCGCTCACCCGCCGCGGTTAGGTCTCGCCGTGGTTAGGTCTCGCCGCGCAGGATCTTGGCGGTGGCCGCGTCGGCCGGGAAGAACGCCTCGATGGCCAGCTCGGCGACCGTGATGTCCAGCGGCGTGCCGAAGGTGGTCACCGTGCTGAAGAAGGCCAGCTCGCCCTCCGCGTGCCGGTACCGCAGCGGCACCACCACCCCGCCGGCCGGGGAGTGCTCGCCCGCCGGGGTCGGGTCGTCACACGGCAGCTCGGCCAGCTCGTCGTACAGCGCGACCAACCGGGGGTCGGCGGTGTGCTCGACCTCGCGGCGCAGCCGGGCCAGCAGGTGGGCGCGCCACTCGGCCAGGTTGGCGATCCGCGGCGCCATGCCCTCGGGGTGCAGCGCGATCCGCAGCGCGTTCGCCGGCGGCTCCAGCAGCCGCGCGGTCACGCCCTCGGTGAGCACCGCGATCGCCGAGTTTCCGTCCACGATGTTCCAGTACCGGTCGACCGCGAGCGCCGGGTACGGCTCGTGCCCGGCGAGCACCTGGCGGACCGCCTCGCGCACCGCGGCCATCGGGGTGGTGTCCAGCGCCCGCTCCGGGTAGATGGGCGCGTAGCCGGCGGCGATCAGCAGCTGGTTGCGCTCGCGCAGCGGCAGGTCCAGGTGCTCGGCCAGGTGCAGCACCATCTCCCGGCTGGGCACCGAACGGCCGGTTTCCACGAAGCTCAGGTGCCGGGTGGAGATGTCGGCCTGGATGGACAGGTCGAGCTGGCTGAGCCGGCGGTGCTGGCGCCACTTGCGCAGCAGGTCACCTACCGTGGCCCCGGACGGGGTGGGCCCGGACGGCCGAACCGCGGTGCTCACGGGCCCTCCCTTCGCGCCGACCGTGCTGCCGGCCGTGCTGCCGGCCGTGCTGCCGACCGTGCTGCCGACCGCCGTGCCGGGTTCGAACGCTACCCGGTAGAGGCTTGGCCGGTGTGCTGCACAGCTGTTACACAGAATTCCCTCACTATGATCACAGTCCGGGCCGACAACCTTAGGAGCATGGCCACCATGAATGCCCAGACGTCCCCCTCCGAGACGGGTCGAGGCCAGCTGCGTCGCCCCGACGGGAGCCCGGTGCGGGTGTTGGTGGTCGATGACGAGGCCACCCTGACCGAGCTGCTCTCCATGGCGCTGCGCTACGAGGGCTGGGATGTCCGAGGCGCCGGCGACGGGCTCTCCGCGGTGCGGCTGGCCCGCGAGTTCCGCCCGGACGCCGTGGTGCTGGACATCATGCTGCCGGACATCGACGGGCTGGAGGTGCTGCGCCGGATCCACGCCGAGACCCCCGACGTGCCGGTGCTGTTCCTGACCGCGAAGGACGCCGTCGAGGACCGGATCGCCGGGCTGACCGCCGGCGGCGACGACTACGTTGCCAAGCCGTTCAGCCTGGAAGAGGTGGTGGCTCGGCTGCGGGCGCTGATGCGGCGCGCCGGGCGTGGCTCGGCCAGGGCGGACGCGCTGCTCGTGGTCGGCGACCTGACGTTGGACGAGGACAGCCGCGAGGTGCGCCGGGCCGGCGACTCGATCACGCTGACCGCCACCGAGTTCGAGCTGCTGCGCTACATGATGCGCAACCCCCGCCGGGTACTCAGCAAGGCGCAGATCCTGGACCGGGTCTGGCACTATGATTTCGGCGGCCAGTCGAACGTGGTCGAGCTGTACATCTCCTATCTGCGGAAGAAGATCGATGCGGGGCGTTCGCCGATGATTCACACGTTGCGCGGTGCCGGGTACGCGCTGCGTCCGGCTGAATGAGCTTGGCCCGATGAGGCGTCCGACCGCCGGGTGGACCCGGCGGTTGGGTTCGACGCGCTCCGGGCGGCTGGCGGACCGGGTGGCCGCGCTGCCCCTGCGCACCCGCATGCTCGTTGCGATGATCGCCCTGCTGGCCGCCGTCTGCCTGGTCGTCGGCTCGATCTCGCTGCTGTTGCTGCGCGGCTTCCTGATCGACCAGCTGGACGTCCAGCTGCAGAGCGTCGGCCAGCGGTTCGCCCAGTCCTACGGGCACAAGCCGCCCTGCGCCGCCGAGGACCACGGCGGGCCGCCCTGCTTCCTGCTCAGTCCCGGCCAGCGGTTCGGCACGGTGGGCGCCCGGATCGTGGACGGCGACGTGCACCAGAGCGGGGTGCTCAGCGGCGACGGCACGCCCCGGGACATCGGCCGGCACGAGGACAACGACCTGGAGGACGTGCCGACCGACGGGCAGACCCACACCCGCAACATCGGCAATCTCGGCGAGTACCGGCTGGTCGCCGTGGAGCGCCAGGACAAGAGCGCCGTGTTCGTCACCGGGCTGCCGCTGGACGAGGTCAACACCACGCTGGTCCGGCTCGGCTGGATCGAGCTGGTGGTGGCCGCGATCGGGCTGGTGGTGGCCGGCGCGGCGAGCACCCTGATCGTCCGGGTCACCATGCGCCCGCTGCAGCGGGTGGCCGCCACCGCCGGGCGGGTGGCCGAGCTGCGGCTGGACCGGGGCGAGGTGGCGCTGGCCGAACGCGTCGCCTCGGCCGACACCGACCCGCGCACCGAGGTCGGCCAGGTGGGCGCCGCCCTGAACCGGATGCTGGAGCACGTGGCGTCCGCGCTGGAGGCCCGCCAGGCCAGCGAGACGCAGCTGCGCCAGTTCCTGGCCGACGCGAGCCACGAGCTGCGCACGCCGCTGGCCGCGATCCGGGGCTACGCGGAGCTCACCCGGCGCTCCGAGGAGTACGTACCGCCGGACGTGGCGCACGCGCTGAGCCGGGTGTCCTCGCAGGCCGAGCGGATGACGTCGCTGGTGGAGGACATGCTGCTGCTGGCCCGGCTGGACGCTGGCCGCCCGCTGGTCCGCGAGCCGGTGGACGTCTCGCAGCTGGTGGTGGACGCGGTCAGCGACGCGCACGCCGCTGGCCCAGAGCACCGCTGGCGGCTGCAACTGCCCGACGAGGCCGTCACCGTCACCGGCGACGCCACCCGGCTGTCCCAGGTGCTGGCGAACCTGCTGGCCAACGCCAGGGTGCACACCCCGCCCGGCACCACGGTGCTCGCCGAGCTGACCGGTGACGCCGGCGAGGCCGCGCTGCGGGTGATCGACGACGGGCCGGGTATCCCGCCGATGCTGCTGCCGCACGTGTTCGGCCGGTTCGCCAGGGGCGACAGCTCCCGGTCCCGCGCGGCCGGCAGCACCGGGCTCGGGCTGGCCATCGCGCACGCCGTGGTCGTCGCGCACGGCGGCCGCGTCGAGGTGGCCAGCGTGCCGGGCCGGACCGTGTTCACCGTGCGGTTGCCGGTCGGCGGCGCGGCCGGGGCCACGGTGCCGGTGACCGTGCCGCTGTCCGCGCCGGTCTCCGTCGGCGCGCCCGGCGGAGGCTCGAACGGCGGAGGCGCGCCCGGCGGTGGCTCGAACGGCGGTGGGCACGCTGGTTCGAACGGTGGCGGGGCCGGGGTGAACAGCTCCGCGCCGGCCTGACCAGCGGAAGTAGTCAGCCGGGACGATCGCGCGGTCAGGAACCGAGGAACGGCGACCCGGCAAAGGGACGTCGAGGCTCAGCACGCCGTCGCCCTGACCACCGACTACGACGACTTCGGGAACTCGGTCGCGGTCGAGGAGTCCCCGCGCTTAGCGTGAGGGCTCCGGGTGGGGGGGCGACGATGCGCGAGTTCGGAGGGGCCGGGGTCGGGTTGGCCGCGGCGTCGGCGGTGAGCTTCGGCTTGTCCGGTCCGTTCGCCAAGGCGTTGATCGACGCGGGCTGGTCGTCCGACGGGACGCTGCTGGTGCGCCTCGGCGGCGCGGCAGTGGTGCTCGCGGTGGTGCTGGCGGTGACCCGGCCCGGAGTGGTGGCCGCACTGCGCCGGGACAGCCCGGTTCTGCTGCTGTACGGCACCTTCGCCGTGGCCGGCGTGCAAGGTTGCTTCCTCAACGCGGTGCGCTACCTGCCAGTGTCCGTCGCACTGCTGCTGGTGTACACGAGCCCCGTCCTGGTGATCGTCTGGGTCTGGCTGGTCCGCCGCCGCCGGCCGTCCCAGCTGACCGTGCTCGGTGGGGGGATCGCGGTGGTCGGGCTGTCGCTGGTGGTGCAGGTATGGACCGGCGTCGTGCTGGACTGGCGAGGTCTGGCCTGGGCGCTGAGCGCGGCGGTGTGCTCGGCCGTCTACTTCCTGCTCGCCGACCGGGCCGACTCGACCACGCCGGCATTGGTGCTGGCCGGCGTGGGGCTGGTGGTCGGCACGGTGATCTCACTGCTGGTCGGGGTGACCGGGCTGCTGCCCGTGGTGCTCACGAACGTGCGCGGGGTGGTGCTGGGTGGGGTGGACGTCGGCTGGCCGTTCGCGGCCGCGTTCCTGGTGCTGATCCCGACCGTGCTGGCCTATCGCACCGGAATCGCCGCCGTGCGCCGGATCGGCGCCTCCCGGGCGTCGCTGGTCGGGCTGCTGGAGGTGGTGTCCGCCGGGGCGGCGTCGTGGCTGCTGCTGGGCGAGGTGCCGACTCCCGCGCAGGCCATCGGGGGCGCGCTGCTGCTGGCCGGGGTGGCCCTCACCCAGCTTCGGGCGGAGCCCACGGTCGTTGCGCCGGGCCCGCCGGCGGCGCTCACAGCGGGGGCCTAGGTACGGCACAAGGCGGCGACAGTGCCGGCGCCGAACCTTGGCTACATGGCGTTGACCGATCCGTCGCCCCCGGCCGGGCTCGAGCCAGCCGTCGCGCCGGTGGTGCCGACGCCCACGGTCGGGACCTCGGCCGTCGTGCCGGCTGCGCTGCCCGGGGCGCCGACGCTGGACGTGGTGGTGCCGGTCTACAACGAACAGCGCGACCTGGGGCCGAGCGTCCGCCGGCTGCACGCCTACCTGGAGCGGACCTTCCCGTACCCGTTCCGGATCACCATCGCGGACAACGCGAGCACCGACCGGACGCCCGAGGTGGCCGGTCAGCTGGCCGCCGAGCTGGACCACGTCAGCGTGCTGCGGCTGGAGCAGAAGGGCCGGGGGCGGGCGCTGCGGGCGGCCTGGTCGGCGTCGGACGCCGCCGTGCTGGCCTACTGCGACGTGGACCTGTCCACCGACCTCGCCGCGCTGCTGCCGCTGGTCGCCCCGCTGCTCTCCGGGCACTCCGACCTGGCCATCGGCACCCGGCTGGGCCGGGGGTCCCGGGTGGCCAGGGGGATGAAGCGCGAGCTGATCTCGCGCGGCTACAACCTGCTGCTGCGGGGCGCGCTGGCGACCGGGTTCAGCGACGCGCAGTGCGGGTTCAAGGCGATCCGGGCCGACGCCGCCGCCGCGCTGCTGCCGCTGGTGCGCGACCCTGGCTGGTTCTTCGACACCGAGCTGCTCGTGCTGGCCGAGCGGGCCGGGCTGCGCATCCACGAGGTGCCGGTGGACTGGGTGGACGACCCGGACAGCCGGGTGGACCTGGTGGCCACCGCGCTGGCCGACCTACGCGGTGTGCTGCGGCTGAACCGGGCGCTGGGCTCCGGCGCGCTGCCGCTGGCCGACCTCGCGGCCAGGCTCGGCCGGGACCGGGCGGCGCGGCCGAGCCGGGTGCCGGTCGGGCTCGGTGGCCAGCTGCTCCGGTTCGCCGGCATCGGGGTGCTCAGCACCGGGCTCTACCTGCTGCTCTACCTGCTGCTGCGGGACCCGCTCGGCGCGCAGGCGGCCAACCTCGGCGCGCTGCTGGTGACCGCCGTCGGCAACACGTCGGCGAACCGGGCGATCACCTTCGGCGTGCAGGGCCGGCACGGCGCACTGCGCCACCACGCCCGCGCCCTGGTCCTGTTCGGCCTCGGGCTGGCGCTGACCGGCGGCTCGCTGGCCGCGCTGCACACGGCCGTGCCCGACCCGAGCTGGTCCGCCGAGCTGCTCGTGCTGATCGCGGCGAACCTGGTCGCCTCGGTGCTGCGCTTCGCCCTGCTGCACACCTGGGTGTTCGCCGCACGGCGGTGATTGGCCTGCCTGACCAAGAGAGCTGATCAGGACGAGCAAGGCCGTGGGTCGCCGGCTGGGCGCTCGCTGATCAGGGCCTAGCCTGAGCGCATGGAGACGGGGCCGGCGGCATGGGGTCGGGCCTTGTACGAGCGGGTGCTCGACGCGCTCGGCACGGTCGCCGGCGGTTCGCTGCTGGACGTGGGCTGCGGGGCCGGCCAGCTCTGCCGGTTGGCCGCCGACCGGTTCATCCCGGTGTCCGGCGTCGACGCCGACCCCGTCGCGCTGGCTCGCGCCGCCCAGCTCGTCCCGGAGGCCGAGCTGAGCCTCGCCACCCTGCCCAGCCTGCCGCAGCCGGATGCCACCATGGCGGCGGTGACCTGCGTGCAGGTCCTGATGCAGCTGGCCAATCCGCTGGCCGCGCTGCGCGAGCTGGCCAGGGTGGCCGCGCCCGGCGCCCCCATCGCGGTCACCGTGTGGGGCCCGCCGGAGCAGTGCGCGGTCGGGGCGTTCGGGCGCGCGCTGGAGCCGCTGCTCGGGGGGCTGGCGGGGGGCAGGGGGTCGGCGGCTGAGGTCCGGCCGCCGGGTGCCCGGGCCGGGGCGACGACGGTGGCGGCCGCGCCGGGGCCACCGGCGTTGAGCGCGGCGGGCCGGCTGGCCAAGCTGGTCGGGCTGGCCGGGCTCGAGGTGGACCTGGTCGAGGACGTCCGGTGCGCGTTCGACTTCGTCGACGAGCGCGCGCTGCTGGCCACGCTGTACAACGCGGAGCTGGGCCGCCGCGCGGTGGCGGTGGCCGGGCGCGCCCCGGTGCGCCGGGCGGTGTTGGCGGGGCTGGCCCCGTACCGGACGGCCGACGGCGGCTACCGGCTGGAGAACACCTTCCGGCTGGTCGTCGGCGTGGGCTGAACGGCGTAGACGCCCCGCCGAGGCGGTGGGGATACCCTGGCAGGTATGCCGGACCGGCCCGTGACGCCAGCCCCACCGTGGTGGCTCGCGCTGCGCTGGCTGCTGGTCACCGTGATCGGCGCCGGGGTGATCGCCATGCACACCCTGATGGGCGCCGGCCACGCGCACCACATGCCGGGCGCCGAGCCGATGACCGGCGCTGGAGCAATGACCGGCGCTGCGTCCATGACCGGCGGTGCGCTCGCGGCCGATGTGGGGCCGATGACCGACCTGGCGCCGGCCGTCGACCACGCACCCATGACCGCCACCGCGCCCGTCACCGCCCTCGATGCCGGTCGACACCCGGCGCACCATGGCGACGGCTCGATGTCGATGCTGGCGCACCTCTGCCTGGCGGTGCTCGGCCTGTTGCTGCTCGCGCTGTTCGCCCCGGCGCTGCTCGCCTGGTACAGCCGCGGCGTGGACCGGGCCGCCCAGCTAGCCGGTCACCCGGCCGGGTCCGGCCAACCCCGCGCGCCACCGCCGACCGCCGTGCGGCTGGCCCAGCTCTGCGTCTCGAGGCGCTGATCGGCACCGGTTCACCCCGGTTACCGATCAACTTCCCGAGAGCGGAGCTAAATGATGTACCCCGGAAAGACCCTTGCGGTGGCGTTTGCCCTGATCACGGCGGCCACGGTGGCCGGCTGTGGCTCCGGCGCAGCGCCGTCCAGCGCGCCGACCGGCGCGAACCCGGCCGCCAGCGCGGCTCCCGCGTCGTCGAGTGAACACAACGACGCCGACGTCACGTTTGTCCAGCAGATGATCCCGCACCACGCCCAGGCGGTCCGGATGGCCGAGCTGGCCCCCCAGCGGGCCAGCTCCACCCAGGTCAAGCAGCTCGCCGCCGCCATCCAGGCAGCCCAGCAGCCGGAGATCGACCAGATGACCGCGATGCTCAAGAACTGGGGCGCCCCGGTGCCGGCCATCCCGGCAGACGACAGCTCGAACGGTTCGGGCACGGCCGACATGCAGGGCATGGACCACGGCTCGGGCGCGCCCGCCCAGGCCGGCATGGACCACGGCTCGATGGCGGGCATGATGTCGGGCGCGGAGATGACCCAGCTGAGCCAGGCCAGCGGGGCCGCCTTCGACCGGCAGTTCCTGACCCTGATGATCGCCCATCACGAGGGCGCGGTGCAGATGTCGAGCATCGAGCTGCGGGACGGGCGCAACCCGGAGGCCAAGACGCTGGCCCAGAAGATCACCGATGCGCAGAACGCGGAGATCGCCGAGATGCGCCGGATGGCGGCCGGCTGAGGCCAGGGCTCGGACCCAGGCGAAGGTTCGAACACAGGCGAAGGACGCGCGGTCGGGCTGTAGAGGCCCGACCGCGCGGCCCGGCCGGGCCGGGGCTAGTTCACTACGGCCAGGGTGAAGCCGTCCCAGCCCTTCACCCCGACCATCTGCAGCGTGGTGGCGCTGGCCCGCCGGTCGGCGCCGACCTGCTCGGCGAACTGGCGCGAGCCCTGCACCCGAGAGTCCGAGTGGTTCGGATCGAGGATCTTGCCGTTGCGCACGACGTTGTCCACGATGATCATCGAACCGGGCCTGGCCAGCTGGATCGCCCAGTCGAAGTAGGCTGTGTTGTTCTCCTTGTCGGCGTCGATGAAGATCAGGTCGAACGGGCTGGTCTGCTCGGCGGCGAGCTTGGGCAGCGCCTCCAGCGCCGGCCCGACCCGGATCTCGACGACCTCGGACAGGCCCGCCGAGGCGACGTTGGCCCTGGCCACCTCGGCGTGCCGGTCCACGGCCTCCAGGCTGATCAACTGGCCTCCGGCGGGCAGCGCCCGGCCCAGCCAGATCGTGCTGTAGCCGCCCAGCGTGCCGATCTCCAGGATGCGCCGGGCCCCGGTCGCCTTGGCCAGCAGCGCGAGCAGCTTGCCCAGCGCCGGCGAGACCGCGATCGGGGGCAGACCGGCCGCGTCACTGGCGGCCAGCGCGGCCTCCAGCACCGGGTCGTGCCCGATCATCAGCTCACCGAAGTAGTCGTCGACCGCCGCCCATCGCTGAGCTCGCTCATCTGTCATGAGGTCATCGTGGCACGGTGACCCGGCCACGGCCGGTGATCGAAAACTGAGTTCTCTCAAAGACTTCAGTCCTTGAGAGAACTCAGTTCCGTCGACGACTCAGTTCGCCAGCTCAGCCGACGGAGGGGTGCCGGTCCAGCGCGTGGCGGGCGACCGCCAGCTGGTGTGCGACCTCGGCGGTCACGACCTCGGCGTACAGGTCAGCGTGCTCCGGGTGGCCGGACAGCGCCCGGTAGCGCCACACCACGTCCTCGAGTGCGGTGAGCAGGTGCTCGGTAATGGCCTGGCGCTGGAACTGCCGGTCGGTGGTCGGATAGTCGGTGGTACTCACGGGCTTGGGCGTGCTCAGTACAGACACAGTTCACTCCTGGGGGCGGTGACGTCGGTCAACGGTCCCGGCCGATCGAGGCGGCCGGGTGCGGATCAACTGGTGTGACGTCCCGGCTGACACAGCGCACTCGCGGTGCGCTTGTAGTCCAGGTGACGGCGGCTCACGAGCTCTCGTCGGTCCGCCATACCTCCACTATTACCGTGGGTGGTGCGGTCCTTCAAGGTGGTTTCGGCCTCGGTGCCGCCCCGATGCAGTGACACGCGCGATACCCGGCCGCGCGACCACGGCCGTGATCCCTGTCGGACACCTGGCTGCCCGCGCCGATGCCGGCCTACAGTCGGTGAGGTCGGGCGGCGGCACCGGCCCGAGGCGCGGCTGTCGGGAACAACGGGGCCGGTCGGAAACAACGGGGCCGGTCGGGAACAACGGGGCCGGTCGGGAACAACGGGGCGACGCGGCGCGTCGGTATCAACGGCGCGACGGTCGGGAACAACCGGGATTGGGGTGGAGGTCAGGGTGCACGCACAGCGGCAGGGCACCTGGCGGTACCCGGGCAGGCGCAGCCCACTGCGCACCGCCTGGCTCGCCTCGCGCCGCCATGTGGACCTCTGCCGCACCAGCACCGCGATCTGTTCGAGCTGAGCCGGCAGCCCACCGCGCGCTGACCCAGGTTGCCCGAGCGGTCGCTCGGTCATCCCGTTGGCCCGCCAGTCCCCACTCGGGCTGCCGCAGGAATTGCCGTTCCGGGCGGTTTCTTCCAGATAGGCACGTGGGCAGGGCGGCACAGCGGGTCGGGGGACACCGCCGGGCAGTCCCACCACCGGGAGGACCAGATGACCCAGCAACCGATCCCGCTCTCCGTGCTCGACCTGTCGCCGGTGCCGGCGGGCGGCACCTCGACCGACGCGCTGCGCAACACGGTCGACCTGGCCCAGGCCGCCGAGCGGGCCGGCTACCACCGGTTCTGGGTGGCCGAGCACCACCTGGCCGAGGGGGTCGCCTCGGCGGCGCCGGCCGTGCTGGTCGCCCTGATCGCCGGCGCCACCGATCGGATCCGGGTCGGCTCCGGCGCGGTACAGCTGCCCAACTCGCCGGCGTTGCTGGTCGCCGAGCAGTTCGGCACCATCGCCGCGCTGCACCCCGACCGCGTCGACCTCGGGCTCGGCCGCTTCGACCTGCACAAGATCCTCAAACGGCGTGCCGGCGGTGGCGGGCCGTCCGGGCCGCCGGCCGTGCCGGACCGGG